>Ga0315907_10002096_pt1 | contig 25799 bp, 30 predicted proteins | sample LakEriMetagenome_3_FD_203525 | JGI IMG/M metagenome (GOLD analysis project Ga0315907, IMG submission 203525) | Freshwater fungal communities from buoy surface, Lake Erie, Ohio, United States - Buoy 12 MA123 | ecosystem: Environmental > Aquatic > Freshwater > Lake > Lake biofilm | place: USA...
CTGATTCTTTTAAATCACCATATCCTGAGGATTTAAATTTACCTTTTGCTTCTTTTGGTTCACCTAAACCAGGAGCTTCAGTTTGGTAACCTACTCCTTTAACTCCAAACTGTCCATCTTTAACATAATGAGAAATGTCTTTAGCTAAATTTTTAGCAACAATTGCTCTTAACTCTTCAACATTTTTACCTTCGTTTTTAAGATCTTTCATTTCAGTGTAATATCCTTTTAAGAATTCTTGACCAAAGACATTATCATAATTTTTTTCATCTTTATAATCGTAACCACGTGTTGCCATATCTGTTACTTCTTTAGTGGTTTCTTTTTCTTCAGCTTTAGCTTCTTTAGCTTCTCTTAATGGGTTATTAGCTCCTAAAGGAGTTAAACTCATCATCACCTCAAATTCTTCAACTCCAAATTTAGCAGCAGCGTCTTTCATTGAAATACGACCTTGATTTTGATTATAATATTCAAAAGCTTTTTTAATATTTTCCTTTTTAGTAGCATCATCTTCTTTAAGCTTTTCCATGTTCTCATTAAAGATAGCATGCCAATCTTGCTTTTTACCTGTAGTAACTAATCCACCTATACCTTCTGATAGTATACTCTTATTTTTTAAGATAGTAACAGCATCAGTATATGTTAATACAGGGGTGATTAGTTCTGGGAAATTATAGCAAGCCAACTTCATAAAGTGTTGCTTATTTCCTTTACCTTCTTTAATAAGGTTATATTGTTCTTGTAATACTTTCATTTTATTTAAATAGTTTTATTATATCATCAATAAGTGAAACAGCTAAATCTGTACCATAAATAGCTTTAAATTCAGGATTTTCTCTATATGAATTAATTGTTTCTTTTTTAGCCTCTTGGAGTAAAGTAATTAATTCTTTTAGTTTACTTGATATTAAATCAAAATCTCCTAAACGTCCAGCTATATATTTTTTAATTTCTTCATTATCAGTAGGTAAAGATGATAGATATGATTCTATATCTAATCCACCTTCTTCCTCCCATAATTTTTTTACATCAATTCCTTTAGCGGCTTTATTTAAAGCCTTCGCGTTAACTGGCTTAAATCCTAATTTATAATAATATATATTCTTAGCGCCTTTAGCGTTTGTATTCGGGTTAAAAGCCGCTGGAGTCGCATAGTTTTCACCCGCACCAGCAGTAAAAGAAGCACCAGTACCTGTGGCGCTTTCTTCTTCTAATTGTTTACGAATTATTTCTTTTAAACGGTTATTCATTTTACTGATTCTAATTCTTCTACTAATTGATAGTATTGAAGAAGATTAATTAAATGATCATCATTAACTTTATCCATCTTGCCTAAATTAGGTAATATATTAATTACTTCTTTTATCTTAATTTGGATTGCTTGATCAGTAACAGATTTATTAAGTTTATTTAAATGAGTTTTAATTTCATTTATTTTAGTGTTGTAGAATTCTTTTAGTTTAGGAGTACTATCAACACCGTTAATAAATTCTTTTAGAACATTCTTCTGATTATTATTTAAATCAGCGTACTTGTCATTGAATTTTTCAAGTAATACTCTGTATGTTAATACACGAATATCTTTATCTTGATTTTTAAATTCTTCTAGAATTGTTTCTTTAACTTCTTTTTTATTTACATTTTTAGATGTTAAATACTCTAAAAGAGCAGTTTTATTTTCAATAATCTGATCTGGGTTAGATAAATTATCACTATTATAAACTTCTAGTAATGTAAATAATGCTGCTTGAGCCTTATAGTTAGGTAATTTTACTTTAAAGAAATCCTCTAGATTATAGTGTTCTTTAATTTCTTTAATTAAATTATACTTTTGTCTTTTTAAAGAAGATCGGTTTAATTGTTTAGAACTCTCTATAAGAGTACTTATCACCATATCTGCTCTAGTATCACTAACATTAGTATTTTTAAAGAAACTTTCGTAAATTTTATATTCTCTACCTAATTCTGTTTTAGTAAAATACTTCTTAAGAATATTAGTTGCTGGTGAGTCATTACCTGATAATGTATCAGCTGTAATTTGTCTAACTAACAATTCAAAAAGGATACCAGTATTTTTATACTTTGAATGTTTTATATTCATTCCTAGTTATTATTTTGTCTATAAATATATATGAAAATGTTATTCGCGTATCTGAGATTCATCTAAAAGCGAAGAATCGTCTTTTTTAAATACTAAGTTTTTTTCTAATGATTCAAGTAATCGCGAATTTTTTCTAGCACTTTCCATTGCTAGTGGTGAACCACCTTTATAGTTAGGTCTAATACCAGGACCTTCAGTATCATCTACTTTCATATCATGAGTACCTAATCTGTCTCTACCAAAAGCATTTCCTTGAGTATTAATATTTGATGCTTTTTCTTCAGGTCTACCTAAAGGAGCGTCTTTATCATATCCATCAGGAACACCCATTCCATTTCTTCCTGTTCCATATAATGATGCTAAATCATGAGGTGTACCATATGATTTACCTGATTCAAGTGGATCATTACCTTCATTTTCAATTTGTTTAAATCTGAAAGTACGTTTTTGGTCTTCAGCAATTAATGCTCTATATTCATCAAATTGATCTTCACTTAAGTGGAATATATTATCATAAACCCAATCTGTAGGTAATATTTTAGTCTCAATAATACTACGAGCTAATTCAACTTTTTCCTTCATTAATGCTATTCTTTCTTGATCATATATGATAGAAGGAGTAGTTAATGATAGATCAAAATTAGTTAATTGTTCGTTTCTATATCCTTGAGTATACAAGTGAACTAAAGCAATTTTATTTAATTCTGACAAAATAATTCTTTGAATTCTGTCAATTGTACGAGCAAAACGAATATCTTCAGCTGCTAAAGTTGCTTTACCTGTTAAGTCTTTTTCATATCCCATGAATGCTTTAGGTACTTTTAAAGCGGCAAATAGTTTATCTCTTAAATAAATTACATCATCAATAGCTGTATAATCTAAACCTTTAGTTGGTTCAATTTTAGTAGCTGTATCATTACCTCTAACTGGGATATAAAAATCTTCTAATGAGTTTTGTAAATTATATTTTAAGTTATATTCACCTGTTTGTGGGTCAATATATGGAGTTCTTTTCATTGTTGAGATAGTCTTCTGCATGAAGTTTTCTACCTCATTTGGTGGAATTGAACCTACATTAATATAGAAAATACGTTTTTCTGGGGCACGAACAATACGATGAATCAACATAGCATCTTCCATTAAGATGTATTGTTTAAATAATTTACGTGCTGGTTCTAAATAAGAACGACCATAAGGTAAATAGTTAACATCAGTAATTAATCTAAAATGAGCCATTTCATAGTTGTCAAAATAGATTGTTCCTGCTTGTTTTTCTTTACTATAAGTTGAAGCTGCATTCACACCACCATATCCACCTGTCACACCTGAACTGTAACCATCGGGACTGTATTTATATCTTACTTCAGCTGGATTTCTAGGATCAATACCTTCTTCTCTTGCTATGTGGTAAGCAGTATATGGTATAACATTATATACACCAAATTTTTCAGCAATTTCTAATTTTAAGAAAAAGTCTCCATATTTACACATTTGACGAATCCAAGACCATAGATTGAATTCAATATTTAACACATCATAGAATAGATTATAAAGAATCTTTTGAGTATCTTCATCACTACTTCTAATTTGAAGTACCTCTCCCATATCATTTTTTAAAGTACTCTCATCTGCTATAATGTCTAAGGCAGAGGCTACAATAGCGTCTGTATCCATAGCATCATAATCTGAGTAAACTTGAGTACGTAAGTATCTCCAGTTTAGATTTAATTGAGAACCATAAAGTGAGGTTGTATTACTTGAATAAACACGATTATATCTATCTACTAATGCATTTGTTTTAAATTCACCTGTTGATTGAATACTATTAACATCCATTACTTTTAACTGGTTACCACCAGCATTACGAATTATAACATCCGTTGAAAATAATTTCTGTAATCTCGAAAATACACTTGTATCCGCCATTTTAATTTAATTTATTTATAAATATCATAATAACCAGTCTAAACTCTCATTTTGCCCATTAATATCCATACGATATGGATTATCATATTTTTGTGAGAATGGAGAAGTTGCAAATCCTGATCTAACTACTGTTATGTTGTTGATAGCGGCTCTAGCTAAGTCTAGATTTTGTGATTTGAATTTTAAAGCTGTGTCTCTAACATACATTGCTGTAGCTATACTCATAACTAAATCATCATTATAACCTGATTGAGCCTCTGCTCTACCATTTTTCCACATAAATACTCTCATTTCTTCAAGTAATCGTTTGGATTGAATTGTTACACTTCTATCTCCTACATACTCTCTAAATTTATTAATTACAAGTGGTCTTGTTCTTAAAGACATTGTAAAGCCTGGGACCATTTTTGATGGATCATCCGCTCTATCTAGATAGTTTTCAGCTGTTAACGTGTCACTTTTTGTAGAATAATATAAATTTTTATATTCTCTTTCTTGTATTGCTTCAATTGTTGACCAACCTATATTAGCATTTTCTACTACCAACATAGCGTTATTATATTCAGTGGCTAAACCACAAAGAAAATAACCAAATTCACGTGGTGGCAATTGACCTCTATACTCAGCTACTTGTGTATTTGATTCTATATCTATAACATGACAAGCAGAAAAGTCTTTACTATCACCTCGAGCTACATCGGCAACAACCATATAACTACGAGTATAATCTGCCATTTCCCATACCCATAAGTTACGATCAATTCCTCGCTTCTCCAAGGGATCTTTAATAGTTGTTTTAGAAATAAATTCTATTTGTTCACTAAAAAATACTGTATCACCTGAGGTATTAAAGTCACAATCACATTCTTGAGCCGCTAATCTAGGATCACCAAGTAATCCATCTTGAGCTTTTCTCCATTTCTCATCTCGTTCAGGATGAACATACCACGGTAATTTGATTGGTAAGAAACTAGGTACTCCTTCTTCAACTATTCCTGATTCTGCTTTAACCCATGTTTTATGAAACCAGTTACCTGTACCATATGGAGTAGATAATACAATTGCTCCACCACCAGTTGCTAAGGTTTGTTGAGCTGATGCCCATATTTCTTCTACACCATCAATGAACGCTGCCTCATCTATAATAAGAAGTGATACTGCTTCTGAACGACCTGCATCACCTGCTGCTGAAACTGCTTTAACTTGAGAACCATTATTTAGTCGTAAAGTTAATTTATTATTTTCTTCAGCTGGTATTTTTAGCCATGAAGGAAGATTCTCGAACATGAATTTAACTTTTGTTACCATGTTCTTAGCTGTATCCTGTTTTGTAGCGATACAAAGTACGTTTTTATCCTTTTGGAATATCATTAACCATAATGAGTATCCTGCTACTAGGGTAGAGATACCTAATTGTCGAGATTTAAGTACTATATCATATGGATTATCTCTCCATAAACGTAGTACTTTTTCTTGGAATGGGTATAGATTAAAAGGTATTCTACCTCTTGTTGGGTGTTGAATGTAGCAATACTTTTTCATAAAATGTGCTGGGTCTTGGGCACATTTCATATATTCATCCCTAATAATTTGTTTTATATCTTGACTCATAAAACCCTTTTAAATTAATCAATTTACTTTTTGTAATTTTCTATAGGCTTTTATAATGTCTTGGTGTCGCTCTATCCAAGCTTTAGCTTCTTTATCACCACTATTGGCTGCTTTAGCTTTTGCTTTCACATCACCAGCTATTTTTTGATAAGCAGCTATAATTTCGTCTCTTTTTTTATTAATTTTTTTATTTTTCTTTTCTTCTTCTTTAGCAGATTTATTAGATTCCTTATCAGAAGCGGTATCATCTAAAGTATCAAATTCTTCGTCTTCATCTTCAGCTTCATTTGTTGGAACATTTGATATTATACCTGATGGATTGTCATCTATTTCTTTTTTTGCTTCTTTTTTTGCTTCAGCCCCAAGCTTAGATTTTTCAATATTTTGTTTGGCTTGATTTTTATTACTTGATCCCCATGCCACTGTTTCTCCTTCATCTAAGATTTCAACAATAGCATCTTCTATTTGTTTTTTTAATTCTGATAGTTTCATTTGTATTTAGATTTTTGATTATAAATATCAAAGTCCTAAATAAAATTTAACTTGTTCTATTCTTTGTTCTGTAGTACCTGATATTATACCAAAATTAGTAATATATGGAAGGGCTTCTTTACAAGTATGTCTGATGGTTAAATCAATTAAGTTACGATAATCAGCATCAGTTGTACGAACGCCATTGTCTTCGATTTTAACCCCAGTAGGTGCTACATAGAATATATAGTCATATTCAGGAATAAAGACAGAAGCATAATTGATAAATTCTTCTTTTTCATCACTTTCAATTGACTCAGCACAGTGAGCAAAAGCCATCACATCAATAATTGTTCTATCAGTTATAACATTCTCTCTTAATAATTCAGAACAACGCTCAGCTAAGAATATTGTTTGACCTTTTAATGTACTATCAGTATTTAATGGAATACCTAAATCACGTAAATATTTACTACGTTCAGTAGCAAAGAAATAATCTTTAAATTCAGGTAATTCTTTTAAAGCATTAACTAATGTTGTTTTACCAACACTCATTGTCCCACAAAATCCTATCTTCATAAATTGTTTTATTTATAATATAATAAAAAAGGCTTGCTAATGCAAGCCTAATTTAAAATATGTTTTTAGAGATTATTTTTTAATAATTTTAAATGAAAGCAATTCAGGATATTTCTCTATACTATTTTTATCTATCATATATGAAGAATTTTCAAGAACAGTTTTAATAATTGATAAAATTTCCTTTTTGAAGTTGAATATACTTACATTAATACCATTAACATCAGTTTCTAAAGCAACATCATTTCCACTAAAATCTTCTAATGCTTTTTCTAGTTTATTACTTAAATCTTCTGTATTCTCATTTACTTGTTGAGTATCATATTTACCAGTCATTACTTTATCAGCTTTAAATTGTCCAAACATTTTTTCATAATCATCAGACATTTGTGCTTCATCTGAAGTGTCAAATTTTAGATCTGTATTAAGAATTTTATCGATTCTAGCTGGGTCATTAGCATTAAAAAGTAAAACATTTTGTGATTGATAACCTTGATCTTTGGTTCTGTCTCCTATAGTCACACCCCAATATTCTTCTCCATCTTTTTCATTTTTGTATTTGGTTAATGTAACTCCATTTTCTCCAGTTTTTACTTCACCTGTTGGTTTTAAATTCTTTTTTAAATCTTGGTTTTTAGCCCATTTAATAACTTTTTTCCCTCCAGCTACTGCTCCCGCTACTAAAGCTCCAAGAGCAAGAGCAGTTCCAACTACTTCATTTAAATTTTTAACTTTTTCTTTATATTCTGATTCTGTGATTAAACCAGCAGTTTTTTGCATTTTATAGAATTCTTTATTCATTATTTTAGTATGTTTATTTATGTATAAATATCTAAAAAAAATTAGAATCGCTGTTTAGCAACTCCACTCTTATACCATGGTAATCCAATACCATCACGTTTTGCTTTGTGATGACTATCCTTAGTGTGTGAGGTACCATTGATAAAATACTCCTCTTTTCCATCTGGATGAATCAAAGCTGGTCCTTCCCAGTTATGTAATTTTCCATCCTTCAGATAACGAACTGTTCCATCAGTTGATGTAAATTTCTTTGTTTGTAATGTTGGGTCTACTGACATTCTGTACGTGTTACTCATATGTTTTTATTTTATATCTAAATATAACATCAAAATTATGGAGGGCCAAACAAAGGTTATACATTTTCTAAATACTCTAAGAAATTTTCGTATACTTCTCGTTGTTCTTTGCTTGACTTTGCAATAGCTTCACGCAACATTATTGAAACATCTTGATTAGATTCAACTAAAAGTTTATGAAAACTATGAAGTGTGTGTTCTGCTATTATAAAATCAGCACTACTATCACCATAATCTTCTAAATCATTCAAGTACAACTGAATCCACTCGTTTATTTTATCTTTTGAGAGCTTCATATATGATATTTTTTAATTTAGTAAATATTTCACTTAACTGGCTATTTAACCATTTTAAACGTTGTCCAAATCGTTTTCCCTCCATTGGTTTTTCCATGTTATTTTCTGGAATATAGTTGGCTAACGGCTTCATATACTCGCTACCAGTGAGGAATATGAATTTATCTTTTTCTGGGTTTATACCAGCTGATTTCATCTGCTTTACTGTTTCTTCACCCCATTTTTCTTTTTCATCTTTAGGCATTTCTTTAAGAGTTTTGTCATAAGGAGCTAACTCTTTAGTTAAAGGTACTAAGTGATGTTTAGCAGATAGGATAAACATCTTATCTGGTTTTAATTTCTTTCCGTACTCTAAAGTTTTCTGGAACATTGGAGAAGCAGAATACAGCTCCTGTGCAGGAGCCGTATGATCTAATTTTGATTTAGTGCAACTTAAAAGTACTATTTTTGCCATTTATGAGATCTATTTGTCATAAATATTATTATACTGTTATTTCTTTAATTACTTCTCTTCCCATCATATGATTAAGATGAACTTTTAAACATTGAGCATAAGTTTCACTATATTGAGGAGCAACTTTATTTAAACCAATAAGTATTTCATCAATAGTGCATCTATCATAACGCGTGTATACTTTGAATTTATTTAATTTTTTAATTAAAAATTTATAATTGTTATTACCATTAATTATTCTTAATTTAGGATGAACATTAAAGATATAAGAAAGATATGGTTCTGAAGCTTCATATTCTGAATTAGCCATAATTTCTTTGACCATATTCATATTTTCAATATCATTACTATCAATCATGTTTAACATACTTGAAAATATATCAATATCTAAAGTCATACCTTTATTTACTTCGTTTCCAAGTAAATCATCATACACTACTTCTATATCCCAATCTCGAATATGTTGAGGTAAATTCATAAAGAATCCATATTGAGAGAATGCTTTAGTATTACCATGATTATTAAATATTACAGCGCCATTAATAGGTTGATATCTAAGTTTTAAACCACTAAAATTAGGATCATGCTGAATTGCTTTCTCTAAATTATCTGATTTAACTAAAACATATTCTTCATTAACTGAATCCCACCTACTATTTCCTTTAGGCATATATTTGCTAAAGTTTTTCTTTAGAACCGCTGTAGGAATTGGATAGTATTGGTCTGTTAGAGCATTTTTAGCATTAAATATTTCATCAATAAAACTATTACCAATAACTACAGTATCTAATTCCTTCCATTTACGTCCAAAAGAAATATTTAATTTATTTTCTTCAATATAATTCTTTAATTTAAAAGGAGGTAATTGAGATAATTGAGTAGAATATACTTTAGTGTTAGTTTTTAAAGTATTATCTTTCCACCTATCACGTAACTCTTGATATTCAAGAGCTACGCTTTGTGGTATAAATAGTGGTTGTTTTCTTTCGTACCAAGTTTTACTAAAAAAAGCAACAGTATTACTTTTGCTATTAATGTTAACATGAAATGTCAAACTAGTAAAAGATACTTGTTTATCAATCAGTTGTTTAACTATATCTTCCATAATTATTTAGTTAAGAATTTCAATAGTGTTTTATTTAGCATCAATGATTTGAAATTAGCTGAGTCACCATTGTAGATTTCTTTTACAATTTTGTATTTCAAATCCACAGCGAACAAATCTTCATTCATCAATAATGCTAAACGATCAATAACTGGTTTTTCAATTTTGTTATGTTTAGCATAGAATAAACTATAGTTTATAATACGTTGTGAGATGATTGATGCTAAATCTGCTCTATATTTATCATCTTTACCAATTGTACTCTTTAATTGATTAAGTACATAATCCTCATTTTCATGAGTTAAAATTGATTGTGGTGAAATAATCTTATCTAAACGATTATTAATAAACATTGTGAACAATGTTGAGAATTCACCACCAACACTACCTTCACCAATCATTTGAATTAAAGGTAATGTATTTTCAAACGATTCAAGTGATGAAATTGAATTGAAGAATGTAGTAATACTTCTTGAGTTGGTATTTGTAGTAACTAGTTCTGGATGTTTCAACAAGAAGTTAATACAACGACTATCTACTTGAGCATTCTCAGCCCACTCACTCCAACAATTAATATCAAATTTCAAATTAGTTGAGATGAATCGTGTTTTTTGAGCGTTGTCAATACTATTTACTAAATACTCACCGTTATCAGGATTACTTGTAAGAATGATATGCCAATCTTTTGGTAGTTCCCAACTAATATATTGTTGGCGGTCAATCAATTCCATTACAGCTTGAATGAAACGAATATCAGCGCGATTCCAGTCATCCAAAAGTAGAATACCACCACTTGATTTACCACTAATCCATTCAGGTGGACAGTAACTCATTCGATTTAAACCAGTAGAACGATAACCAAGTCGTGTATACTCTTCCATAGCATGTTCATCTATCCAACGAATAGTCTCATCATTCTTCATTTCGAACTGGCGAATTGGAAATCCTACTAAGTCACCTAATTCCTCAATTTGTGCTAAGTTCAACTTAACAAAGTTCAAATCTAATTCTTTAGCTAACTGAACAATAGTTGATGTTTTACCAATACCTGAGTCACCAACTACTTCAACTGCTACAGGTGGTTTGCCTCCTTCTTGTAAGTAACGGTTGTTTTTAATAATGTGTTTTAGAAATTCTTTTGCTTCTTTAACATTCAAATCTACTTGACGTGAAGCATTACTTTTGCTTGTTGATTTTGTTTTTGCCATTTTTATAACCTATTTATTTTTTATTAATATAATATTTAATTTTTGAAGAGCCAAACTAGTATTGAATTTTGATTGTATGACCCCAACTTTGTTTTACTGTTTCCATATCTGCTCCAGCTTTACACAACACCATCATTGTTGGTTTATATGAACGAACATTACGTTCTCCAATAAAACCATCAGTTAAAATAATCAAACTGCTATAATGACGCTGTTCATTAAAATACTCAATAATTGGATTCATATCTGTACCACCTCTACCTCTAACTGCTTCAGGCATCTTACCATCATACTCCCATGTTCTATGAATAGCAGCGTCACATTCAGCAATAGTAATTTTGATACCTGTTTTCCACATATGATATATTTCATTGAAAAACTCAACTAAATCTGCATCACTAACAGAACCTGATGTATCTATTCCGACTAAAACATGTTTTTTAGTTTTAATCTTTAACGCTGGATTTTCTGAGAAACGTTTATTTAGTTTTCTACGTGTTTTCTTAGTATAAGTTTTATTTGAAGTACCAAAGAAACGTCTAAAATATGCTTTCCAATCATATGAAGGTGGCACTACTTCAAACAAACTATTAATAAATGACTCTAACTCAGACGGAACAAATCCTCTTGAACGGTCTTTATTAGATTCTACAATTTCTTTAATTTGATGTTTAATCTGATTAGCAACTAATTTCTTTTCAGCATCAGTTAAACTTTCAAATTCTTTCCATGTTGGATGTAGTCCATCTCCTCCTTTTAAAGCATTCATTAAAGCATCTAGTTTAGGACTAGTACCATTTTTCTGTGCTTGTTTTAACAGATCATAATATACTCTTGTACCGGCTTTAAGAGGTAAATTTAACTCTGGAAATGATGATGGTAGGAGAATATCATCTGTTGGGTGAAATGCAGGTTCAATGTATTGATTGATTTCAATATCTGCTGCTACATTGTGAAGTTCATGATCATCAAATCTATCTCTGTCTTCTAAGTGATTGAAACATATATGTAACAATTCATGTTTCAAAAGACCGATTTTTTGATTGTCTCCTTTTAAAGAATTCCAAAATTCTTCATTAACTGCTAATTGATAGTTAATATTGTTTTTACAAACACCGGCTGTTGGGACATCTTTACGTACTACTTTGTTAAGAGTAGATAAAAACACACCATAAAACGGTTCTTTAAACATTAGTAACTTACCAATCTTACTAAGATCGTCGTGTACTGCTGACATATTTTAATTATTTATATTTAAATATAACAAGAAAGCCTGGCGAGGCCAAGCTTTCACTTTAAAAATATGCTGAATAGTGTTTATAGTAAACTCTCAGCTACATAAATACCATGAGCACCTGATACTGTGATACCACGAGCACTTAAAGCATCTCCTACAAAATAAACATTTTCATGTTCTACTAATGATAAATCCATATAATTTACTAATGGTTCAGGAGACAAATATTTTACCTCTGGTATATACATTCCCCAATCATCACCAAATTGAAATACTTCATTCATTTGTTCAATAAAAGTACCAATGTATGTAGCATATTGTCCTAGTACTTCATAAAATACTTCTAAACTAGATATTTGATATGCTGATACAGTATTACCTTCTGATGTTATACCTGGTGTACGTGTTTTATTTGGTGAATAATATAATCCTTTTCCATCCACCTGTAGTTTATTTACTACTTCTCTTGACCATTCAAATGGATTTTCAATACCTTTAATCTCCATTAAGATACCAAAATTAGTCATATCATTTCTAAACTCCTCACCTTTCTTAGCATGACCATTATAAGTAATATCACCATATGTTTCCTCTACTGCTACATAAGCCGCGTTATTATTAGTACAGAATGAGCGTAATGATACATTATCAAACTTTTGATATAGTTTAAAATCATAGCTGATATCGATTAGTTTTTGGAAGTATTTTTGTGGTGCTTCAAAACGGACTCCAATTTGCACTGATTTTGGTTCTGTTGGTAGATTATAATCATTTGATAGTTGTTGAGCAAAATCAATACCTGATTTACCTACTGCAAAAATAAGTTTATCGTATTTTAATGTAGTATTATGAGTATAAAGTGTACTATGATTAAAATCAATATCATCTACTTCAGTCTCCCACTCAAATTTCACACCTCTATCAACTAAATAAGTATACCAATTGATAGCAATCTCATGTAGATAATTTGAACCAATATGCCATACTGGGAATAATCTTAATCCAAAGTGTGGTTTGATAAAATCAGGTTCTTCTTGTGGATCAGAACAAAATATTTCTTCTGGTTTAGGATGGAATCGTCTAAAGTTATTAATAACTTGATCCATCAATTTCATTGCTTTTTCTTCACCACAATATTTTGATAATTGACCTCCAATTGCAGTATGGTAAGTTAATTTACCATCACTCCACCCTCCCGCACCTAACATACCTGTCATCACCTCCTCAGGTTTACGTTTAAACGGGTCATTACCTTTGTCTATAATGGTGATAAGTTCACCTGGATAACCTTTATCGACAAGTGTAGTAGCTGCATTTATACCAGCTACTCCTGCGCCTACAATAACTATTTTTTTATTCATTCTTCTCATTGTTTAATATAATATAATAAATTTATTTTTAAAGCCAAACTAAGGATAGAGAAGGCCCAATCATTTGATTGGGCCACAGCTCCATTTTTAGTTTTTAGTTAAAGCGACCGGCTATGAATCAGTCTATATATTTTAAGCGTTCCATCCTAAATTACGGAGCATATCTTGATCATCCATCCCATAATTACTCTGATTTGATGAAGATGATTTTAACCATCCAGAAACAGCTTTTACTGCTTCATCAAAGGTCATATGCTCTCCAAAATCAAGACTAGAGTCATTTGAATTTATCACCCATACATTAGAGTTCTCATCATATTGATCTTGATATACATCGTCAACTCCAATTGCTATTTCTTGTTTTCCTTTTTTGTAAGTTAACATATCCATATCTCCATCTGTGTCTGATACACTAGGTAACCATGAAATTGAGCGGTATGGTTTAATATTCCCACTTACTCCTGTGCTTTGTTTTATATAATCCATCAGATCATTGATGGCCTCGTATGCTGGTGGGGTGTAGTTTTCAACTAATCTTCTTTTTTGATTATATTGAGACTCTGTAATGACACCTGCTAATTTTTGCATTTTAAGGAATGATTCATTTAAAGATTCATCTTTCATACCCATTTTATCCATATTATATGTTTCTTCAACATATGTTTCATCCATTGCATCTACTGTTTCATCAACAGATTCTTCTTTATCTGTTTCAGCATCAGTGGTTACTTCTTTACCTTTTTTCTTAGCTTTTTGCTTTTCAAGCTTTTCTTTAGTTTTCTTAAGATCTTTTAATTTCTTTTTAAGCTCATTAAGTTTACCTTCATCTACTAACTCTTTAACTTCTTCTAAGTTTTCAGCTTTAGTAATTTTGTCTTCACAAGTTTTGATAGCTTTATCATATTCAGCTAATCTAGCTTCCATAGCAGCAGCTTCAGCTACAGCTTCAATTTCTTTAATATGGTCTTTAACTGACTCTCTTATAAGGGAACGTAATTTTTCTACTTTATTCATTTTTAAGTTTTGTTTATAAATATGTTGGGGTTTATTAAACTGTTTTCTTTTCTACTGGTTTATTTAATTTAAAGTTTCTTACACCTTTAACTGCTCTAATATCTTTAAACATGTTTTGTAAATCATCATCTGAAAATCCAGTTGGGAATGGATGTGGATCTACTTTTATTTTTAAAATAGTACCATAATTTGGGTTACTAAAAGCAGTGTCTTCTGGGTTTATGTCTTTAGAAGATACAATTGTAATACCAGCTATAGCTCTAATATCAGATAAGATGTCTTTTTGAGGGCGTTCTTCTGTATTAGTGTAAAGGTATCCTTCAATATTGTATTGAGTTGATTCCTCTTTAATAAGTTTATATAAATTAGTTAATTTAGTAGATTCATTAATCCCTAATTGTCTTAATTGGTCTCCTGAATCTTTTCTTTGTAAATAACCTTGCATTCTTTCTAATTTGTCTTCAATCCAAACTATTTGTTCTTCACTTAATGGTCTATCTGCTACAATATTACCTATAAATGAGAAAAATTTTTCCTCAGGTTCTAATTTAAGAACAGATATGTAAAAAAGAACAAATGTTCTTGGATCAATATCTGAAGGAGTAAATGCATTGTATATTGTCTCTAGTTTACTAAAGATTATAGGTCCATAACGAATGTCTAATGGTTCATTTTCTAATTTATCTACTCTACTTATAGTAGCTAATTTTTCTTCCTCACTACCTGAGAGACCAGATTGTGCTATTATGCTCCAATATCCTTTTAAAATTTCATGGACCAACATTGGAAAACAGAGAGCAGTAGCTTTAATCCCTAAAGCTTCAGTAACAATTTGTGAAGAGCCTCCTATAGAACTATGACCTGAAGCTATAGCTGCTAACATCATATTAATAGCTTGATCATTATTATATACACCAAATGTATTATTCATAATTTGGTTATATTTTTCATATAATGAGGGATTAATAGAATTTATTTTTTGTATTACTCGTTCTTTTTGGAATATTTTATACAATTCTTTAACTGAGGCTCCTTGTGCTAACGCGTTAGCAACTCTTCGTTTTTTGTCTTGAAGTGTATTTTCTTGAAGAGTAACATTACTCACTATCTTAGCTTCAATATTAATATTGTCTGATACTAAAGTTGGATAATGATTTTTGACTATTTCAATAGCTAATTGCTCTAATTGAGATTTATAAGATGATTCAGCTGAAATTATCTCATTTAGTAGTCTTTGGGAAGACATCATAACACTCATAAGAGTTTGATTCCCAAGCATAATTTGAGCACTCTCAGTTGATTTAGCATTTAGTTTGGCTAAAGTTTCAGAGTCAAATATGTCTTGGTAATTAGGCATTCTTTTTCTTTTTAAGGATATCAGTGTATCTTTTAGCTATTTTTTCAGATATTTTTTTAGCTACGTCTTGTTGTTTTGGAGGTTCAGGGAGTATTTCAGGAATACCAAATTCATCATCTTCTATAGAAGGTTTTGTTTTAATTTTTTCTTTTTCACGTGTAGGAGCTTCTAAAGGAGCTTCAGATAATACTTTTTGAATTTCTTCTTGGATAATACGTCTTAGATCTGATTTTTTCATTTTTTTAATGTTTGTAATAAATATTTGATTTCTTCTAACTCTTGTGGTCTAGTTAAAGCATGCATATGAATAACAGGTGCTTTCATTTCTTCCGCCAAGTTTCTTTGTTGTAATTGAGCTATTAATGCATTAGCGTTAGGTATTCTGAATGCAGTTTGTGTTGTTACAATATAATGTTGGGCGTCAGGTTGCATAGCTACTGATCCTATCATAGTACCACTTGCTAAACGAATAACATAGAATTTACTTTGTCCCGCTGTTATTACACCTGTTACTCTACCTCTTGCTCCTAAAGCACCATTTCTACGAGTTGCTCCTCCGTCAGTGTTAACTGGAGTTACTGTACCTGCTGTTAATCTAATTCTTACACCTGTAGGTAAAGCACTAAATCCAGTTATTAGTCCGGCTTGTGTTAATAAAGCTGCAACTCCTTCTCCTGCTTGAGCAGCAGGGGCAGCTGGGGCTTGTTGTCTGGCAGCTCCACCTGCTGGTCTTCCTCTTCTACCAGCCGCTGCTGCAGGTGCCGCAGGTGCTGCTGGGGGTTGAATTCCTAGTATTTGAGCTGCTTGTTGAGGTTTAAGATTAGCTTTGATTACTCTATTACTAACATTAGAGATTTTTCTACTTTCTTGTGGGTTATCTCTATTTACAAGATAAATTACACCTTCATATTGTTTTATAGTATATGGATTATCTGCAGTTAATGGAGGATTAGCAAGAGCAAATTTTTCACCACCTCTCCAATCATCTTGAATACGAGCTATTAATTCATTAGTATTATACGCGATATTTTGACTTCTTAAATAATCAAAATAACCTTTCCACATATTTTTATCAGTTTTTGGGACTGATCTAAAATTTCCATTTGGATCCCAATACAAAAAAGGAGATGGAACAAAAGTTGGATATCTAGTGTCCCAACCTGAGATGCTATTGTCTTCGTTTGGGGTTAAAATATAATTTTCATCATTTATATTAACTATTCTTTTACTTGATGGAGTGTTTTTAAGTAAAGAAACAGCAGCGGGTATTGAGACTGTTATTATATCTTTCCTACTAGCTAATAATCTTACTATAGATTTTTGAAAAGATTCATTTGTTTCTTCATTAGATAATATACTTTGTACTGAGTCATCTTCAAAAGGTATTTCTTCAAATTCTCCGTTTTTTATTTTATATGCTTTAAAAACATTTGAATCTAACAATATTTGGCCTTCATCTGTATCTTTAATAGTTATAGCTGAGCTTTTATCTGTTTTTGCTTTTTCAATAACTTTATTTAAGGATTCTTTAGGTAGGATATTATCCTTAGCCAATTTAATTAGTAATGAAAAGGGAAATTGATCTAAATTAGGATAATCAGCTAAAACTTTACCTGTTCTTTCATTTACTTTCACATTTGGATAACTATTATCTTCTGTAAAAATACTTAGTGTTATATCTTTGCCTGAGGAATCAAGTACTATTTTAACTACTGCTTTCTCATTTGTAGTCACATAATATCTTTCATTATCTGATATCTTTAATATATCACCTTTAACTACTGCTTTTTTAGCTGAGAAAGGATAAGCATCTGATGGTAAGATATTGGGTTTTATCTTTTGAAATCTAGCAGTATTAGCTATGATTGATTTTTGATTTTGAGGAGAAAAAGAATCAAATTCTTCTAATAATATGTATGGGTCAATGTATCCAAAATTTTTAGCTATCATCTCAGCTATAGGTGGTATTTTAGGTAATACTTTAGATACAAAAGTTTGATTTGATATATCTGAAAAGAACTCAGAACCTTTTCTAACTACAAGATATTGTTCCTTATTTGATAATGGCATTTTAAGCCATTCTGATACATCAACAGGGTTATTTTTGTATACATTAGAAGTTTTTTCAGCTTTAGTGAGAGGAATATATTTTAAAATATTCTTTATATTAGGAATACGACCTAACCAAGGAACTCTATTAATTAATTCTTCCCAAGAAAATGGACCTTCAGCTCCTGGGTTATTATTTCTATTAGTAAATTTATATAATCCATCATTTCGTACTTGTACTGCTACAAAACTTAATTTGTCTTCATCTGGTAGATTACTGTTTTTAGCTAAATAAAATGTAGGTTGACCTTGACCATATCTATAATTAGCCCAGAATCCTGCGCCAGGTTGTGTAATACACCATTTAGAACCATTTGGTAGTTTTTGAGAAGCTCCGTATGTGATACAGTTATCTTGCTTAGCACCATTCCAAATAGTGATACCTTCTTCATTATATACTACATCTGGGGTGTTTTCTATTTTTTCATCTTCATCTTCTTCTGGTGCTCCTTTAACTGTACGCATAAGATTAATTAAAGACTGTAATGAGTATTTAAATAAATCTTTTTCTTTAATATTAGTATTTTTTAATCGTGAATCAAAATAGTCAATGTAATCACTTAATTGTTTATCAGATATTTCAATATTATAATCTTCAGCCTCTTCTTTAAACTTATCCATAAGCTGCTGTTTAACTCTAGGAGCTAAAGCCTCAGATAAATTGTTTGGCCAATTATTAACTATATGTTCTATTAATTTATTAATATTACTCACGACTTATATATTTTTAATTTTAATGTTCCTGTTGTGCCTTTGATAAGGCGATGCCATTCGCCTTTAGATATAAATATAGGCCCATTAATAGAAGTTGGTAATTGATTTTCAAGTTGTACTTTCCAATCTGTCTCTCCTATTATTTCTACAGTACGATTTTCTAGATCACGATGCCAAAGTAATTCAAGAGGATCAACATTTTCATCAAACTCTCGAATTATATATTTGTCTGTTATTTCAAGATCAGTATATGGTTTCATTTTCCTTTAGGCATAAACCAATTTGAACACCATTTTGAAGGATCTTTAATTTGATTTCCTTCATTATCTACTAATTCAGCTGTACCCATATGTTCTTGATATTTTTTGTTTGAACACATATGTTTTTCATCTTCAACATAATAATACTTACAAACATGACAACCAAATCCTACAGGTGAGTACATGTAAGGAGGATACTCTCCTCCATTTTCTTTTAATAAATCTACTAGTTTTATCATTTTGTTTTACCCCATTTTTTACCTTTGCCTTTTGTTTTACATTGAGCTGGTGTTGGGCGGCATGAAGGATATTTAGCACGTTTTTCACCTTCTTTTCTACCACAAGGCTTGCATTTACCATTTCTGCATGTATTGCAATCTACCCATCCACCTTCTTTACCTGGTGTACCTCTACGTTTAAACCATTTATGTAATGATTCGTCTTCAGTTAATTCTTCTTCTTTTATGTCTTTCCAAATTTTACCTTGACGACATCTAACAATTGCTCCTGATTTATAGGCAGAAGGCTTATCATATTTGCGATCAGCAATACGTTTGCATCTATCTGCTTTTTTCTCTAAAAGAAGTTGAAGGAGTATTTTGGTTAGTTTCATATTACCAGTATCCTGAGAATGTTGTTTTGTTTTAGGTATATGATCCTGTTTTTCCTTTAATTGGGTTTAATTCAATTTTACCATCTATTGGTTGTCCAATTCTGTATATCTCACCATCTATCTCAGCTTTTAATATGTGATTATAGAACGCTATTTCAGGTTTTACTTCTTTACCATTTAAAGTATAGGTGTATTTTTCATATCTTTCAATTTTTTCATCAGATGTTTCATTTTCAACTAATTGTTTAAACTGGGTTTCAGTAATTAAACCAGCTGTTTTTTGCATTTTAAGGAACTCTTTGTTCATAGTATTTTGATTTTTATTTATACATATTGTGCTCTATACTGCTTGTTCTTAATAGTTTGAGCCTTACCAATAAGTTGACATCTTACTGTTTCTGGGTTGATTTGTAAGTCATAGGCTAAATCATGATAACTAGGATATGTTTTAATATACTCACCTGTTATTTTATAGAGAGCTACATGGTTACCTTTTCCTTTATTAGGGCTTACTCTACCTTTGTGTGCTTTAGAGACATTTGGTTTAGGACCATCAGGTTTACCTTTTTTAGGATTAGGTTTTCCTAGTTTAGCTTTAGAAATTTTATCACAGACTTCTTGAGAATATTTACGTCCTGTTAATTTTTCACTAACTGTTTTTTTGGTTTCTTCTTTATGGAGATTATTTCCTCTAGCATCATTAGTCATGTTATAGAACATTGGGTTGTTAGCGGCGTTAAATTTTATTAGATAGTGTGTCTCTATACCTCGAGCATCACCATCTCCTTCCCATAATATTTCTCTAGTAAAATTTTCTTTACCATGTTTTTTTAAAGCACTTTTTATTGCTTTTCCACTTCCGTAGTAATCTTTATCAATATCAGATTTTCTAGAAGATCCAATGTATTTTTTATTATTAATTAAATTGGTTATAAGATAAACATAAGCCATATTCCCTCCATTTATTATAAATATTGGGGGTGCTGTTTACCTTACCAATAACCAGTAAAAGTAGTTTTGAACCCTAGCAATTTGGCAAATTTTGGCAACCTACAACTCCAGTAACTAGCTTTAGTGCGATCTTTTTTATTAGCACAGTCATGTCTTTTTGCAAATGCTTGACGTGCTTTTGGATTGTTAAGTTTTGCTCTTAACCCTCCACCTGCCATACCAAATGATACTTTTTTAATACGTTTGGTTTTAGGATCTTTAACATAAACATAGAATTTCTTAGATCCACCACGTTTTGGTTTTCCTAAAGCAGGTTGTTTCTTTTCTTCTTCTATTTCTTCTTCAGTTAAATTTTCATGAATCATCATAAGAAAATCAAGTGGAACTACTTGAGATTCATAAATTCCAAATTTACCTAAATCTGTATTTTCAAATAATTGTTTATCAATACCTGATAAGTTAATTATACCTTGCTTCCATAATAATCTTGCCTCATGAATTAGCTCAATATGTGCTTTAGAACCAGGTCTATATATGGTTTCTTGTAGTGAAAGTTTGTTATTTATATGGTATCTTAATCCTTCAGAGATTGGGGCGTTATATTGTTTTGATTCATTTAAACGCACTGCTTTACTACAGTCATCACATCCTAAACTTGGTTGTTCAGATAATATTTTTTTAAGAGTTTCTATTAGTTGCTGTTTCATAAATTTATTTTTTAATGTAGTCACACATTATATGAGTAGGATATAACTCACCACCTTTATTTCTTATATTAAGTTTAAATTTATATAAAGCTGATTCAAAAGTTATGTCAATTCTTTTTCCTGTTCCTCCTATTCCACCATAATATACATTAACTGCATCTGTAATATCGGAGGACAAATTAACATATTTAGAGTCTATTTTAAAAAACTCATGTCCTTTACCACCAGCTTTAACCATATAATATCCTTCACCTATACCAGATTTAATTAAATTTTTAAGTTTAGAAGAACTATATTTAACTGTGGGACCATTTATATTTGAAAAATCAGCGTCTGGGTAGTCATTAAATACTTTACAAAATGTTTTATTATCAACACCTAAAGCTTCTAGTAATGATTTACCATCTTGATTTTTAATTTCACCTTCTTCTATTTCTTTAGCTGGTAAAATTTTAGTAATTCCTGAGTTAAAGAATGTTAGAGTAGAACCAAATTTAGCTGAGATATAATAATTTTTAGAATCTTTAGTTATAGTAATATCAGTTAAAGTAGCTGCGGCGGTTACATTTGAAAATTTTATCAATGGGTTACCACCTTCAAATGTTAAAGGACGAGATTGATTTTTTTCTCCTTCAGATTTAACATCAAAATTACCTTGTTTAAGGTCTAATTCTTTTGAAATTTCAATTATTAGATCTGGGTATTTAAATTGATCTAAGGTAGATTGTTCAATACCATTGTCACGAAGTGTTTCTAAATCAGATAATAATTCTCCTTCAAATCCTATTCCTCTAGATTTAATACCTCTTCCACCTCTAGAACCTTCACCCCATTTAATAGTTATACCTTCCCATTTTCCTCCACTAAAATTATTTAATTTAATATTTAATTTATCTGATAAGAAAGTAGTAAATTTAGGATCTCTTTGTAATGAACGAGATATTTTAACTGTGTTAGGAGAATTAGAATCTAATACAATTGGATCTTCTAAAGATAATCCAGAATATGATTTTATAATAGAAAATAATTGTTGTATTTTTGGATTTTCTATTTTATCTTCAGATTTAGGAAAAATAGTAAAAGCCTCATCTAATACCTCACCTACTAATGATTCAAGCAAAGAAATATCCTGCTCATTATTCATGTCAGGATATCCTTTAGGGAATTTATAGGAGATACTATTTAAAAACTTTTCAAATATATTCATTACTTTACTTCCATTTGTTTTAAATTTTGGAATATTTTGCTTAATAATGCATCATCAGAAGTTTTAATCATAGATACCATTAAATCCGCTAGTGTTTTATTGTGAGCAGGAGTTAATGCTGTATTTGTTTTAACAGCAGTGATAGCACTTTGGATATTAGCTGGAGTTATATTAGGGGCTAATTTTTTTAGTAATTCAATATTTAAAGTAGCTCCTTGTAATTGAGTAGCTTCATTTAATTTTTGGTTAAGAATATTTTGAATTTCTTCCTTAATAATCTTTTTTAATAATTCTTTTTTCATGTTGTTTTCAGTTTGGGGGATTGGGTTTAATTTTAAACTAAAAGCTTTGGTTTTAAATTTTTCAATAATAGGTTCTAATATATCAAATAATATCTCTGTTCCTTTTATAATAGGCTGTAACCAACCGACATATGTTGAAAAATCTGTTAATTTACTAAAAATGTTATTTAACGCTTCATCTGAAAAATAAGCTATAATCCATTTTTTTAATCCTTCAACTGATAATGAAGATAGTTTAGTTACAATATATGTTGTTATACTAGCTACAGATATAGCAGCTAAAAATTTCTGCCAGCCTGTTAAAGCAGTTATTTTGTCTATTACTTTATTTACTATAGGGATATAATCTTTTAGTCCTGTTTTTTCTAATAAAGATTTAAACTTTGTATAGGTATTACGTTTAAAGTTTTTCCAAATTTGATGAGATAAACTAGTTAGTAATTCAGGATTATCAATAGTTTTTCCTATTAAAAAAGCTGCATCTTTCCAACCTGTTATAGTGGTAACTGCTTTATTCCATTTTTCACTAGCATATTTTTTAATTGAGTCTATAAAATTTTCATATATCATTTGTTCAGAAATGATATGTTTTTTTAGATCTTCACTTAAATTATCAAGTGACTCATTTAACGGTAAATCAATACCTAAAGTAAATATTATATGTTCTCTAGTTAAATTCATTATGATGGTGGTAATTCTTCTGGTACTTCTTCTGTTGGTGGTGTTTCAGCTGCAGGTGCTTCTGGAGTTGTTTCATCTGCTGGTGTTTCACCTCCTGTTGGAACAGCATTCATTTCAGCATCTGTTTTTTCAGGTTCAGCTCCTCCACCATACATTAATATACGAGATATAGATTCAGCTGCTCTTTCTTCTTCATTTAAGTTTAACAAGTAATATTTTTTACCTTCAACCTGAGCAATCCATGATCTTTCTGTGTATATTAGATAAAAGAATTGATCATTTGCTAAAATTATTTTAAATGTTGTTGGACGAGGAGCAACCCAATATATATCAGATATAAAATCTTGATATTGTTTTGTTAATAAATTAATTATAGTGTGTTTTAAAGACGGGAACTTAGTTAGTAGAGGAAATAATTCATTGTCTAATTGAACATCATCTGTTGTAATACCTAAGGTATCATCTTTAATTTTAGCAGCGTAAACACGCTTAGCTATAATTTCAATTTTATCTTTAAGTTCTTGTCTTGTAGCCATAATTATTTATCTAAAGTATAATCTAATCTTTCATCTGTCATATTTGGTTTAACAGATTGATATTTTAAGTATTGTGTTACTGAGTTTAGGTAGTCAGCTGCTTTAGTTATTTTGCTTTGTACCCATGCTTCTAATTGAGTGTTATCATCTAATATTTGGAATAATTCCTCAGCGTTCTCAATGATACGATATAACTCAGATTTAGCCATTTCACCTTCATAGTCAGCTTCTTCTTTTATAGATTTTTTAATAGCAATGTCTCTGGCCATTAAGTAATCATCTGAGTCAATGTCTCTGTCTTTGTCTAAATCTTTACCTTTTTTCTCCTTTATAGGGGGAGTCATTAATTTTTTATTAATAATTTCTTTTAATTTTTCTTCGTTGCTCATTTTGACTTGTTTTTTAGCTATATTCATTGCTCTACCACGTAATACATCTTCTGCGTCTGCACCATATCTTTTAACTGCGTTTCTACCAGATGATTTTTTCATAGCCTGATAAATGTCTTCGGCCCTATCTAAGATAGCTTGAGTCATCTTAGATGACTCTTCTTTGATATTGCCTTTTTCAGCAGCATATAAAGCTCTCATATATGCTTTGGCTTTACCTACAGTACTAGAACAGCCTTTCTTTTCGCCTGTTTCTTTATTGTAAATACATTTACCTTTTCTTTCGTATGGCATATAAAATTTAATTTAAATAAGAATAAGGGGATCCTATGTCCCCTTATAACTTATTGTTTAGCTTATTTTTCAGCTCTATCTTCCGCGATAGACGCTTTACGGTAATCGCTTACAGCTTTTTTCATTTCGCTAAGAGCTTTACGCGCACGTCCGTGAGCTGCTTTACTTGGCTTAGCATGATTAACTGTAAATTCTTCCCATAAACCATTCAAACTTTCGAATAACTCTTGAGTGTTCATAGATTTTATTTATTTATTGGTTAATATAAAATTACATCTGCTCTCCGGTTCCTGGGATTTGAGTCTTTAGGAAGAATAAAGCAGTGTTTCCGATTTGTCTTATTAATTTACTTTTATTTTCACTATCAGGTAATTGTTTAGCGGCATCTAAAGCCATTTGTAAACCTTTACCTACTTGTTTTTCTGTTGAATCACCTCCAGACATATCCATATCTGTTGCTGCTTCACCACCCATATCTATTGCTGGTTCTTCAGTTGGTGTTTCTTCGGCGGCTGGTTCTTCAGTAGGCATATCAATATCGACATCAACATCTTCAGATTTTTTAGCTTTTTTCTTTTCAGAAACAAACTCTTCTCTGATTATATTTTCTATTAATGATTTTAATTTTTTATCCATTGTGTTATTTGTAATAAATATTTGATTATTTGTTAGGAACGCAATTACTTACGAGTTTTCCGCCTTTCTTTTTCATTCCTTGTTTTTTATATCCTGACCAACATGGTTTATTTTCCATAATTCTAGAAATAACTGCCTCTTTTATTTTATCCTTATATGTGTTTTGAACATTAGGATTGTAGTTTGGGTCTTCAGCATTCCATTGTTGAGTTTGTTTACTTAAAAAGGTTTGAATAGGATCTTCTTTACTTTTAGGATTTTCTTTACTTTTAGGATCTTTTTTACTTTTAGGATCTTTTTTACTTTTAGGATCTTCTTTACTTTCAGAATCTTCTTTACTTTCAGAATCTTCTTTACTTTCATTTGGATTTATAAACATACGGCGTTCAGCCCACATATTTAAAATCTTGTCAATTTCGCTTTGTTCAAGTCCTGCTTGACCTAAGGTTTGTTCTAAATCATCAAAATCTTTACCGTTTAAATGTTTAGTAGCTACATCTCTCATTACATCTGGGCCTACTGTTCCAGCTGCCTTTTCAATGTCTGTAGGACTTGCCTCTTTAACTAGTTTATA
>Ga0315907_10002100_pt1 | contig 25766 bp, 23 predicted proteins | sample LakEriMetagenome_3_FD_203525 | JGI IMG/M metagenome (GOLD analysis project Ga0315907, IMG submission 203525) | Freshwater fungal communities from buoy surface, Lake Erie, Ohio, United States - Buoy 12 MA123 | ecosystem: Environmental > Aquatic > Freshwater > Lake > Lake biofilm | place: USA...
AAGACAATTGTTGTCGCACGCGTTAACGGTGAACTCCGCGATCTATGGACCGAACTTGTCGATGGCGATGTTGTCGAGGGTGTATCTATTTCGTCACCCGATGGACTCAATGTTCTGCGTCACTCAACAGCACACGTGATGGCTCAAGCGGTGCAACAAGTATTTGCTCAGACTCGTTTAGGTATTGGCCCACCAATCCGTGATGGTTTCTATTATGACTTCGAGCCAGAGCGTCCGTTTACACCTGAAGATCTTGAGAAGATCGAATCTGCGATGCGAAAAATCGTTAAGGATGGACAACGTTTTAAGCGACGCGTTACAACCGAAGCAGATGCCCTCAAAGAGCTAAGTCACGAGCCATATAAGTGCGAACTCATTGGCCTTAAATCTGGCGCAACAGATGAGACAAGCGTTGAAGTTGGCGGCACCGAGTTAACGATCTACGACAATCTTGGTCGTGACGGCGAACCTGTCTGGTCTGATCTTTGTCGCGGACCGCATCTGCCATCGACAAAACACATTCCTGCCTTCAAGCTAATGAGAGCCGCTGGAGCCTATTGGCGCGGATCTGAGAAGAACCCGATGTTGCAACGAATTTACGGAACTGCATGGCCATCTCAAGATGAACTTAATGGCCACCTAGAGATGCTTCTTGAAGCTGAAAAGCGTGACCATAGAAAACTTGGACAAGAACTCGACCTCTTCTCATTTCCAGAAGAGATTGGATCTGGTCTTGCTGTATTTCACCCGAAGGGCGGAATTATTCGTCGTGCGATGGAAGATTATTCTCGCAAGCGCCACGAAGAAGAAGGCTACGAATTTGTTTACTCACCACATATAACCAAGGCAGCGCTCTTTGAAACATCTGGTCACCTCGAGTGGTATGCCGAGGGTATGTATCCACCAATGATTCTTGATGAAGAACATCACGCAGACGGCACCGTCAAACGTGCTGGCCAGCAGTACTACATGAAGCCGATGAATTGTCCTTTCCATAACTTGATCTATCGCTCACGTGGGCGTTCGTATCGAGAACTTCCATTGCGACTCTTTGAATTCGGAACTGTCTATCGCTATGAGAAGTCGGGTGTTTTGCACGGCATCACCCGTGCTCGTGGATTTACCCAAGATGATGCGCACATTTATTGCACTAAAGACCAGATGCCTGGTGAGCTTGATTCATTGTTGACCTTCGTCCTTAATCTCTTGCGCGACTATGGTCTTGAGGATTTCTATCTTGAAATTTCAACACGTAACCCTGAAAAATCTGTGGGTTCTGATGAAGATTGGGAAGCTGCTACAGAAGCCCTTCGCAAGGCCGCACTCGCTCAGAACTTAGAGCTCGTAAACGATGAAGGTGGCGCAGCGTTTTATGGCCCAAAGATTTCCGTACAGGCAAAGGATGCAATCGGGCGTACATGGCAGATGTCTACAATCCAAGTTGATTTCCAATTGCCGCAACGTTTTGAACTTGAGTACGCGGCCAGTGATGGATCTCGTGCACGTCCAGTAATGATTCACCGCGCTCTCTTTGGTTCTATTGAAAGATTCTTTGGAGTGCTCACTGAGCATTACTCAGGAGCATTCCCACCATGGTTAGCTCCTGTGCAAGTGATGGCGATTCCTGTCGCTGAACCATTTACCGACTATCTCTTTGAAGTTGTCGCTGCTCTTAAGGCAGCTGGTATTCGCGCTGAAGTTGATGCATCAGATGATCGTATGCAGAAGAAAGTTCGCAACGCACAGATGCAGAAAATACCTTTCATGCTCATTGCGGGCGAGGAAGATCAGAAAGCTGGGGCAGTCTCATTCCGCTACCGAAATGGCGAGCAGAAGAATGGTGTTCCACTTGCAGAAGCGATTGCCGAGATCTCAGCAACTGTTGCAGCCCGCCAGCAGGTGTAGTCATGGATTACACCGATTCAACTGGAATGCCTGATGCTTGGTCGCGCCTCTGGGCACCGCATCGCCTCGATTACTTGCGTGGAGAAAATCGTCCCCTAGTCGGAAATGAAGCCACCTGTCCGTTCTGCGAAATCCCACAGATGAGTGACGAAGAGGGTCTTGTTGTCCATCGCGGAACTCATGCCTATGTCGTGATGAACCTTTACCCCTACAACCCGGGTCATCTACTGATCTGCGCCTATCGACATGTTGCAGATTTGACTGAACTAACGGATGAAGAGCGCGCAGAAATTTTTGCCCTCACATCTCACGCAATGGAAACAATTCGCAAAGTTTCACAACCCGAAGGTTTCAATCTTGGAATGAATCAAGGGGCGATCTCAGGAGCGGGTGTCGCTGCGCACATTCACCAACACGTAGTCCCACGTTGGTCGGGGGATGCAAACTTTATGCCCATTATTGGAAAGACAAAGGTGTTGCCTCAACTTTTAACGGTTACTCGAAATGAGTTGGCTGCTGCTTGGTAGGTCTACTTGAGTTGCTTGAGGTAAGAGACCAATACGTCAATACCAATTCCGTTATCAAGATTGACTGGAATAGCTGGAAACAAGAGTCCGGCGCTAAATGCATCTTCACCGCTTGAGTCGATCAGTTCACGATATTCCTCCGCAAAATCCGCAACGAGTTCTTTATGTTCGGGTTCACTCTCAGATATGACCGCGAGACCGTGAAGATAGTTGCGGATTGTTAAATCTTCAAGACTAATCAGAGCTGCAGGTGAACCATCATCGCTATGCAGAACTAAATAGGGAGTTGCCATCTGATCGAAGACTCGATTGGCAAGTGAAACTGCGTCATCAAAATCGAGGTCGGCTCCAGGTAGTGCGAGTGCGACCATGATTCGTGGAGTGAGGTAGTCGTTAAAACTTTCCCAGGCGGCAATTGTTTCGTCATCGATTCCTGCGGAGGGATTAACAGCAAAGATTGCGCAATCCACATGGGCAAGATCTTCACTCGTTGCCTCGATGGATATACCTTGATCGCCCAGAGCCTTGGTCAGAGCTGCCGGAGTTGCGCTCACGTGGCCAAAGAGGGCAATTCTCACAGTGGCAGATGTGGAAGTTGGCATGGGTTAAAGCCTACGATGGTCTTGATGATTAGTGCGCATTTGAAACCTCAGGTCACTCGATTTATTAATCCAGTGGTCAAACTTGCCGTGCGCGCAGGAATTACAGCCAACGGTGTAACGATAGTCGGTGCGATAGGAACGTTGGCATCGGCTTTCTATTTCTACCCGCGAGGAGATCTTTATATCGGGACTCTTGCAATTTGTTTCTTCGCGTTAAGCGACTTATTTGACGGTGCCATTGCTCGCCTTACCAATGGAACTGGAACTGCGTGGGGCGGCTTTCTTGACTCCACAATTGATCGGGTTACAGATTCTGCGATCCTTATTGGAGTTTTGCTCTACATGATCGATCGTGACGAGACGGCATCAATGCTGATTTTGATTTCACTTGTGACCGGAGGACTGATTCCATATATCCGCGCAAAGGCAGAAAGTATGTCGATCGAGTGTTCTGGGGGTCTTGCAGAACGCACCGAGCGGGTTGTCATCAGTTTGACCGCAATTGGACTCTATGGACTTGGCATCGAGATTGCACTCGTTATCGGTTTTGCGTTTCTTTCAGCTGTTGGCGTCTTCACTGTCCTACAGCGCATGGTGATTGTGTATCGTGCGCTGCACAAGGATTAATTCATGAAAGATTTTTTAGTGGCTCGGGCATACTTTTTTGGCTGGTCCATCATTCGCCGCATCTCTGAAAAGAGAGCCACAAATTTATTTCAAAGACTTGGTTTGTGGATGTATAAGAGAAATGGCAAGAGCGTTGAGAGGCTTCGTTCAAATCTGGCACGCGTACAGCCTGAGCTTTCTTCGAATGACCTTGAGGATCTTGTTCGCAGAGGCGTGCTTTCGTATATGCGCTACTGGATGGATACATTCAGATCTCCCGATTGGAGCAGAGAGAGAATTCTCTCGACAGTGATAGTCAGTAATGAGCATCTTTTGATGGATCCGATAACAAATCGAACAGGCGTTGTGGTTAGTCTCCCTCACGCCGGAAACTGGGATCATGCAGGGTCTTACTTTTGCAGCAGGGGCGCTCAATTAGTAACTGTCGTTGAAGTTCTCAAACCGCGCGCCCTATTTGAAAAGTTTCTGGCATATCGTCAAGCAATAGGTATGGAAGCACTTCCGCTGGATTCGCGAGCATTCCCTACGCTTTTACAGCGTGCACGAGATGGCAAGCTCATTGCACTTGTTGCAGATAGAGATCTATCTGCGAGTGGAATCGATGTCGAATTCTTCGGCGGGGTTGCGCGCATGCCAGCGGGACCGGCAATCATCGCAATTCGAACTGGGATCCCTTTGGTTACCGCCTTCGTCTCGTATACCGGATCCGGAATACATATTGATTTACGCGAGATTGCGATCCCTGCAAGTGGCGATGAAGAATCACGGATCAAAGCAACGGTGCAGCTCTGTGCAGATAATTTCGCAGAAGGTATCAAGGCTCATCCGCACGATTGGCACATGATGCAGCGCATCTGGGTTGATGGTGATTTTGTGGAGCGAAGATGAAAAAGTTAAGGATCGGACTCGTCTGTCCTTACGGTTGGGATACACCCGGGGGAGTGCAGAACCATGTACGTGATCTTGCAGAATTCTTTATCTCTGAAGGTCACTTTGTCTCTGTGTTGGCACCGTTGGTTGACGAGCACGACATGCCAGATTATTTGGTTAATGCGGGAAAACCGATTGGAATTCCGTTCAATGGTGCTGTGGCGCGTTTGCTTTTTAATCCCACCGCCTTTGCGCGAGTGCGTAATTGGTTGACGGATAATCATTTTGATATTTTGCATCTCCACGAACCAGCGGTTCCCTCAATTTCACTCCTTGCGTTGTGGGCGAGTGAGGGGCCAATCGTCGGTACATTCCATGCCCAGGCTAAGAAAGGTACGACCACTCGCGTTATTGCTTCAATCGTTGAGCCAGCGATCGAGCGGCTCAGCGAGAAGATTGCGGTAAGCCAAGCTGCTTACGACACTCTGCAAGAGCATATGGATACAACAGCTCATGTAATTCCAAACGGAATTTTTGCCGATCGCTATCGAGACGGAAATGTAGAAGAGAAGTGGGCGGGCCCAACCCTTGGATTTATCGGGCGCTTTGAAGAACCACGTAAAGGTCTAGAAGTTCTCATCGATGCGATTCCCATAATTTCTCGATTCATTCCTGAAGTACGAGTACTGATAGCTGGTCCTGGGGATCCATCTGAGATTTCTGAAGACATCAATTCTGAGCTACGCAAGCGATTCGAGTTTTTGGGGAAAATTTCAGAAGACGAAAAAGCCAATTTTCTTAAATCGATAGCCCTCTACATTGCCCCTAATACCGGCGGTGAATCATTTGGAATCATCATCGCCGAAGCGATGGCTGGAGGTGCAGCAGTTGTGGCAAGTGACATTCCAGCATTCAATGATCTTCTTGGAGGTGGGAAGTATGGAGCCCTCTTTGCATCGGAAGATTCGCAATCGTTGGCGAAGGTAGTAATCGATCTTCTGCGTGAAGAGGAGAAACGAAAAGCTCTTGCTGAGGCTGGCCGTGCTCATGCTCAACGTTTTGATTGGAGTCTTGTAGCTAATCAAGTCTATGAAATCTATGAGAAGGCGTTGGCATCCGGAGAGAAACTTAATGTCACATCAGAATCCCGTGCATGGGATTGGCTTCTGATTCGCGAGAATGACTGATGAAAAAGGTCTTCACCGCTTTTGTTGTTCTCTTATCCCTCTTGGCTGTTGCTGCTGCGTTTCTGCCAACATCGCAGAAGTCACTTATTTCGGAAGTCTTCGTTGAGCCAACCTATAACTCACTTTCGGGACGTGAGGGAAGTGATGGCGAGGTACTGGTGGTCAAGATCGATGACACCACAGCAGCTCGACCTCAGATTGGTATCGATCGCGCCGATATTGTTTACATTGAGCAGGTAGAAGCTGGCCTCACGCGTTTAGCTGTGGTGTTCTCCTCTGAGATTCCAACAGAGATTGGTCCGGTTCGAAGTGCTCGAATATCAGATTTAGAAATTCTTGCCCAATATGGGCGTGTAGTTTTTGCTTACAGCGGGGCACAATCTAAATTGTTGCCATTAATTGCAGCCGCCAATCTCAATGATTATGGAGCACAGCGTCAGTCACCAACGATTTATACTCGTGATGAGACACGAACAGCTCCAACAAATATGGTCCTTCGTGCAGATCTCTTACTCGAGAAAGTTCGAAGCGACGAGCGTGAAATCGCAACATCTCGTTCAGTAGGTTGGAACTTTGGTGATATTCCCAATGGTGGAATTGCAATCACTGATGCCAAAGTCACCTGGCCAGCAGCATCCTACGAAGTGAAGTGGAGTGCTGGAGAAAACCGTTGGATACTTTTCAATAATGGAATACCCAACATGTCTGCATCCGGCGTCCAGCATGGTCCGACTACTTTCGTGATTCAGATTGTCGAAATTTTGCCATCTGAATATGGTGATAAATATGGGGGAGTAACGCCTTACTCAAAGACTGTCGGAAGTGGTACAGGTTTTGTTCTACGCGATGGAAAATACTTTCCTGCCACCTGGTCTCGTCCCGATGAGTTATCCGGCACCACATGGCGGACCCTAGATGGCTCGGAACTGCCCTTTGCACGCGGGCAGATATGGATAGCTCTCACCGAGAAGAATCCGCAATTCACGCTAGACTCAGCACCCACCAAAGAATAGATCCAGGAGTTCATTCAATGTCGCAAGAGACAGGCACAGCACGCGTTAAGCGCGGTATGGCAGAGATGCTCAAAGGCGGCGTCATCATGGATGTCGTCAATGCTGAGCAGGCCAAAATCGCAGAAGATGCTGGTGCCGTTGCTGTCATGGCACTGGAAAGAGTGCCGGCTGATATCCGCGCTCAAGGTGGAGTAGCTCGCATGTCAGATCCAGACATGATTGAGAAAATTCAAGCGACCGTTTCAATTCCTGTGATGGCAAAGGTGCGTATTGGCCACTTTGTCGAAGCCCAAATTCTTGAAAGTCTTGGCGTTGACTATATCGATGAGTCTGAAGTACTCACTCCCGTTGATTACGAAAACCATGTTGATAAGTGGAAATTTAAGGTTCCTTTCGTCTGTGGTGCGACCAACCTTGGTGAGGCGTTACGCCGTATCAATGAAGGGGCTGCAATGATTCGCTCGAAGGGTGAAGCAGGAACAGGCGATGTTTCCAATGCGATGACACATATGCGCAAAATCGGAGGAGAAATTCGCCGCCTTACATCAATGCGCGATGATGAACTTTATGTAGCGGCAAAAGAGATGCAAGCACCTTACGCTCTTGTAAAGGAAGTAGCCGAGACTGGCAAGCTTCCTGTAGTTCTCTTTACTGCTGGCGGTATCGCAACACCAGCAGATGCCGCACTTATGATGCAGATGGGCGCAGACGGAGTATTTATTGGTTCAGGAATTTTCAAATCTGGAGATCCAGCTCATCGCGCTGCAGCGTGCGTCAAGGCAACAACTTTTTTCCAGGATGCAAAGGTCTTGGCAGATGTATCTCGTGGACTTGGGGACGCAATGGTGGGAATCAACGTTGCAGACATTCCAGTACCGCATCGCCTCGCTGAGCGCGGCTGGTAGTTTTTTATCAACCGGATCAGAGAATGATTATTGGCGTTCTTGCTCTGCAGGGTGATTTTCGGGAACACGTTCGAGCCGTGCAAGCATGTGGCCATGAAGCGCTAGAAGTTCGTCGCGTCAGTGAGCTCGAAAAGTGTCAGGCTTTGATTCTTCCCGGGGGAGAATCAACAACAATTGCGCTACTAGCTAAAACCTATGAACTGATCGAACCATTGAAGCAGCGGATTTCTCAAGGTATGCCCACATATGGTTCGTGCGCAGGGATGATCCTTCTTGCAGACCGAATTCTTGATGGCGTCGCGGGACAAGAAACGTTTGGCGGTATCGATATGACCGTCCGTCGAAATGCATTTGGCCGACAAGTGGATTCTTTTGAATCTGAATTGAACTTCGCTGGGCACCAATTACGCGCAGTATTTATTCGTGCGCCATGGGTAGAGGAACTTGGCAGCGAGGTTGAGGTTATTAGCTCCGTAAAAACACCTGCGGGGGAGATGCACCCCGTAGCAGTCCGACAAAAGCATCTGATGGCGACCTCATTCCACCCAGAACTTACGCATGATTTGGCAGTACATCGTTACTTTTTTGATGAGGTCTGTAAGTAGCGATAAAGTAAGCGCAGTATTTCTTCACTAAAGGGGTTCGTCTCATGTCAGGCCATTCCAAATGGGCAACGACTAAACATAAGAAGGCAATCATTGATGGGCGCCGCGCAAAGAACTTCGCCAAGCTCATTAAGGCAATTGAGGTAGCGGCGCGAAATGGCGGTCCTGATCTCGAGGGCAATCCAACACTTTTTGATGCCATCGCTAAAGCTAAGAAAAACTCTATGCCTGCCGACAATATTGATCGTGCAGTTAAACGCGGAGCTGGTCTTGAATCTGGCGGGGCTGACTATCAAACAATTATGTATGAGGGTTATGGCCCCAATGGCGTTGCACTTATGATCGAATGTCTTTCTGATAATCGTAATCGTGCGGCGTCGGAAGTTCGTGTTGCCGTAACTCGCAATGGCGGCACCATGGCAGATCCTGGTTCAGTTGCTTATCTCTTTAATCGCAAAGGTGTAATCATCGTTGCCAAAAAAGATGGAGTTTCTGAAGAATCAATTCTTGAATCTGTACTTGAAGCAGGTGCTGAAGAAGTAAATGATCTTGGGGAGTCTTTCGAAGTCGTCTGTGAGGCATCGGATCTTGTGACTGTGCGTACAGCGCTGCAGACCAGTGGAATCGATTATGAATCAGCTGACTCATCTTTCTTGCCTTCGATGAGCATCCCACTTGATGCCGAAGGTGCTCAAAAAGTTTTTGAACTTATTGATGCAATCGAAGAGCTAGATGATGTGCAGAATGTCTTCAGTAACTTCGATGTATCCGATGAAGTTATGGCGAGCCTTTCCTAACCTTCTCTTTCTAGGTTCTAGGCTTGTTAGTTATGAGCCAACAGACCAGTAGGACCGTTCTGGGCGTAGACCCTGGGCTGACTCGCTGTGGAATTGGCGTCGTTAAGGGAGCCGCTGGTGCTCAATTGGAACTGGTAGATGTCGGTGTTATCCAAACTTCACCGTCACTTCCGCTGGAGCAGAGGTTGCTAGAGCTAGAGGCTTCACTTATCTCATGGTTTGATAAACACCAACCTGATGTAATTGCAGTGGAGCGAGTTTTCTCTCAACACAATGTGCGCACTGTGATGGGTACGGGCCAGGCAGCAGGTATCGCACTTTTGCTTGCAGCTAAACGGGGGATTCCCGTAGTGATGCACACCCCGAGTGAAGTTAAAGCCGCTGTGACCGGAAATGGTCGAGCTAATAAATCACAAGTGGCTGATATGGTCGTTAGAATTCTTTCACTCAAAGAGGCACCAAAGCCTGTCGATAGCACCGATGCACTCGCACTAGCAATTTGTAACATTTGGCGAGGTAGTGCCACGAGTAAGATTGAACAAGCACTTCGTGCCGAGAAGACCAGAATTTCGAAATTGGTGAAGAGATGATTGCCCAGCTGACAGGATCCGTGCGTTCGATAAATTCTGATCGCATCATTCTTGAAGTTGCTGGCGTTGGCTATCTCATCTATGTCACTCCTACAGCGGCCGCGACACTGACTCTTGGAAATTCACTCACAATCCATACCTCGATGGTTGTTCGTGAAGATTCCATGACGCTCTATGGATTCATTGATGCCCCGTCGAAGGAGACCTTCGAGTTGGTTCAGACTGTCAGTGGAATTGGTCCACGTGTTGCGCTTTCGATACTTGCTCATCTATCGCCAGACCAATTGGCGGATGCAGTTGAATCGGAATCTGTAAATATCCTTTCCGGAGTACCGGGTATTGGTAAGAAAGGTGCCCAGCGCATACTCCTTGAACTCAAAGGGAAGTTATCTCGCACTGGAGCTTCCGGTGCACGGGCTTCTTCATCGCAACCACTCTGGCGAGAGCAACTCTCTGGTGCGTTGATTTCATTGGGTTATTCAGCTCGCGAAGCGGATGCAACTATTTCGATTGTGGCCATAGATTATGCAAATCGAGGATTAGATCCGGCTCATTCAGAACTTTCAGAGCTACTTAAGGCAGCCCTTGCAGGCGGTAAATCATGAGCGAAGATTCTGATCGTTTAGTCAATCCTGCAGCATCAACTGACGAGTCACTCTCGGAGAATGCGCTTCGCCCAAAGACGCTTAAAGAATTTATTGGTCAGCATCGAGTACGTGAACAGATAGATGTACTTCTGACAGCGGCGCGAAATCGTGGCGCAGCCGCCGATCACATATTGCTCTCCGGCCCACCAGGCTTAGGAAAGACAACTCTTGCGATGATTTTGGCATCCGAAATGTCAACACCCATTCGCATCACCAGTGGACCTGCCATCACACATGCTGGAGATCTTGCAGCAATTTTATCTTCATTGGTCGAGGGAGAGATTCTTTTTCTTGATGAGATCCATCGTCTGCCGCGGCCTGCTGAAGAATTGTTGTATTTAGCGATGGAAGATTTCAGGGTTGACGTTGTTGTAGGTAAAGGTCCAGGCGCCACAGCAATTCCATTACAGCTTCCACACTTCACTCTGGTTGGTGCAACCACGCGAGCAGGGTTGTTGCCGAGTCCATTACGTGATCGCTTTGGATTTACTGCCCACCTTGATTTCTATGACGCAGCCGAGATCGAACACGTCATCTCACGTAGTGCGCAACTTCTTGGTCTAACAATTGATAAAAAAGCAATTGCTGAAATCGCAGGGCGATCTCGTGGTACGCCGCGTATTGCAAATAGATTGTTAAGGCGTGTTCGCGACTTTGCCCAAGTTAAGGGTTCGCACTCTCTTACACATGACCATGCCAAAGATGCTCTGGAAATGTATGAAGTTGACGAGCAAGGGTTAGATCGTCTCGATCGTTCTGTTCTGCTTGCTCTTATCGATCGCTTTAATGGGGGACCAGTAGGGCTTTCAACACTGGCTATCGCCGTGGGTGAAGAGACCGAGACAGTTGAATCTGTAGCCGAACCATTCTTAGTTCGAAATGGATTTATGGCTCGCACCCCGCGGGGTCGAGTAGCAACTGCTCTGGGCTATACCCACTTAGGTCGCAGCGTACCGCCCAGCCTTGCCACCCTTTTTGATCCCACCTCAGATTGATCTGAGCACTGCCTCGCGTGGCCTAGACTCTGCTCTTATGTCCACACCTAATAAAGTTGTAAAGAGTTCTGGCCGCCCTGGGCGTGCCTTGGCGATACTCACGCTGATTTTGATCTCACTAGGAGCAACGGCTTTCGTAACCGGTGCGAACGAAGTTCGCTTAGGGCTCGATCTACGCGGAGGCACAAGCGTCACGCTTCAACCGCGTGCATCGACTGCCGGTAATGAGGTCACCTCAGAGGCAATCGATCAAGCAGTTGAGATTATTCGCCAGCGCGTGAACTCATTAGGTGTAGCTGAGAGCGAAGTTACTGCCCAAGGAAGCGGAACCAATCGTCAGATTGTTATCTCTGTTCCCGGCGAAAATGGTCGACGCGTGGTCGATCTTGTTGGACAGACAGCAGAATTGCGATTCCGACAGGTACTCGCCTCTGGTCTAGGAGTTCCAGCATCAGTAGATACATCAACTGCGGCAACTCCAGTTGCGGGTGTATCAGATGCTCTGAACCAAGCTTTTGCTAATCTTGACTGCACCACTGCAGCCAGTCTGCAGGGGACCGGTACTGATGATCCAGCCGCTGCGATAACAGCATGTTCTAAAGAAGGAACTAAGTACATCCTGGCACCTGCTGAAGTCTTGGGTCGTCAGATTTCAAAGGCATCGGCTGGAATTGATACTCAGGCTGGAAGTGCGTGGAGTGTTTCACTAACATTCAATAATGAAGGAACTAGTGCATTTGGTGCGCTGACAGCACGAGTAACTTCTCTGCCAGAACCAACTAATCAGGTTGCAATCGTGCTTGATGGAATCGTTCAATCATCACCGCGAATCATCCAAGCAATTCCATCTGGCACTGCTCAAATTACTGGATCCTTTACTCAAGTTGAGGCTCAAGATTTAGCCAACGTTCTCAAGTATGGCGCACTTCCACTGGCATTCGATCGCGGAGAAGTTCAGCAAGTTTCTCCAACACTAGGCGCTGAACAGCTAGATGCTGGTCTTCTGGCTGGAGCTATTGGTTTGTTTTTGGTTACCCTTTATTCATTCTTCTACTATCGCGGCCTAGGTATTGTCGTAACTGGATCTCTTGTGGTTGCAGCAGGAATGATCTATTTATTGGCACTGGTTCTCGGTGAAACAATTGGCTTTACTCTGACTCTTGCTGGCATTGCGGGAATTATCGTTGCTATTGGCATTACTGCTGACTCCTTCGTGGTTTATTTCGAGCGTATTCGAGATGAAATTCGTGAGGGCCGCTCATTACGATCTGCGGTGGAAAGCGGCTGGGTTAAGGCTCGACACACGATCTTGGTAGCAGATGCAGTCTCGATCATCGCAGCAGTCCTTCTCTACTTCTTTGCTGTCGGCAGTGTGCGCGGATTCGCATTCGCTCTTGGCTTGACGACACTTGTGGATCTCTTCGTCGTTTATATCTTCACAAAGCCATTGATGACAATTATGGCTCGATTGAAATTCTTTAATTCAGGACACCGCTTCTCAGGTCTATCCGATAAGAGCTCTGGTGTGACTCGAACTACTTCTAGCGTGGAGGCATAACATGTCATCAATCAAGGGTCTTGGTGGTCGCCTCTATTCAGGCGAAACCTCAGTCAATATCGTTGGCAACGCAAAGCGCTGGTACATCGTCTCCGCACTCTTCACCTTGCTCTCGATTGGAGCGCTCATGGTGCAAGGTCTTCACCTTGGAATTGAGTTCAAGGGTGGATCTGCCTACACATTCCCAACAACTACTGCAACGGTAGAGCAAGCTCGATCTGCTGTTGAGTCTGCAGGAATCTCTGGCGAACTTATTATTCAGAAGATTGGCGACGACAAGATTCGTGTTCAGACCGGATCACTGACTAACGCACAATCTGATTCCGTTGAAGCAGCGATTGTCTCGAACTTTGGAGTGCAAGCGGGCGACATTGATACGCAGCTCATCGGACCATCTTGGGGTGAGGAAATTACCAAGAAGGCTCTTTATGGTCTGCTGGCATTCATTATCGTGATCATGCTCTTCCTTGCCATGACCTTTGAACCCAAAATGGCGATTGCGGCGCTCGTTGCTGTTCTTCACGACGTCCTCATTACGGTCGGTATCTATGCCCTTATTGGTTTTGATGTAACTCCAGCTACGGTGATTGGATTCTTAACAATTCTTGGATACTCGCTCTATGACACGGTGGTTATTTTTGACAAGGTGCGCGAGAACACTCGATCGATCACTTCAACGAGCAAGCAAACCTTTACACAGGCGACTAACTTGGCTGTGAATCAGACAATCGTCCGATCGATTAACACCACTGTCATTGCACTTCTTCCAGTTGGGGCCATCCTATTTATCGGTGGCGGATTACTAGGCGCGGGAACTCTGAAAGATATTTCATTGGCTCTCTTTATTGGAATGATTGTTGGCTCATACTCATCAGTTTTCATCGCACCAGCCGTTCTTGCGCAATTACGTGAGAAAGAGCCAGCGATGATTGCTCTTGCAAAGCGAGTCAGTGCTCGTGGTGCAACAGCTGTTGTTAGCTCTGTTGTAACTCCGGGATCACTACAGGGTGCAACAGCAACCATCACTGATCGACGTGGACCACGTAACCAACCAAAGCGTAAAGGCCGCAAGTAGAAATATTCCCGATGGATGCTCTTCTCAAGCCGCTTATCACTGGGCTGCAAGAACATCATCCGCAGGCTGACGTAGCAGAGGTCGAACGAGCATTTAACGTTGCTCGCACCGCTCACATTGGACAGACTCGTAAATCGGGTGAGGATTACATTACCCATCCGGTTGAAGTCACTCAGATTCTTATTGAGTTAGGGCTTGATCAAGAGACGATCATCGCTTCACTGCTTCATGACACCGTTGAAGATACGCCGTATTCGCTTGATCAGCTACGTAATGATTTCGGAGATCAGATCGCTGCTCTGGTTGATGGAGTGACCAAACTAGATAAATTGACGTACGGACCAACGGCTGAGGCAGAGACTGTTCGCAAGATGGTGATTGCGATGTCACGCGATATTCGAGTCTTAGTGATCAAGCTGGCAGATCGCCTTCATAACGCACGAACGTGGAAATTCGTTTCCCCAGAGAGCGCGCTACGCAAAGCTCGTGAAACACTCGACATCTACGCGCCACTTGCACACCGTTTAGGTATGAACGCGTTGAAGTGGGAACTCGAGGACTTGAGTTTTGAAGTTCTTGAACCGAAGAAGTTTGCCGAAATTTCTCGTCTGGTTGCAGAACGTAGTCCAGCGCGCCAGGCGCTTACGCAAGAGGTTATCGATGCCGTTAACGTTGATCTGGCCCATGATTTAATTGAGGCAACCGTTACAGGAAGACAGAAGCATTTCTTTAGCGTCTATCAAAAGATGGTTGTTCGTGGGCGAGAATTCAACGATATATATGATCTTGTTGGAATCCGTGTTCTGGTCAACGATGTGCGCGATTGCTACGCCGTACTTGGATCAATACATGCACGTTGGAGCCCAGTTCCAGGGCGCTTCAAGGATTACATCGCGATGCCTAAATTCAATCTTTATCAATCACTTCATACGACAGTTATTGGTCCGAGTGGCAAGGCAGTTGAGATTCAGATACGAACCTATGAAATGCATTCGCGTGCCGAGTTTGGTATCGCAGCACACTGGAAATATAAAGAAGGCGGCGCGTCTGGCGAACACACTCCTGAGATGCTCTGGCTTAAGCAGCTTCACGATTGGCAGAAGGAGACCGAGGATCCATCTGAATTTCTGGAAGCTCTGAGGTTCGATCTTGGTAGCCCTGAAGTTTTCGTCTTTACACCTAAGGGGAGTGTCATCGCACTTCCTGGCGGATCTACACCTGTTGACTTCGCCTATTCGGTACATACAGATGTGGGAAATCGCTGTGCTGGAGCAAAAGTTAACGGCCGGCTTGTGCCACTTGAAACAAAACTTACTAATGGCGATGTCGTTGAGGTTGTTACAAATAAATCACTGACTGCAAGCCCTAGTCGAGATTGGCTCAACTTCGTTAAAAGTCCTCGCGCACGCTCAAAGATTAAGGCGTGGTTCTCCAAAGAGCGTCGTGAAGAAGCAGTTGACGCTGGACGTGAATCAATTGCGCGACAGATGCGTAAAGCGGGTCTACCCCTTCAGAAGATATTTGCCGGTCATGCTCTTTTGGAATTGGCGCACGATCTTCATTATCCAGACATTGATGCGCTCTACAGCGCTGTAGGTGATGGGCATGTATCTGCAGCATCAATTATTGAAAAACTCGTGGCAGCAATGGGCGGTGAAGATTCACACCCTGAAGAAACGATTGAATACATTCCAACCGGAGTTCCAACGACCCGCAGATCAAGTACGTCAATTGAAGTAGAGGGAGTGGGGGATGTGCTCGTGAAGTTGGCGCGCTGCTGCACACCGGTACCAGGAGATGAAATCTTAGGATTTATCACCAAGGGAAGTGGCGTTTCGGTACATCGCAGCGACTGCGTCAACAGCGATGATCTACGTAGCAATCAAGCTGAGAGAATCGTCAAAGTTCGATGGTTGGCCGGAGCCGGTTCATTATTCCTAGTAAATATTCAGGTGGAGGCACTTGATCGAGCACGACTTCTTGCCGATGTCACTCGTGCGCTTTCTGAGCAGCACGTGAACATTCTCAGCGCATCTGTCACAACATCAAAGGATCGCGTAGCAATATCTAAGTTCACCTTCGAAATGGCAGATGCAACCCACTTGGATTCAGTACTTACGGCGGTGCGAAGTGTTGAAGGCGTCTATGACGTTTATCGAAATTAGGGTTTAGCTAAACTCAGCGAGATTCTTCTGCGCTTCAGCCAGCCAAACCTTGCGTGCCTCTGCTGATTCGGCCGCTTCTTTAGCCTTCTTCTCGTTACCTGCAGCCTTAGCTTTAGCAGCAACAGCTTCATAATTTTCGATTGCAGCCGATAGTTGTGCAACGACATCCGCAGCGCGAGCCTTGGCAGCAGGATCACTCTTGCGCCACAACTCAGATTCGGCAGCCTTAATAGCGCTTTCAACTGCATGTACTCGAGCATCCATGGCAGCGCGCTTATCGCGAGGAGTGATGCCGATCTTCTCCCACTCGCGCATTAATTCACGGAACTCGTTCTTAGCTGCCTTCACATCGGTAAACGGAATGAGAGCTTCAATCTTTGGAAGCAGAGCTTCGCGCTTTTCTAGATTGGCAGTCATAGAAACTTCACGCTTTTCTAGATCGGCATTTTTAGCAGCGAAGAATGAATCTTGAGCGGTCTTAAACCGAGCCCAGAGCTTGGCATCATCTTTTGGCTTGCCACGACCGGCGGCCTTCCAGGAATCCATGAGGGCCTTAAAGCGACGAGCGGTTGCAACCCAATCAGTTGATGTAGCGAGCTTTTCAGCCTCTTCAACTATTGCGATCTTTGCAGTTGAAACAACTGAAGCTGTTGCTTCAAGGGAGGCAAAGTGAGTACGACGACGCTTATCAAATTTGTTTCGCGCTGCAGAGAAGCGCTTCCATAGATCGGCATCTGCCTTTTTGTCGAGACGAGGTGCGCTCTTCCACTCTTCGAGAAGAGTTTTCAAACGCTCACCGGTAGCCTTCCAATTTTCTGAAAGCGCTAAAGATTCGGCTTCTGCGACAATCTTTTCTTTCTCAACAAGAACTTGTTCGCGTCGAGCAGCTTTAGCCGCAGCCTCTGCCTCTTTCTTCGCTTCAAACTTTTCGCGATGGCCTTCAATGAGAGGCTCGATCTGCTCAACTGAAGCAGCGAGAGCGTCAAGATCTCCGACGCCATTAAGTTCGCGAACCTGTTGACGAAGTTTTTTAACTGCTTCGTAAGCATCATCTGGAACCATGGCACCAGATGTAATGCGCGCAGCTGTGAGCGCAACTTCGGATGCTAGCGCTTCGAATTTGCGAACAAAATATGCCAACGCTTCTTCAGCGCTCTTACCTGGATATGAACCGACTGCTTTTTCGCCAGCTGATGTGCGGACATATACGGTTCCATCTTCTGCAACTCGCCCGAATTGTGAAGGATCTCCAATGAGTGCAGATGCTGCACTTACTTGTGGGATGACCTGGGATGGAAGTGGATTATGTTCGCTCATGAGATTTCCTTTCAGCGCGTCGGCAGTAATGCCTTCGTTAATGCAGGTAATGGTGGGGGGTCAAAGGTACCCTGTCTTACTACCGCCTCAAAAATTGAGCGTGAGAATTCCGAGCTCGGGGGTGAGAGATGCTAATTCGAGTCCATCCCGCCCCGATGTTTGCGACGAATTGTTGGATTTTGGCCGCTGAAAAAGGATCTGAGTGCATCATCGTTGATCCAGGCATGCCAGATATCAGCGCAGAGATAGAGATGATCATTGAGGAAGAGGGACTTAAGCCGGTTGCAGTTCTACTTACACATGGACATCTCGACCATACCTTTTCAGTGATTCCGTTAGCCGATGGTTACGGCATACCTGCTCACATTCATAGCGAAGATCGCAAAGCGCTCCTTCACCCAGAACTTTTGTTAAGTAAAGAGTTTGCATCTTCACTGGCAACTAAAGAGTGGAGTGAACCAAGCGAAGTTCGGGAATTGAAAAACAATCAGAAATTTGAAGCCGTCGGCTTAGATATCACTGCGATTCACGCCCCCGGTCACACCGCTGGATCACTGATGTTTACTGTCAATGATGAAGTGTTGATTAGCGGTGATGTCCTCTTCGCGGGCTCGATCGGGCGTACGGATCAACCGACTGGTTCGCAAGAAGCAATGGCGCGCACATTGAAGACAAAGGTCATCCCTCTTGGAGATCATTTGCGCGTATTACCGGGACATGGGCCAGACACCACAATCGAATATGAGCGCAGAACCAATCCATATCTGAAACAATTGCGCTCATGAAGCGTGAGCAAATACAGGCACCTAAAGGTGTCAGTGAATACTTTCCTCCGCGATCTGCCAGCTTTGAATGGGTACGTGACCAGTTGATTGGTCCGGCGAAATCTGCGGGATATCAACTGATGGAATTACCAGTATTTGAAGATACAAATCTCTTCTCTCGCGGAGTCGGTGAATCAACGGATGTTGTCAGTAAAGAGATGTACACCTTTGAAGATCGAGGCGGCAGATCAATTACGTTGCGTCCTGAAGGAACTGCTGGCGTTATGCGCGCCGTGATTGAACATTCACTCGATCGTGGTCAGCTTCCAGTGAAAGTCTTTTACACTGGTGCTTTCTTTCGTGCAGAGCGTCCGCAGGCTGGCCGCTATCGACAGTTCTATCAAGTAGGTGTTGAGTCTATTGGTCTGGATGACCCAGCCATTGATGCAGAGATCATTGCCCTTGCCGATACGGCATTTAAAAATATTGGTTTGAAGAAGTATCGTCTCGAAATCACTTCTCTTGGTGATGCGCAATCAAGAGCGGCACATAAGGTCGACCTCGTTGCTTTCTTAAAGACCCTCGATCTGGACGACGCGACACAGGCGCGCGCCGAGATTAATCCATTGCGTCTCTTTGACGATAAGCGCGAAGAGGTGCGGAGCAAGATGTCCGCTGCACCTTTATTGATGGATTACCTCTCTGATTCTTCACGAGAGAATTTTGCTCACGTCTGCAGTTATTTGGATGCGCTGGGAATTACGTACACACTCAATCCTCGAATGGTGCGCGGTCTTGATTATTACACCGGCACAACTTTTGAGTTTATTCACGAAGATCTCGGTGCTCAATCAGGCATCGGCGGTGGCGGTCGTTACGACGGATTAATGGAGACGCTTGGCGGCGCCGATCTTTCAGGAATCGGTTTTGGATTGGGAGTAGATCGAATTCTTTTGGCGGCAGAGGCTGAAGGTATTTTGGTTGCCAATCAATTTGCAAGTGATCTCTTCATCATTCCGTTAGGCCATCCTGCAAAAGAGAAGGCACTTGCAATAGCCCAAGAACTCAGGCAGAGCGGATTCAAGGTCGAAATAGCCTTCGGCGATCGCGCTCTCAAGGGTGCGATGAAGGCTGCAGATAAGTCAGGCAGCGCTTGTGCGTTAGTTCTGGGTGAGACCGAGTTATCTTCTGGTTCTGTTGAACTCAAGCGAATGAAAGATGGCGAACTATCCTCGGTTAAGATTAGCGAACTAGGAAAAGCCCTTTCCGCGCAGATATAGCTATTCGATAGAAAGTAGTTGAAAGTAATGATTCGTACCCATGATGCCGGATCCCTTCGTGCCAGTCACGCGGGTCAGACAGTCACGCTCGCCGGTTGGGTAGCCCGTCGTCGAGATCATGGTGGAGTTGCATTTATTGATTTACGCGATTCGACAGGTTCAGTTCAAGTTGTTATTCGCGATGAAGTTTTAGCTGGCTCTCTTCGCGCAGAATGGTGCCTAGCAATTACGGGTGAAGTGGTTGCACGCCCTGCAGGAAATGAAAACTCAGCGCTACCTACAGGTGCTATTGAAGTGATGGGGGATGCGATTACGGTATTGAGCGAATCGGCTCCACTACCTTTCCCAGTTGATACCGGCGTTGAATCAGAGATCTCAGAAGAGGTTCGACTTCGTTATCGATACTTAGATCTGCGCCGCGAAGGACCAGCTTCGAATCTTCGACTTCGTTCTCGCGTGACTTCTGCAATCCGCCGCGCAATGGATGATCTGGATTTTCTTGAAATTGAAACGCCTTATTTGACTAGATCTACTCCCGAAGGTGCGCGCGACTTTTTAGTACCGGTGCGTTTACAGCCTGGTAGTTGGTATGCCTTGCCTCAGTCACCCCAGTTGTTTAAGCAATTACTTATGGTTGCAGGTATGGAGCGTTACTACCAGATTGCGCGCTGTTTCCGTGATGAGGATTTCCGTGCAGATCGTCAACCTGAATTTACTCAACTCGATATTGAAATGTCATTTATTGATCAGGCAGACATTATTGTTGTAGCTGAAAAAATTCTTGTCGATGTTTGGAAAGATAGCGTTGGATACACAATCCCAACTCCGATTCCGCATATGACCTACAAAGATGCAATGAATCGCTTCGGTTCAGATAAACCGGATCTACGTTTTGAAAATGAACTCGTTGAAGTCACGGAATTCTTTGCAAAGACTCCGTTTAGGGTTTTCCAGGCCGATTACGTTGGCGCTGTCGTTATGCCTGGGGGAGCGAGCTCACCTCGTCGTGAATTAGATGCTTGGCAGGATTGGGCGAAGGCGCGTGGGGCAAAGGGACTTGCTTACATTCTGCTCAATGAGGATGGCACTCTTGGAGGGCCAGTTTCAAAAAATATTTCGCCGGAAGAGCAATCTGGAATCGCTGCACAAGTTGGTGCCAAGAATGGTGACGCTATTTTCTTTGCAGCAGGCGATCGTGCATCTTCGCAAGCACTTCTCGGTGCGGTGCGCCTAGAGATCGGTAAGAGATGTAATCTGATTGAAGAGGGTGCCTGGAAGTTCTTATGGGTTGTCGATGCTCCTATGTTTGAGCCAACCGATGATGGTGGTTGGACTGCAGTTCATCATCCATTCACTGGTCCTAAGCCAGAGTTTGAAAAGACTTTTTCGAAAGAGCCAGCAAACGCTCTCGCTTACGCCTATGACATCGTTCTAAATGGAACCGAGCTCGGTGGTGGATCAATTCGTATTCACGACAAGGAGATTCAGAAAGAAGTCTTCCGCGTCATTGGTTTAAGTGATGAAGAAGCAAATAGTAAGTTCGGATTCCTCCTCGAAGCGTTCAACTACGGTCCGCCACCTCATGGCGGAATCGCACTTGGCTTAGATCGTGTCTGTGCACTATTAACTGGAAGTGATTCGATTCGAGAGGTCATTGCATTTCCAAAGACAGCAAGTGGCGGCGATCCACTCACGGGCGCTCCAACTCCCATTACAGCTGCTCAACGCAAAGAGAGTGGAATGGATTTCAAGCCAGAGACCCCTGCTTCATAGGCGATCGGGTAGGCTTACAACATAACGCGCTTACGCGTGTTTTAGCGAAAGGTGAGAATCATGGGTCCAGGTGGAATCGCGACCATTATCTGTGCGGTGGCTCTTCTTGCAATCGCAATCTCACTGGCGTACATGGGTCTACGTGTTAGCAAGTTTATTGATGAGGCGAGCCTCTCTCTAAAGGTTCTCACCGAAGATACTGGACCACTCATCCAGGAATCAACGCGCACTCTTGAGTTAATTAATAGTCCGCTGGAATCTTTTGCGAAGATCACCAAGAACGTTGAGGAAGTTACAACTAAAGTTTCTGAGGCAGCTACAGACTTCATGGATAAAGGTGGGCCCGCAGTAAAGGTGGCTGGCGCGCTGATCACTGCGGCTCAGGCAAATAAGTCTCGTTCGAAAAAGAAGAAGAAGGCTGAGTGAGTGTAGTTCGTGGAATCGGCAGAGATCCGCGCACGTTGGCTGCGCTTTTTTGAATCTGGAAACTCTCAGGGGTTAACCCATACGGTTGTTCCTTCGGCGTCTCTGATTGCTGACGACCCAAATCTTCTTCTAGTAAATGCGGGAATGGTTCCATTTAAACCTTTCTTCCTTGGAGAAGTAACACCTCCGTACAAGCGTGCTACCTCGGTCCAAAAGTGCGTTCGCACACTCGATATTGATGAAGTTGGTAAAACAACAAGGCACGCCTCCTTCTTCCAAATGTGCGGCAACTTTTCATTCGGTGATTACTTCAAAGAGGGTGCAATCGCACTAGCGTGGGAGTTACTGACTAAGCCCGTCTCTGACGGTGGATATGGTTTTCCTGAAGAACGTCTCTGGGTAACTGTTTATCTTGATGACGATGAAGCTGCTGATATCTGGCATAAGAAGATTGGTGTTCCGCTAGAGCGAATCCAACGCAGAGATATGGCAGATAACTTTTGGTCGATGGGCGTCCCTGGACCTTGCGGACCTTGTTCTGAAATTTACTACGATCGTGGCCCTGCATACGGTATCGATGGCGGTCCGATCGCAGATGAGAATAGATATCTTGAAGTGTGGAACCTCGTCTTCATGCAGAACGAACGTGGCGCTGGCGGCGGAAAAGATGGATACCCAATTCTCGGTGAACTTCCTGCCAAAAGTATTGATACCGGGCTAGGTCTTGAGCGCATGGCAGCTCTTCTGCAAGGCGTGGAAAACATTTATGAGATTGATACCACGATGCAGATTCTCTCTAAGGCTTCTGCGCTCTCTGGCGTGAAGTATGGAAAGAATGAAAAATCAGATGTTTCACTCCGAGTAATTGCCGATCATGCACGTACAGCGGCCATGTTGATTGGTGACGGCGTAACTCCCGGCAACGAGGGCCGTGGATACGTATTGCGCAGAATGATGCGTAGAACAATTAGAAATATGCGATTACTTGGAACTAACGATCCAAGTATGGCAACCCTCACAGAGGCGGCAATTGGTGCGATGGGCCCTCAGTATCCTGAACTTATCGCCGATTCAGCTCGCATTTTATCTGTCAGTGCATCAGAGGAAGAGAGCTTCCTGCAAACACTTAAGAGCGGTACTGCGATCTTTGATTTGGCAGCTAACGCTGTCAAGGCGACAAAATCAACGCAGATGAGCGGGGATGACGTATTTAAACTTCACGATACCTACGGTTTTCCATTCGATCTCACACTTGAGATGGCTCGCGAAGTTGGTTTAGAGGTTGATGAAACTGGTTTCACACGCCTCATGAAAGAACAGCGCGATCGCGCTAAGGCCGATGCACGTGCCAAGAAGAGCGGTCACACAGATCTCAGCGAGTATAAGAAGATTGCCGATTCATCAGGAGCAACAGAATTCGTCGGATATACACAGATAGAGACTGAATCTCGCGTTAATGCAATTTTGGTTGATGGAGTAGGCACCAAGAGCGCTAAGGCCGGAGATGATGTAGAAATTATTTTAGATCGCACACCGTTCTACGCAGAGGGTGGCGGACAGCTAGCAGATGGCGGAACAATCACTCTGGCAGATGGCACAGTCGTAGAGATTGATGATGTACAAACACCGGTACCCGGAGTTTCTATTCATCGCGGTCGAGTACTTTCGGGATCTATAGAAGTTGGACAAACTAGTGTTGCGCTGATTGATCTAGAGCGTCGCAACGCAATCTCTCGTGCGCACACGGCAACACATATGGTTCATAAGGCATTTCGCGAGATTCTCGGTGAGACAGCTACTCAAGCAGGCTCTGAAAATTCGCCAGGTCGCTTCCGTTTTGATTTCCCTGCAACAGGAGCGCTCTCTGATGGCGTGCTCGATGACGTTGAAGCCAGAGTCAATGCGCTACTGCTTGATGATTTGGCTGTTACCGCAGAGGTAATGTCACAAGATGAAGCGAAGAAACTTGGAGCGATGGCACTCTTCGGCGAAAAATATGGAGATCGTGTCCGTGTTGTAAGTGTTGGAGATTGGGCTCGCGAACTGTGTGGCGGAACGCATGTAGGAAGATCTGGCCAACTTGGCATCATTAAACTTCTCTCAGAGTCTTCGATCGGTGCAGGAGTTCGACGTGTTGAAGCCCTTGTTGGTGCGGATGCCTACCAATTTCTAGCCCGTGAACATGTGCTACTTAACTCACTCACACAAATAATTAAGGGTGCTCGCGTCGAAGAGCTTCCAGTAAGAATTAATGATTTAGTTTCAAAGATGCGTGATATTGAGAAAGAGTTATCAACGTTACGCACAGCATCGGCAATGGAGAGCGCTTCGTCTTTGATCTCAACAGCTAAAGTTGTAGCTGGGACCACAGTAGTTGTTGGGTCTCTCGCTGATGGAATTGCAGCAGATAACTTGCGATTGATCGCACTCGATCTTCGCGCCAGAAATAGCAACACCGTCGTCGCATTGACTAGCGTGGTAGATGAGAAAATTGTCTTGGTGGTTGCAGTCAGTGATGATGCACGTCAGAGTGGTGTCAAGGCTGGCGCATTGGTAAAGCTTGGAAGTGCGATACTCGGCGGTGGCGGTGGCGGTAAAGATGATTTCGCACAAGGTGGCGGAAGCGATCGTTCAAAGATCCCAGCAGCCCTTGAAGCGATCGAACTAGCGATCGCAGGTAAATAATGTCGCGGCTGGGTCGTCGACTCGCCTTTGATTATGGAGATGTGCGAATTGGTGTTGCAGTCTGTGATCCGGATGGAATCTTGGCAACACCACTTGAGTTTCTCTCTACAAAGGATCCATCTCTAAAGAGTTCGATCCTTGCTCTATGCAGCGAATATGAGCCAGCACAGATCTATGTTGGTCTGCCACTAACCCTCTCCGGCGAAGAGTCAGAGGCAACAAAGAAAGCTCTCGCCTTTTCTGATCTACTCACCCAACTTGTTTCTTGTCCCGTAAAACTTGTTGATGAGCGTCTAACAACATCATCGGCATCTGCTTCGCTATCTCAAGCAGGTGTCAACGCCAAAGATCAGCGTAAGAAGGTAGATTCACAATCTGCTGTCATTATTTTGGAATCAGGTTTGGCGCAAGACCGTGAGTAGACGACCACTTATTCGCGTAATTGCTGCCCTTCTTGTGAGCTTGCTTTCCATTTACTCACTCTCGGTTTTTAAGTCTGGACCGAAGGCTGCGGTTGATTTTGAGTGTGCAACACAATCAGATCCCAGGACGGTCTCTATAGATGTTGCTTCGGGAGAGACCGGGTCAGAGATTGCTCGAGAGTTATTTATTAAAGAAGTAATTGCCTCATCTGAGATATTTTTTAGGTTAGCTGTGGCAGATCCAAAGGCACAGCTCATCGCGCCGGGAGTTCACATAATTGATACCCAAATATGTGCAGAGCAAGCACTTGCGCAGCTTCTTGATAGTAAGAGAATTGCGGGACTTATCGCGGTATCCGAAGGTGCTTGGATCAGTGAGATAAAGAAACTCTTTATCGGTGCCGGATATCCAGAAGCTGAAGTCAAAGCCGCATTTATCGATGCTGCGGTGCCGAAACCATTTACCCAACTAGAGGGACTTCTCTTTCCAGCTCAATATAGTTTTGCACAAGGCACAAAAGCTGATGTTGCGCTCAAAGAGATGATCACACGGGGATTGAGTGAAGTTGAGAAAGCGGGATTCCTTTCCACTCAATCTCAATACTCGCCACAACAACTCTTAACCATTGCTTCGATCATCCAAGCCGAAGGTGGTGACGGAGATTTTACGAAAGTTTCACGTGTGATCTACAACCGCCTGAAGATAGGAATGCCATTACAGATGGACTCAACTGTGCATTTCGTGATGGAATCTCGTGGAAACATTTTTTTAAGTACGAAATCCACTCTTATCAAATCACCTTACAACACCTATAGAAACTATGGCCTGCCTCCGGGTCCAATCGGAAACCCTGGCCGAAGCGCAATGAAGGCGGCGTTGACACCTGCACCGGGGGATTGGCTCTATTTCATTACCGTGGCACCGCAAGACACGCGCTTTACCTCGTCATTAGATGAATTCAACACGTGGAAGGTACTCTACAAAAAGAATTTACGAGCGGGAAAGTTTGAGGATAACTAGTGATTAGAGG
>Ga0315907_10002103_pt1 | contig 25726 bp, 22 predicted proteins | sample LakEriMetagenome_3_FD_203525 | JGI IMG/M metagenome (GOLD analysis project Ga0315907, IMG submission 203525) | Freshwater fungal communities from buoy surface, Lake Erie, Ohio, United States - Buoy 12 MA123 | ecosystem: Environmental > Aquatic > Freshwater > Lake > Lake biofilm | place: USA...
GAAATTGATTGAGGCCGGAGTTACCCCTCACCTCAATATATTTTATTCAATTGAAATGGGGCTACAAGGGAAGAGTTGGCATGAGATTACAGATAATGAAAAGAAGGAAATCCAAAGAATTTTGAAAGAAGTGTAATGTGTCATATTCTCCAAAATAAATGGAAGTTCAACCTTTCAATTTCCTGATAGTTACATACTCAATCATCGGGATATAGCTGCAACTTTCGTCTGTAAGGGGAGCCCCACAAACCCCGCCAATGATGGTGGGGTTTTTTGTGTTTATAAACTGCTGGGATTTGCCGAACTTCGCGGCGTGAAGCCTCTTTTAGCCAAGTACCGCACCGAACTAATCGTGGGCAGCCTCGTGTTTGTCGCTCTCCTATTGAGGGATCTGTTTTAATCCGCGTCTGAACTTATGTACATCTCCATCACCGGCCTCCGTCCCAAGGGGATTGTCGGAACCATTCGATTTTGGTCACTGGCCATTCCCTCATTTCGCCAGGCCCAGCAGGCCAAAGGCAATCTATTTTGTGAAGTTCGGCGCATCAAAAACTACCAGTGCACGCTCACTGCCTGGTCGAGCCGCGAAGCCATGCTTGACTACTTGCGCAGCGAAACCCACCTCAAGGCAATGAAAGCGTTTCCAAAAATCGCCACCGGCAAATCCTATGGAACCGAGGCGGAATCCGTGCCGTCGTGGGACGAAGCTTTTGAAACACTACTTCAAAAGGGGCGAGACCACTAATCTTTAAAGCACCACCAACGACCCAGCCCAAGCGCGATCGTCGGCCACGGCGCGCCAGAGAAGCACCCCGCGTGCCGCCGAAGGAATGCGCACATCGCCATTCGGGCCCACCTCGGAGGTCCCCATTCGCTTACCAGAGGGCGTAAACCATTCTACCAAGACAGCTTGGGGCAGCGGGGGTCGGCTACGCACCAAGCTTCCCGCAGAAACGGGGTTTGGCACCCATTCCACTGCGGAAGCCGCGCGCGACTCGGGCATCGATAGGTTCCGAACCAATTCCAAACTGTCTAAATAAAGGGCTTGGCCCCAGCGGCCGATGTTTCGGAATCCGACATAAAGTCGGGGATGTGTTTGAAACGCCGCCTGAAGGAGCGGGCTCGTGAATGAAACCGAATCCTGGCGCCAGTCTGACGAATTGGACGGCACAAACATTCCGTTGGTCATGGAAGCTGCGGTTTGAAGTCGGGTTCCGCCCAACGTATCGGCCCACAATGGGGCAGACAGGTCGCAGTTTGGGCTGACTAGAACCACCAGCGTATCGGAATACGGAAACCCATAAGGCGCATAGGCGTAATGGTAGCGGAGTAGTTCGGGTGACGATGCCCGATCCACGCTGAAGACGAGGTCGCTCACCGCGCCCTGAGCGTCGTGGGTATAGTTGTCGGCCCGCGCAGCATGATTGCCCGCAGTCCACTCAGCGCGGCTCCACTCGGTTCCGCCTGGCTCACTTTGAGTCCACAGATAGGGGTCCGGAAAGATGCTGCCCTCGAAGTCCGCAAGGCTCAGAGATCCCGTGGGCGCCGAAATGGTGAACGAAACCGCGGCGGAATCCACCGCTCCTTGGTGGGTGACTCGAAGCCAGGCCGTGTAGGCTCCTGGCTGGGCGTAAAATACCGAGGGCTGGAGCGCCGTGGATGTCGAAGGAACCCCGCCAGGGAAGCGCCATGCGAACGAGGTTCCCGCCCTCAACGCGATGCTTCTACTGGCAAAGCGCACCGAGTCGGGCGTGCACCCAATTCGCCATTGGGCCCGCTTCGAAACCATGGGCTGAGCCAATGGCTGTACGATGGGGCTTGGAAGGTCGCACTCCCACATTCCGCGTCCGTAGGTCGCAATGCGAAGTTTGCCCAATCCGTAGTGCACTGCCATATCCCGGGTTTGAATGGGGTGCGGCAAGCCTTGACCCGCCGCAATCCACGCAGAACTCGTGTCGAATCGCACGAACACATCATGATTCGTGCCCACCACCCATGCGGATTGAGCGCCATGCAGCCGTACCACGGATCGGGGTTCTTGGTTATTGAGTTCGGGGGAATTCCAGGGCATCCACTGCTGGCCCCCATTCATGGACCGGTACACCTTTTGGCCGTTGGGGGCGTCAGGGAATGCGGCGACCACGTGCATCGCCTGAACAGGGTCTAGTGCGAGCACCATACGGCTTCCTATCCCGGACGGAAGGGTAATTTGCGTCCATGTGGCGCCACTATCGAGGCTTCGGTGAAGCACTACAGGGGACCAGGATTGCCGCTGAACTACATAAAGCACCTCGGGCTGTTGAAAGCCCTGAACTACCATGCCTAGCTTGCGTGTAGCATCCGTTCCAAACGATTTAAGCACTTGGTAGCTTTGGCCCCCGTCGGCGGACCGCATGAGTTTGTGGTCGATTCCGACCAACATCTCACTCGGCGACCTCGGGTCAAAGACCATGGTACTCGCCTCTGACGGCCAGTACGACTCGTTGGGAAACACCGTAAAGCTGAAGTACTGCGGAGGCGTACTCGAACTGGGCGCTGTCGGGAGCTGCACGCCGCCAATTTCAGCACTGTACACGCGGCCGTCCGTCATCGGATCGGCGTAGCCCGATGGCGGCTCGCCTCCGCCGAGTTGCATAAACATGCCTTGTGGATAGGCCTCACGACGGGCAAGCACGCCGTTGTGGTAGGCCCCGGCGACCAGCACGTCTTCGTTCCACGCCTGACCCAAGGCCCAAAATTCGGTGGCCTGGATTCCAACCATGCGCACGACAGGCTGTGACTGCACAAAATCTGTGCTTTCGTAAATTCCTCCGTCGGTTGAAATCCAAGTGGTTACGCCTCCAGACGGGTTGGGAAAAACACGAAAATCTTGCATGTCCACGTGCATTCGGACGCTGTCTGCGGCATAACCTGCCATGGCGACGGCTGTGGCGCCTCCGTCAGTGGACTTCCACAGGCTTAGCCCCCCAATAAGCAGCTCGTCAGGATTGGCCGGGTGAACTGCTAACGCGCAATTGTAAAACCCCTGGTGGTACGTCCATCCCGGAGCGCCAATCGCGGTATTGGGCGTAGCAGCGCCGTACGGTGCCCCCGTTGTGCCCCGAGGCAATGTCCACGTGGTGCCCCGGTCAATGGAACGGTAGATTCCGATGAATCCGTTGTCCCCCGGCTTGGAGTCCCCAATGAGGTAGGCATAGACGCGGTTGGTGTCCGCAGGAGTGACCGCGATGCGCCCACCAAGATCCGCACGGCTGGGGTGGCTGCTTTGGTACCAGCCATTCGTGGACGCCGTAAATCCGATGCCATGGTTGCGCGAAGTGTAAAATACCGCACGCTCTTGGCCTGAACCCGCGAGTGCATAGACGCTGCGGCCCGGGGTTCCGCCCGGCATGAATTTCACGTCGTAGGTCGGTTGCGCGAGCACCGTTGTCCATGTCGCCCCGCGATTCGCGCTTCGAAGCAACCCCGTTTGCGTGGCGGCATAGATGAGGTTGGTGTCGTGGGCGGCCACGATCAACTCGTTGGGGTTCAAGCCTGACGCCTGACGAACTGCCGTCCATGTCGCCCCACCGTCCACCGAACGGTAGATGGCCTCGTAGGTCGCCGCATATAGCCCTTGACTGTCAAGTGGATTGCCGGCCAACGCTTGAATTCCGCCCGAAAAAGGAACATTCAAAGCGGTTAGCGTCCAGCTCAAGCCTTGGTCGACAGAGCGGTACACTTGACCGGGCTCTGTGCCGGCGTAAAGAACACTTCCCCCAGCCAGCGCAAGGGTATAGATGTTGGCGTGTTCGCCCGAAGGGGCGTTGAGCCCGTCTCGTACATAGGTTGGGCCGATGGGCGTCCAGGTTCCGAGGCCCTCGAGCTCGCTTACATGGACCGTGGATTCTGACAGCGCGGCCCACACCCGATTGTGCCGCACCCATGCCCTCAAATACCGGTCGGCATAGGTCGTTGCCGCATCGGGATTATTCTTTTGAAACTGTTCGTAGGTCTGCTGAACCTGCGCCACAGAGGCCGCATCAACCGCCGTCCAGGGCTGCGCCCAAAGCAATTGTTCCCACTCAGGCTGGGCCACAGATGGCTTCAGTGGAATCCACGATTGCGCCCACATTGGCGCTGTGCCAATGAACATCAAAACGAACACGATAGTGGCAGAACGAAGCATCGCTTCAAAAGTAGGGAAATACCCTGCTCACACTTAATATCGCGGGCTTCCAATACAGTCCTCAATAGATGGTTAACGTTTATCTTAGTGGATTCACGGCGTCCGCGCCCTAATTCCCACTGCGCTGTACTCCCATCCGAAGCCTGCGCTCAACCTAAACTGATGCGCAAGCTCTACTCCTCTTTATTGGCTGTTGCCGCAACGGCTGCGATGGCCCAAAGCCTCCCGTTCAACTTTGAATCCGCGACCGCAGGCATGGTCGGCTACGACGGGGCGACGTTTACGATTGTTCCGAATCCGAGCACCACCGGAAACAGCAGCGCCAACGTGGCACAAATTGTCAAAGTCAATGTGGCTGACCAGTGGGCCGGAGGCAAAATCACGGGCGTAACCTCGCTCGACTTTTCGGCGGCGAGCACCAGCGTGCTTTCGATGGACGTCTACACGACGCAGCCCGTCGGAACCGTCATCAAAATCAAGCTTGAGGCTCCGTACACCGGCGAGGTCGATGCCGTGACCACCGTATCGGGCGCTTGGCACACCCTATTATTTGACTTTGGCATCCCCGCCTGCACGGGCAGCGCCGACCTCGTCATCATGCCGCAGCCGTTCACCAACGGTGGCGGAACCACATTCTACGTCGACAACATCCAGCAAATCGCGGGCGGAATCGCAACCCCACTCGCCGGATTGCCCATCACCTTTGAAGCAGGGGCAACCACCGACCACTTCTTTAGCTTCGAAAGCGCAATCCTGTCGGTAGTTGCGAATCCGCACCAGAACTCGGGCAACACCAGCGCGAACGTAGCCAAGCTCGTGCGCCACCGCGGCGCCCCATTTGGCGGAAGCAAGATCACCTTCGCCAACCCAATCGACTTCGGGACCCACACGGTGCTCACCATGAAGGTTTGGACCTCTGCCCCCATCGGAACCAACGTGACCCTCAAAACCGAGAAGCCATTTTGGGGCGTTGAACGCAGTGTGCAAACCACCAAAACGGGCGAGTGGGAGACCCTTTCGTTCGATTTTGCGGGCTCACTGAGCGACATGCCCACGTTGACCTTCTTGTTTGACTTTGCGGCGGGAAGCACCAACGTCGGTGACGGTTCCGCCAACTCTACCTTCTTTTTTGACGACGTGAAGTACGCGGCGATTCCGCTGTCAAGTGACGAATTGGCCTTGCTGAACGCGGTGCGCGTAACGCCCAATCCAACGTTGGACCGCTGGACCTTTAGCACGGGCACGCCCATTCGCGTCGAACTCTGCGACATTCAGGGCAAAGTGCTTGCCGTAGCCGAAGGCACTGAGAGCGTGGTCGTGAACGCCGCAAACTTGCCCTCAGGCATCTACATTGCGCGCATTCACTCGGGCGAAACCACGGTTTCGCAGCGCGTGACCAAGCTGTAAAACCGCCCTGGGCACGATATTTAGCCCGTGAATTCCGAATACGCAGCCTACCGCGTCAGCCTTAGTGAGTCCCACCAAGCCATTGGTGACGTGCTCTACAGCGCCATTGCCACGGAGCTCACTGAGGCTACATTCAAGATTTGGCACCGGCACCCGGTTTGGTTTCTCGACGGAAACCCAATTGTCGGGTTCAGCAGCCAAAAAAAGGGTCTGCGCTTGATGTTTTGGAGCGGAGCCGACTTTGACGAGCCGCAACTCGAAGCGCGCGACGGCAAATTCAAAGATGCTTCGGTGTTTTATAATCAGGTGAGTGAAGTTGAACTCGACGACCTCATGCGGTGGATTCAAAAAGCCCGCAGCATCCAATGGGACTACAAAAACATTGTACAACGCAAGGGCGTCCTCGAACGAATTCACCCCACGCTTTAACATCCAGCCCATGGAACTCGGCATCGACAGCTTCGCTTCGCGCGAGCACGAACAACCTGTAGAGGCGATTCAGCACCTCCTCGAACGCATCGAAACTGCCGACCGCGTAGGCCTTGACGTTTTTGGTGTGGGCGAACACCACCGAGCGGAATTTTTGGATTCCGCCCCCTCTGTCATCTTAGCTGCCGCCGCTGCGCGAACCCAGCGCATCAAGTTGACCAGTGCAGTAACGGTGCTGAGTGCCGCCGACCCAGTGCGGGTATTTCAGCAGTTCGCCACGCTGGACCTCGTAAGCAAGGGCCGTGCTGAAATGGTCGTTGGCCGCGGATCCTTTACCGAGTCCTTCCCGTTGTTTGGCCTGGACTTCAGCGACTACGACGACCTGTTCGCCGAAAAACTGGAGTTGCTCCTGAAGCTTCGCGCTGAGGAGCGCGTTACCTGGTCGGGCAAATTCCGTCCGGCGTTGAACGATCAGGCCGTGTATCCCCGCCCGCTGCAGCCTGAAATTCCCATTTGGGTCGGGGTGGGCGGAACCCCAGAGTCGTTTGTGCGCGCCGGCCTACTCGGGCTGCCGCTCATGGTGGCTGTGATCGGTGGCGAAACCCACCGCTTTCGCCGCGCCGTCGACCTCTACCGGGCCGCAGGGGCCCAAGCGGGGCATGCTCCCGAAAAGCTCAAGGTGGGCCTGCATTCGCTGGGCTACGTGGCTCCGAGCCGTGAAGAGGCCGTGCAGGACTACTTTCCCGGTTACGCCAAGACCTTTACCCGCATTGGCCGCGAACGCGGTTGGCCGCCAGTGTCGCGCGAGCGCTTTGATGCCCAGAATGGCCCGACGGGCGCTCTGCTGGTCGGTGACCCCGACGAAGTCGGTGAAAAGATTCTGCGTCACGCTGCGGCCCTTGGCGGCATAGACCGCGTAACCTTTCAGATGGACAATGCGGAACTTCCGCGCGAAAAACTGCTTCGCAGCATCCAGCTCATCGGCGAGCGAATTAAGCCGGCGCTTAGCGCGCACTAAAACCGCGCCGCCAGCGCAAACACCGCGTTACGGCCGGCCCCCGAAATTCCCGAACTGTAGGGCCGGTAGCGCTGGTCGGTGATGTTCTCAAGGCCTAAGTTCAGGATCACTCCCTGCTTGAGTTCCACGCTGGCGCGTGCGTTGAGCGTGTACCATGCTGGGCTGTAGGCGTTTCCTTCGGAATCAAGCGCATACATCTCGGTCTTAGCACGCTCTTCCCAGGCCAACTCATCGTTGCTGCGGGCCGCCTGAACCTGCGAGGTGAGGTCCACGCGGAACTTCCCTTTTTGGTAGGTCAAGCGAGCCAAACCAAATGCAGGTGCCGCATGGCGTGAGGGGCTGAGATCCCCATTATCTAGTTCTTCGACCCCGCGCTGCACGTTGTACGAAAACTTTGTAGACCATGTCTTGCTAAGGCGTGCTTCCATGCCGAAATAGGCACCCACTACTCGGGCGATCGCGGCGTTTTGAACGGCCTCTACGCGGCTCATTTCTCCGCCGTACATGATGCTGTCGTACCCGTCCAACACAAAAGGACGACGGACTAACGCGTTCTCGAGCAGGGTTGCGTAAGCCGCCACATCGACTTTGAACCAGGTTCCGAACAACTTCGCGACGTCCACGTCGACGTTGTACGCGTATTCCGACTTGAGGTTGTCGTTCGGAACCACCACCATGCCCGGCGACGAATCAAAAATCTTTCCGAGGTCGTCTACGTTGGGGGCGCGAAAGGCGGTCCCGAGATTCGCCTTGATGATCCAATCCGCGGTGGGGCGGTAGGTTGCACCAAAGCTACCGGTAACCGCGGCATCACTAACCTGAGCCGTGCCAAACGGAAGCGGGAAAAAATCTAGATTCTGCGAGAAGTCGGCGTCCAGCCCCACAGCATTGGCGCGAAGTCCACTCGTGATGGTGGTCTTAGGCGTGACCGCCCACGCTTCGGTGGCATAGATTCCGACCGAATACCAGGTCGACTGGGGATAGCGCGAATGGGTTACCGACTGAAGACCGCTGAGTACGTCTTCTACCACGCCATCCGAGTTCACAGAATTCCACACGCCCTCGACTCCGTAAAAAAAGGTATGCGTAGCATTCCATTCTTTCGTGGCATCCCAATTGACTGAATATGCCCCCACGCGTTCGGATTGCGTCATGCGATCTGTTGCATTCAAGGCGCGATCGATGCGCGACTCCTCGAATCGCTGCGCGGCCACGCGAAGCGTCCACAAATCGGCAAACCGCTTTTTTGCTTCGCGCCGGAGCGACATATTGTGCATGGTCCAGCGCTGCGGCCCGTAGTTCCACTCCGCATAGCGGGGCAACCCGTTGCGGACCCGATTGTGGCGGTCGTAGCGACCGTAATCAGAGGTCGCCGAATAGTGCAGGCCGTACTGCAGTTCCCAACCTGCGGCGGGCACGAAGACAAACTTTTGCATCAAATTCTGTTGGGTATACCCCGTCGGAATCTGAAGTAGGGAATCACTCTGAATGCGGACTACATCACCATTTGGTGTCACGTCCACGTACCGAGCCTTAATGTAGTCCCGCGGGCCCCGGCTGCCTTGGCGTAGGTGGTCAAAGTCCCAACGGCTCAGGCTGGTGATTCCCGCCCACTTGGGTCCGCCGTACTGAAGGTCAATATGTCCTGTTTGCTCGCTGTTGGCCGACGAGTAGCGGGCTTGGGCGCTGCCGTGCACGCCTTTGGTTCCGACCACCGGTTGAAGGGTAGTGAAACTCATGACGCCCCCGATGGCGTCGCTGCCATACATGACGCTCGCCGGACCAAACACCACTTCAGTGCGGTCCATCGCATAAGGATCGAGGTTGATGACGTTCTGAATGTTTCCGGCGCGAAAGATGGCAGTGTTCATTCGCACTCCGTCCACCGAATAAATAAGTCGGTTGGTAGCAAAGCCCCGAATCATGGGGCTTCCACCGCCCTGCTGGCTTTTTTGAATGAACACTTTACCCGTCAGACTGAGTAAATCCGCCGCCGTTTGGGGCTGAAATTGCGCGATAAGCTTCGGAAGCACAACTGCGACTTGAGACGGAATATGTTCGGCAGTTTGCTTCCAGCGAGCCGCAGAAATCACCACTTCGCGTAAATCGAGGGTGTCCTCAGTGGGCGCCGGAGCCTGTGCGAATCCACGAACTGTAATGCCCACCCCCAATACAAAGCTTGCGGTACGGACGTACGGGAGTACTTGACTGAGAAATTGCACGAATAAAGTTTGCCTAACGCAGAATTCATGCAATTTTAGTGCTAAACCAGTTACATCTACTACCCAAAGATTAAAAAGCTTAGTTGCTGACCCCACCGAGGTGGCGTAGGTTTGCGGCATGAAGCACCTTTTTACACTAATTCTAGGCGCAGCTAGTTTGATAGCGCAAGCCCAAAGCCCTGTAGGTCTGTTGTATGGACTCGTAACGGATTCCGCTGGTGTTCCCGTGGTAAACCATCCCGTCACCGTCACGGCGGCCCCTACCCCCGGAACCGCCGGAATCGCATTTACCAACACCTACACGACGTCAACATCTGGGTACTTTGGTGACTCCTTGATGTTGCCTGGACTGATGGGAAGCGTAGTCGTTTCTACAATTGACTGCAACGGTACTTCGCTCTCCAACACCTTCAACTACAGCCCAAACACAGGTCCGGTTTTGGCGATCAACAGCCCGTTTGTGCTTTGCGCCAATGGCAGTGGGGGCGGAACCACACTCACCTGCACTGCGTCGTTTTACCCAGATTCAAACCAAGCGAACGCCGGAATGGTGTACTTAGTGAACGCTTCGTCAAGCGCGTACGCTGGACCCGCGGCCACCACCTCTACCACGTACGGCTGGGACTTTGGCGACGGCGGAACCGCGACCGGAGCCTACCCCAGCCACTTTTATAGCGCATCGGGTACCTACTACGTATGTTTGACGATGTCATCATTGACCTCTAATGGATTTTCGTGCACCGACACACACTGTGATTCGCTCACAATCGACAGCACGGGCTTTTTGGTATTCAAAACTGGTTCCGGTTGGACACTTCAGGTGATTGACGCCAGCCAACTTCTCGTGGCGGAGTTTGCCCCGTTTTCTGTGGACGTGGCTCCCAACCCAACCCCACGCGGAAGCGTGCTGCACTGTTCTAGTTCCGCACCGATAGACCGCGTAGAACTTATGGACATGAATGGTCGCATTGTGCGCTCTGGAGAAAGGGAGCTGCCGACCGCAGGACTCCCTTCAGGTGCCTATGTGCTTCGCGCAACTTCTGCATCTGGAAGCGCGAGCCAGCGCGTCGTACTGCTCGACTAGCGTCGGCATGGACCTTGTTCGCGTCCCATTCACCGTTGGCCCCGACCTCGCGCGCTCGTCCGCTGCGCTGAGCATCGGTGCTCCTACCGCCGAGCTGCGCGCTGCGAAGCTGGCTGAATTTCACGGATCGTTGGGCGCCGACCTCATCGGGGCTACGGGCGATGCAACCGAAGGACTCAGGCTTTTGGCCGCGCATCTTGGCCACCCTGGAGCTGGCCTTGAGGATCTCGCACTATCGTGCACCGAAGACCTAGCCCTTCTGCACCGCGGCGTGCTCAAGGCCATCGCATTTGCCTTTCCGAGCGGATTTCGTCCAACAGCGAAGCTTGGGCTCGACTTTGCGACCGTTCATGCCCCAGTAGCTGACGGTGATGCCCTTCGCGAGGCCAGCGGAGGCATTAGTGCCGCCATGTCGCGACCCGGAGCCATGTTTGAACGCGGCGTATGGACTCTTACCTCTTTGCCTTCGCTGAGCCAGCATCCGGGCAACCCCCGGCCAGCAGTCTCAGCATTAAGCGAGCTGTACTTTCGCACAGAATTCCAAGTCATTCACGCACTTGGCGAATCGTGGGCCGGATTCAGCGTACGGGTTTCAATGACACCCTGGACTGAACTCTCCGATGAAGACCGCACGCTGATCACCGCCAGCCTTTCAACGATGTCACCTGCGACCCGAAGCTACAAGGGACTTCACGGAATCGCCGAACTCCTCAGGGTTTAGTTAACGCACTAAGTGCAGCGCCGTAGTCAGCACCACCGGATCTACCACATTGACATTCTTGGCCTTGGCGATCACAAAGTACACGCCATCTGCCGCTGGGCGACCATGGTAGGTTCCGTCCCAGAAGTCCTCGGGTCGAGTTCCAGTCGCCATTAGCGCTCCGTTGCGGTTGCGCACTTCCCACTCAGCCCAATCGACGGCCGTGTACTTCGGAGCCCACTGGTCGTTTCGACCATCTGCATTCGGGCTAAACACATTCGGAAGTTCCATGCCCGGACTGCCCAGCACGGTAAAGCAAAGCGTGTCTGCACAGCCTTGACTCGTTTGAAGGCCAACGCAAATCTCGTAGCGAATTTGGGGCGCAAAGGTGTGGCTGAACGCAAGTTGGGGCGGGCCAGAACCGCCAAATCCCCGAACCTCACGCGGACCGTCGCCCCAGTCCACCCACATGGACGAGCCAGGAGCCAACGTCCAAGGGCTCACCGAGGAGTCCAGGCCTACGGTGAGCGCAAGGGTCGCGTTGTCGTAGGGCAAGAGCAAATTGGTGTCGCGCGACCAGGTTCCGCCGGGAATGGACCAAAATGCATCCACCACCGGCTGCGGATGCGCCGTCACAACCGGCAATGCAGCTGCAGTCGCCACACATCCCGAATCGGACCACACCGTCAGCGTCGCCTGGTACGTGCCGGGGACCGCATAGCAGTGCTCCGGATCCTTTGCCGTATCGGTGGTTCCGTCGCCAAAATCCCATAGTCGAGCCGTCACCGATCCCCCGGGAACATTGCTGACGTCGTGCCACGTCACACAGAGCGGTTCACATCCACTGGTGCGGTTGACCCAGGCCAGTGCATTGGGCTTCGGGTTCGGAACCAGCCACACCGGCTTACTCGCCGTGCAGGCGTACGAGAAACTGATGTCGTCAAGCCCAAAGTCGTTGCCCGATCCCGCGGTCGTCACCGCCTGGAGCGCAATGATGCACACGCCATTTGCTGGCGCCGTAAAGGTCTGGGTGCGCAAACTCCAGGTTCCGATGCTTGAAGGGGCAGCTTGGGCTGTGCCCGCCTGGGTTCCGTTGACCATCACCCTGAGGCTTCCTGGGGGCAGAGCCAAGCTGAGGACCCAGTACGACATGGTCACTTGGGCTCCGCCAGGAAAAGTCACGGTTTGCTGCCAAATGGTGCGGTTCGGCAGTACCGACCCGTTGACAATCATGTAGTTGCCCGTGCCGGTCGTGTGATCGCCCCACGTTCCAAAGTTCGCATGAACGGCATTCGGGTTGGGCCCGACGGCGTAGGTACCCTCATTCCAAATCGAGAACTGGTTGTTGGTGTACTGTGAAGTAAAGCCCGTGTTTCCGAGGCTAAAATTGCCATTTACTGCCGGAACCGTAGCCCCCATCTGCGTGGAAACCGTAATCGCCGCGGCCGCGGAACCAATGCGCGCCCTTGTTGTCGCACACGTGTCGCACGAAACGCTCGCCGACGGACTCCACGCAAACGGCCCAGAACCAATCGCTTCGAGCGTTACACTATCCCCCGCGCAGCCATACAAACTGTCGCGCACGACATCAACGGAGCATTGAGCACGTGCAGTGCCCGCGAAAGCCAACACTATAAATGCAATGATGCAACGCATGCCGAAAGTTCGGGAATAATTTGCCACAATAGCCTCGCCGGGGATATCAACTTGCTGTTTGTGACTTTTGGAGCCTAACGTGCTCGTTTACCAGGTGTTAACACAAACCTATTCGCCGGTTTACATAAGTCCACGTGCTTTGTTTGCGAACTTAAAAAGCCTGAATATGAACACTGTAGAAAATCTTGAGCGCTTCTTACAAGAATGAATGCTTTCGTACTGCCGTGAAGTAGGCCTGTCGTTTGGAGAGAGTGTGACGCAACTCGGCCTCACCGCCGAGGACCGTGTCGCCCTTGCTGATACGTGGCTTGATTAACGATTCCCCTCTGCGATGCCCTTGAGTGCCGGGCGCAGTCGTTCATGGGCTGCCCTGCCCTCACGAACAGCTCGGCGGACGCCGTCCGAGGCACATCCGTTGCGCTCATACGCCGCAGCAATTGCTTCGTACTTGTATGAGGTCAGTGCCACCAGTCGCGTGAGCTCATTAAAAAACGCTTCAGGATCCGAAACAGACGCCCCTTGGGTTCGGTAGACTTGCGGCTCGTACTGAGTATAGTACCATTCAGAATCTGCGCAGGCCAAAACACCTTCAAGCCCGAGGGCCTCTTGGTAAATCTTCTTCCACTGGGACTCGAAGCCCCCTTTCGCACGCTCGCGTGATAGCAGCTTCAAATGAAGTTCGCTCAGTTTCGTCTGGTGCGACTGAAGCTTTTGCGCAGCAGCATTTGAACTGAAGTAGCTTTGGGCAGACACAGTGAATGACCAAAGCACAATGAAGGGTAGGAGCAGCGCGCGCATTGCTCAAAATTAAGCATGGCTCGCGCAATAAATATTAAAAAATGACTAATTCCGCATTATCGCTTGCAAGTCATTGGGCCTCGGTGACTTATTCTAACCTGCTTCGCGCAGAAAACGTTGCATTCGCCCCCTCCATGGCCGCCTACATGAAGGGCCACTTCGCATTTTTGGGCATTCCAAAGCCATCGCGCGCCGAAATTCAGCGCCGGCATTGGGCGGAGCGTCCCCGAAAATCCGACGCCATTGCGTGCATTCACGAACTGTGGACTCAGCCCTTTCGAGAGGCGCAGTACCTCGCGTGCGACCTGCTCAAAGCGGAATCAAAGTACTGGACACCGACTGAAGCCCTGACCTCTTTGGAGCATTGGATCACCACCCAAAGCTGGTGGGACAGCGTCGACACCCTGGCGGTACATGGGGTTGGGGTACTGCTCCGACGCTACCCCGAGGAGGTCTGGCCCACCGTACAGCAGTGGGTGTACCATGAAAACCTTTGGTTAAACCGCACGGCCATGATTTGCCAACTAGGGTTTCGGGGCGAAACCCGAACCGAGTGGCTCGACGAAGCGCTGAGTGCGCACGTTCACTCCACGGAGTTTTTTCACCGCAAAGCCATCGGCTGGGCGCTGCGCGACTACAGCAAAACCAACCAGCGATGGGTACATCAGTGGGTCGACGCCCACCCAGAGCTCAGCGGGCTCAGCCGGCGTGAGGCGCTGCGTCTACACGGTACCCGCGAAGAAGCATAAACAGCCCCGCGAACAGCGCGATGACGGCCCCTTCAATTCCGATGAGGTAGTAGGGCCAAGCACCCTGCACAAGCGGGTGGTCCACAGGCGGAGGCTGGTTGACGTACCAATAGTTGGATCCGAGGGCGGAATTAACCGCCATCATGGCAAACCCCACAAGGTTGGTGATGCCAATGACCCGCCAAAAAAGGGCGCGCGGTAAGCGGGCTCCGCCCCGTACAATGAGGTAAAGTGGAATCACAACCACTGATGAGTGGGCCGTGTAAAACTGGGTGACGTAGCCGATGGTGGTCGACGATTCGAGCGCGGGGGTGAGGAAGGCTTGGATTCCGCCCAAAGGACCCCAAAACGCAACGAGCGGCAAGGCCCATTTTTGCTTGAGCACCAGGTGCGCAAAGAGCAAAAACTGGCTAAAGCTACACATGTGAAGGGGTAGCGACTCGCGGACGTTGAAGGTTCCGTCGGCCAAGGCCATCCACCAGTACCACGACTGGTTGGCGAGAATGGTCCATCCTAAAATCTTCTCCCACTGGGCAAACTTGGGGTGGCCCGCTCGGGGCGCCACGGTGAAAAAGACCAGAAAAAACAAGGCGAGGATGCCGTAGCCGGCCCACCAAATTGGTCCGCCGACTTCGACGACGACCATGTCCCATTCTCCCATTAGGCTGATTTGTTAATGCGCTTCCAGAAGAGCAGGGTGAGTACGCCGTAGTGCAGCGCTCCAGCAGCCACGAATCCGACAATGTAGAATGGCCAATCGCCCATGATGAAGGGGTTGTCGACCATGGGGCGCTGGCACAAAAACATATAGTTGGCGTCCACGAGGTAGTTGATCAAGCCCACGGGCGCCATCAACAGCACGTTGATTCCAAGAACCTTTGCCCAGGTCCACTTGCCGATCATCCAGCCGCGCGCAAAAACGAAGTAGAGGGGGATGATAATGATTCCGCCATGAACGATGTAGTATTCGGCGTACATGAACGGAGTGTCTCCGCTCGTGAGTTCAGGGGTGAGCAAGCTGTGAAACCCGCCGACGATTCCCCAAAAGAACAAGGGGTAAAAGGCCCATCGCGCGCCAAATGCAAGCAGCAAGATGCTCAAGATGCGACTAAAGCCGCAGAGGTGCATTTCGAGGTTGTCGTGGACGTTCCAGAGTCCCGATTGGTACAGGTACAGATGCTTCGCCAAGAGAAGTGCCGCAAGGGCATAGCCCCACCAGCGTTCAAAAATCCGAAGCTCTTCGCCCTTCCACGTGCGGGCCGCTCCAAATACGATCGCGGCGTAGGCCGCAAAAATGGCGATTCCGCCCCACCACCCAGAGGTGCCGAATGAGTAGACGGCATGTTCGATCACGAGAAAAGACATGTGCATTGCGTTTAGGTGGCGTCAATTTAGCACAAAGACGCTACCCAACGCACACTCAAAAACTTGGCTTGCGTTTTTCGAGAAAAGCAGTAGTGCCTTCGGTAAATTCTGCAGTCGCAAAGCGGGCGCCAAACTCTTCGATCTCGGTAGCAAATCCCGACCCGCCCTCGGTGGCGGCATTCACCGTCCGAATGATGGCGGCCTGGGCGTCTCCTGAGGCTTTGATGAACTGACGGGCCATTGCCTCGGCGGCTTCGAGGAGCTGGTCGGGCTCGTGGACCGCGTTGACAAGACCCCACGACTCTGCCTTAGCCGCATCGATCATAGTCGCGCTGAACATCATCTCGAGCGCACGTCCTTTGCCGACGAGCTGCACAAGGCGTTGGGTTCCGCCGTAGCCCGGAATCACCCCAAGCGAAGCCTCAGGCAAGCCCATTCGGGCCGAAGACGACGCCAAGCGCACGTGGCAGGCCATGGCGAGCTCAAGGCCTCCACCCAACGCAAACCCATTGATTGCCGCGATGTACGGCTTGCGGGCCTGTGCGATCCGGTTAAAGAGCAAATCGTGGCCGCGCTGGGCAAGCGCTTTGCCCTCCTCAGGGCTGTAGCCGGCAAACTCTGCGATGTCGGCGCCCGCCACAAAGCTTTTGGGGCCCGCGCCCGTCAAAACAACCACCCGAACATCATCGTTGGCGTCCAAGGCCACCACCTGCTCGTGCAGCGCCTGAATCGTGGGCGCGTTTAACGCGTTCAACGCTTCAGGGCGGTCAATCGTTAAAAAGGCAACGCGGTCGCGGACTTCGAGGCGTACACTGGACATAATACTTCGTGTTGGGTTGGAGAGATGGCGTACTTTGGCCGTTCCAAAGATACTTTCTGTGCTCAAGCGCCTTCAACGTTGGTTTCAAAACAAGTCGGGCATCGGCGAAAACCGCGACGCCCTCGACGTCCTGCGCCGCCGCGTGGACGCCTTGGCCGCCGTGCAGCAGCAGCACCTGCCTGAGACGCTGACCCTTCCGTGGTTGCCCGAGGGGCTTGAAGGCGTGTCCACGGCGATTCACCGCGCTGACGCCATGTTTCGCTACCCGTTGAGCGCTTCGGGCGGAGCCTGGACCCGCGCCACCACCGAGTACTTTGCCACGGGCCGCGAGCTCGCACAAGTCGCCAAGCGCACAGCTCCAACGGCCACAAGCGTCCTGGATTTCGGGGGCGGGTACGGCCGGGTCGGACGCTTTTTAGCACTGGAATTCACCAATGCGCAGCGTTGGGTCTACGACCCTAAAGCCGCTGCAATGTCCTTTCAGCAAGCCCAATGGGGTGCCCAGCCTTGGAATGGCCAATCCGCAGACCTTATTGTCGCCGGTTCTGTGTTTACGCACTTGCACATGGATGTGGCGCGCGCCGAACTGCGCCGATTGTGCGAACTCCTCACGCCCGGCGGAGCGCTGCTCGTTACCCTTCACGACTTTGTGCCAGCCACGCGCACCTATGCCACCACTGAAGAATCCGCGCTCCCCGAACTCGAAGACCAATTGAAGCCCGAATCCTACGCCAGCGTGTACTTCAGCAAAGAGGACTGGGCCCAGCTGATTCCGCGGGGCTATCAAAGCACTCTTCGCCCCGAACGGTTCGGGGGCACACAGCAAATCATGCAGATTCAGCGCGCGGAACCCGAAGCATAACTTCAGTTCCCTTACCGTCTGAGGATTCGATCCACACTCGACCACCCATTCCGGACACGATGGACTTGACCATCGCCAACCCAAGGCCAGAACCTGTGGACTTGGTCGTAAAATGCGGTTCAAAAATGGCTTCCCATCGGGCGGAATCGATTCCTCCACCGTTGTCTCTCACTGAAATCAACACGGCGCCCTCGTCGTCGCGAACGGTAAGGGCCAGCGAAGGAGTCCGGCCATCGGGCACGGCGTCGAGCGCATTGTTCAGAAGGTTATTGAACACCCTGAGAAGCGAATCTTCGGTTCCGCGAACCACCCAGTCCCCATGCGGAACAGCCAATTCAAGGCCCGGATAAGCCAGCTGAACGCGCCGAAGCACCACCGTCAAATCCACTGGGCGAAGCACCCCCGTGGTGATTTTAGCAAGCTCACTAAAGTCTCCTGCTACTGCAGACATCGCGTCAATCTGAGCAAGCATGGCCTCGGCATACTCCTTGACCTCTTCGGGAGTGAGGCTCTTGGCTTTGCTCGCATGAAGCTGGGTCATCAAGCGCATGGGCGTCAATGGATTCTTGATTTCGTGTGCCACTTGCTGCGCCATTTCGCGCCACGCATTCTCTTTTTCGGCCAGCGCAAGTGCCTTTGCATTTTCATGCGTTTCGTGCACCATTCGGTTGTACGAGTCCACAAGTTGTCCAATTTCATCCTTGGACTTCCACGCGACGGGCCGCGGATTACTCGAGCCATTTTCGGGATTGCCCTTCATGGCATTGCCCACGGCATCCAGCCCCTGGGTAATGCTCCGGGACAATAGGTAGGCGAAGTACGTCGCCGCAACGAAGAGAACTAGGTGGAGCCACGCGAGCGCCCTAAAAAACGCCATGTCTTCACGCGGGAGCTCCAATTTTGAATGGTACGGAACCACCATGAGCGCAACCGGAAGGCCTGAAGCATCTTCAAGCTCGGCAGTGTACAAAAGCATTTCTTCATCTGATTGCTCCGAATTCGCAATGCTCAAAATTTGGTTTCGCCTGCTGTGGACCAATTCAGGAAGACGCGAGGGAAGCACCCCGTCGTCGACCAATGTCATATTCGAAGACAAAAGCAATTCCCCTCCCATGGTATACAGCGCCACATCCATCTGGTGGATGGCACTAATCGAGCAGAGTTCCTCGTGAAGGACCGCCAACAAGTCGGTCTCACTGATGTCGGACCCCAGCGCGCGCTGCAGCTCGTGCGCAACGTGCGCCTCCATAGCTTGCTCCTTGCGCTTCAGGCGCTCACGGCGGTATTCTACCTCTTCAGCTTTGAAGTGCAAAAAGCTGACAATACCTGTGGCGCCAAAACCCAGCACCACCAGCATAAACATGGCGATGAAGATTCGGACGCGTAGGGTAATTCGCATGGCTCGTAGGACTTAGTCCAGGGCCTTATCCAATTTTAGGGCCAAATGCGCGCGGTGGGCTTTGGTTTCGGCATCTACGCCTGGGTTGCTTCGCACCAGCTGACGGATGCGCTGAATTTGGGCCAACGCTGCCGACTGCGACGGGCGGTCAAATCCAGGGGCCTCTTTTTCGCCCAATCCCGCAATGTCAATCAAGCGATCGACATAATCAAGCTGAAGATTCTGGCGGAATCCATTCACTGACGTAGTCCAGTCCGCCGCAAAAACGGCGTCAGTGAGGTCGGTAGTCATCGCCGCAACACTGTACTGGTTTCCGTAGAGCTTCGCATCCGTCAGACGCTTCATCACTGCAGGGTGCAGCACGTGTGAGAGTACGTTGCGCTGCATTGCGAGGCTGCGATCATGGATTTTGGGGTCCTCGGTCTGGCTGAAGAATCCAAATCCGCGGCGCTGCTGCTGCAGGTACTTCCACACAGGAGCCGCCGCATCAAATGCGTTGGGCGCGAATAGGTAGGTGCGCAACGCATTCATAGCTCGCTTCTGATCCGCCAACGAAACTGGGGTGAACGGATCCTTAGCTCCCGGCTGTCCATTGTACCCGCGCTCTACATAAACCCCTCCGATGTAGCGGCTTACGGCAGCGGCGGCGTTATTCATTTCTCCGCCTAAAATCGAGTAGGCCTGCACAAGCTCTTGGTAGCTCTGGCCGTCTTGACGGTAGTTGCTAAGTAGGGTTCCGTAGAGTTTATTGACGAGCTGAAAGCGCTCAACACTGTAGGTGATGGCATCGCCCGACATGTCGTTGACATTCACGCGCGGGTCGATGGCCTTACCCGGCGAACGCATGTCGTCGGCGTCGTTGCCAAAGGTGAGCGCGGGCTCAGTGCTGCGAGCCAAAATTTGCTGAAGGCGGGCCTCTTCGGCGTCCGCATCAGACAATGACGGACTGTAGCCGTAGTTAATGGCCCACAAGTCGTAGGGACCGGGCTTGGTCGTAAAATACTGGCCTTGCTTGGCGGGGTCAACGCTGATGTTGACCGCGGGGTAGTCCATTACCGAACCGACGAGACCCACGCGCTCGGTAAGCTCTCGGTTGTGAAGGTCTTTAGGCAGGTGCAGTTGCGAGGCCTTCATGTTGTGATTCAGGCCAAAGGTGTGGCCCATTTCGTGCAGAATCAGGTAAAACAGAGACTCTTCGAGGTAGCTCAGCTTTTGCTCCTCTGACGCACCTTGGGCCGCGAGGGCGTGCATGCCAAATAGTGTAGATTGCTGCAGGTACTGACCCGCCTGGCATGCCGCGTGGTCGTGGCCCTCCGCCACGTGCTCGTCGGGCGCCAAAGCGTCCACTAATCCGAGGTTGTTGTATAGAGCTGCTTGCTTCAGGCGATTTGCCACAAATACGTACTCGAGCATAATGTCGGCTCCGAGGATTTCGCCCGTGCGCGGGTTGGTGAAGCTCGGACCGTATCCACCAAAGGGCGGAAAGGGGCTCGACGTCCAGCGCAGCACGTTGTAGCGCACGTCGCCGGCATCCCAAGTTGCCGTGTCGGACTGAACCTTAACCACAATGGCATTCTTAAAACCGGCCTGCTCAAAGGCCTCGTTCCAGGCCTCTCCAGCGCGCTGGATGATGGGGCGAAACTCAAGCGGTGTCGTGTTCTCAATCCACCAGGTAATGGGTTTTACTGGCTCACTGACTGCGGCCTCGGGGTCTTTCTTAACCAGGTTCCAGCGATTGATCACGTCGCGGTAGTTGGCTGCCTTAGGGCTCGTCATATCATTGATCTGCTGGCCGAAGTAGCCCACGCGGGGGTCGTCGCGACGCGGAACAAATTCCGCCGAGGGCATCGCTAAAATGCTGTGCTGCAAGCGAACGGTCACGTAGCGGGCGTCGGTCACGTCGGGGCCTCCACCGACACCATTCGGATTGTCGTACACAAGGTCTACAACCACGTCGGTGTTTTCGGGGTATGCCCGAACTTTTGCCACGCGCGACTTGGTCTTGCTCAATGATCCTAGGCCAAATTCACGACTGCCGGGCTGCGAAGGACCTTTGATGCGATCAAGTGCCTCGCCCAAAAACAATCCCGTCGCCTCAATCAAGACTTCGCCTTTAGTCGGATCCTCTGCCACAATTTTCTCGCTGAGAAGCACGGCAGGGCTAATGTTTGCTTCTGCCGACTTACTCAATGCTGACGAAGGATCAAAATAGTAGCCTGTATTTTGAGTTTCGAATTGAATTTGATCGAAGTAGCGGCGGATCACAAACACCTCGTTGGCACGGAACGATCCGCGGTTAAATCCGACACTCGCCACACCATTCTCTGCATAGCTCCAGTATATGAATTCGCGGTTGAGTTGGTCTGTGCTCAGCTTGAGATACAGTTTGCCATCTACGGTGTCTTGGTAGACCTTCATAAGGCCATCGTACGCGACCGTGGTTTTGAGCTTTGAGGCAATCGTCACTTTTTTATCGGACGGAGCCGGGGCACTCACCGGCGCCTTGCCCTTCTTAGACTTAGACTGAGCGGCTACCTGAGGGCCGAACGTCGCCAACGCGGCGACCAATAGTGCGGAACGGAGTACAGTGTTCATCCGGCCAAGATAATTCGCAGATCGCCATGTGCCGTTGATGCTTCGGGGGCAAAAAAAACAGGCCCCAGTGGGGCCTGAAAAAAACACAAAACAGCAGGAAGTGCTTAGCCGTTGAGGGCTTCGGCTCCGCCTACAATTTCGAGAATCTCGTTGGTGATCGCCGCTTGTCGGGCCTTGTTGTAGTCCAACTTCAGCCCATCACGCATGCTCTTCGCGTTGTCGGTAGCCTTATGCATCGCGGTCATCCGCGCACCATGCTCTGAAGCCTGCGAATCAAGCATCGCCTTAAAGAACTGAATGTGAATATGGGTCGGAATCAAATTCAACAGTAAGTCCTCTTTATTTGGCTCATAGAGGTAGTCTCCAGCAGCAGACACATTCGGAACCTGAATCGGAAGTACAACCTCTTCGCGAATCATCTGCACTGCCGCATTCTTGAATTGGTTGTACACAATCACCACCTCGTCGTAGGTTCCGTCGATGAACGCATCCATGGCGTTTTGGGCAATGCTGCGCGCCGCCTCAAACGTCACATTGGCCACCGCATCAATGTCGCTACCTGCCAAGGTGTTGAGCTTGCTTAGCTGGTCGCGGCCTTTCTTGCCTACGGCAAACAGATCGACGGTAACTCCTTGGGCTTCATAACGCTCCAGCACCAGCTTGGTGCGCTTCAGCACTGACGAGTTGAATGCGCCACAAAGACCGCGGTTTGCGGTCATAGGTACCACGAGTACGCGCTGCAGCGGGCGCTTAGCAATGAACGGATTCTCCGTTGCATCAAGCGTAGCGCTGACGTTGGCCATGAGCACACCAAGTTTTTCCGCATACGGGCGCATTTGCACAATGGCATCCTGTGAGCGCTTCAGCTTCGCCGCCGAAACCATTTTCATGGCCGACGTGATCTGCATCGTGCTCGATACCGACGAAATACGGTTGCGGAGTTCCTTGAGGTTCGCCATCGTTCAGAAATTAGTTGGCGTAGGCCGGAATGATTTCTTTTGCTGCTGCCTCGATGGCACCAATTTCAGCATCGCCCCAGGCTCCGCCGCGAATGGCGTCCAAAATGTTGCGGTGCTTGGCCTCCATGTACTCGATGAATGCGACTTCAAATGCCTTGATTTTATTCACCGGAACGCTGTTGAGCATGCCCTTGGTTCCGATGTAAATGATGGCAACTTGCTTCTCCACGCTCATCGGTGAGTTCACCGACTGCTTCAGAATCTCCACGTTACGGCGACCCTTATTGATGACGTTCATTGTGGCGGCGTCGAGGTCGGAACCGAACTTCGCAAAGGCCTCAAGCTCGCGGTACTGAGCTTGGTCGAGCTTCAAGGTTCCGGCAACCTTCTTCATCGGCTTGATTTGCGCCGATCCACCTACGCGAGATACCGAAATACCTACGTTAATGGCAGGGCGTACGCCCGAGTTGAAGAGGTCCGCCTCCAAGAAGATCTGGCCGTCCGTGATCGAAATCACGTTGGTCGGAATGTAGGCCGATACGTCACCCGCTTGCGTCTCGATGATCGGAAGCGCAGTGAGCGATCCGCCACCTTTTACCTTGCCCTTAAGCGACACGGGGAGGTCGTTCATCTGTGAAGCGATGGCGTCGTCCTTGATGACCTTAGCTGCGCGCTCCAGAAGGCGGCTGTGCAGGTAGAATACGTCACCAGGGTAGGCTTCGCGGCCCGGAGGACGGCGGAGCAGAAGCGATACCTCACGGTAGGCCACAGCCTGCTTCGAAAGGTCATCGTAAATGATCAATGCGGGGCGACCAGTGTCGCGGAAGTATTCGCCAATGGCAGCACCGGCGAATGGTGCGTAGAACTGCATCGGGGCGGGGTCTGCCGCGTTTGCCGCCACAATCGTCGTGTAGGCCATAGCTCCCTTGTCTTCAAGGGTCTTAGCCAAAGCAGCAACGGTAGATCCCTTTTGGCCGATGGCCACGTAGATACAGTACACGGGCTCACCCTTGTCGTAGAATTCTCTTTGGTTGATGATCGTGTCAATCGCTACGGTCGTCTTACCTGTTTGGCGGTCACCGATGATCAACTCACGCTGTCCACGACCTACGGGAATCATGGCGTCAATGGCCTTGATACCCGTTTGAAGTGGCTCATTCACCGGTTGGCGGTAGATTACACCCGGAGCCTTGCGCTCAAGGGGCATCTCAAAACGCTCGCCTTCGATCGGACCCTTTCCGTCAATCGGAGTACCGAGGGTGTCGACCACACGGCCCACCATTCCTTCGCCCACATTGATGGAGGCGATAACGCCGGTCCGCTTCACTGTAGACCCTTCTTTGATGCCCTCTGCGGCACCGAGGAGTACGATACCTACGTTGTCTTCTTCGAGGTTGAGTACGATGCCGCGAAGGCCGCTCTCAAATTCAACGAGTTCACCCGACTGGGCATTTTGAAGACCGTAGGCACGGGCGATACCGTCACCTACTTGAAGGACGGTTCCAACTTCTTGAAGCTCTGCTTCAGAGGTAAAGCCCGAAAGCTGCTGGCGAAGAATCGCAGAAATTTCGGCGGGTTTGACGTCTGCCATGATTCGAATAATTAGAAATCAGCGATATATAAATTCTTTTGGAACGAGCGGTCCAGGCTGCGCAGCGACTGCGCGATGCTCGTATCAATTTGCTTGTCGCCCACGCGAACGACAAGACCCCCAATGAGGTCAGGGTTTACTTCTTCGGTAATCTCTACCGACTTGGCTCCAGAAGCCAAAATGGCTGCTTCGATCTGAGCGCGCTGTGCGGCACTCAGCGCTACGGCTGAAGAGACTTTGGCCGAAACCGTTCCGAGGCGGCGGCGGTAGGCCTCCAGGTAGTTCACCGCGATCTGCGAGAGAAGCCCCTCGCGACCATGGTCAACGACAAGTGTGATAAACTTCTGGCTCAGCTCGCTCAAACCAGCAAAAACCTGAGACAGGACTTTTTTCTTCTGGTATGGCTTTACTACCGGGCTCGAAAGGAACACCTGTAGTTCGCGACTTGAAGCGAGTGCCTCGCGGACAAACACCATGTCTCCTGCAACAGCAGACGACAGCGCGCGCTCCTCAGAAAGGTCGAGCAAAGCTTTGGCGTAGCGGGGAGACGACAGGCTCATCTTAGTTCAGGTTGAGGTCTTTGAGGTCGCGATCGATGTTCGCCTTAGCCACCTCGGGCTGGGCCAACTCGGCACGCAAAATTTTCTCAGCCATGTCCACGGCCAGTTGCGCAACTTGGTTCTTAAGTTCCGTAACGGCGGCCATTTTTTCTTGGTGAATTTGGGTGCGCGCAGACTCCAGGATTTTCGCGGCTTCGACTGAAGCGGATTCCTTGGCCTCGGCAACCATAGCATCGCGCATGGCGCGGCCCTCTTTTACGATGGCCTCTCGCTCCTCGCGCGCTTGCTTGAGGAGTTGCTCGTTCGACGCTTGCAGCTTGCCCATCTCTGCACGAGCAGATTCGGCTTGCTTCAACGCTTGATCGATTGCCTCTTCGCGGGCTTGCACCGCACTAAGAATAGGCTTCCAGGCGAACTTGCCCAGCAAGAACACCAAAATGAGGAAGACAAGGGTCGTCCAAACTATGAGGCCTAAGCCCGGAGTTACTAAATCCATGCGTTAATGTGTGTTAAAAGTTCGTTTCACGGCCGAAGGTCCAGCGCTCCAGAAGGAGCGCTGAACCTCGACCGCGTAGACGATTACTTAAGGAGCGAAACCACGACGCCAAAGAGACCCACACCTTCGATGAAGGCTGCAGAGATCAGCATGGCGGTTTGGATCTTGCCCGAAGCTTCCGGCTGACGTGCGATGGCGTCCATAGCTTGTCCGCCGATGCGGCCAATGCCAAGACCTACACCGATTACTGCGAGGCCAGCTCCGATTGCAGCGATACTACCAGTCATTGTTTAGGGGGTATTTGAAGTGAAACGATGAATAAAAATGAAAACGTTAGTGGTGTCCTTCGGCGTGCGCGTGGTCGTCGTGGTGGTGCTCTTCAACTGCGGCGCCAAACGACATCGCGGTAAGCATCGTGAAAACATAAGCCTGCAGCGCAGCTACCAGGAGTTCCAAAGTCGAAATGAACAGCGTCAAAATGATCGATCCCGGAGAGATCCACACCGACTCAAAGATGAAAATCAACGACACAAGGGAGAGCACCAAAATGTGTCCTGCGGTAATGTTCGCAAAAAGACGAATCATCAACGAGAACGGCTTCGTGAAGACGCCAATCAATTCAATCAACGCCAAAATGGGCTTCAGCGGCGCGGGCACTCCCGGCATCCAAACAATGTGCATCCAGTAGTCTTTGGTGCCGTTGATGTTCGTGATAATAAGTGTAAAGGCCGCAAGCACCAGGGTCACGGCGATGTTGCCGGTCAGGTTCGCGCCGCCCGGGAAAAAGGGGACCAATCCAAGCAGGTTGTTCACCCAAATGAAAAAGAACAGGGTAAGCAGGTAGGGAA
>Ga0315907_10002106_pt1 | contig 25719 bp, 19 predicted proteins | sample LakEriMetagenome_3_FD_203525 | JGI IMG/M metagenome (GOLD analysis project Ga0315907, IMG submission 203525) | Freshwater fungal communities from buoy surface, Lake Erie, Ohio, United States - Buoy 12 MA123 | ecosystem: Environmental > Aquatic > Freshwater > Lake > Lake biofilm | place: USA...
GCTCGCCGATCAACCCCAGGAAGCGGCCCATGCGGCCGGGCAAGCGCGGCAGAAAATACGAGCCGCCGACATCCGGGAACAGACCGATGGCGGTTTCGGGCATCGCAAACAGCGTACGCTCGGTTGCCACGCGATAACGCCCATGCACCGACAAGCCCACGCCGCCGCCCATGCAAATACCGTCGATCAGCGACACGATGGGCTTCGGGAACCGCGCGAGCTGTCGGTTCAGGCGGTATTCTTCGAAAAAGAAATCGCGCGTAAGCGCGCTTTGTTTGCCGCCGCGCTTGGCGGCAAGCCCCGCCTCGTAGGCCGCGCGCACATCGCCGCCCGCACAAAAGGCGCGCTCGCCAGCGGCTTTGAGCACGATCTGGCGCACGGACGCGGCCGCCGCCCATTCGCGCAGCTTGGGTGCGAGCGCTTCGATCATGCCAAGCGTGAGCGCATTGAGCGCTTTGGGGCGATTCAAGATTGCCGTCGCCGTCTGGCCGTTCGTGCCGAACAGGATTTCCGCTTCGTCCACTTTGTGTCGCTCCGCTCTAGCTGGCCGCAACTCGCGTCGGCGGCAAGATCAGCACCGCTGTCGTGCCGGCACCCAACACGCTCTCGAGATGCAGCGTGCCGCCATGCAGCTCGGCAAGCCCGCGCGAAATCGCAAGCCCAAGCCCCGTGCCCGGCACGTCGGAAGCTGCAATGCCGCGCAGCCGCTCGAAAGGTACGAACACGGTTTCGAGCGCTTCGGCCGGGATGCCGCGCCCGTTGTCGCGCACGCGCAGCTCGACGCTGCCGTCCCGCAAATGATTGATCGCAAGGTCGACGCGCCCGCCCGCTGGCGTGAATTTGACCGCGTTCGACAGAAGATTCAGCAGAATCTGCAGCAAGGCACGCCGGTCGCCCTGCAGGACGATCGCGCTGGTTGTGGGCGCCTGCACGTCGATATTCTTCACGCGCGCAAGGCCGAATGTCGCGTCGATCGCCGCGCCGATCAGGGCTGCAAGGTCGACCTTCTCGTTGCGCAGATCGAAACGGCCCGCTTCGATCTTCGTGAGATCGAGCAGCTCGTTGATGAGCTGTAGCAGATGCTGCCCGCTCTGCTCGATGGCGCGCGCGAATTCGCGGATCTTTTCGGGCGCGATGCGCTCGCTCTCGGCAAGCATCGAGGAGTAGCCGATGATGCCGTTGAGCGGCGTGCGCAGCTCGTGGCTGGCGGTCGCAAGAAACATCGATTTGATCTGGCTCGCGGCCTCGGCCTTGCGCCGCTCGGCGGCAAGGGCAGAGATCGTCAAAGCCGTCATCGCCAAGGACACGACGAGCACGCACGCGAGTTGCAGCCCGTTGCCCGCACCGGTTTGGAAGGGGCCAAGTCCGGCGACCGTGCTCGCGCACGCGACGATCGCCACAAGCGAAATCAAAGTCTGTGCGGCGCGCAGCGACATGCGCAGCGTGATCCATGCCGCCGGCACGACGAGCAGAAACGGATAGGCCCACGACACGACCGAATTGGGCGTGAGCTGTATCTGGAAGATCGCCACCGCCGACAGGGCAACCGCCGCCCACACGACGCGATCCGAATTCTTGGCCGTCTCGCTTCGGCTCGTATCCGGTTCGCGCTCGAGCCGCAGCCACAGGATGACGGTCACCGCCAGAAAGAGCGTGCCGCCGCTGTCGGTCAGCAGCCAGCCGAGCCAGATCGAGCCGACGGTCGCAAGATCGAAGCCGCTGCCCGCCGACACCGTTAAAGCGCCACCCAAGCCGCTGATCGCCGGGCTCAGCAAAGTCGCATAGAGCAGAAAGGCCGATACGCCCTTGATGCTCGCGAACATCCCGCCCGATGGCCGGTGCCGGCGCAGCAATATCGCCGCGACGAGAGGACCCGCCGTATTGGTTGTTGCGATCGCCAAGGCCGGCAGAATCGGCGTGTCGAATAAAACAAAATTCGCAAGAAACGCGCCGACGAAGATCCCGCCCGCAAGACCAAAGCCGCCGGCGATCGCGGCCACCATCGCTACGCTGGTCGGCAGCCAGATCGGGGCCGGAAACAGCCCGTATTCGGCAAAGAAACGGGACACGATCGTCGCCAGCACGAAATACGCCGTCGCAACGGCACCGTTCGCGGCAAGCCACGGCACGGCGCGTCGCGTCTGCAGAAAGTCGGGAAGCCACGGATTGGCGGCAGCGATCATCATGAGGCGAGCCTAGCGTCAAACCGCCGCCGATTGCCACAGGCAAGCGGCGGGTTCGGGCGCGGGCCTAGTCGCCCAACAATTTGCGCGCCATCAGCATGCGCATGATTTCGTTGGTCCCTTCGAGGATGCGATGAACGCGCGCATCGCGCAAGTGCCGCTCGACCGGATAATCCTTGAGATAGCCATAGCCGCCGAACAGCTGCAGCGCTTCGTCGCACGCCGCAAAACCCGCATCTGTCGCAAATCGCTTGGCCATCGCGCACTGGTAGCTCGCATCCGCCGATTTTGCGTCGAGGGCCGCCGCCGCCCGGTGCACAAGCAGACGGGCCGCGTCGAGCGACGTCGCCATATCGGCCAGGCGAAACTGCAGTGCCTGGAACTCCGCCAGCTTCTTGCCGAATTGCTGGCGCGCTTTCATATGGTCGCGCGCGGCTTCCATCGAGGCGCGCGCGGCCCCGATCGAGCAGGCGGCGATATTCACGCGCCCGCCATCGAGCCCCTGCATTGCGATCTTGAAGCCCTCGCCCTCCGCACCCAGGCGATTGGCGACGGGCACTTCGCAATCCTCGAAGATTACCATCGCGGTCGGCTGCGAGTTCCAGCCGAGTTTGTTCTCCTGCTTGCCGAACGAGAGACCCTTGCTGCCCTTCTCGACCGCGATCGCCGAAATGCCCTTGGGCCCGGCCCCGCCCGTGCGCGCCATCACGACATAGACGTCCGATGCGCCTGCACCTGAGATGAACGCCTTGGTGCCGTTCAGCACATAGATATCGCCGCGCCGTTCGGCACGCGTGCGCAAGCTCGCCGCGTCCGAGCCCGAGCCCGGCTCGGTCAGGCAGTAGCTCGCGAATTTCGCCATCGCCGTCATGTCGGGCAGCAATTTCGCGCGCAAGGCCGTATCGCCGAAGCGGTCGACCATCCAGCACGCCATGTTGTGGATCGAGAGATACGCCGCCGTCGATGCGCACGCGGTCGACAATTCCTCGAACACCAACGCCGCTTCGATGCGCCCAAGGCCCGAGCCGCCGTATTCCTCGCCGGTGTAGATGCCGGCAAGCCCCAACGCCGCCGCCGCGCGCAGCGTCTCGACCGGAAATATCTTGTCGGCATCCCAAGCGGCCGCGTACGGCGCCATCTGCTCGGCGGCAAAGTCGCGCGCAAGGCTTTGAATGGCGCGCTGCTCGTCGCTGGGCTCGAAATCCATCGCGGCACGTCTCCCCGTTCGGTCTTTGCGGCAATTTCGACCAGAACGGTTGGAAAGACAATGTCGTTTCGCTAAGTTCGGTCGATCGAGGGGACAACGGGGGGATTCGTCGATGGCTTTTCTGGGACGCTATCCGCGCACGCGGCTGCGGCGCAATCGGCGCGACGTGTGGTCACGCGCATTGTCGGCCGAAACGAAACTCACCTGCGACGATCTGATTTGGCCCGTCTTCGTGGCCGAGGGCAAAGCCGCACGCCATGCCGTGGCCTCGATGCCCGGCGTTGCACGCGTCAGCATCGATGAACTGGTGAAGGATGCACGCAAAGCCGCCAAGCTCGGCATTCGCGCCATCGCCCTGTTCCCGAACACGCCGCCCGCGCGCAAGAGCGAAGACGGCGAAGAATCCGGCAATCCCGACAATCTCGTGTGCCGGGCCGTGCGTGCCCTCAAGAAGGCCGTGCCCGAAATGGGCGTGGTGTGCGACGTGGCCCTCGATCCCTACACGACGCACGGCCAAGACGGCCTCGTGCGCGACGGCTACGTCGTCAACGATCCGACCCTGCCCGTTCTGTGCCGCCAGGCTTTGGTGCAGGCGCAGGCGGGCTGCGACGTGATCGCCCCCTCCGAGATGATGGACGGGCGTATCGGCGTCTTGCGCGACGCGCTCGACCAGGCAGGCTTCGAGCATGTGCGCATCATGAGCTATGCGGCCAAATACGCGTCGGCCTATTACGGCCCGTTTCGCGAAGCGGTGGGCTCAGGCTCCGCCCTCGGCAAGGGCGACAAACGCACCTACCAGATGGATCCGGCCAACAGCGACGAAGCGCTGCGCGAAGTCGCGTTCGATCTCGACGAAGGCGCCGACATGGTCATGGTCAAACCCGGCCTGCCTTATCTCGACATCGTGCGGCGCATCAAAGACACGTTCAAAGTGCCGACCTTCGCCTACCAAGTATCCGGCGAATACGCGATGCTGATGGGGGCGATCGAGCGCGGCTGGCTCGACCGCAAAGTCGTGTTCGAAACGCTGCTGGCTTTCAAGCGCGCCGGGGCGGACGGCATTCTGACATATTCGGCGATCGACGTTGCGCAAGCGCTGAAAAGCTAGCCCCCGTTGACGGACGATCCAACGCTGTTCTTCGTCAAGGGCCTGCTTCTCGGCGCATTGCTGGCTGCCCCGGTGGGCGTGCGCGGGGCGGCCCTTTTGTCGCGCAGCCGCTACGACGGTTTTTCCGTCGGCATTGCGGCCGCACTCGGCGGCGCCCTCGCCGATCTGGTTTACGCCAGCATTGCAGGCTATCTCGTGGCGGGTCTGCTTGGCGGTTGGATCGCCGAAAACGATTGGATACGCCAGTTCGGCGCCATGATGCTGCTGTGGCTCGGCTGGCAAGCGTACAACGCGCCGCTGATAGCGCCTGAGCCCGCCGCCTCGCGCACATCCGTGCCGCAAGCGCTTTTGCATGCGTTCATGCCTGTGGCCGCGAACCCGACCGGCTTGGTCGCGTTTGCGACCGTGTTCATGGCTCTTGGCGTGGATCGCTTCGGGGCCGATGCCGCAGCCAATCTCGCCCTCGGCGTGTTTTTGGGGGCCGTCGGCTGGGGGATTGCTTTGGCGGCATCGCAAGCGGCGGTCGATGCTTCGGGCCAGCGCGCGATCAACCGCACGGCGGCCGTGCTGCTGGGGCTTGTCGCGTTTGTGGTCGCGGGCGGCTTCGTGTGAAACGAGGACTGCTGCTACTGCAGCAGAAATTCCGAAACGATGCGGATCTGGTCGGGCGCCATCAAGGCGGGCGCATGGCCGCAGCCCGCGATCTCGACCGCCGCACAGTTTTTGCGCTTGGCCATGCGCACCAGCGTTTCGCGCAGCAGCAGGTCGGACTCGGCACCGCGAATGGCGAGTACGGGAATGCGGATCTGGTCCCAGAACGCCCACAAAGCAAGATCGTCGGCGGGCTTGTCCTGGAACGGTTTGCCGATCGCAGGGTCGTAGCGCAGGCGCAGATCGCCGTCGTCGGACTCTTCGGCGCTGTGGAATGCCAGATGCATCCACTCGGCATCGCTGAGCTGGCCGAACGGGGCGTGCACCTTGCGCAAATAGGTTTCGACCGCACCGAAATCCTGGAATCGCGGATCGCGGCCGACATAGGCGCCCAACCGCTGCAGGGCCGCCGACGGGATGAACGGCCCGACGTCGTTGAGCACCAAACGGCCGATAAAATGCCCGCGATGGGCCGCAAGCAGCATGCCGATGAGCCCGCCCATCGACGTGCCGATCCAGTCCACCTTCTCGACGTCGAGGCGCGCGAACAGCACGGCGATCGTCTGCATGTAGGTGGGGTACGCGTAGTCGTCGGCCTTGGGCAGCCAGTCGGACTCGCCGCGCCCCGGCATGTCCGGGCACACAACGCGGCAATCCTGTTCGGCAAGGGCGCGCGCCAGCACGTCGAAATCGCGGCCGTTGCGCGTAAGGCCATGCACGCACAGCACGGTGCGTTTGGCGCGCAAAGGCCCCCACTCGGTCCAGGCGAGTTTGAAAAATCCGGAGGGCCCGAGCACGGGCATGCTGCATTCGCGCGGCGTCATAGCCATGTTTCTACCTTGATCGAGCCGCACTGGACAACCGCGTCGGCAAGTCCCTAAAAGAACAGCGCTGCCGCCCCCGTTTTGGAATCGATCTCGCCGATGAAACTCACGTCCCGCGCCGAGGGCTATCTTTTCGCCCTTGCCGCCCCTTTGTGCTGGAGTTTCGGCGGCGTGATCATCCGGACGGTCGAGGCAGGCCCGTGGGACATCGTGTTCTGGCGCGCGGCCGCGCATGTGGCGTTCTTCCCGTTCGTGCTGATCTTCATGTTGCGCGTGCCGATCCTGGGATCGCTGCGCGACGGCGGGCACATCACGCTCGTCTCGGCGCTAATGATTGCCGGCACATTTTCGCTGCACGTGCTCGCGATGACGTCGACGAGCGTCGCCAACGTGCTGCTACTGCAATCCACCTCGCCCATTCTGGTCGCTTTGCTCGGCTGGTTCGTGCTCGGCGAACGCGTGGCGCTCGCGAGCTGGATCGCGATCGGCGTGGCATTTTCGGGACTCGCACTGGTGATGGGTGGAGCCATCGGCGAGGGTGCATGGATCGGCAATGCGATGGCCTTGGGCGTCGCATTGTGCTCGACCATCAACGTCCTGCTGGTGCGCCGATTGCCGCGCCTCGATCTGCGCCCTGCAACGTTGGTTGGGGCCGCCCTCGCTTTGGCGATGGGCTATGCGCTCGGCGACGTTTGGGCTGTCGATTGGGGCAGCGTTTTGGCTTTGCTGTTTTTGGGCGTGCTGCAGCTTTCGGTCGGGCTCGCCTTTTTCTTTTCGGCCCTCAAACGCCTGCCGCCGGTCGAGGTGACATTGATCGCCATGCTCGAGCCGGTGCTGGGGCCGATCTGGACCTGGCTTGCCGTCGGCGAAGTGCCGGCCTCCAGCACGATCTATGGCGGCGCCATTTTGCTTGCGGCCCTCGCGTTCAACACGCTTGCCGCCGCGCGCGCCAAGACCGTGCCATGAGCGCCAACGCAAAAGGTGTGGCGCTGATGGTGGCGGCCGCTCTGTTTTGGAGTACCAGCGGCCTCTTCGTGCGCGCGCTTGAAACCGACCATGCGTGGCAGATGGTGTTCTGGCGCTCGGTCGGCATGGTGCCGATGCTCGCGGCCTATCTTGTGTGGCGCTACGGCCGGGCGGCCCCGGCGGCCGTTTTCGCACTCGGCCGTGCTGGCTGGATCGCGGGCGCGCTCCTCGCCTCGACCTTTTTTTTCTTTCTCTACGCCGTCAGTGCGACGACCGTTGCGACAGCGCTGTTCCTCATGAGCACCTCGCCCTTGTGGGCGGCCCTACTCGGCCGCTTTGTGCTGGGCGAAGCGCTGGCACTGCGCACGCTGATCGCAATCGCGGCCTGCGCCGCAGGCGTTGCGATCATGGTCGGCGATGCGCTCTCTTTCGGCTCGATCCTCGGGCCGTTATCGGCACTGTGTGTTTCGCTCGCCTTCGCCGCCCAGATCACGGTCGTGCGCAAGGCGGGTGCTAACATCGACATGGTGCCGAGCGTGCTCGTGGCGGGCGTCCTATCGGCTTTGCTCGCCTACCCGTTTGCGGATATCTGGGCGATCTCGGCGCACGATATCTTCGTGCTGATGGCCATGGGCGTGATCCAGCTCGGCCTCGGCTGCATGCTGATGACCATGGCCACCCGCCATCTGCGCGCGGCCCAAGTGGGGCTGATAGCACTGCTCGAAACCACGCTCGGGCCGTTTTGGGTCTGGCTCGTCTATGCCGAGGAACCCAGTTCCGCCACCTTGCTGGGTGGGGGCATCATCCTCGCCGCCCTGCTCGCCAACGAGCTTTGGGCCGCCAAAACCGCGCGCGTTTAAGCCGCTTGGCACTGCGCTTGCGGATCGGCTAAGACTGTGTCCCGATCCGTCTCGATGCCAGGAACAATACCGCCGATGACTGCCGCGAAATCCGGCCCGCTTGCGGGCATCACCATCATCGACATGTCCCGCATTCTGGCGGGGCCCTACTGCACCCTGCTTATGGCCGAACTCGGTGCACGCGTGATCAAGATCGAAGATCCGCGCGGCGGCGACGACAGCCGCCAATATGGGCCCTTCATCGACGGCGAGTCCGTCTATTTCGCGGCCGTGAATCGCGGCAAGGAAAGCATCGGGCTCGACCTCAAGAATTCCGAGCACCGCACGATCTTCGAAAACCTGCTGGCGAAGGCCGACGTGCTCGTCGAGAATTTCCGCCCCGGTACCATGGATCGTCTCGGCTATGGCTGGTCGGCATTGCACGAGCGCTTTCCGCAGCTCATCTATTGCGCGGCCTCGGGCTTCGGCCATTCGGGTCCGCACAAGGACAAACCCGCCTACGACATGGTCGTGCAAGGCTTGGGCGGCATCATCAGCGTGACGGGCCACGAAGGGGCACCGCCTGCGCGCATCGGCGTTTCGATCGGCGATTTGGGCGCTGGGCTCTACGCTACCATCGGCGTGCAGGCGGCGCTCTTCCATCGCTTGCGCACGGGCGAAGCCACGTTCGTCGATATCGGCATGCTCGATTGCCAGTTGGCGCTGATGGAAAACCCGGCGGCCCGCTATCTCAACACGGGCAAAGTGCCGGGGCCGATGGGCGGGCGCCATGCCTCGATCACGCCGTTCGGCATTTTCCAGACCGCCGACCAGCCGATCATCATCGCCGCCGGCAACGACGGCCTGTTCCGCAAGATGGCGGCCGTGCTCGAAGCACCCAAAATGGCCGAAGATGCGCGCTACGCCACGAACGGTCTGCGTACCGAAAACGTGGCCGCACTCGAGGCCGAGATTGCCGCCATTCTCGCCAAACAACCTTCGGCCTATTGGCTCGAGCGGCTCGACCAGGCGGGTATTCCGGCTGGCCCCATCAACGACATCAAGCAAGCCATCGACCATCCGCAGACGGCGGCGCGCAATATGGTCGTGGAGACCGCGACCCCGCGCGGGCACAAAGTCAGCGTGATCGGCAATCCGATCAAGATCTCGGGCTTTGCCGATCCCAAGACGCGTGCCCCTGCCCCTGCCCTCGACCAAAACCGTGCGGCCATTTTGGCCGATCTTGCCGCGTCCAAGGAAAAACCATGACCGACATCGTTCTCGATCCCGCCGCCCTCGCCGCACATCTTGCCGGCAAACATTTCATCGACGGCAAGCTCGTACCGGCCGCTGCCGGTGCGACGTTCGATGTGCGCAGTCCCGCGACGGGTGCGCTCGTGGCCAAGGCCGCTGCGGGCGACGCGGCCGACGTCGATCGCGCGGTCGTGTCGGCGGCGGCAGCACAAATCGCGTGGGCCAAGGTGCCCGCGCGCCAGCGCGGCAAGCTTGTCGGCGATTGCGCGCGCCTGCTCGATGCGCACAAGGAAGAGCTTTCGCGACTGATCGCACTCGAGACCGGCAAGGCGCTGCGCACCGAAAGCCGCGTCGAAGCGGGCGTGCTCGCCGATGCGCTGCATTTCTACGCTGGCCTCGGCAGCGAATTGAAGGGCGAGACCGTGCCCTTCAATCCGGAGATGCTGACCATGACGATCCGCGAGCCGATCGGCGTGGTCGGCGCCATCATCCCGTGGAACGTGCCGATGATGCTGATGGCGCTCAAGATTGCACCCGCCTTGGTTGCGGGCAACACAATCGTGGTCAAAAGTGCCGAAGAAGCGCCGTTTGCCGTGCTGCGCATCTGCGAACTCATGGGCACCATCCTGCCGCCAGGTGCGTTCAACATGCTCTCGGGCATGGGCCCCGAATGCGGTGCACCCCTCGTATCGCATCCCAAAGTCGGCAAAATCACCTTCACGGGCTCGGTCGAGACCGGCAAGATCGTGTCCAAACTCGCCGCCGACAAGCTCATCCCGGTGACGCTCGAACTCGGCGGCAAAAGCCCGATGATCGTGATGGACGATTGCGATCTCGACCGCACGGTGGCGGGTGCCATCGCGGGCATGCGCTTCACGCGCATGGGCCAGAGCTGCACTGCATCGAGCCGCATGTATGTGCAGGCCGGCGTGCACGACCGCTTTGTGGCCGCCCTCAAGGCCAAGGTCGATGCGATGAAGATGGGCGACCCGCTCGACGAGATGACCGACATCGGCACGATCGTGAGCCAAGGCCAGTTCGAGAAGGTCAAAAACTACATCGCCATCGGCATCGCCGACGGCGGGACCGCGAACGAATGTTCGGCCATGCCCACCGACGCGAAGCTGAAGCCGGGCTACTATGTGCGGCCCGTGATCTTCACCGGCCTGCCTGCGAGTTCGCGCGTGATCCGCGAAGAGATCTTCGGCCCCGTGACGGCCGTGATCCGCTTCCAAACGTTCGACGAGGCGGTCGCGGCCGCCAACGACAGCGAATACGGCCTTGCCGCGACGATCTGGACCAAAGATCTCAAGACGGCCCTCGATGGGGCGCGGCGCCTGCAGGCAGGCTTCGTGCAGGTGAACCAGAACCTCGTCGTGCAGCCGGGCTTGAGCTATGGCGGCGTCAAATCCTCGGGCCTCGGAAAGGAAGCAACGCTCGAAGCGATGCTTGAGCATTTCACGACGAAGAAGACCGTCATCGTGAATCTCGCCTGAACGCCATGGGCATCGTGCGCTGGATCCTGCGGTTGGCGACGGCGCTGCTGCTGCTCGGCAGTGCGGCGGCTGGGATCGGCGTGCTTTATCTGCGCACCGGCCTGCCGCCCAAATCGGGCACGCTCGCCGTTCAAGGGCTCGAAGCACGCCTTGATATCCTGCGCGACGAGTACGGCATCCCGTATGTCTACGCGCAAAACGAGCGAGATCTGTGGTTCGCCCTTGGGCTTCTGCATGCGCAAGACCGGCTCGTCCAGCTTGAGACCACGCGCCTGATCGGCCAGGGGCGGCTTGCCGAATTCGCAGGTGCGCGCGCGCTGCCGCTCGACCGGCTCAACCGCGTACTCGGCTTGGCGCAGGAAGCGCGCCGCATCTATGCGGCGATGGACCCGGATGCGCGCCGCCAGACCGATGCCTACACCGCCGGCATCAATGCGGCCCTGGCGACGCGCGACGGGGCTTGGCCGGTCGAGTTTCTCTATACCGGCTACCGGCCCGAGCGCTGGGAGGGCTGGCATGCGCTGCTGTGGGGCCAGCTTATGGGGCTTTCGCTGAATGCGAGCTGGCGCGATACGCTGCTGCGCGCCCGCCTCGGCGACCGGCTCACGCCGGACGTGATCGCAGCCCTTTGGCCGCAAGCCGATCCCGCACGGGCGGCGGCCCCCGCCGATACCAAACTTGCCGCCCTTGCCGAAGCCACGGCCACAATCCTTCCCGAAGCCGAAGGGACCGGCTCGGCTTCCAACGAATGGGTCGTGGCCGGATCGCGCACCGCGAGCGGCAAGCCGATCCTCGCCAACGATCCGCATCTGAGCCTGGGTGCGCCCGGGATCTGGTATCTCGTGCGGCTCGAAGCGCCCGGTATACGCTATGTGGGTGCAACCGCACCGGGTGCGCCCGCGCTCATCCTCGGCCACAACGGCAATGTGGCCTGGGGCTTCACCACGACGAACGCGGATGCGGCCGACCTGTTCGTCGAGCGGCTCGATCCGACCGGCCCAACGCGCTATCTCACGCCCGAGGGCCCGCGCAGCTTCGAGACGCGCGAAGAGCTGCTGCAGGTCAAAGACGGCAAGCCCGAAACCCTGATCGTGCGCCGCACGCGCAACGGCGCCGTGATCTCCGACATCGACGCCGCTGCCCAGGCGACGGCGGGTGCGGGCCAAGTGCTGTCGCTGGCCCTACCCTTCCTGTTCGAACTTGACCGCACGGCCGAAGCGCTGATGCGCCTCAACCGCGCGCGCAATGCCGCCGAAGCGGTCGAAGCCACGCGGCTCTGGCAGTCGCCGGTGCAGAACATGGTCTACGCCGACACGGCCGGAGCCATCGGCCTGCGCACGGTGGGGGCCATCCCCATGCGCGCGAGCCCGCCCTCGCTGCTGCCCTATGCGGGTTCAAGCCCCAATGTCGGCTGGACCGGCTTCGTGCCGTTCGCCCAGATGCCCGCCATCGTCGATCCGCCCTCGGGCTTCGCCTCCAACGCCAACGACCGTGTGGTAGGCCCCGATTATCCCCACCATGTGAGCTTCGCTTTCGACCCGGCCTACCGGCAGCGCCGCATCGTGGAGTTGCTCGAATCGCGCCAGCAACAGGACGTTGCTTATCACGAAGCGGTCCTCGCCGACGCGCACTCGATCTTCGCGCGCGAGGCTGTGGCGGCGGCCCGGAACCTCACGCCGGTCGACGCCCAATCGCGCACCGCCCTCGAGATGCTGCGCAGCTGGGACGGCCGCATGGACCGCTTGCAGCCCGAGCCGCTGATCTTCACGGCATGGATGCGCGAACTCACGCGCCGCGGCCTCGATGCGGCCTTGGGGCCGATGGCCGATGCCGCTTTGCGCGAACGCCCCGCACTGGCCCTCGCCCTGCTCGGCGGCGCTTCGCCCTTCTGCGCGCCCAACTGCGCCGCGATGGCCGAAGCAGCTCTTGGTGTGGCGCTGGACGAGCTCGGCCAGAAATACGGCCGCGATCTCAAACGCTGGCAATGGGGTGCTGCCCATCGCGCCCCGTTCGAGAACCCGATCTTCGCGCGCCTGCCGATCGTCGGCCCGCTACTCGCGGTGGATCTGCCTACGCATGGCGACTATTACACGATCAACCGCGGCGGCATGCGGCTCTCGAATGCGGCTGCCCCGTACGCGCATGTGCACGGGGCGGGCTTGCGCGCCATTTACGATCTTGCCGATCTCGATTCGGCACTGTTCGTGATCGCCCCCGGCCAGTCGGGCCATCCGCTCTCGCCGCATTGGCGCGATCTGGCGCCTGTCTGGGCCGCCGGCCAGCATGTGCGCCTTGCCCGCAATCGCGCCGAGTTGCCGCCCGGAACGCCGTCGCTTGCCCTAATACCGAGGCCGTAAAATATTGTTTCGGCTTCGTTATTTCATAAATTAACGAGCCATAAACAAATTTCCTTTAATTTTAGGCGAATAGCGTGAAACTTAGGGGCCGCCTTGTCGGGCGGCCCGCATCGGCGCATATTCGTGTGCGCTGCCGCAAACGGGACAAGAATGGCCGACGAGAGCAATCATCCAGTCATCATCATCAAGCGCGTCAAGAAGGGCCACGACGCGGCCCATGGCGGCGGCTGGAAAGTTGCGTATGCCGACTTCGTGACGGCGATGATGGCCTTCTTCCTGCTGCTGTGGCTGCTGAACGCCACCGACCAGGAAAAGCGCCAGGGCATTGCGCAGTATTTCACGGCCTTCGACGCGGTTTCGCGCTCGACCTCGGGCGCCGGTGGCGTGCTCGGCGGCGTGACGCTCGGCCCCGGCGATTTGCCGAACATGACGGGCGGCATTGTCGTGGGCGTGCCGTTGGCGCCCACCGGCGAAAAGGCCGAAACCGAAGGCCCGGACTTCGCCGACCCCAAGGGTGCGGCCAACGAAGATACTGAAAACCCGCAGCCCAATGCGCGCGGCGCCTCGGGCGTTGCGGCAGGTCCCTCGGGGCGCGAGACGCTCGGCGAACGGCGCCCCGGCGACCGTGCGGCGGGCAACCAGTTCAGCGGCAACCGACCCGACGGCGACCAGAACGGCTCGGGTGCGGGCCAAAACCAAAACAGCTTCCAGCAGCAAATGCAGGCCGAAATGGGTCGGCGCGAGGAACAGAGCTTCGCGCGCGCCGAAGCCGATCTGCGCCAGGCTTTGCAGGATATCCCCGAGCTCAAACCGCTCGCCCAGAACCTGCTCGTCGACCGCACGCCCGAAGGCCTGCGCATCCAGCTCGTCGACCAGGAGCGCTACGCGATGTTCGCCTCGGGCTCGGCCGCCCCGGCCGAACAGACGCGCCGCCTTCTCGCGACCGTTTCGCGCATCGTGCAAGCGCTGCCCAATGCGATCGCGATCACGGGCCATACGGATGCCTCGCCCTTCCCGCGCGGGGCCCAGTACACGAACTGGGAATTGTCGAGCGACCGTGCGAACGCCGCACGCCGCACGATGATCGAATCGGGCCTGCCGGCCGCGCGCATTGCCCGCGTGATCGGCCGCGCCGACACCGAGCCGCTGATCGCCGACAACCCGGCCGATGCGCGCAATCGGCGGATTTCGATTGTACTGCTCCGCGACATACCGCAATCGAGCTGACCCGCCCCAATGCGAAACTTGCCAGCGAGCCTGCCGCAGTCCTAGGCTAAGCCACTCGCGTTGAGGGGCTTCGCGTTTGGGGGGATCGCTTTGGCCATGGATGCGCACACAGCACCGACCGTGATCGACGCCGTCGTGAACGGCGCTTCCGCCACGCTGCCCGATTTTTCGGGCCTGCGGCGCCGGCGCATGTTCGCCTGGGCCATCGACGCCGCGATCTGCTGCGTGCTTGCGGCCATCGCCGCGATCCCGGCTTTTTTCCTCGGCGTTTTCAGCTTCGGCATTCTGTGGGCGCCCGCCTGGTTCGCGGTTGCCTTGGTGCCGATGCTCTACCACGCGATCCTGCTCGCGGGTCCGCGCAGGGCGACATGGGGCATGCGCTTTGCCGGCGTGGAATTCACCGCCCTTGTCGGCGGGGGGCGGCCGAGCTTCCTGCAAGCACTCGTGCATTGGGTGCTGTTCTACATGGGCGTGGGCTTCAGCGGCGGCCTCATCCTGCTGTGGTCGCTGTTCGACCCGAACAAGGCGCTGCTGCACGACCGCATCTGCGGCGTGGCGGCACATCGCGCCGCTGCGGGAGGCAAGGCATGACCGCGCAAGGCAACAGCACCGCGCGCTTCTACTACTCGATGCCCTCGCCCTGCCCCTACCTCGACGGGCGCATGGAACGGCGCATCTTCGTAGATCTGACCGGCCCGCAGGCGGTGCTGTCCTACGATCTGCTGTCGGAAGCAGGCTTCCGCCGCTCGCTCGGCTTTGCGTATCGGCCCGCCTGCCCCGGCTGCAATGCGTGCGTGGCCGTGCGCATTCCGGTGGCGCGCTTCGAATACACGCGCCAATGGCGGCGCGTGCTCGCCAAAAACCGCGATTTGCACGCCGAGATCTGCGCGCCCATCGCCACGGCCGAGCAATACGCGCTGTTCGCACGCTACCAGGTCGGTCGCCACCGCGACGGCGAAATGGCGCGTATGGATTTCGAGGATTACCGCACCATGATCGAGGTCGGAGCCAACGCCTCGAACGTGGTCGAGGTGCGCGACCGCCACGGCACGCTGATGGGGGCAAGCCTTGTCGACCGCATGCAGAGTGGGCTGTCGGCCGTCTACTCGTTCTACGAGCCCGAGATGCCCGAACGCTCGCTCGGCAGCCATCTCATCTTGACCCTCGTCGAAGCCGCCCAGCGTGCGCAACTCGCGCACGTGTATCTGGGCTACTGGATCGGCGAGAGCGCCAAGATGGCCTACAAGGTGCGCTTCCAACCGCTCGAAGCCTTGACCCGCGACGGCTGGCTGCCGATCGACCAAACAGGCGCCGTGCTTTAGGCGACGAGTTTTAGGCGACACGCCGCGTTGGCGATCACAGCACATAGTAAGGAGACAAAAATCGACGAAGAGCTGCCAGATCCGAAGAAACTAAGCCCTCCCGCACGGTTCAACATGGCGGGGCCAAGCGATTTGCTTCGAAAACTGAACTACAACATCGAACTGATCACGTCTGCACGGAAGCGTACGGTGGCAGCATGGGCCACGCTCGACGCAGCGATCACGGCGTGGAGCATGGTCGATCGGTGCCATCAGGCTATCGTCGAACGTGTGGACCAAAACATTCTCAAAGAGGCGGTTCGAGACGAGATGCTTGCTGACATACCGGCCCTCGATGCCTGTTACATGATGGCAACCGCATCGAAACACTTCACCGTTAAGTTCAAGCCGGTGAAAGTGCACAATAGCGTGATCGATATGAGGGAACAGCGGCTCGACCCGGCGACACAAAATGTGATCCGGGAAAAGTCGTACCTACCAATCGTGTATTGGAAGGACAATGCCATGCCTGCCGACGAGTTCTTCGACGGTATCGCAAATGCCCTCGACGCTTATCTGCGCAAAAGGCAAATCGACTGGCACACGACGTATCTCGACGAAGTGCTGGACCCCGACGATTGATTGGGGATCTAAGGCGTCTCCCACTGCAATGCCCAGCAAGGTCTCGGGAAACGCATTCTTCGAGCGAGGGCTCGGAAGCGAGAAAAACCCCGTTGGTTCGATGATCTCGACCGCTCGACCGGCAGCAACATCTATAGACGCCACGGTGCAATTGGCGACACGTCACCCGAACCATCTCTAGTCTTTCTCTCCTAAGATCAATGACACCCGAGACTTAAGCCCCGCTCTTGTGGCGGCGAAATAGGCGACATTGCGTTGCCACCGGTTACCGTAACCTATTTATCCATTTGATTCTAAAAGATTGTAACCACAATCTCGAGATACGGTTACATTTTGAGAACCGGCTTTCTGGGGGCCGAAAGCGACCGTCTTTTTTCACTTTTCAAACAGCGCACGCCCGTTCGAGCGATGCTGTTATAGAAGCATATTCCTGCAAATTCTTCAAGGATTTTGCTTTAGGACGCGCCAACGACCGCGGCGGCGGCGGCGATAAGGCCCGCAACGGGGCTGTTCAACGGCCGCTCTCCGGCCGCGACCAAGTCGCTCGCACCTGCCATCGACGCTTGCGCCAGTGCCACCCGTGCGGCACCCCCGCGTTTGGCCTCGCTTGCGGCGCGCGCGACCATGGCGAGATAGCGATCTTGCTGTCCGGCCTTGAAGGCGGCCCAAGCGCCCGGAACCAACTGCACGCGCACCTCTGCCCCTGTTGCCTGCGCGGCTGCCTCGAACAAGCGCTTCGTCGGCTCGACAGTGGTCTCGACGGCGCAGAGAACGACGATCTTGCCCCCGCCCTTTACGGCTTCGGCTGCGAGAGCCGCATCGACCCGCAGAATGGGGATGGCGGCATTCGCTGCAGCCGCCTCGGCTGCGGGTCCCAAGGTCGAGCAAGTCAAGAGCACGGCATCGGCGCCCGCACAAAGGTCCGTTAGAGCTGCGACGGCTTGCGCCGCAATCTCCGTCGTGAGCCGTCCTTCTTGCTCTGCTGCGGCAAGAAGGTCCGCTCGCAGCGCATGGCGCAGATTCACGCCCGACAATCCGGCCGTTCGCAAGGCAACATCGAACACCGCCACGTTGCTCTCGGCCGTATGGAGGCACGCGATTTGGACCGTCTCGCGGGACATGGCTTGCTCCTGCAGATCACAACCCGTTCTACAACGGGCAAAGCCAGCGTCAATGCCGGATTTTCAACCAGCCGAGAACCCGAAAGTTTCAAACAATTCTGCAGGCCAATCCCGGCGGCAAGCTGCACCTGGACCGCCACTGCTAGCTCCCGTTGCGAGCATGCATCTCGGGCATCCACATGTCGCGCCACGACGCAGGGGCTTGTTTGACGAGGCCCGTTTGCCGCATGAACTGGGCGGCGAACAGCACGCGGTTCGGCGTCGTGTCGAACGTCGTGTTCGGGTCGCGCAGATTTTCGGCGAGCACGCCCGCATCCAATTGCAGGCGCTGGGCGCGCACGAATATCCCGACCGAATTGCGCAGATCCCGGCGGATCGTCTGCATCGCTTCATCGAGCGCGTCGAGCACGGCCGCCGTCGCGTCCGGATGGCGCTCGCGAAACGCCAAGCGTGCGGCGACCACGTTCTGCGTGGCCGGTCCGTCGGTTATTGCCGTGCTTTCGGCCACGCGCGTGAGGTGCGGGTCGCGCATTTGCGTCCATTGCTGCGGCGGCCCGGACATGTGCGCCGTGATCGCGCGCGGTTCGGCCCCCGCCAGGGCCGCACCCGACAAGGCTGCAAAAGCCTCGGCCTGCGGCATCTCGACCATGATGTTTTCGTAGCGGTTCCAAGCTTGCGGCCCGAAAGCCTGCGCAGCTGCCATCTGCACGAGGAGGGCGTGCAAGCCCGCGCGCAAGACCGGAACCGCAATACGGTCGTCCGGTGCAAAATCGCGGATCGTGTTCGTGCGCGACCCGCGCGCGAACAGCATGTGCGGGATCGAAGGGAGCGACGCAAGCGCGCGCACTTCGCGTGGGCTCCCCTTGGTCTTCTCCCACAACAGCACAAGGGCAGGCAGCGCGATCGCAGCGAAGTCGACCGCTTCGGCAAGCAGGGCGTTTTCCGTTCCGGCACCGGTCTGCGTCCATGCGACGGCAACATCGCGCAAGCCCTGGGCCGCAAGATGTTTTTCAACGAGCCGTGCTTCTTGCGCGATCGCCAGCGGCAACGCGGCAAGGCCCGGCAGTACGGCAATGCGCAGCCGCGTAAGCGCTTGTGCACGCAGGATCGAAGGGGCGAACAGGCCAAAAGCGGCCGCAGCGGCGAGAAAAGCGCGGCGATGCCGACACGGTGCCGTGCCGCCGAATTTTGGCGTGGCCAGCGGCACGGATGCGGGAAAGATCAAGTGCGCAGCTTACCGCGTTTGCGCCCCCTCGTCGCTGGTCTTGTATCGCCGCACGCGCGCGCGCATTCTTGGCCGCAACTTCGCGATTCTAGCCTGCCATCGGAAACCATGCCGCCCAAACCGCCTGCCCGCCTCTCGCCGACCATGGCCAAACTGCAGCAGGCCGTTGCCTTGCACCAGTCGGGCAAATTGGCCGAGGCGTCCAACCTCTATCGCGAGGTGCTGCGCGTCGAGCCGCAGAATTTCGATGCCCTGCATCTGTCGGGCGTCGCCGCCCGCGCGCAAGGCAATGCCGCCGTCGCGGTCGATCTGATCGGGCGTGCGCTCGCGCGCGTCAAAGGCCGCAGTGCGGCCGCCAACTACAATCTCGGCAATGCGCTCGGCGATTTGGGGCGGCACGCCGAAACACTGGCCGCCGTCGAGAAAGCACTCGCCCTCGAGCCCAACTATGCCGAGGCGCATCATCTGCGCGCGGTTGCGTTGCGCCATCTCGGGCGCAGCGACGATGCGATCGCGGCGTGCGCCAAGGCGATCGCGTTGGCGCCGAAGGCCGCCTATGCGTACAACGAAATGGGCGTGATCCTCGCCGGCCTCGAGCGGCACGAAGAAGCGCTCGGCCACTACGAGCGCGCTTTGGCCTGCGATCCGCGGCATCTGCACGCCACGCACAATCGCGGTGTGGCCTTGCGCATGCTGGGCCGCGCCGACGAAGCGCTGGCGGCCTATAAGCAAGCACTCGCCCTCAAGCCCGATTTTGCGGAAGCCGTCGCAAGCCTTGCGATCCTGCAGCAATTGCTGAAGCGCCCGGTCGACGCGGCGGCGAGCTACGAACGTTTGCTCGCCCTCGCCCCCGACTACGATTTTGCCTTGGGCAGCATGCTTTCCGAACGGCTGCTTGCCTGCGACTGGCGCGACTACGACGAACTGTGCGCGCGCATTGCGGACGCCACGCGGGCCGGAAAACGCGCCGACAAACCCTTCACGCTGATGGCGTTCAGCGACGATCCGGCCTTGCATCTGCAAAGTGCGCGCATCTTCGCGGCATCGCGCTATACGCGGGCAGCCGCCGCCGCATCGCCTTTGGCCGCACGCGCGCCCTCGCCAGGCAAACGCCTCAAGATCGCCTATATCTCGGCCGATTTTCGCGACCATGCGGTGGCATATCTGATCGCCAATCTGTTCGAAGCGCACGATCGCAGCCGCTTCGAAATCCACGGCATCTCGGTCGGCCCCGACAGCGACGGTGCGATGCGCAAGCGCCTCGTCGCCACGTTCGACGATTTTGCCGATATGCGTACAAAGAACGACATCGAAATCGCCGCCTTCATGCGCGGCCGCGACTACGACATCGTCGTCGATTTGATGGGCTATACGGCCGATGCGCGCACGGGCGTTCTCGCCAGACGCGTGGCCCCCGTGCAGGTCAATTATCTGGGCTATCCCGGCACGATGGGAGCCGATTTCATCGACTATATCCTCGTCGATCCGACCGTAGCCCCACCGGGCAGCGACGCTCATTTCGCCGAAAAAATCGTGCGGCTGCCGCATAGCTACCAGGCCAACGACACGAAGCGCATCGTGGCCCCGCAAGCGCCGACGCGCGCGCAAGCGGGCTTGCCCGAGAGCGCTTTCGTGTTCTGCTGCTTCAACAATGCCTGGAAGATTTCGCCCGGCATCTTTGCACTGTGGATGCGGCTTTTGCGTCGCATCGAAGGCAGCGTGTTGTGGCTGCTCGCAACCAACGATGCGGCCGTCGCAAACCTGCGCGCCGCCGCGTCCGGCCACGGCATCGATCCCGCCCGCCTCGTCTTTGCACCGCACGCCAAACATGCCGAACATCTCGCCCGCCATGTGTTGGCCGACCTTTTCATCGACACCTTCCCCTACAACGCGCACACCACGGCAAGCGACGCGTTGTGGATGGGCATCCCCCTGCTCACCTATGCCGGGCGCAGCTTTCCCGCGCGCGTGGCCGCAAGTTTGCTGCGCAGCGTGGGCATGCCGGAGATGTTGATGCCCTCGCTCGACGCCTACGAGGCCGAAGCCGTGAGCCTGGCGGCAACCCCGGCGCGCTTGGCGGCCTTGCGCGCGAAGCTCGCGCAGAATCGCGACAGGGCACCGTTGTTCGACATCGACCTCTTCCGTCGCGGCATTGAAAGTGCTTACGAGACGATGCAGGCGCGTGCTGCATCGGGCCAAGCCCCTGCTGCGTTCGATGTGGTGCTGCCATGAGCGAGACAGCTTCCGAAGTGCCCGAGCTGCTGCTGGCCGCGATCGCCGCGCACAAAAACGGCGATCTTGGCGCCGCCGAGAATGGCTATCGCAACATTCTCGAGCGCGAACCGGCACACCCGGACGCGAACCACAATCTCGGCGCGCTGCTGATGGTACAGCGGAATTTCGCCGAAGGTTTGAAGCGCCTCAAAGCGGCACTCGAAACCAAGCCGGTCGAAGGCCAGTTCTGGTTCTCCTACGCCGACGCGTTGCTGCGCATCGGCCAGGCCAAAGAAGCAATGTCGGTGCTGCGCCAGGGTGCCCAGCGCGGGCTCGGCGGGCCGCAGTTCGAAACGCTCGTCAAGCAATCGCAGATCGCGTTGATGTCGATACCGGCACCTTCCGCGACGCCGCAAGCCCCGCGCAAGAAGAGTGCCGCCGACATTCCGGCCCTCATCGAAAAGGCGATGAAACTGCATGGCAGCGGCCAGCTCGCCAAAGCCGCCGCCCAGTATCACGAGATCCTCGGCATCGATCCGCGCAATGCAGGTGCCTTGCATCTGGCGGGCGTGGTGGCGCACCAGTCGCAAAAGCCCACGCTGGCTCTCGAACTCATCAACGCCGCGATCGCGATCAATCCGGCAGCGCCCGAATTCCACGGCAATCTCGGCGTGGTATTGCGCGAGATGCACCGCATCGAAGCGGCGGCCGACGCCTATCGCAAGGCGATCGAACTCAATCCCGGCTATGCCGAGGCGCACAACAATCTCGGCAACGCGCTGCGCGATCTCGAGCGTTTCGAGGAAGCGGCCAAGAGCTACGGGCGCGCCATCGAGCTGCAGCCGCGCAATGCCGATTACCATTGCAACGCCGCCGACGTGCACCAGGAGATGGGCCGCTTCGAGCAGGCGTTCGAGCACTACAACGAAGCGCTGCGCCTCAACCCGTCGCACCCCAAAGCGCGCATGAATCTGGCGACCGCGTATTTTTCCTACGAAGACATTCCGAACGCGATCGCGCTCTACCGCCAGGCGATCGAGCTCGGCCCCAACGTCGCTTTGCTGCACAACAATCTCGGCATGGCGCTGCAAGCGCAGGCCAACCACGACGGTGCGCTCGCGTGCTTCGCGCGCGCGGTCGAGCTGCGGCCGACCTACTACGAGGCGCACAACAATCTTCTGTTGGCACAGCACTACGCGCCGCAGATTTCGAAGCAGGAGATGGTCGATGCGGCCAAGCGCTTCGCGCAGAGCCTGCCAGCACGCCCGCCGCTCGCCCCTTTCGCGAACACGCGCGAGCCCGAACGCAAACTGCGCATCGGCTTCGTGTCGCCCGATCTGCGCACGCATCCAGTCGGGTTTTTTCTCGACGGCTTCGTGGCCGCCTACGACCGCGCGAATTTCGAGATCTTCTGCTATTCGAACGGCGGGCGCGAGGATGCGCTGACCAAGCGCCTGCGCGACCATTCGGCCGGCTGGCGCAACATCGTGGGCCTGTCGGACCGCGACGCCGCCACCGCCATCCGCAGCGATCGCATCGACATCCTCATCGACCTCGCGGGCCACACGGCCAAAAACCGACTGCCGCTGTTCGCGTTGCAGCCAGCCCCCGTGCAGGCAAGCTGGCTCGGCTATTTCGGAACGACGGGCTTGACGGAAATCGACGCCGTCCTCCTCGACGACGCAACCGTGCTGCCCGACGAGGAAGACATGTTCGTGGAACAGGTCGTGCGACTGCCGGGCGGGCGCTTCTGCTATACGCCGCCGGATTACGCGCCACCTGTGCGCCCGTCGCCGCATCTGGCCAAGGGCTACGTGACGTTCGGCAGCTTCAACAATCTTTCCAAAGTCACGACCGAAGTGCTGGGCGTGTGGGCGCAGATATTGGCGCAAGCACCCACCGCACGCCTCGTGCTCAAATGGAAGACGCTCAAATTCGAGGGCGAACGCGCGCGCGTGGCGGCCGCCTTCACGGCGGCAGGGGGCGACGCAAGCCGCCTCGAATTGCGCGGCCCCAGCAGCCACGCCAAGATGCTCGACGAATACGGCGACATCGACGTCGCCCTCGACCCGTTCCCGTTCAGCGGCGGCCTCACCTCGTGCGAGGCGTTGTGGATGGGCGTGCCCGTGCTGACCATGCCGGGCACGCGCCCCGTCTCGCGCCAGACGCTGGGCTTTTTGGGTGCGGTCGATCTCGAAGGCGATTTTGCCGTCGTCTCGAGCGAGGCTTACGTGGTGCGCGCGGTCGAACTGGCGGCGAACCCCGCCGAGCTCGAAAGCTTCCGCAAGATCCTGCGTCCACGTTTGCAGGCCTCGAGCCTGTGCGACGCCGCCGCCTTCGCGCGTAACATCGAAGCCGCCTGGCGCGATCTGTGGCGGGCTTGGTGTGCGAAGGGCTAGGCCTTTTTCGCGACCCACGCGCGCCACATGTCGCGCAGCGCTTTTTCGACGTTGCTTGCGTAGCGCGCTTCGTCCATCAAAGCGCTGGCTTCGACGATCGCGCGTTGGCCTAAGCGGCGGCGGTTGAGGGCGGAGACGCTGCCCGCCAGACCAACCGCAAGCTCCACGTAATGCGCCTCGTCTTTTGCGATCAGGTCGGTCAAGCCCGCGGCGGTCGAGAGCGAGAATCCCATACGCGCGAAAAACGCGTCACCGGGCATCGTCACCATTGGCACGCCCATCCACAGAACGTCGCACGTGGTTGTGCCGCCGTTGGCCGGGAACGGGTCGAGGGCGACGTCGATTTCGTGGTAGCGCAGATATTGTTTGGAATAGTCGCGGCCCACGAGATCGAGACGCTGCACCGGAATGCCCGCATCCGCCGCTCGTTTGAGGAACGCCTTGCGCAGCTGCGGATGCTCGACGTCTTTGGCTTCGATGAGCAGGCGTGCGGTGGGTACCCGCGCCAAAATGCGGCCCCACACGCGCAAAGCCGTCGTCGAAAGTTTCGCCAGATTGTTGCACGTGCCGTAGGTCACATAGCCGTTGCGGATCGCAGGCGTGGGAGCAGTTGCGTAAGCTTCGCTGTTGCGCCGGTCGGGATGGCGGATCATCGGCCGGTAGACGCAAAAAATGTCCGGCAGGCGGTAGAGTTTTTCAGAATAGAGCTTCTCGGAGCCCGGCGGATCGGTCAAAGGATCGCTCAAGCGCCAGCCCATCGATTTGAGGCCCGTCGTGTTCGGATTGCCGAGCCACGTGACCTGCACGGGTGCCGCCTCGCGCGCAAAAGCCATCAGCCGGTTGCCGGCCGTGTGGCCCGCAATGTCGAAAAGAATGTCGATGCGGTCGTTGCGGATCGTCTCGGCTGTTTCGGCGTCCGGCATGGTCGAGACGTCGCGCCATTGCGCGGTGTGGGAGCGCAACCTTGTGCCCACCGCATCGTCGGCGCCGAATTTGGTCGAATAGGCATAGAGCGGGAAATTCGCCTTGTTGAGATGCGCCCACAGCGGCTCGACAAAATAGCTGCAGGCATGGTCGCGAAAATCGCCGGACACGAAGCCGACGCGCAAAGGCCGTTCGGGGTCGCGATCGTTGGCGAACACGGGCTTGGCCGGGCGCACGGGTGCCTCGAAGCGCTCGGCGAAACGGAAATGCTCGGCCGCAACGTCGGCTGGGCTGTAGGCGTCCGAATATTGGATCGTCACCAGGATGTTCTGGTAGGCGAGCTGGTCGGCGGGCTTGAGCTTTATCACTTCGCGATAGCACGCGACCGCCTCGTCGAGCCGGCCTTGCTGCTTCAGCGCATTGCCGAGATTGAGATGCGCCGACGCGTTGGCGGGCAAGAGCTTGATGGCGGCACGCGCGGCCGCTTCCGCGCGGCCCGGCGTTTCGCCGAGTGCGCCCGCCAGATTAACCCACGCCTCGGGCCGCTTGTTGTCGACCGCAAGGGCAAGCTCGGCGAAGCGCTGCGCATCCGGCCCGCGCTGCAGGGCGATCATCATGCTGCTCAAATTCGACATCGCGACCGGGCTCACGGGAGCGAGCCAAATCGCGCGCAGATTGGCCTCGACCGCCTGCGGATAGCGGCGCAAGGCTTTCAGCGTGACGGCCGCGACCGCGAGCGCGTCGGGATAGACCGGCAAGGCAGCAAGGGCCGCGCCGCACGCCGCGTCGGCGCGCGCATATTCGCCCTTCGTGTAGAGGGCAAGCGCCGCATGCACGGTGGCTTCCACGCTCATCGTGCCCTCGGGCGAGGTCACGCTCAGCTTCTTCGCCTTGGCTTCGCATTCGGGATCGGCCACCAGGGCCGTCGCACTCGCGAATTTGGTGCGCAATTGGGCGATCGAATCGTTGAGCACGGCGCGCAGCTCGGGCGTGCGAAGGCCCCGCGCGAACGCGATCGCGCACAGCACATAGGCGGCCCAATCGTCGCCGCGCGCCTGCATGTTGCGCGCAAGCGGCAGCAAAGACGGCGTGTGGTGGCGCTGGATGACCAGTGCCCACATCGCGTCGCTGGCTTCCGTCGTGCCCGAAACGGTCAAAGCGGGGGCAATTTGGGCCGAAATCGCGTCGAGTTCGGCGGGCGAAAACGCCGCGTCGGACTCCAGGCGGTGCAGGATCGATTCGAAGTCGGTGCTCATGGCCCGTTCGCCCGCGCGAACGGGGGCCGTGCTTTTGCCGCGCGCGCGCGTTTCTGATAGGATTCGCGTTCTCTCAACATTTGCGGAACTGCCGGATCAGTGCAAGACATATCGCCGCCACTTTCCCCGCCTGTTTCAGTGTCGGGAACGCTTGAAGCGGCACTCGAGCGGCATCGCGCGGGCGATCTGGCAGCGGCTGCCCAGCTTTACGACCGCGTGCTGGCCATCGAACCGCTGAATTTCGACGCCCTCCATTTAAAGGGCGCTTTGCTGCGCAAAAGCGGCGACGCGAAGGCCGCCGTCGCGGCCATCGAAAAAGCCATTGCCGCCCACCCGACGCGCAGCGATTCCGCGGCCCTCAATCTCGCCAACGCGCTGTTCGACTGTGCGCGCTACGCCGACGCCGCCAAGCAGTATGCGCGGGCCCTCGCCGTTGCCCCCAACGATGCGGTGGCGCAGGCGCGTTATGCCGATGCGCTGCAGATGGCGGGCGACACCGCCGGCGGCATTGCGGCTTATCGCCGT
>Ga0315907_10002108_pt1 | contig 25713 bp, 25 predicted proteins | sample LakEriMetagenome_3_FD_203525 | JGI IMG/M metagenome (GOLD analysis project Ga0315907, IMG submission 203525) | Freshwater fungal communities from buoy surface, Lake Erie, Ohio, United States - Buoy 12 MA123 | ecosystem: Environmental > Aquatic > Freshwater > Lake > Lake biofilm | place: USA...
TTGGAGGATTTAAATTATCAGGAACTGGTCCTAAGGCCGGTGGCCCTGATTATCTTCAGCAATTTCATTGTTCACTACCGCCTGTGCAACATGAGACTCCAAAGGTGTATAATTTTACAAATTCATCTGGATACGAACTGATGAAGGCCAAGCCTTCACTCATCAGTATACCTGGTCGCTTATCTCGGTTTACAAGTTTTTCATATCAGTTCATTCAGCAATATGAGCAGCTGATGGGCCATGTGAATGAGCTTGAAAAGCAAGATCTCAATACTTTTAACCTCTGGATTAAAGAACATCTCCACTCATTTTTAACTCAAAAGCATGCTAACTTTTTTATTCCAGGTCAGCTTAGTTATAATGATAAAAGCTTGGTCAAAGATTCAGGTCTTTTTGTTGTAATTGGTGATGCTCCTTCATACAAATTATTAACATATTTTTTTGCAGCTCTTTCGTTAGGATCTGGCATTTCGATTGCTTGTTTAACTGCCGATTCTTATCGAGTTTGGAAGGGATTCCTAGACTTGGCGTGGAAGTCTGGTTTCTCAAAGACAAATCTTGATATATCACTCTTAGATGAAAAAGACCTGATACAGCTTCTTAAAAGATCTGAATATAGCTATGTCTATGCAGATGAACTTTATCAATTTTCAAAAACAATCTATAAAGAATTGCTAAATGATCAGAGCTTGTCTGAATCAATGAGGCTCATTCTTTCTGATTTAGATGGCAATATGGCGAGGGATCCTTCATCAATCCTCGACTTGTTTGTATGGACTAGATCATTTGCGATAAATACGATGAGGCATGGAGCACCACTGGAGATTGGCCCATGAGAATACTTATTTTAGGTGCTGGGAAAATGGTCTCTGCACTTTTAGAAGGCTTTATTGGCAGTGCTGATTTCTCGAACATCTATATTTACTCACCTTCTGGGGTAAGTGCTCAGACCCTGGCAAAAAAAGTTAATGCAAAATGGGTGACTGATCTTGGAGAAATCGAACAAATTGATTATGTATGGCTTGGATGTAAGCCACAACAACTCTCCTCATTATCAGGAATCCTCCATAAAAATGTTCTTAATGCTGTTTTTATTAGTTTTCTAGCTGCTATTCCAGAAGATGATCAGAGAAAAATTCTTGGTATTGAGAAGCTGATCCGAGTTATGCCAAATCTTAATGTGAGATTTAGGAAAGGGATTTCTCTTATAAGCTCCAAGTCTTCAATTAATTATTTGAATGAAGTTAAAGTATTTTTTAATCTTGTTGGGGATAGTTTAATAGTTGAAGAGAATGAACTTGATGAGCTTACTTTATTGACTGGTTCTGGCCCAGCTTTTTTGTTCGAGTTTGCAAAATACCTTGCAGAAAGTTTTACTTCTCTTACTCCTCCAGAGCGTGAACGATTAGCAAAAGCCGTTTTAATTGGTGCTGGAGCATCTTTATCTGATCCAAATGTAACCTTTGATGAGCTTATTAATAGTGTGACTTCAAAGGGAGGGGTGACAATCGCGACATTAGACTATTGGCGAGGTCACCAATTACAGGATGAAGTCAAAACAGGAATAAAGGCGGGAAAAAAGCGAAGCCTAGAACTTTTGAGCTCTATTCATCATATTTAAAAAGATCTTTTTCCTTTTCGAGTTCTCTGAATAGCCGAGATTGGCAAAATGATTCTTCAATTTGAGCTGTGCATGCCTCAGTCACTTTTTTAAACTTTATCTTTTTGAATTGTGCTGACTGCGCTGGGGTCAAGTCTATTTCATTTTCTTTTAATAACTCTTCAAGAAAGTCGCATGTGCAATTGGACTCACAGTTATTGATGAGATTTTTAATTTCATCTTGATCATCAAGCCTTGATTGATAGTCATCACTTACAATGTCGAAACGAGAAGCTAGAGTCCTCAAAAACAACTCTGCTTCTTCTTTGTCCGCAACACAGCTGAGGGGCTTGATTTCTCCCTCATAAATCTTTGTTAGAAGTGTGTTGGACTGGATAACTTTATAATCGATTTCGACCGGGCCGGTTTGATTAACTAAGGCGAGATCTTTATGTTGTGCGCATGATAAGGTAAATCCTAAAATGGAAAAAAATGTGATCGCTTTTTTGATGGTTGTATCAAAAGGAATAGTTGATAGTTTTTGTGTGGATCTAGGCAATTTATCCTTCTCAATTGATTCTATTGTCAGGCTCCTTATATTGATTCATAATAAAATTGGGGGTAGCCATGGAAGATATACGCTCCGTCTTATCTCAGTTTAATAGTAAAAAGAAAAAATCTGAAGTCCAAAAGTCTGCCGGTAGTCCGCTTGCTCAGGCTTCACTATCAGAAATCCCTGATTTATTTTTTGACGACATTCTAAATCGCTTTAAGCTGACGCGAAATGAAATTGTTGTTTTAATGACTTTGTACAGGCAAACATGGTGCAGGCCTAACCTTTATAAGTCCCATGGTATCGGGCCATTAAACTCTTATGCTGAGCTCTCAACCCAATTACATCTGACAACAGATGAGTTATCCCATTGTTTAAGATCACTTGAAAACTATGGATTTATAGAGACTGTTCGATCTGGACAATATTTCGTTCGTAAATATTTTACTGAGGAACTCGATCAGCGTTTTGGACAGGACTACGATCAATTCTTTTAAAAGGGCAGGGGATTGAATCATACTCTAGGCCCAAGACTTCTCCATCTCTCTTCTTTTTATACTCATGAACAAGAAATCTGGGACATTGGTTGTGACCACGGATACCTTGGCCTAAGTTTTCTTTGCCTAGAAACAGTTTCATCAGTTTACTTGGTCGATCCTTCAAAGAAGGTCATAGATCAATTAATAAATAAGTTAAAAGATTCGTATATTACGATCCCGAATAAAATTAAAGTTCTTAACCAGAAAGGACAATATTTAGAGATTAGTAAGAATATTAAAAAAATTATTTTTATAGCTGGTATGGGGGGGAAAGAAATAATAGATATTTTAGATCATATGAAGCCACAGTTATCCGTTGAAGACTCAGTCATTATCTCTCCTCATAAAAACATCCTGGAACTTAGAAAATATCTTCTAGAGTCCGAATTTAGACTCAAAGATGAGTCTGTCATTTCTGAAAGTGGTCGTTTTTATCAAGTCCTGTGCCTTTCTTTATTCTCTGGACACCCCAAGGTCTCGGCATTTGGGGAAAAGCTCTGGAGTGGTTCTTTGGGCAACTCCTATAGAGACTATATACTTAGCACGTTTAGCTCCCATCAAGATCAGCTTTCAATGGAATTTGTTCATTACCTAAGACATCTATCTTATTGATTTTTATTGTCCAATAAATATTCATGCTATAATAGATTTATGGCAGACAAGCTTTTGTTCTACTATTTTGGAGATGATGAGGCTTACTTTAGAGCACTTCAAAGTGAGTTCAAGAAGCATGTTAAAACACCTTTTGAATTTCATCGCATCTTTGAATCAACAGATTCAAGAATTCAGTCTTTGTTTTTAAAGATTTTTAATCAAAAACCGGCCTGTGTTTTCTTTGATTTTTCTAAACACACTCAAGATTATCTCCATCTGGCAAGAATCACCTCAAGGACACCTTTAGATCATTCAATGGTAACGGTAGGTCTAGTCGATCTTTTGTCTCCAATTGAGATACTTAAAGAGAGTGTTGCAACTGGAACTAATTTAACTTTTATTAAAAGTGCTGAAATATTTGATGTCGTTTATTCAGTAAGCAAGCAGATTGCACCCGACTCTATTGGAGAGCATGGATTTGCGACTGCATCCCTAACTGATTTTATGGAGGTGGGTATTATCTGCAAGGTGGGCTACCTTATTGAAGGCGGTCTTCACATCGAAACAGATCTACCTCTCACCAAGGGAGAGAAGATTCTTTTTAATCATTACTGGCTTAAAAAAAGAATTGTACCCTCACGCCAGATGACCGTGCTCGACTCTTCAACAACAAATCTTTTTTATCAGTACAAAACTAGTGTTGATCTAGAGTTTCAATTTATTGATGAATACCAACCTCAGGAGGGAATGTTAGAGGCAGAAGTTAAAATAAAAGTGGATGAAAGAAATGAAAAGATTTTAGGCCATAAAAAAACCCTAAAACGATGGATTGATGACAATATGATTTCCTCTCTCGAAAAAAGAGCAAAGGTCCTTGTGGTTGATTCTTCTTTTAATATGTTTCATGACAGCAAGAGAACTGATAAGCATCCCTATACTATTCGTTGTATTTCTAGTTTTAGCGACTACAATACGGAACTTGATCGCATGAGACCCAAAATTATTGCTTTCAATTATGAGACCGGTGAAAACACGAGGAATAATCTTGAATCTCTTAAGAGATTATCAAGCGGAATGGCTTCAATCCTTGGGGAAATAAATCCATTTTTGATCGTTTTTAATACCCAAAGCTCAACTGCAGATCTTCAGACGACCATCCAATACAAAAATGCACTTTGTGACAAGTCTGAATTATCCGCACCTGTACTCTTGAAAATGGCCGATATGCTCCAGAAAAAAATGAGTTCGGAGCAATCAAAGTCAAAAGAAAAGCCAGTGAAGAGATATTTTATCGATAAAACAAATAGGGCGTCTATTGGAGAAATTGTCAAAACTGTCACAGTTCTTAAAATTTCTGAAACAGATATGGTCATACAAACTGAAGCCAGTTTCCCACCGGGAACCAATCTTCATTTCCTTGAACCAGTTGAGATGTTTGTTTACATTAAACCCTCATCAAAACCGAGTGGGAAATTACCGGAATATGATGGTTATATTCATGCCATAACAGAAACAAATAAAAAGGAATTACGAAGATTTATCAATGCCGTCTTTTTTAGAGACTTAGACGCTCAAAAGATGGCAGAAAGTGACGAATATAAAAAACTGAATGAACAAAAAATGCAAGAGAGATTAGATGCCGAGGCGAAAGCAAAAGCAGAAGCTGAAGCTCAAGCCCAAAACGCAGCAAATGATAGTAAACCAGCGGCAGAACCAAAAAAAGCTGATGAGTAATCTACAGCCTTCTTATTTTCTTTTTTAAATCTAAAATTCTTTTACTAGAGTATGTGTCTTGGATGAGATCATTAAAGATTTCCTCAATGAAAGGATCTTTCCCTTGAAGAACCTCTCTTATTCCTTCAATAGATTCAAATTCAACCAATATCCCACGGACTTTGAGTCTTCGAGAAAATTCATGCCATAATTTCTCATTTAGATTTTTACTTTTTTGTTTTCTTAAAAGATGAACTGAATACAGAAGAGAAAATAGAACCAACATTATTGGCAACAAGCTAAAAATTAAATTTTTATCAATTTTATATTTTTCTAGAAAAGCTCTTTGCCCCTCATAATCCATTTCTTCCAAAAAATTATAGAAGCGATAATCCCATTGCATAAGCCACTGCTTGGCCTCGTCAAATTGTCTTAAATAGGGTCTAAGAAAATTGATGGAGTTTATCCTGTTAGATGAGCTCTTTTGAACAAACGCTTCGCCACCAATTTGAATTCTTTCAGGTGCAATCCAATCTGTGGGATCAATTCTTTTCCATCTACCATCCGCCCATACTTCTGTCCAGGCATGAGCATCATTCTGCGTAATCTGATAAAAACCACCAAACCGGTTATAAGTTCCCCCTAAAAATCCTGAGACGAGCCTTGCTTGATAGCCTTTTGCTCTCAAAATAAGGGCCAAAGCCGATGCATAATGAGAACAAAAGCCAATTTTCTTATTTTGCATAAATGAAGAAAAAGAATCCACTTTCCCAGGAGACAAAGAGTAAGAGAACTTTTCTTTTTTAAAGTATGCTTGAACCTCTGCCATGAGACTGTTGAGTTCATTCTCTTTAAAATTATTTTTGATCCATTTATTCTCTTTTTGACGTACTCCATTTCTAAGGAGCCTACTTTCATGCTGATTCATCTTAAAAAAAAGATCATCTCCGTTAAGGCTATAAACTTCATAGCGTAAGATTTTTTGCCAGATTGATTGTTTAAAACCATGTCCCCCTACAAATGCGGCCATACCAGAAGGGGTCCGTAGCCAAGTGGGGAGGTCGAGTGCAAAGAAATAATCTTGAGCACTGAGAAGTCGAATTTTTTGATGGAGATGGGTTTGACTATCAATCTTTTCTTCTGGTTTAAAGTCTGGAACATTTTGATCTAAACTAGAGACATGCCAATTCCATCCATCTGTTGAGGATACTGTGTTTCCTCGCCAATAGAGCTGACTTTCAGAAAAAGAGGGATTATCCATTGAAGCTTGAAAGACAGGCCTATCATTTCCTGTAAGGCTTTCAATGTTAGAAATATTGACATCGGGTGTGTAGCCAATTTCTCCAATTTCAGGTTGTCCTTTTTTTATCTGAAAAGGACTCATCATTCTTGGAATGAACACAAATACAAATGCCGTAAGCGGAATAACCCACAGAAATAATTTAAATAAATTTTTAAATTTTGCCGGCAGACCAAGCTCAAGGTAGAAATCTTGAATCAAAACATAAAAACTTAAACCAAAAAAGAAGACATACATAAGACTTTTTTGAAAAAGCGCCCCCGAGGAAATTAAGAGCATGATTCCAAAAAAAATCATATAACGATCACGAAGACCTTCTTTTTCTAGAAGTTTGACCACCATAATCGATGTTAAGAAATTTAAACCGACTTCTGGATCAATAAGCTTTCCATAAGTGAACCAATAGACGATAAACAATCCAAGAGCAGTAATATGCCTAAACAAAACTCCTGGATTAATCCCAAGAAAAACCAAAAGTCCACAGATGATAACAAAAATGACTGTCGGAAGTGTCAGGGTCTCAATCAAGAGAATTGAAAAGACCATTAAAATGATTGCTTGCTTATGATCTACGGTTAGCAGATTACGATTTAACATAAGCTCAACTCGCGCAGGCAAAGTTCCAATTGAAAAGCATCATGGCGAGGCGGAAAAAACTTTCCTTTAAAATCAAAAGAGAAAGGGATCCCTAAGTGATAGGATTCCACCATCTGAGTAGCTAGCCAGGAAAGGTAGTATTCTTCGCGAGTCTGGTATTCATGAAGATCAAATTTCAAATTTAAAATGGATGATATTGGTGTGTAGCCTTCTTTGGTCAGCAGCTCACCAGTCCTAGCATAATGCTTCCAACTGATCTTTCTAGAATCCGATTGATCATAAGTCCCAAGAGATCTGAAATCTTCAGACCCCTTTAAACTCGTCTCACTCTCCCCTTCTAGTAGTTGAGTAGATAGCTCTAGGCTTTGGCGAGGGAGGAGGGGAGGGAAGATAATGCTTTCATCATTAAGAGGATAATAAATCCATGTTTTATAAAGGCCAAAAGGTTTTTCGGTAGAAACCCTGAGGTAGCGCCATTGATAAAGACCACGACGAGGCAAGATGATTTCAGCATGACTGAAACTTATTTGATCATCCAAAGTCCTAAGTGGGAATTGGGACTCCAAAGTTTCAATTTTAACTTCCCAGTCAAGTGGCCCATTTGGTGTTTTGGACCAATTAATTTTGGCAAAAATTGATTCTTTAGCATGGCCTTGATTAATATGAATGTTTTCTAATTTTAAGTGATAAAGGTGAAAGTGAGTCTGAATGAGCCAGATCAAGTTAAGACCCAGCAAAAAAATTGTAAAAATAAGCAAAAGATTATTACTGTAACCAATGGCAAGAAGAAACATAAGGAAAAGCAGACCATTCAAGTATCCGCCCATCCGTGTTGGAAAAATGTAAACACGGGTTTTCTTTCGAAACTGTGATCGGATCCATTTTTTCATTTTTTAATGAAGGGTACTTTTTTAAGTATTTCCATTGAACGTGAATGTTCTTGAGAGATACTCAAAGATTGATGGGAAAAAATTCTATGACCAGCAACAAAGGGAAAAACTTTTTGGACATCATCAGGGATAGTAAAATTTCTTCCGCTTAACCATGCCCATCCCTTGGAAGCCTCAATAAGATCTAGGCCAGCACGCGGGCTAAGACCGGCCTGAGATTCATACTTGCGTGTTTCCGCAAGCAAATCAGCGACATAGCCTAAAAGCATGGAGCTCGTTTCAACTTTTACTATTTCTTGCTGCCACTTTTCTAAAAAAATTCTATCTATTACTGGATTTAAATTTTCAACTTGTGATAATCGACTACCTGAAGAAAGGAGCGAAATCTCTTCTTCTCGGTTGAGATGCCCCATAGAAACTTTGAAAAGGAAGCGATCGAGTTGTGATTCTGGTAAAGGATATGTTCCATGCTGACCTCGAGGATTTTGAGTTGCTATGAGACAAAAACGTCGAGGCAGATTAAAAGTTTCACCATCAACAGTTACTATTTTTTCTTCCATGGCCTGCAAAAGTGCGCTTTGAGTTTTTGGGCTTCCACGATTAAGCTCGTCCGCCAAAATAAGTTCAGCAAAAATGGGTCCTGGCCTGAAAACAAATTTCTCAGACTCTTTATTAAATAATGAAATACCTACAACGTCTGAAGGTAATAAATCACTCGTGAATTGAATTCTGTTAAACTGCAGACCAGTTGCACGAGCAAAAAACTTTACAAGGGTTGTTTTACCCATGCCAGGTACGTCTTCAATTAAAATATTTCTGTTTAATATGAGGGCCAACAAAGAGAGTCTAATTTGCAGGTTATTTCCAGGAAGAAAAGTATCTGCTTTAGACAGAAAATGATTAAGTTCGTTGATCATAAAAATGATATTAACATGCCATTAATTATTGTCATTGAATAAAGATTCAGTGGTTTAGAGATCCAATAAAAATTGCCTTAAAATCTATAACTTCCCGAATTAAATATAACCAACAAAATCAGCTATTGTTTTATATGGATTATTTTATAATTCATTTTATTAAGAAAATTGTTTCTACCAGGAGGCATCAGTTGAACGTTCATAGCTCAGATTTGTTCCACGAAGGTTTGTTGGCCCAATATCAGGATCTCATTAAAGAAGCTATTCTTGAGAGTGAAACTGACCATAAGACCAGAATTGACCTTGGAAAGCTAAATATGAAACTAAAACTGATTTATAAGGCCGCTCAATATGATGGTCTTGATGAGGAAACCATCAGCCACATGATTGACATGGCAATGCCATCTTCTGCCTTGGCCGCCTAGTTTTTCTCCGGCATCCTTGATTTGCTCCAAGAGTTTCATTATGATTTAAATCATAATAGGAAACTCTTGGATGGGAGCTAGAGACATGTCACTTGATCAAGCTATTGACCTTCTAAAAAATGCCGTAAAATACACAGGAACTATCGATCAAAAGCACATCGATTTAACAATTGTTCCTGCAGACAAAAGAGCGGTTTACGAAAAAGCTATGGCCATATGCCAAATTTCCATAAATGACGGCAAAATCAGCAAAGATGAATTTCTTCGAAGAGTTCACTTAGAGGGCTAATCCAGTCTGCACGATAAGAAACATTATCGTGCAGAACAGAAATAGGAAAAAGATTATGTCGAGGAATAACCGTCATTTGCTTCACAAAGGTTTTACCCTTCCTGATCTTATGGTTCTTGTGGCCATTATTGGTCTTTTCTCTGGTGTTGCAATACCAAATTTTGTTTATTACAAAGCAAGCTCTCGAGTTACTGAAGCCAAGCTTCAACTAACACATGCTTATACAGCTCAATCCACTTTTTTTTCAGACTTTAATACTTATTCAGGTTGTCTTCATTACATGGGTTATAACCCGTCACCAGAAAAATCTCAGCGATATTATGTTGTGGGCTTCAATGTGAATACAGTAATTCCTAGTCAATCCTTTCAATCAGCAGTTAAAGCTGGAATGGATTATGCTCAGTGCCCTCAAAAGATACCGGCCGCGACAGACGGATCAAACTACTTTTCCGCTGGCAAAAGTATCGAAGTCTTTATTGCAGATAAAAGCCATCTTTCACATACTTTTTTTGACAGCGTTACTGGAAAGAAATTTACGATAGGTGCTGCTGGTGTAATTGATGTTCACCATGAACTTCCTGACAGCAGTTCACTTTTAACGATTAATGAAAAAAAGCTTGTGACAGTAGTTCGCAAAGGCTTCTAGTTGAACCCATTCAAGAATATCCACTTGGCACATCAATTGCTCATATAACCATAAAGTGAGGTTATATGAAATACATCCCATTCTTAGTCCTATTGGCCATGTCTTTAAATTCTTTGGCCGGAGTCGATGGAATTAATCCCAATAAGCTAAAACAAAAGCCCTTTTACCTGTATAAAAACCTAACAGTCGATAAAAATAAAAACATTGTGGATGTAGATGGTTTTAAATATGAACGGTCTGGAAATACTATTTATATCACCCCTGAAGGCAATAAAAGTAAGCTCACATTAGAGCAGTTTCTTTTTTATCGCCGCCTTGGCTCCTCATCCTTTCCTGCAACAACTGGGTCTGGCGGAGGCCGTGGAAGTGCGTTTCTAGTGGCCGATGATCTCGTATTAACCAATAAGCATGTTGCTGATACAGACAACACAAAAAAAGCCTGTGGCAGCTTTTCAGTCGATTTATCAGTAAAACCAAAAAAGACCGTGAGTTGCAAAAAAGTTTGGTACTGTGATTCACACGATTTTTGCTTAATTGAAATGAATAAAACTAAAGAAGGCCACAGTTTAAGTTATTATACAAAGCCCCTATCAATAAGTTCAAGACTTGCAGCAAGTGACTCGACTATTTTTCTTATCGGTAATTCCTATGACCTCGGTGTTCAAGGCAGTGAGGGGAAAACATTTAAATACGTAAACAAAATCAAAGAATTTGGTGCTGAAATTGCTGCCAAACACTTCAGTGATTCAATCTATGAGCTCAATTTCTATGCTCCAAGCCTAGGAGGCTCATCTGGCTCTCCCATTTTTGATAATAAGGGAAATGTTGTGGGTATAAATTTTGCTCACTCATCAGCGACTGGCTCCTCACTTGGTAACGATGTCACAAATCATGCTGTACCGGCGTATTATATTTTACAACAACTAAAAAAAGTCCTGCCAAAAGAAGTCTATGCTAAAATCTCTATCGATAAGAACAACCTGTTTGGACAAGATCAATTTGTTTCAGAATGGATTGAAGCGCAAGATGCGGGAAAAGCAGATTATACATTAGATTTCAAAGAATTTGCTTCATGTATTTTAGATCAAAACTCAAAAAGTTGTGAAGAACAGATTGAAAATGAGTTTAGCCGAACATCTCTTGCTAAAAAGTTTCAAAACTTAAACCAAGTTGAATTAAGTGCAATTAATCTCCCTGAGGATATATATGGAATGTCATTCAAGGAGCTAGAAGTTTTAAGAAAAAAACAATACTTAGATTATTTTGATGCTGAAGATAGCCGTAAAGCATGCGCCTCAAAGAAAAACTTTACAGATGACTGCATTGCAAAAGACTATGCGAAAAAAGCAATTAATAAGCTTACGGCCACCTCAAAGATTCTAAAAAAATATGAGGGGGAAAACTTCTCAGAAATATATGAATCATTCGCAAAAGATTTAAAAGTAAACCAATCCAGCTCTTATTTCTTATTTGCCAACACTCTTGAAAAAGATCCACAGGCCGTTGGTAAAGCTTTCTTTGCCTGCTTAAAAGGTGTCGAAAAACTTTATATCGTTGATGGGACCTATGATGCCTATAGCACACCTATCTATACAGATGGTTGTGAACTAGAGATGGTCAAATCCCTCAAGAATGATGGTTATGAATTAAATGCAGCAGATGAATCAGAATTGCTCCTTGCCCTAAAAGGAGATAAAAAGCTCTCACAAATGATTGATTCATTTCAAAGAGATGTTATTAAAGAATGGAAAATATTTATTAACCAGCCATTTGCTAAAAAAGCAGCACGTAAAGACCATAATCAGGAACTAATCTCTAAGTGGCTTAACAAGAATGAGCTCTCTTTGGAAGCAGATAAAATCACTACGGAAATTTCATCTAAATTTAAACTTTTCTTTATGTAAGATCGTCACTCACGGGGATGTCAAAATCCTCGTGAGTGATTTCCACCAAATGACAATTATTCTTTTTGATGAAGTTGTAGAGAATTGAAATCATCTCCGGATCTGGCTTAAGCTTGATCGAAACTATTTTTCTACTTAATGTGTATTGAATTTCTATGGGTGAGCCATTAATTACTTTTATCCAACCCTTTTTTGATTTTCCTGAATTAAAACAAAGGAAGAAGTTTTTATACTTGGGAATCCTTTGGGTGAAAATTTTCTCAAGCATCCGATTGAAATTTTCTGGACCAATCTTAGACACCAGAAGATTGATCTTATCCATCTTTTCAAATTCACTTGAAAAAGGTCCGATTAAAGTTGCATAAAAGCTGTCAATTTTTAATTGAGCGATTTTTTTGCTTTTGACTAAAAAAGCTGAAAAAAAAGAACCATCATCATGTCTAGATATTATTTCTAATAAACCTGTAGCGTTTGACTTAAGTTCAAGACCATAAGGAAATTTAATCCTTTTGAGCGCTCTGTTGAATTGAGGTCGATTCTTCTTAATTTCATGACATTCAAAAAGAAGTGATGCAAGTTCATTAGGAATAAGGACATATTCAATATGAGAAATTAAATTTTTAAGTTGAATATCCTTTTTCTTTTTTAAATCTGGGTTCAAATGTTGAGTCACTCTTTTCTTGATATTTCGGCTTTTACCTACATAGAGTAGATTGCCATTTTCGTCATAAAAATAGTAAACCCCAATCCTTTCAGGCAAATTTTCAAAAATTTCACGAGAGAGTAATGGGGGCAGAGCAATCTTTCTCTCCCCTTCTAAATCATCATCTTTTATTTCAGATTTATTAATAATCACTTTAAGTAACTCAAAGGTGGCCAGTGCATCGCCTAGAGCACGATGCCTGGCGCTATTACTAATACCAAGGTCCTTGCAAATTTCTCCCAGTGAATAGGAATGATGGCCTGGTAGAAACTTCCTCGCTAATTGAACCGTACAGAGCTTGGGTCTATTAAAGGTATATCCTAACTCACTAAATTCATATTTTATGAAATTGAAGTCAAAAAATACATTATGAGCAACGAAGATTCTTCCCTCGGTCATTTCAATGATCTTTTTTGCAATTTCATAAAAACGAGGTGCGCCTAAGACATCTTCGTTTTGAATACCGGTTAAAGTAGAAATAAAATATGGAATTCTCACCTCAGGATTTATCAGCGTTGAAAATTGGTCCACAATTTGATCGCCATCAACATTAATGATGGCAATTTCAATGATCCGGTGACCTTTGCGATAGCTACCGGTGGTTTCAATATCAATCAGAGAGTATTTATTTGCCTCAAGGCCCATGAGAAATTTTAGCACTCGAAACCCAATCCGACTGTTTCTGTCTAGGTTTAATCAAAGAAAATTAACTTCATAATGCAATTGGTTGATTAAAATATAAATATCTCTTTAAAGAAGAAATCCAAGCTTTAAGATAAATTTAAAAGCTTGTAATTCTAAGAATTTATTAACGTACTAGATAACTTTTTTATTTCATTTATATGACTAGTTCACCGATAATTTTTTTGTAAATTACAAAAGGGTAGATCTTATATGAACATTGAATCTTATGTTAAATTTTCCAAACCTTTTATTGATGCCCTAAGAGAAACATTCAAGGTGATGGTTCAGTCTGATATAACTCCTCACTCTCCGAAGATGAAAAAAGATAACAAGGCCAAGGGCGAAGTCACTGCCATGATTGGTATGAATGGAACGGTCATAAAAGATGGAAAAGATCAGGAATTTAACGGAATGATCGCTTTTTCATTTAGAAAAGAAGTTTATCTAAAAATTGCCTCGGCGATGCTCATGCAAGAATACAAAGATTACCATGAGGACGTTGAGGACACAGGCTCAGAAATAGCAAACATCATTATGGGAAATGCAAAGAAAGTTCTGGCAACCCAAGGCTATAAAATTGGTATGTCAACACCAACGAGGGTCAAGGGGCTAGATTATGAAATCAAATACCCTGGAAACACGATTGTAATTGAAACGACGATCACTTGTGCTTACGGTGATTTTACTTTTGATATTTGCTACCGAGAAACTTAAATTAGACAGATTTTTTTTTGATGTTAGAATGAAATAAAAACGTTTCATGATCGAGGTAAATATGGCCGCTTTTAATCCAAAAATGAGAATCTTAGTTGTTGATGACATGAATACCATGAGAAAAATTATTAAGGGTATGCTTCAAAAAATGGGCTGTGACAACATAACCGAAGCCGACGATGGAAATCCTGCCTGGAGCCTGATTCAAGAAGCCCACGCTGCGGGCAGACCATTTGAATTTATTATTTCAGACTGGAACATGCCAGGAATGACTGGAATAGATCTTTTAAAAAATGTACGTTCAAAAGATGAATTTAAGAAAGTACCTTTTCTGATGGTTACTGCTGAAGCTGAACAATCAAATGTCGTTATCGCTGTAAAGGCCGGTGTTAGTAATTATATTATTAAACCTTTCAATCCAGAAACACTGAAAGGAAAAATTGATAAAATTTTTGTCCCGTAATTAATTTTCAGACATTTGAGATAATACAACACTAAGACAAGCGACAAGAGATGGGTTGATAAAATCTCCATTTCTTGATCGCTCAACAATACCGCTGAGCACTCTTTTGTATTCCGATATCTTGCTCTTCTCAAAAAACACCCATTCTAAAACCTTTAAGAGATCGCAAAGAGGATGAAAGAAATCCCCCGTTTTCTTACGGGGAAAACCTTCGCCATTTATCATCTCGTGATGATCCAAAATTAAATAATAACATTGCTCTGAGATTGAAAATGGAAGTTTTTTTAGAAGAAAGAGTGAGTAATAGGGATGCTTAAAATAGATTTCATTTTTAGCAAAGATATCCTTGGCCTTATTTTGAGATAATCCCAAATCCTTAAAAAGAATGGCACCAAGCATATCATAGAGTAAGGCCCGATCCTCATATTTCATTTCTCTAAATAGACAATAAGCAAAACAAATCATTCTTGATAAAACACTGTCTCTTCTTAAAATTTTTTCCAAAGTTTCAGAGACACTACTTGCAAAAACACTAAGATCTTGAGGATCATAGGCCAAGTCTGCCTGAATGATTTGGGTCAGGGGCAAGAAATCATTCGTTTTAAAAGCGTTTGAAAGCTCACTCAGATAGTTCCATTCAGGTCTATAAAATGCCTCGTATTTAGATTTCCTAGAGATAAAACGCTCTAGGGCCAGGATTTGGGGCTGATTTTCTTCAATGATCCTTAAGATCAGATCATTTTCTAAAATGAGAGGAAAATCTTTGACAAGGATTTGCAAATAACTTTCTTTATTTCTTTTTGCTAATTCTCTGTACTCAAGATAATTTTCTGAAAGAACTGGATAGCGAGCTTTTTCATCTGCATCAAAATAAAATAAAGTTGCCCCCAGTTCTAAGACATCTTTGGAAATATCAATCGGTATACGATAGAAAGTTAGTTCCATAGGCACCGACCTAAATAGCACCAAAATTCTAACTCACCCATTTTTTTATGATCAATCGCCCCAGGTGTTGCAATTCCTAGAGCACCTACTATTTTATCATCAAAGGCTACTGGCAAAACAAAATAATTCTCATCTTGGCCCTTACCTTCATTTAACCAGATAGGCTTATCAAAATCTTTTAAATTCATCTTTTTTAGCGCTTCCGGTGCTCCCTCTTCCCACTCACTATCCAGTGAAGTTGTGTAGATATGGGTTTTGTAAACTTTCAGAAGACTCATCTTTAAATATTTCTTTTTATAATCAGGCTCCCAGTCCCCTAAAAGGATCTCTACAAAAAATGCAACAGGATCTAAAATCTTATCAGGGCCATAAAAAACCTGTTCTGGGAGCAAGGCTTCCGGGTAGCGTTCAAAATCAACTTCCCTTGAATGATTAGTCCCTTTTTGGGAAGTGGTACTCTTAACGATGATATGACTACTCTTACTTTCTTCCTCAAAAGGTGAAAGATTTTTAACTTTAAGAACTTGTTTCTCTTGATCAAGAGTCATCACTTTAGATTTTATTTTCTTAACATCGTCAAATCCTGAAATATCTTTTTTTAGGCTTTCTTCAGCTCCAATGCCCTTTTGCTCCTTTTTATCCTGGGAGTAATCAAGATCAGTTCCAGCCGATTTTTTCTTACTTAAATTCCCTTCATATAAAGACTGGGCCTTTGAATCATTTGTTTCATCATCTTGATACTTTTTTTTCTTATTTGTCTTGAGAAGATCATCGTAGGATGACTCCCCTCTTTTTTCTTCCGAGGATTCATCCTCAAAGGCTCCACCTTTATGACTATCAAAGCTTGATTCGTAAGTATGCTGCTTCTTTTTTAAATTTTCTTGAAGATCATATACTCCACCATTTTTTTTATCAGATGCTTGTTCTTCGGCTGCACCTTTTTCTTTTCTCAGCTCGCTATAATCAAGCTCGGTCCCTGGCTTTTTTCGTTTGTCATCAGTTTCTCCAGCATAAGGCTCCCAAGATTTTTTATCATTCGAGACCTCGGCTTCATAACCAGTTTTTTCTTTATTTTCTTGTGGATCAAGAAGATATTCTTCGTTTGAATGATCTCGTTTAGCCTCTGAGTTTGCTTCTTCTTGAGATCTATTTTTTACATTCGTTTCTATTTTATCAAATCGGGGCCGGTCACCTTGCAACTTAATATCATTCGTTAACCTTTCAACCTTTTGATCCTCTTTCTTGGTATTTTTACTTTTTTCTAAGAATGCATAGGGATCATCAGTTTCAAAGTTTTCCGCCATCCTGAAAAAACTATCTACTTTTTTTTGAAGGACTTTTAATTTCGTATAGTCGGGTAATGCCTCATTGAGTCCACTCTTCTCCATTTTGGAAAGAATGAGGGAGGATGGTAAATCCTTAGTGACTAGAAGGTTATAGTGGTTCTTTTTTGTTATTGTTGCTTTATTAAGGTCTATAAGACGAATCGTTTTTTTGACATCTGACGAGAATGTCATCGAATTATTGAGATTAGAAACTAACTGTTGATACTCCTCGACCAAATCAACTTCAAAAATAGTAAGAGTTGTATCCTTTTCTAGCTCAGTCTTTAATTGAGAAAGTATAGAATTGAGAGGATAGACAAAGACGACATTTTGATCCATGTACTTATTTTAGCACTTTTTGCGAAAGAAAACCGCCCCTCCATGAACCAGTTGATCAAAATCATGAGAGAGTCCAAAAAGACTTTCAGCGGCCCCAAGTAAAAGGAATCCACCAGGATTCAAGTGGTTTACAATCTCTTTAATAATTTTGATTTTGTTTTCTACACTTTGATAAATGAGAACATTACGGCAAAAAACAATATCAAAAGGACCAATACCTCCCCAATAGTGGAGCAAATTAATCTTTCTAAAGGTGATATTGTTTTTTAAATGAGGTTTTACCGCCCATTTATCTGTTTCAGTCTTATCAAAATACTGGAGCATAAGTTTTGCAGGCAAGCCTCGTTGGACCTCAAGCTGGGAATAAACACCAGACTCTGCACGTTTAAGAATGGTATCTGAAACATCTGAGGCGAGCATACGACATGCTGGAATCGAAAAATTCGTTAAACGGGCCTGATTCAGCTCCATGGCAATTGAATAGACTTCCTGCCCAGAACTTGAAGCTGCTGACCAAATGTTAAGAACACTCTTATCACCATTTTTTATAAGATCGGGAACAATGAACTCACTTAAAGCCTTAAATATTGAGGCATCCCTAAAAAAACTTGTTTCATTATTAGTAGCTAGATCCAAGAGTAAAGATTTCATCTGGCCATTAATACCGACACTGGCAGCATGATAAAGAGCCTTAAGATCAGTAAAACCTAGTTGAACAGCAATATCCTTCAGTCTATGCTCAAGTTGAAAATAATTCGCCTCAACATAAATAATGCCTAATTCAGCTTGGATATAGTCTGCAAAAAATTTTAAGATATGAATATTTTCCATAATTAATTAATGACCTGGTTTATTTTATCGAGAACAATATCCGCTGTAAATGGCTTCATCATGTAATCGGCAACCCCTGCCTCAAGCATTTGCATGATATCTTCAGGCCTAGACTTTGAGCTCAACATCATCACAGGAGTTTTAAGTCCCATTTCTTTAAGTTCTTTAAAAGTAGCCGGACCATCTTTTAGTGGCATTTCCCAATCTAAAATAATAAGGTCGAAAGCATTAAGATCATTTTGAAGTCTAGCAATCGCCTCTTCACCATTATAAACGTGCTCAATTTTCTCAGTAATTGGCTCAAGACATTGCTGCAAATAAGCATGTATGGATTTAGAGTCATCGACACTTAAGATTTTTAATTTCTTTGTCATACTAATCCTTTAAGCGTTGATATTTGAGTATCAAATATTTGGCGCTGAACTTGGTCAGAAAAGAAACTTCTTTCCGTGGCTTCAGTAAGAATACTTTGCTTTAGCGTCCAAGCAAGATCGATCGCCTTAGTTAGTTCGGCTGTCGATTGAGACAATTTATCTTTGGATAATGTTCCCTGACTGGCATTAATCTTAGTAATTGCTCCAATCATCGCTGAAAGTAGCTCTGTGATTTTCTCTAATGCCAACATAGCAAGCTGATCATTCAAGGTCGTTAAAATTTTGAGGATATCTGAAAACAGCTTCTTGCACACATTGGGATCAGCTTCTAGATTATCCTTAATAAGCGATAACGCAACTCTAACCATTTTCTTCTTCTTCTCATCAAACGTTTCATCGAACTCACTTAAGATTCCAGGCTGAATCGTCTCAAGAAGATCATCTACGGAGGCAGCTGTTACTGAAGCTGATGGGGCTGGGGGCGCCGTAAATTCTGGAGTTTTAACAGGCGTGGCCGCAGGTGCTGTCCTAGGTATTTCTACAGTAAGTTGAGATAAGAACTCATCAAGCATATGAGTAAGCTTTTTTAAATCAATCCATCCACGAGAAACAAGAATATGACCAAGTGGTTTTCTAAGCTCATCAAGACAAGCATTGATTTTAAATTGAACTTCTTGCGACCAACAACCAAGTGTTTTGCAAGAAGAGATGAAATCTGAACTATAGTCTTGTTGATGGCGAAAAATTTCAAAAAGTTTTTGAGAATCAATAATATTATTTTCAAAAACAATTTGGCAAAGAGGAGGAGTCGATGAGACCTGCTCCACCAAGGCATCAACTAAATTATCTTTTGTGATAATACCCTTTTCTACAAGGAACTCTCCAAAATATTTACTCATATAATTACCGACCTCAAATGTTCAGAAATCTCATCTAAATTCATAATATCATCAAAAGTATCATTCATAAAAACTGCACCCGGCATACCAAAGACAACACAGGTTTCTTTCTCTTGAATTATGATGCCGCCACCTAAATCATAAATGTACTTTGAACCAGCAGCCCCATCTTCACCCATACCTGTAAGTACAATACCCAGAAGTTGATTTTTAAAAATGGAACCTGCAGACTCAAAAAGAAAGTCCGCAGCAGGACGAACAGAATTGCGAAGTGCATCTTCATTTAGTTTAATATAAAGCTTTCCTAATAGACTGGCGACAATCATATGAAATCCACCAGGAGCAAGGTAGACATGACCAGGTAAGACTTCTTGGTTATTAACTGCTTCATGAACTGTAAGACCAGAGATCTCACCGAGGCGCCTCGCCAATATTTGAGTAAAGACAGGTGGCATGTGCTGAACAATAAAAATGGGGATTTTTGGTTCACATTTAAGTTTCGCAAAAATTGCCTCAAGGGCAGAAGGCCCCCCTGTACTTGAAGCAATAACAACGGCTTTAGGGAGGAAATTTTTTAAATTTTTCTTTTGTAAAAGCGATGCTGAGGATGCGGGTGATTGTGAAAAAATTTGAGTAGCGGATGAGCTTTTAAGAGGTCTTGCTCCTGATTTTAAAAACTGAAGTACTCTTGGCACTAAAGCTTGCTCAATCATTTTTTGGGCCTTCTCGAAATTGATATCATCAGCTGAAGGCTTGGCCACAACATCATCTGCACCAGCAGACAATGCATCCAGAGCAGACTCAGCACCACGTACTGTTTGGGATGAAAAAACAATAATCTTAGTTTTGATCCCAAGGCGTTTCATTTCCTTGATGGTCTCAAGCCCATTCATCTCGGGCATTTCCATGTCTAATGTAATAAGGTCAATTTGTGACTGAAGAAGCTTTTGAATGGCAATCTTTCCATTAGGAGCCGTTCCTACAACTTCTACAGACTCTACCCCACTTAGTGAGGCAGAGATCTGTGATCTGAAAACAATAGAATCATCAACAACTAAGATTTTCATTAATTATTTAAACTCTTAACAAGGCTTTTAAGTTTTTCAGCTAGTAACGTAAGAGATCTTGCCGCCTCAAGCGTCTGAGAAGCTCCTGCTGAATTTTGCTTGGCAGTCCCAGAAACTGAGCGAACAACGTTAGCAATTTCCTCAACACCCTTATTAGACTCTTTCACAACACGGGCCACTTCATTGGCCGTCGCCGTTTGCTCTTCAACAGCTGCTGCAATCGAAACTGAAATAGAATTTAATTTCTCAATCACGGTGCTAATTCCATTAATCGCCGAAACTGCATCCTTACTGTCACCCTGAATAGCATTAATTCGGTTGGTGATATCATCTGTGGCTTTTGCCGTTTGCTTTGCAAGCTCTTTGACTTCATTGGCCACAACAGCAAAACCCTTACCTGCTTCACCGGCGCGAGCCGCTTCAATCGTAGCATTCAAGGCAAGAAGATTTGTTTGTTGTGCGATTGAACTAATAACTTTAATAACATTACCAATTTCTTCTGAGCTTACACCAAGCTGGGTAATTGTTTTATTTGTATCAGTTGCGCGTTTCATAGTATCTTTTGAAATATTCGCAGCTTCTGAAGTATTACGAGAAATTTCTTTAATAGATGCCACCATTTCTTCTGTGTTTGTCGCTACAATCTGAACACCTTTAGCAACTTCCTCTGTGCTTGCAGCAGCAGCATTTGACTGTTGTGAAGTCAGATTAGAGTTTGAATTTAGCTGAGTCGCAGTTGCAGAAAGTTCTTCTGAGGCTGCCGCTAATTGTTCCGCCGTTTCTTCTAGATCCCTTGCAAGCTTAACACTAGAAGTGATAACAGACCATGTTACCATTGGACCAATATATTTTCCGCTAGCATCTGAAATTGGCGAAACTAATAAATCAAGAGTCTCAGGTCCTAGATGAATCTTAGCTGAGTGAGGTAAATTTCTCTTATCAGAAATGATCTTCAACTGATGCTCTGGCCGTTTATGAAAGATATCAATTTTTTGACCGACAAGATTTTCAACTCTATCAGGAAGATATTTCTCTAAAGTTTTCAATGTACTTCTAGAAGCTTGGTTCATATAAGTCAATTTACCAGTTAGATCTGAGAACATGGTATTGATCGGAGATAAATCTACCATCTGACTCATCATGGCTGCTTTTTCTTCTTGAGCTAACTTTTCTGTTACGATGGACCATGTCACCATAGGTCCAATATATTTGCCGGTTGAATCACAAATTGGTGAAACCAAAAGATCAAGAACCTCTGGCCCAACATTTATCGTAGATTTCAGTGGAAGATTTTTTGAATCTCCAATTATTTTCTTCTGATGAGAGGGGTTCTTATGGAAGATATCTATTTTTTTTCCAATTAAATTTTCCACTCTCTCAGGTAAATACTTTTCAAGTGTCTTCAAGGTCATTCTTGAAGCCTCATTCATATACGTTAGATTTCCTTCAGTATCAGAAAATAGAGTATTAATTGGTGAAAGATCAACCATCTGTTTCATGATTGCCATTTTTTTAATTTCAGTAATGTCCGAAGCAATCTTTATGACTGAATAAAATTTACCAGATTCATCTTTAATCGGACTATAAGCCGCTTGAATCCAAACCTCTTTGCCTGATTTAGAAACACGCTTAAACTCACCAACCTGAGGAACACCTTTTGCTAGCTGATCCCAAAACATTTTATAGCTTTGACCTGCAACGTACTCTCTGTCGCAAAAGATACTATGGTGTTTACCTTCAATTTCACTGGAAGAATAGCCTAATGTTTTAAGAAAATTTTCATTTGCAGAAAGGATGTTACCAAGAAGATCAAACTGGATCGTCGCAAACGAGCGATCAACTGCCTCTAAGTAGCCAAATGCAAGTTGATTATTTACTTGTGTCATAATTCCGTCCTTTTATACGTTAAGAAAATCTATTATTTTTTGAATATCTATTACACTTAAAATATTATTTGGGAGTTTATAAACTCCTGTCATAAAACGAGAAACTTGTGGTGCAACTGTTTCTGGAGTGTACTCATATTGATTATCCTCAAGTTCCAATACGTCACCTACTTCATCAACAACTAAAGCAAGCAAATAAGATTCACACTTACAAACGACATTAATTTTCCCACTTTCATTTTGATTCGCAGGTAATTCAAAAAGCTCCTTAAGGCCGACAGCTGTAGCAATTTGCCCACGAAGATTAATGAGGCCCTTGATGTAAGTTGGTGCAAGAGGTACAACAGTAACATTCATTGATTTAGTTATTTCTTGAACCATTTGAATATTAACGCCATAAAGTCGCTCATCAACCCAAAATGTTGAAAACTGATTTGAGCTCATTTATTTCACTCCTATTAATTCATGAACTGCCTGAAGCAATTCATCACTTTTTAATTTCTCTAAGTACTTATTAAAACCAGACTCCATTCCCTTTTTCTGATCTAACTGATTAAATCTCGTTGTCAGAGCGATTAAAGGAAGATTTTTAAATTTAGCATCTCCCCTGACCTGCTTCGCAAAATCATAGCCATTCAAAATTGGCATCTCAATATCAGAAAGAATCAAAGAATAGGTGTGAGATTCCGACTTTTTTAATCTATCCAACGCCAACTGACCATTTTCAAAATGATCAACTTCTGCCCCAGCGTCTTCAAGAACTTTTTTAACCATGCGAGCAAAGAAGATAGTATCTTCTGCAAATAAAATTTTCGTATGAGACAATTTTTTTAAAGATGGAGTCATTTTTGGAATACCAAGGATATCATCAATAATCCCAAAAGCATCCAATATGGTAATGACTTTTTTATCACTATTGATGAGGTTACCTAAAACACCTTTAGTTTCTTTTAGCAAGGGCTTAATTTCTTCGTCAGAAGAAAGTATATCTAATATGTCTCTGACAACTAATCCAAAATAACGACTGTGCTTACTAACAACAATCACTGAGATTTTACTGTCTTGATTCGCTTGGATATCTGTTGACCCCCCAAGATATCGCTCCAAATTAATGAGAGGTAAAAGGGTACCACGATACTTAACCATCATTTCAGACCCTGAGACTTCAATATCAGACGCAGTGAATTCTTCAAGACGATGAACTAAGACGAGTGGAAGAGCAAAAATCCCAGATCGCTTCAAGCTAAAGTAGAGATACTCCGACTTATCCATCAATATATTTTTCTTCTTAACATCAATCATAGAGCGAAGATCCTTAGAGGATCCAATATGATGAGCTCCACTTTTCTGAGCAACACCTTGAGTATCAAGAATAAGAGCAACACTTCCATCGCCCATAATCGTTGCCCCAGAAAGAATTTCATTTTTTTCAAGAATTGAGGAAGTGGTTTAACGACAATGTCGGCAGTATCACAAATCTCATCAACTACGAGCCCATAACTATGACTTTCAGTTTTTAAGATAACAATATTAAAAATATTTCGTTTAAATTTTTTTGAATCCGATGACAAAAGATCGTGAAGATCAACAAGTGGCAGAAGGTCTCCACGAAGTCTAAAAACAAATTGTCCCTGAAGTTTTTCAATTGATTTGGCATTTTCATCCAAATCAATCCTTATAAGCTCTTGAAGCTTAACTTGGGGGATGGCAAAAAAATCTTGTTTATTTCTAATAACCATTGCAGGGACGATCGCCAAGGTTAATGGAATAATAAGCTTTATTTTTGTACCCAGACCTGGCTGACTACTCAAATCGATAAGGCCACCAACACGCTCAACATTCGTTTTCACGACATCCATGCCGACACCGCGGCCAGATACTGAAGAAACATGTTCAACAGTGGAAAAGCCAGGAGCGAAAATTAATTGTTGTATTTCAGCCTCAGAAAGTTCATTGGCCTTATCTGAAGAAATGACTCTTTTCTCAAGCGCTTTAGCTAAGATTCTTTTTGGGTCAACACCACGACCATTATCCCTAACCTCGATGATAACATGACCACCCTCATGAAACGCCTTAAGCAGAATAATCCCAGTGGGATGCTTGCCAATTTTTTTTCTTTCCTCAGCAGTTTCTATTCCATGATCACAAGAATTCCGGACGATGTGAGTAAGGGGGTCTTTGATCGCCTCAAGCAGTGACTTATCAAGTTCAGTTTCAGAACCTTCAATAACAAGTTCAATTGTCTTACCAAGCTCCTTGCCTAAATCACGGACGACACGTTGAAATTTAGTAAAAACAGATCCAATCGGCTGCATTCTAGTTTTCATGACATTGTCTTGAAGTTCAGTTGTAACTAAATCAAGACGCTGAGTCAGATTTAAAAAATCATTATTATCACTGGTTCGTGCAAATTGTAGAACCTGGTTTCTGGCAAGGACCATTTCACCAACAAGATTCATTAATTTATCGAGAAGTGAAACTTGAATTCTAATCGTAGAAGATTCAAGCTGCTGCTCCTCACCTTGATTATTTTTTTCAGTTTTTAATTTAGTAATACTTGCATGAGGACGATCACTCTGCAGCGCCTCAACGGAATTGCCACCAGAGCGCTGAATGGTCTCAGATAAATCCTGCTGCGAAATAGACCCCAATGTATCTGCACCAATTTGCTCAGAAGGAATTAAACTATGATCTAACTGAAACTCACCACCAAATCGTTTGTTAGAAGCTTCAATCATTTTTGGAAGGATATGCATCAACTCATTTTGTAAAAAAGGATCATTTTCTAGATCAAGCTTTGGATTTTTTAATATTTTATCAATAAGGTCCAAGCTCTTAAAAATGAGATCTACAAATTGTCGGTCTAATTTTACTTTATTCTGCCTCACAGGTTCTAAAGATGCTTCTATGGCGTGGGCAATGAGGCCAATTCGTTGAAAACCAAAAAGCTGAGAAGTTCCTTTGAGAGTATGAACATCACGATAAAGTGAATCAATAGCATCAGAAGAAAGCTCGTGAGACTCTAATCTTGTGAGAACTGATGTGACTCTTTGGAGGATTTCCTCGCACTCTGAAAAGAATTCACCAAGGGCACTTTCCATATCTACTTTACTCATAAACTTGAAAACATCCTTATTTTCATTTTTATTAGCTTACCATAAACATGAATTTTTGCTGGTTTTTTAAAAAACAAAGTAAAAGAATAGAGAATTAGATTAAAAAGCCAAAAAAAATGCCCGAAGTGTTAAGCTTCGGGCAATTATCGCAATGAACAATAAGAGCCTATTAAATTGTTAAAAAAATCTTAAATCATCATGCGGCAAAAAGACCCTCTTGTTCATTACCTGAACTACGATCAGAGCACTGAGTTTCAAGAATGTCGACGAGAGAAATTAAACTAACAACCTGCTCATCAATCATAAAACAACCATCAATACCAAATTGCTTTTTCATATTTTTCTCAAGAGGTCCGAATGATGTTTTTAAATCTAAGATTTCATTCACAACCAAGCCAAG
>Ga0315907_10002109_pt1 | contig 25712 bp, 19 predicted proteins | sample LakEriMetagenome_3_FD_203525 | JGI IMG/M metagenome (GOLD analysis project Ga0315907, IMG submission 203525) | Freshwater fungal communities from buoy surface, Lake Erie, Ohio, United States - Buoy 12 MA123 | ecosystem: Environmental > Aquatic > Freshwater > Lake > Lake biofilm | place: USA...
CTTGAAGGCAGGGCTATGGTTCCGGCGGGGTCGTCTCGTCATGGTGTCTCCTGTTCACGGCATCATGCCGCTCTCAGGCAGAAAATACACTTATCCCAGATGTGCAGATTCCCCGAGCCAGCTCTATGGTCTTCGCCCACCATCAGTGTTGATAACCGTCTTGCGGTCGCGACTCACTCACCTCGTGCGGTTGTTTCGCCAGATGAAATAGGAATTCATAGCATTCCAGCATTGAAGAAATTGCTGAGTGTTCGCGCGCATGTGCCGGGCATCAAGTCTTTGTCCTGGTCGCCCACTGGTGATCGTCTAGCAACTGGAGCAAGCGGCCTTACCCACCCGCGAGAAGAAGAATCCATTCGGGTCTGGGATTCGGCATCTGGTGCGCGACTGGCTGGATTTGTTGGCGAGTTTGAACCTGTTGTTTACTTAAAGTGGCATCCTAGCGGGAAGTTTTTTGTTACGTCCTCGGCTAAAGGAACTGGCGAGCAGGGCGCCCTAGTTCAGTTTCTGCCGGCGCAAGGAGGAGAGCCCATGTTTCGTCATTTTGCGCCTGATCGTGTTGTTATTACTGGACCCTGCTTCTGCCCACGCACCGGCCGGCTGGCTTGGTTTCAGCAAGGGCAGATTCTCATTCACGAAATCCAGGGCATCTGACGCGCCCGCCGCGCGGCAAACCACCTCAACCCCAACACGCACTAAAAGGGCCAAGCATCCCCGCTTGGCCCAAACGCACCCTACCCCGGCCGCTTCCACCAGCCCTGCCGCTTTGGCCGCGCCACCTCCGCGCCATCACCCAGCACCACCGGCTGAATCGCCGGCCCAATCACCGGCTCCGCCTTTTCCGGCTGCGGCGCCGGGGCAGGTTCAGCGGCAACCGGCGTGGGCGCGGGTTCCGGCGCTGGCGGTTCAACGGGCGCCGGCGCTTCCGCAACCGGTGCGGCTTCTGTCACCACAGGTGCCGCCTCAGCCACAGGCTCCGGCGCTGGCGCTGCGGGCGCAATGCGCCGTGCGGTTGCGGCAGCGCGTTCTGCCGCTTCCTCGGCTGCGGCCATGGCAGCGAACACATCATCAATTTGCCCGGCAAAGGGGTCCGCCGGGGTCGGGCCGACATAGCGCGGCGCGGGGGCTTCTTCCGCCATTTCCGGCGCAGCATCCTCAGCGCGGCGCTCACGCGGGCCATCCTCACGGCGCCGACGACCACCACGGCGGCCACGACGACGCGGACGATCCTCACCCTCGGCGGCGCCTTCAGCGGCCTGGCCCTCACCCTCGGAGGCTTGGGCTTCGCCTTCCGGCGCTTCGCCCGCTTCTGCTGCGGCCTCAGCACCTTCTTCGCCCTCGCCATCACCCTCGGCACCCGCTTCACCACCCTGCGGCCCACCCTCACGCCGGCCACCACGGCGGCGACGGCGGCGGCGGCGGCGGCGCTCACCTTCCTCGGCGGTTTCCTCACGCGCCTCTGCGCGCGGGCTATCGGCTTCCTCTTCCTCGGCCTCGGGCGCAATATCCTCAACCTCGGGCGCGTAATCCATGCGCAAGGCAGAAGGCGCAGAGGCAATCGCCATAGGTTCAGCCGCGCGCAGGCGTTCAATGCGCAGCGCCGGCCCCATCAGCTTTTCATCGGGCTGGAGGAAAACACTCATGCCGAAACGCGCTTCAATCTCAGACAGCCGGTCGCGCTTGCGGTTCAGTAGCCAAAGCGCAACATCGGTCGCGACATGCACATTGATTTCGGCGGCGCGGCGCTTCGCCCCTTCTTCTTCAATCGCGCGCAATACCTGCAACGCGCTGCTTTCCACGCCACGGATCGTACCGCGGCCCAGGCAATGCGGGCAGGTGATGAAGGTCTGTTCCGCAATGGAAGGGCGCAGGCGCTGGCGGCTCATTTCCAGCAGGCCGAAATGGCTGATGCGGCCTACCTGGATGCGCGCACGGTCGTGGCGGAGCGATTCCTTGAGCCGCCTTTCCACCATGGCGTTGTTGCGGTTTGATTCCATATCAATGAAATCAATCACAATCAGCCCGGCCAGATCGCGCAGCCGCAATTGGCGCGCGATTTCCTCGGCGGCTTCCATATTGGTGCGCAAGGCCGTGCCTTCGATATGGCGGTCGCGCGTGGCGCGGCCCGAATTCACGTCAATCGCAACCAAGGCTTCGGTCTGATTGATCACGATGTAACCACCAGACCGCAGCTGCACCACCGGCGAATGCATCGCATCCAATTGCTGGTCCACGTGATGGCGCGCGAAAAGCGGTACAGCTTCGCGGTGCAGCCGCACCTTATTCGCGTGCGATGGCATCAGCATGCGCATGAATTCGCGCGCCTGCTGGAAGGCACCATCGCCTTCCACCATCACCTCATCAATATCGCGGCCATAAACATCGCGGATGGATCGCTTGATCAGATCCGCTTCCTCATAAATCAACGCAGGCGCGGTGGACGCCAGCGTCCTTTCGCGGATATTGTCCCAAAGCCGCAGCAGATATTCGCAATCGCGCTGAATCTCAGGCTTTGGCCGTTGCGCGCCGGCGGTGCGTACAATCAAGGACATGCCCTGGGGCAATTGCAGATCATCCATCACTTCACGGAGCCGCTTGCGATCCGCGGCCGAAGTGATCTTGCGCGAAACCCCGCCACCGCGCGGGGAATTCGGCATCAGGACAGAAAAGCGCCCGGCGAGCGACATATAGGTTGTCAGTGCCGCGCCCTTGCCGCCGCGTTCTTCCTTCACAACCTGCACCAGTATGATCTGGCGGCGACGGATCACTTCCTGGATTTTGTAATGGCGCATGAAGCGCGGCGGGATGCGGCGTTCGCGGCGTTCTTCTTCCGTCTCGGCCGGGCCTTCGCCACCAATGGTCTCGGGCGGGGCTTGGTCCTCGGCGGGCAATTCCTCAACGCGGCCAAGATCGGCGGCTTCGGCCGCTTCCTCGCCTGGCGCTTCTGGCGCGGCGCTCAGGCTTTCGCTTTCAATCGCGAGTGGCTGCGCGGCGGCAGGGGCTTCGGGCTCCGGCGTATCTTGCGCAACCGCTTCAGCGTCAGGCGCGGCTTCGCCATTGGGTTCTGAAGCAGGGGCCTCGCCACCCGCATCTTCCCCCGGCTGCCAGGCTTCATTGCTTTCGCCATTCCAGGCGGCGCGGTCCATGGCACTTTCCGGCGGCAGGTCGGCATCATCCTCCGCGCGGGCTTCTTCTTCCTGCATTTCAAGCAGGCGCTGCCGGTCCGCAACGGGGATCTGGTAGTAATCCGGGTGGATTTCGCCAAAGGCCAGGAAGCCATGGCGATTGCCGCCATACTCCACAAAGGCCGCTTGCAGGCTGGGTTCTACCCGCACCACTTTGGCGAGGTAGATATTGCCCTTCAGGGCGCGGCGTTGCGCCGTTTCAAGGTCAAATTCATCGAGGCGATTGCCATCCATCACCACAACCCGGGTTTCCTCGGGGTGGGAGGCATCGATCAGCATACGCTTGGTCATGGGGTGAAGTCTCCGCGCCGGGGCTGAGCCGGCGGCGCAAATCTGTGGCAAGGCCCGAACAAGGATCACAATGCGGCGTGGCGTGCTGTGGCATGCGACGGCGAAGACCTTCTTCGGTGGGACCGGCGCCGGGGTGGCGCAGCGGCCCCAGGGTGGGCGCACCTGGATCCTGCCCCGGGAACCCTTGGACCACGAAGGTCACAGGCGCAGGCGGGACGGCGGGCGCGACGGGGGCCATGGCCATAAGGGCCGGACTTTCGCGCGCCTCGGGCCGCGCCGGCGAGAAGGAAGGGCTGTCCCCCGGCGAAACCGCAAGCCCGGCGCCAAAGGCGCGGACCCGGAGGCCGGGGAGCTGAACATCGAGGGCCGCGCTGCCCCAGGGGGGCTTCATGCGCCAGGCGATGCCGCCGGAATTCTCGCCCGCAGCGGATGCCGGCGGGGCAAGGCACCTTAATGCCTGCCCGCAGGCACCACAAGGGTTATATGGAGCGCTTCGGATGACAGCGCCGGCCCTGCCCGGTAAGAAGACTGGCATGGGCATAGGGCGCCGGCATTTCCTGGGCTTGGGCGGGGCTGTTTTTGGCGGCGCCCCATCGGCCATGGCCGCATCCGTGGGCGCGGCGAGCTTGACCACCGAAGGCCGCGCGGCGCGGCTTGCCCTGGCACTGGAAGGCCCGCTTTCCTGGGAATGGCATGCACTGGCTGAGCCGCCTCGCCTTGTGCTTTCCCTGCCCGGTGTCACCTGGCAGGGTCCAGCGCGGCTTGGTTCGGCCGGGCCCATTGCCAGCGCGGTATTTGATGCCGAAGCCAAGGCATTACGCCTGAACCTGGCGCGCCCCGCCCTGCCGCGGCGCCTGCCCGGTCCGGCCGGGCGCTTGGTGGTCGAAATCGCCCCCGCGAGCACCGAAGCCTTCGCTGCCGCTTCGCGCGGAGACATGCCGCTTTCACAAGGCAGCGCCCCCGCCTTGCCGCTGGTGGTGATTGACCCCGGCCATGGCGGCTATGACCCCGGCGCCATTGGTCGGCGCGGCACGGAAGAAAAGCGCCTGACGCTGGCCGCCGCCCAGGCCCTTCGCCGCAAATTGCTAGAAGGCGGCAAATGCCGCGTGGCCATGACGCGGGAGCGTGATGAATTCATCTCCCTCGCGGATCGTGTTGCCTTTGCCCGCACACGCGATGCCGCGTTGTTGATCTCGCTCCATGCCGATTCCGCGCCCGGGGCCAAGGGGGCCAGCGTCTACACCCTGGCCGAGACCGCGAGTGACCCTTTCGCCGCAGCCCTCGCGCAGCGCGAAAACAACGCCGATTTGGCGGGTGGCCTTAGCCTGCCTTCTGTCCCGCCCGAAGTGCAGGCGATATTGCTGAGCCTGATGCGCCAGGAAACCCTTGGCGATTCTGCCCGCTTCGCGCGGGTGGCAGTGCGCGAATTGACCCGCGCCGTGTCTGTTCTGCACAAACCCCGGCGCGAAGCGGGCTTCATCGTGTTGAAGGCGCCGGAAGTGCCCTCCGTGCTGGTGGAAATGGGCTTTTTATCAGACCCGGAAGATGAAGCCGCGCTCCGCAAGCCCGAACACCGCGCGCTGATCGCGACAAGCCTGGCCCGGGCGGTGGAAACCTGGCTCGCTACCGCGCCACGCCCCGCGCCCGGCTAAAAAAACACTGGGTGACGCTGTCGCGCTTTCCGGTGGGAAAGTGTATCAAGCGCCATCATGTCTTCCCCCGAATTGCGCGCCGATTCACCGCTTGACCCAGAGCGTGCTGCCTCTGGCGCGGAGGCGCCGCGTGCCGAGCCGCCGCCCAAGAAGAAACGCGAAAAACGCCCCAAGCACCGCCGGCGCTTCGGCTTGTTTCGCTGGCTATTCAGCCTGGCTGCGGCAGTGCTGCTGGCCGGCGGTATCGCGGCCTATGGAGCCTATCATCACTTTGCGCAGGATTTGCCGGATTACGGCTGGCTTGCGGAATATGAGCCCCCGCAAATGAGCCGAGTCTATGCCGCCGATAGCCGGCTGATGGCCGAATTGGCGCAGGAACGGCGCATCTTTGTCCCGATTGAGGCCATCCCGCAGCGCGTCCAGCAAGCCTTCATCTCGGCCGAGGATCAGCGCTTCCGCGAACATACCGGCATTGACCCCTTGGGCATTCTGCGCGCCGTGATCCAGGCCGCTGAGCAATATGGCAGCGGCCGGCGCATGAGTGGTGCTTCCACCATCACCCAGCAGGTGGCGAAAAACATGCTGGTCGGCGCTGACCGTTCTTTCACCCGCAAGGCGCGGGAGGCGATCTTGGCAATGCGCATCGAAAAGGCGCTGAGCAAGGATCGCATCCTTGAATTGTATCTGAATGAGATTTTTCTTGGCCAGCAGGCCTATGGCGTGGCCGCCGCCGCGCAGGTCTATTTCAACAAGAGCCTGGATGAATTGACCGTCGCGGATGTCGCTTACCTCGCCGCCCTGCCCAAGGCACCGAATAATTATCATCCCGTCCGTCGTGCAGAAGCAGCCAAGGCGCGGCGCGATTGGGTGATCGAACGCATGCTGGAAGACCGCGCGATTACGCCAGATGAGGCGCGCGCAGCCAAGGCGGAACCGCTGATGGCGCGGCCCATGCGCCGGCAGGATCAATTGCAAGTCGGCCAGCATTTCACTGAAGAAGTGCGGCGCGAAATGATCCAGCGCTTCGGCGTGGAGCAAACCACCATGGGTGGCTTGGTGGCGCGCACCAGCCTTGACCCCACCATCCAGGCCGCTGCCGAACGTTCCTTGCGCGAAGGGCTGATGAGCTATGATCGCCGGCGTGGCGGTTGGCGTGGCCCGGTCGCGCGCATTTCGGCGAGCACGACGGAATGGATGCCGGCCCTTGCCGATACGCCGCGCCCGCCGGGTGCTTTGCCCGAATGGCGCCTGGCCGTGGTGCTGGAAGTCAGGCCGCAAGAAGCACGGCTTGGCTGGCTGGAACGGCGGGACCCGCGCCGCCCGGCGGAACCGCAACAGGGTACGCTTTACCTGGAGGAATTGCGCCCCTGGGCGCGGCCCGTTTTGCCCGATGGCCGCCTGGGGGCCGAGCCGCGTCGCGTGCAGGATGTAGTGAATATCGGCGATGTCGTGATGGTGGAAACGCTGCCAGCCGAAGCCGCGCAGCGTAACCGTCCTGCGCGGCCGGAACGCCTGACGCTCAGGCAAATTCCGCTGGCCGAAGGTGCGGTGGTGGCGCTTGATCCGCAAACCGGGCGTGTCATGGCCATGGTCGGCGGCTGGGCGCTGGAAAAATCCTGGTTCAATCGCGCAACCCAGGCGCAGCGCCAGCCGGGGTCTTCCTTCAAGCCCTTTGTTTATATCGCGGCGCTGGAAAAAGGCATTCCACCCAATCAGGAAATCCCGGATGAGCCTGTGGAAATCATGACGCCGCAAGGGCTTTGGAAGCCGCAAAACTACAACGCCAATACCTATAATGGCTGGGTGACCATGCGCAGCGCCATGGAACGCAGCCTTAATCTGGTGACGGTGCGCCTTGCGGATCATGTCGGCATGGCTTCGGTTTCCGATGCAGCGCGCCGCTTTGGCGTGATTGACAATATGCCGCGCTATTTGGCGATGTCGCTTGGCGCGGGTGAAACCACGGTGCTCCGCATGGCCACAGCCTATGGCGCCTTTGCCAATGGCGGTTTTCGCTTGACCCCGACGCTGATTGATTCAGTGCAGGATAGGCGCGGGCGCGTGATTTGGCGCGCTGATCAACGCGCTTGTGCCGCTTGCGCTTCTGGCCCTGAAGCCGGCCCGCCGCGCCTTGAAGCCGGCGAAAGGCCGCGTGCGACCGACCCAATTTCGGCCTATCAGATGGTGAGCATTCTGGAAGGCGTGGTGCAGCGCGGCACCGCAGCCGGCACCATCGGATCACGTCTTGGCCGGCCGGTGGCGGGCAAAACGGGCACCACGGATGATTTCAAGGATAATTGGTTCGTGGGCTTCACGCCCGATATCGTTGTTGCGGTTTGGATCGGCTTTGATGATCCGCGCAGCCTTGGCAATAACGAAACCGGCGGCAGCAATGCCGCGCCGATTTTCCGCGAAGTGGTCGGTGCTGCGCTCACCGGCAGCCCGCCCGTGCCCTTCCGCCGCCCCCCTGGCATTACGCTGATGCGCGTTGCGACTGGCACCGGCAGCATCATGGAACCCTTCCGCCCAGGTACGGAAAACAGCGCGCAGCGTTGGCGCGATGAATTCATCACCGAACGCGCCGATGGTTCCGCGACACCGGGCTCACCAGGGGCGAACCGCCTCGACAGGGACCTCGGCGGGCTCTATTAGACCTGCATCATGCGCGCTGACGCCCTCTCCCTGCACGAGCAGATCACCGCTTCGGTGGCCCTGCTGAGGAGGCATCTTTGACTGGGATGCTTCTGTCCGTCGTCTCGAAGAACTGAACGCTCGGGTTGAAGACCCGACGCTCTGGAATAATGCCGATGAGGCGGGGCGCGTTATGCGCGAACGTGGGCGACTTTCCGAACAGATTGATGGCGTAAAGCGCCTGGAACGTGACGTGGAGGATGCGCTCGGCCTGATTGAATTGGCCGAGGCTGAGGGCGATGCCGACACCGCCAATGCCGCCACCGCGGATTTGCAGCGACTGGCGGTAGAGGCGAAGAAGCGTGAGATTGAAAGCCTGCTTTCCGGCGAAGCGGATGCCAATGACGCCTTCCTGGAAGTGAATTCCGGCAGCGGCGGGACCGAGGCGCAGGATTGGGCAGAAATGCTGATGCGCATGTATTCGCGCTGGGCGGAACAGCATGGCTACAAAGTGGTGCTGACCGAAGAAAGCGCCGGCGAACAGGCGGGGCTGAAATCCGCCACCATTCAGATCAGCGGCCCCAATGCCTATGGCTGGCTCAAGACCGAAAGCGGCGTGCATCGGCTGGTACGCATCAGCCCCTTTGATTCGGCCGCGCGCCGGCACACCAGCTTTGCCTCCGTCTACGTCTATCCGGTGGTGGATGATAAGATCGAGATTGAGGTCAACCCGGCCGATTTGAAGACCGATACCTTCCGCGCTTCCGGCGCTGGCGGGCAGCACGTGAACAAGACCGAATCCGGCGTGCGCTTCACCCATATCCCGACCGGGATTGTGGTGGCTTCCACCCAGGATCGAAGCCAGCATCGCAACCGCGCCATTGCCATGGGCATGCTGAAGGCGCGTTTGTATGAATTGGAATTGAAAAAGCGCGAAGCCGTGACGGCCGCCACCGAAGCCGGCAAGACCGATATCGGCTGGGGCCACCAAATCCGCAGCTATGTCCTGCAGCCCTATCAGATGGTGAAGGATCTGCGCACCGGCGTTGAAAAGGGCAATCCGGCGGCGGTGCTGGATGGGGAGTTGGATGATTTCCTCGCGGCGTCGCTTGCATCGCGCGTCGGCGCAACGCGCAGCGAAGCCAGCGCCAAGGCGCAATAGCCGTATGTTTCGCGGCGCGGCTGATCCGGGTTAGTCTCCTCAGCCGTGCTTGCCTTCCTTGCCCTTTGCCTGCCGATTTTCGCGGTGGTGGCCTTTGGTTTCGCCGCGGCGAAGCGCAAATGGATGCCGCCGACCGCGATGGAAGCGATTGGGCTTTTCAGCTTCAACGTCGCCTTGCCCGCGATGTTGTTCAAGCTGATGGCAGCACAGCCTTTGCGCGAAAGTTTTGATGCCATTTATTTCGCAGGTTATCTGGGTGCCTGCCTAAGTATCTTCGCCGTGGTGATGCTGATCGGGCGCGTCGCGCGCGGCAATATCCGCATCGGTTCTGCCTTTGGCGCGGCTGCCGCCATGGGCAATGTTGGCTATCTGGCGCCACCACTCATGCTGCCCATGCTCGGGCCACGCATTGCGGGGCCGGTTGCCATGGCGATTATTGCGGAAGTGGCGGTGATCATCGCGCTTGGGTCCATGCTGATGGCGCCCTCCGCCAAGGGCGAGGGCCTCAAGGCCGTGATCGCCGGGCTGCGCGGTTTGCTGCGCAATCCGGTGATCCTTTCCATCGCGCTGGGTGCCTCGTCTGCCGGGCTGGAATTACCCATCCCGGCGCCGATTGAGCGCTTCCTGTCCTTCCTGGGTAATGCCGCCGGCCCCACCGCGCTTTTCGCGCTGGGTGGTACGCTGGCGCGGCTGAAGATTGGCGGGCAGCTTTTCGCGGTGGCTTTCGGCATCACGGCGGCAAAGCTGTTCATCTACCCCGCGCTAGTGTGGTTTGTGCTGGGAAGCTGGTTGGCACTTGATCCCTTTTGGGTGATTTGCGGCGTGCTGCTGGCGGCGATGCCAACCGCGACCAATGCCTATCTGCTCGCGCAACGCCAGGGCGTGGGGGCGGAAGAAGCCTCGGCCGCCGTGCTGTTCACCACCATCATCGCGTCCATCGCTTTCCCGGCTACGGCCTGGCTGTTGGATGTGCCGGTGCCTTGAGTGGAGCCACGCTTGGCGGTTGCCCGGCTTGGTCATAGACTCAGCCCTTCTTACTGCAACGGAGACTTCCCCATTATGTCGAGTGCCGCCGAAAGCGCGCCAAGCTGGCATGGCATTATTCGTCAGGCCTTGAAGGACCATGATGTCCGGCTGGTCACCTATGTGCCGGATAATGTGCTGCGCCCCCTGATTGAGGGCTGCCATGCCGATCCCTTCTTCACCACCTTCGCCGTCGCGCGAGAGGAAGAAGCCATTGGCATTGTCGCCGGCGCCACCATGGCCGGCATGCGCGGCATTGTGCTGATGCAGACATCGGGTTTTGCGACGCTGCCGAATGTTCTCGCCTCCCTGGTTGTGGCCAGCCAAATCCCGGTGCTGATGATGGTGAGCGAACGCGGCACGCTCGGTGAATTCAATCCCGGCCAGGCAATTGTCTGCCGCACCATGCGCCCGATCCTGGACAGCATGGGCATTGAACACCACACCCTGTCCCGCATGGATGAGGCCGCTTTCATCGCGGATCGCACCATGCGCCAGGCCTTTGCCACACGTTGGCCGGCTTGCCTTATTGTCTCGCCATTAATCTCAGGGGGGCGCAAGTGATGGAAGAACGTCGCAATACGCAGGTGATGAACCGTGCGGCGCTGACCAAGCGCGTTGTGGGTAAGCTGACGAAGCAGGAAGCCGTGATTGGCGGCATCGGTAATTCCAACTGGGATTTATGGGCCGCCGGCCATCGTGCCGAGAATTTCTACATGCTGGGCAGCATGGGATTGGCCGCGCCGATTGCCATGGGCGTTGCGATTGCCCAGCCGGAACGGCGCGTTTTTGCTTTGGAAGGCGATGGATCACTGCTGATGCAGCTTGGCTGCCTTTCCACCATTGCCGCGCAGGCGCCGAAGAATCTGATTGTGATCATTTGGGACAATGGCATTTATCAGATCACCGGCGGCCAGGGCACGCCCGCCGCGAAAGCCGGTACTGATCTGGTGGCGATTGCGCGCGCCTCCGGCATTGCTTCCGCCCATTGGGCGGTGGATGAGGCAGAGTTTGACGCGCTGATTGATCGCGCCCTTGCCACAGATGGTCCGCATGTGATCGGCGCGCGGATTGATAATGAACCCGGCAAGACACAAACAGACCGCGACCCGATCCGTTTCCGCGAGACCTTTATGCGCGGGATGGCGGCTAAACTGGGTTAGGACACACCGGCAGGCGTAGGGCGAGCTTGGGCCAAGTGGCGACGCTTGGCCCTTGTGGTGCGAGTTGAGGTTAAGGTGCTTTGTGGCGCGGAGGCGCGTCAGAGGCCCTGAATTTCATGGATCAGAATCTTACCAAGCTCACTCCACGCCAATCGGCCGGTACGCGGGCAAAAGCACGGTGCGCGTATTATTGTACTTCCAGAAGCAAAGTGCCGTAACGCCGGTTCGCCACCACCCGAAGGCAGCAGTTGCAGTAATGTCCCGCGATCACCAGTACCTTTGGCTGAAGTAGAAACGATGAACCGCCCACTCGGGTGCCAGTCTATGTGTCTGATTGGTTCAATGCCGCTTTCAAACCCGGCGATGCGTTCACCCAACGTCGTATTCCATATTGCAATAGAGTCATACTGCTCTCGGGGTGACGAGGAGTCCGCCATTCCGCTAGCCAGTCGATCTCCCTCCGGCGACCAAGACAGAGATTGCATGAAACCTAGTCGTACGGGAAAATTTAGGCGCTTCGTCAATGAGGGAAGATCAAGTATTTCGACTTCGTTCGACGCATTCAGACCCTGCGACGCTTCCACAGCGAGACGGTTATCACGGCTTATGGTTGGACGCCGCCGCAATGTTCCCTCTGAGGTCGAAAGATGGCGCCCAGTTTGGCTATCAAAAAGAAAAGTATAGAAAAGCCTAGATGCATTAATCCCCGACCCAATAACATTTTGAATTATGATGACGTAGCGCCCATCAGGAGACACTGTAAGGCTCTGCTGATCTCGCACTTGCCATAGGACCCTTGGTCCAGACTGGCCCAGGGCATCTGGAATGGAAATCGGAAAAGGGTCTGAGTCTCGTACCACTCTGCCTGTATCGGTTTCAAAAACCGAAAAAGGCGTTTCGACGGCGCGTGATGCAACCAATTCCCGTCCGTCCGCCGAAAAACCAAAGATTTTTCCCGAATTAGCTGTCAAAGCGCGGAACCGCGCACGCAATTTCCAAGTGTCTGTGTCGAATACATTTAGTACGGATGTTGCTGCCACCAGCCTGCTGCCATCCGGGCTCCAGGCCATTGCGTGAACCAAGCGATCATGAGTATCCGGCAAATCAACGCTGGCGATTTGCTTTAGCCTTACGCCACCAGACTCAGTCATGCCGCGGCCACCCTGCAACAAATTGCCAAGCCAGGAAGCGCCCGCCGGGCGAACCGCGCCCGCACTTGCCAGCGCCCCCATGCCAGCCAAACCAAATCCGCGCCGGGTCAGGCTTGCCATATCGCTCCCCCCTGCAAGGTGCTGCCCTGGCAGGAAGGCATCACCTCAACCCCAAGCGCGGGCGGGCACATAAACCTCGCCCGCCATCAGGCGCCGCGCGGTGCGTAGCGTACCGCCGGAGATCACTTCCCGCGATCCATCCGCCGCACGCCGCGTGGTGATCACCGCTTCCATGCTGCCGGTTGGGTGTTCCAGCACAATCATCTCCCGATCCGCGCCGGTGATTTTCGCAACACCTTCCGCCACCGTGCCTGGCAGCACGCAAGCACTCGCGATGCAAATCCCGCCCGTCACCGCCATGGCTTCATGGCAGGCGAGTGGCGTGAAATAACGCGCCGCGACACCGCCCTGGCCGCCGGCAGGCTCCGCGATAATGGCGAATTTCGGAATGACGCGGCCTTCTGCATCACCCATGCCCATGGCAAGGCTCGCCTTGCGGCGAATGGCCTCAATCCGCGCCATGAAATCCTTGTCGGCATCCAATTCCTTCGCGGTCTCACGCGCGGTTTTGCCGAAATCCCGCGCGCGCGCGATCACCACCGGCATGCAGATATCAAGGCAGGTGACTTCCACGCCATCAATCACATCAATGGCGTTGCCGGTCGGCATCAGCTTGCCGGTGGCGCCCCCCACCGCATCGGCGAAATTCAGTACAATGGGGGCAGCGGTGCCGGGCACGCCGGCAATCGCGGTATCGCCCTCATAATTCACGCACTTGCCAGGTGTTTGCACAACGGCTTCAATCAGCGCGCCGGTATTCACCGCGCGGATCATCACGCGGGTTTCGCCTTCTTCCGCTGGCACCAGACCGCTTTCAATCGCAAAAGGTCCAACACCCGCCAGCATATTCCCGCAAGTCGGCCCCCAATCCACAAAGGCGCGATCCACTGAAACCTGCGCGAACAAATAATCCACCTGCTGCGCCTCACCGGCCGCCGCGCGGGATACGATGCAAACTTTGCTGGTAAGCGTGGTGGCGCCGCCAATGCCATCAATCTGCCGCGCATCCGGTGAACCCATGGCAGCGAGCAAGACGCGGCCCATGGCTTCCCGATCCTCGGGCAGATCATCACGCAGGAAATAGGGGCCGCGGCTGGTGCCGCCGCGCATCAGCGTGCAGGGAATGGCTTTCTGCATAGTCTTATCCGTCAGCGTAAGGGCCAGGGGAGGTCGAAGAAATGCTGCAATAGCCCCTGCGGGAAGTCCAGCGTCAGCAATTGCGCCACCACAATCAGGCCAATGGTCGCGATGGAAGTTAAAAATAATGTCATCCGCCAGGTGCAGCCCGCCGCATAACGCAGGAAGGACAGGAAGAAGATCGTATTGGCGAGTAGGAAGCCAACCAGGGCGGAAAGCCCGACCAGCCCAATCACCCAGCCAAGATGCGCCCAGAAGCTGCCATCCTCGGGCTTCGCCTTGGCTTCCGCATCATGGAATAGTGAACCGCCGACGCGGCCAAAATTCAGCCGCAACAATACGGGCACGCTAATCAGCAGCATGGCGCCGGCAATCATCATGGGGAAGACCGCGCCCAGGAAGCTGTGGCGCATCGCATCAATGAAAACCGCGGCGAAAAGCGCCACCGGGATCACGGCAAAAATCGCCTGGGGTTGGCGTCGGCCAGTATCCGTGCTGCCGCCATCTTCTTCCGTATCGGCCAAGCGGCGCTTGCGGATGCCAAGCCCGGCAAATACCACAATCAAGGCGGCGATGATCATCACGCCCGGCCGTGTCAGGAAATCCCAGCCATAGAATTGCACAGCTTGGTACAAATAGGTTTCCATCGGCAGCGCCAGCACAAAACCCACGACGAAGGGCGGGCGCGGCCAGCCGAAGCGGCGCATCAACAGGCCAAGCAGGCCAATTCCCAGCAGCAGCAGCAAATCCGCCAATTCGCGGTTATTGTTGAAGGCGCCGAAACACACCACCATCATCATGAAGGGCGCCAGCAGCCCGAAGCGCACCGTGGTCAGCCGCGCAATCAGGGGCGATGTCGCGAAGCACAGCAAGGTGCCCATGACATTGGCGATGGCGAGCGACCAGATGATCGCATAGGTCAGATCAAGTCGTGATCCCACCAGCGCGGGCCCCGCTTCAATGCCAAGCAGCGTCATGCCGCCCAGGAACACCGCCATGGAACCGGAAGAAGGAATGCCGAAGAACAGGGTCGGCACCAGCGCACCACCTTCGCGCGCATTGTTCGATGCCTCCACGGCGATCACGCCGCGCACATCACCCTTGCCGAATTGGCCGTTCTTTTCGGTTTGAATCGCGTGCCCATAGACAATCCAATCGGTCACGCTGCCACCAAGCCCAGGGATGGCGCCCAACACAGACCCGATGGAAGATGTACGCAGCACCAGCCACCAATGGGTCATGATGTCGCGCATGCCCGTGATCCAACCGCGGCCCAAATCCGCCGAGCGCGAAATCGTCCCGCCACCGCGCGCCAGATCAATGATTTCCGGCAGCGCAAAAATCGCCAGCACCAAAACGGGCAGCGGCAAACCATCCGAAAGATAGATCAGCCCGAAATCCAGCCGATATTCCGCCGTGGCCGGCGCGGTGCCGACCGTGCCAAGCGCCAAACCCATGCCGCAAGCGATCAAGCCCTTGGCGAAGCTTTTGCCCGCCAGCACGCCCACCATGGAAAGCCCCAGCAGCGCCAGCATGAATAATTCCGCTGTGCCCAGCGCCAGAATCAAAGGCCGCGCAATCAGCACCGCCCCGGTCAAAATCACCGCGCCGATCAAGCCGCCAATCATGGAAGCAAGGAAGGATGCCGATAGCGCGCGCGCGGCTTCTCCTCGTCGGGCCATGGGGAAGCCATCCAGGATCGTCGCCTGGCTTGCCGATGATCCTGGTATGCCCATCAGGATGGAACTGAATGTATCCGCTGTCGCCGCCACCGCGACCAGACCGACCAGCATCGCAAGCGCCGATACCTGATCCAGGCCGTAGATAAAGGGCATCACCAGCGAAAGCCCGGCAAGGCCACCAAGCGCGGGCAGCACGCCAATCGCGTAACCAATCAGCACGCCCAGCGCCATATAGCCAAGGCGCTCAGGACTCGCGAGCGCGGTCAGCGCCATCAGCAGCGCGTCAAGCATTCGGCCTTACTCCTATCCCCGCGCTGCCTTTGGATTGATTAGCCCAGGCGATGGTTGAAGCGCCGCAGCAACCATTCCTTGATCCATTCGCGCGTTGCTTCACTGATCACCGTGCCGGCGGCATAGGCTTTCTCAGCCGCTTCGCCCACCACCTCATCATATTCGCCAATCACCGTGCCGCGCTTTTCCTTGTATTCCGGATCGGCGAAGATGCGCGTGAAGGCAGTGCGATACAAATCCTGCACAGCGCGCGGCGTTTCCTTCGGCACGACCACGAATTTCTGCGCGGCAAAGCCCGCGACGAACAGCGTGCGATAGGCATCCCATGCCGGGCCTGACGGTTCCTGCCCCGTTGCCGCGCGGAGGAATTCCGGGAAGGTCGGCAAATCCGGGAAATTCGGATCGCGCACAATATCGCCCGCAGCATTCATGATGCCATAGGAAAACAGCGGCACGGCCTTGCCTTCACGCACCAGCGGCAGAACCTGGCTCGTATAGGCAGAGGATGTCTGATAATCGATCGGCGTCTCGCCACGCTCAAAGGCAAGCCGCCCCTGGCCGCGCCCCTGCATGCCAAAGACAATCTGCACATTCAGATTCATCAGCTCAAAGGCCAGCGTCGGCACGATATCGAGCGAGGTCGGGCCCTGGCTACCGAACCTCAAGCCCTGTGCGGCTTGCAGCTTCGCCAGATCAGCCGGGCCGCGCACGCCCAATTCCGGGCGTACATACAGCACGCCGCCGGTCGGGCTCGCCATCAGCACGCTCCAGGCGCGGTAGTCGTAGCGCACGCGCGGATCGCCCATCAGGAAGGGGAATTGTGTCGAGCCACTGGTGCCAAGGATGGTCAGCCCATCAGGCCGTGTGCGTTGCGCGAATTGATTGGCGCCATTGATGCTGCCGCCACCGGTAACATTGCGGATCACCACGGTTGGGTTGCCCGGCATGTGGCGTTGCAACAGCGGCAAATGAAACCGCGCCCAGACATCCGAACCGCCACCCACCGCGAAGGGGATGATCCATTCAATGGTCTTGCCGGCCATATCCTGCGCGCGTGCAGAGCCCGTCGCGGCCAGGCCAAGGCCAAGCCCGCCAAGGGCGCGGCGCGTGATTGGGAATTGTGAAGCTTTGGTCATGAAACCCTCCCCGGTCAGATTTTGGCTTCCCTTAAAGCAGAAGCGGGGGCGATGGAACCAGCGAAATCGCGCCCTGCATTTGCCGCTTTCAGTACCGCGCGCCCCCTGTTACGGATTGGCATGCCCGTCACCCAACGCACCATCACCGCGGCCGAGGCCGATATCCGGCTTGATCGCTGGTTTCATCGGCACTACCCGAACCTCACCCAGGGCGCGCTGCAGAAAATGCTGCGCACGGGGCAGATCCGGCTGGATGGCGCGCGGGTGGAAGCGAATGCGCGGCTCAAGCCCGGGCAGCAATTGCGCATCCCGCCCATGCCGGCTGAAGCGTCCAAACCGCCTTCAGCCCGCCCGGTGTCAGACCGGGATGCAGCCGCGCTTGAACGCATGGTGATCTACCGCGATGCCTCCGTGATCGCGATTGATAAGCCGCAGGGCCTGCCAGTGCAGGGGGGGCCAGGGATTACGCGGCATGTGGATGGCATGCTGGATGCGCTCCGCTTTGGGTATGAGGAACGCCCGCGCCTGGTGCATCGGCTGGACAAGGACACATCCGGCGTTCTGATCCTGGGGCGTACCGCCGCCGCTGCTTCACGATTGGCCGCCGCGTTCCGTGGCCGCGATGCCGAGAAAACCTATTGGGCTGTCGTGATTGGCCGCCCGCATCCGCTGGAAGGCCGCATTGACCTGCCGCTCGCCAAGCTTGGCGGGCAGCGCGGCGAACGCGTAGCCGGGGTTGCGGATGGTGAGGGCACGCGCGCCGTCACGCTGTATCGCGTGGTGGATTCCGCGCAGCGTCAGGCGGCGATGCTGGAATTGCGCCCGCTTACGGGCCGCACCCATCAGCTGCGTGTACATTGCGCCGAGGCCCTACACTGCCCCATCATGGGTGATGGCAAATATGGCGGGCAGGCCGCGCATCTGGAAGGCTTCGGCAATACGCTCCATCTGCATGCCTGGGCCTTGCGGCTGCCGCATCCGGAAGGTGGTATGCTGGAACTCGCCGCCCCCTTGCCAGCGCATATGAAGGATACCTTCGCCATGCTCGGCTTTGATCGCCCGAAGACACCGCCATGTCGGCATCTGCGCTGAAACCCGCCCGGCGCTGGCCGCGCTATCTGGCGGGCGGGTTTGCGCTGCTTTTTCTGCTGCTGATTGGCGGTGTTTTCGCGCTGCGCGCCGCTTTGGAATCCGGCCGCTTCACGCCGCGCATCAAGGCCGAGATCGAAAACGCCACCGGCTATCGCGCGGAGATTGGCGCCGTTGATCTGGCCCTTGGGCTGATCCCCAAGCTTGAACTCCGCGATGTGACGCTGAGCACGCCGGGCGGCACCACGCCGGGGCTGGTGGCGCCAAGGTTGGCGGCGAGTATTTCGCTACGCTCCCTGATTTCCGGCGGCATCGAAATCCCGGTTGTGGAAGCGGATGGGCTGAAGCTCAATCTTGACCCATCGCTTTGGGCGCTGCCTGCCACGGAAAGGCCCGCGCGAGACGCCGCCGCGGCGCCATCAGCACCCAGGCCCGCAGCCAGCATGCCGCATATCGGGCTGGTCCGGCTGCATGATGCGCATGTGATCCTGCCGGGCAGTGCGGGGCGGGATATCGAAATCCCTTCTCTTTCCATCCGCAATGTCAGCGCCACCAGCACCAGCGATCTGGCGGCGGAGTGGCGCTTCCGGGGAATTACCTTCACCTTGGCCGGGCAGGCCGGGCCTTTGCTCGGCGGTGCGCCCGGCAAGCTGCCGCCACTCGGCGCGCTGAGTTTCAAGGCCGGCGCGGGTGATCTTGGCTGGCTGCTGCCGGGCCTAAGGCTTGAGGGGCTGGAATTGATCGCGCCGCCAGAAGGCGAGGCCAAGCTCTCCGGCGCGCTGACCCGTGGCGGCAATACCGCGCAGCTTGAGGCGAATTTGGGCGAGATTGGCAAGCTGCTTTATGGCTTCACCGGGCCATTGCCGATGGAAGCCCGGCTTACTTCTGCCGATGCCAGCATCACGCTGAAGGGCGCCGTGGCACGCCCGCTGGAATTGGCCGATGGCCAATTCGACCTGACGGCGGATGTGCCGGATGCGGCGGGGCTTTCCGGCTTTCCAGCTCTGCCCCCAGGGCTGCGGGGGGCGGCGCGGCTTGAATGGCGCGATCCGCAGAATATCAGCCTGCCGCGCTTCCAGCTCACCAGCCCGGCACTTGTCGCCAATGCAGCACTGACGCTTGGCCTGGCCGGGCGACCCAATCTGACCGGGCAGATTGAAGTCACGCGGCTTGATCTGGATGCGCTGAGCCGAGCCCCCACGGCAGGTCCCGCGCCCGCCGCGCCTTCAGCGCCGCCTGCTTCCGCGGGCGATGGCCGCGTCATTCCCGATATCGCCGTGCCTGTCGCATCGCTAATGGCGCTGGATGCAGAGTTGCGGCTTGCCATCAGCGGCGTCACCTCTCGCAATCTGCGGCAGGCAGCGATGCAGACCAATCTCCGCCTCAATAATGGCGCGCTGACACTCGCCCCTTTCAACATGACCATCCCAGCCGGGCGGCTTGCGGGGCAAATCAATGTGAATGCGGCCGCCAACCCCGCGCAATTTGGCCTTAGGCTGCGTTCGCAAGGTACCGGGCTTGATCTTGCGGCGCTGAGTGGTGCGCTGGATGGGCTTGGCCTGCGCGGGCGGGGAGAGATCGCCGCAGATCTGCGCGGTGCTGGCGCCAATACCCGGGCGATTGCGGCCAGCCTGAATGGCACGCTCGGCATCGCTTTGGTGAACGGCCGGCTGGAACAGGGCGCCGCCATGGATGCGCTGGGCGCCATGCTCGCGCTGCTATCGCCTGCATCGCAGCGGCTTGGCGCGGTGGAGCTGCGCTGCGTGGCACTGGACTTTGCAGCGGAACAGGGCGTCGCGCAAAGCAGCGCGCTTTTCATGGATAGCGCCATTGGCCAGATCAATGGTCAGGCGGGCATCAATCTGCGCGATGAAAGCCTGAATGGGCGGCTGAATACCAATCTGCGGGTTCTGGGCCTTGCGCTGCGCGCGCCGGTCAATCTTGGCGGCACACTCGCGTCACCGCGCCTTGGCGTGCCGGCTGGTGCGGCGATTGGCCAAAATGCGGCTGGGCTGCTGGCGGATGCGCTTACCGGGCGGGTGGTGACTGATCCTTTGGGCAATCTGCTCGGTGGGTCCGGGCGGAATGCAGAAGCGGATTGCGCCGAGCCTTTGCGTATCGCGCGGCTTGGCGCGGAGGGTGCCGCACCCGCACCGCGCGCCGCGCCGGAAGCGGCGCAGGAAGCGCCACGGCCTTCTGTGCCTTCCCTGCCATCACCGGTGCAGGATGTGCTGCGCGGCCTTGGGGGGATTTTGGGGGGTGGGCGGCGGTGAAGCTGGCTTCAGCCTTCCACATCATCGAGCGATAGCCCGAGCGCTTCCAAGCCTTCTTCCAGCATATCGCCGAGCATTTCGATACCAAGCAAATAGGTCGCTGGATCCCGTATATTGCGTTCGCGCGCCAGGTTGCGCGCTTCTTCCCAATCATCGGCCTCATAATCGCCGCGGCCGATCCAGGCGAGGGCGATCAGTGATGCCTGTTCATCCTCATTCAATTCACTGATGAAGGCGCGCAAAGCATCCTCATCCATGTTTTCATCATCTTCGGCGTCGAGGCCTTCTTCATCCTCATCCGCACGAGAAATGGCGCCGCTTTCCTCACCTTCCTGGACAGCACGCGCCGCATCCACAATGGCGGCCACTGATTCCAGACTAATGCCCAGATCGAATTCTTCATCCTCATCATCACGTGCGGCCATGGCGCTTCTCCGGCTTCAACGGCGGCACTCAAGCACAGGGGCGCGGGGCATTTCCAGCCCTGCGCCTCAGCGCCGCGAAAGATCAACCAGCCCGGCGACACCTTCTTCGGTGCCAAAGGCCAAATGCGTGCCGGAATCGCTCCAGGCCAGCACTGAAACCGCGCCGCGCCCCGGTGCGGCCACGGGCACAATGCGCCCACTCGCCACCTCGGCAATCAGCACCAGCCCGTCATTGAAGCCGGCCGCCACCACTTCCTGCTGCGGATGGCAGGCGACCGCCGAGCACAGCGCCTGATCGCCGCCGGCGAGTTCCGTTGGCGCCTTGCCCATCGGCCCGCCACCAAAAAACGGCCACAACACGACGCAATCCGCGCCCGAGGTTGCAAGCCACCGCCCCTTGGAAGTGAAAGAAAGCGATTTGGTCTTCGCCGGATAGCCCGCCATGCGCATATGCTGCCCATCCGCGAGCCGCCAACCATGCAGGGTATTTTCCTGCATGGAAGTCACCACATGCGTCCCATCCGGGCTGAAAATAATGCCCGTATGGCTGCCCTTCCATTCCAGTGAACGCGGCTTGTCATCCTTCGCCGCCACAAACCAAAGCGAGGCGCCATTGTAATGGCTCGCCGCGATGCGCTTGCCCTTTGCATCGAAAGCAATGCCCGTGACCGAGGTTGGATGCGCGAGTGATTTCAGCGCGGCCCCCGTGCCATCCAGCACATGCACGGCCTTGCCGACCACGGCGGCGCGCAGCCCGCTTTCATGGGCCGCGACATGTTCGACCCAGCGGCTGCCGTAACGCGCCAATTCGGTGAGCGTGCCATCCGCGCCAAGGCGCATCAGCCGCCCATCATCGCCGCCGGAAATCACGCCATCCTTGGCATCGGCACAAAGCGACAGCACCGCGCCCTGATGCGCTTCACGCTGCGCCCAAGCATCTTGCGGGGCAGCAAGCTTCGCCTGATGCAAGACGCCATCGCTGGTGCCAAAGCTGCAGGTGCGGCCTTCATGGCCAAAGCCAATGCCAGCAACCCAGGCGCCGAGGTTTTGCGAAACGCCCCGGCTATCCAGCAGATAATCCGCGCTGCTCATGCTTCGGGTGGGCTCCAGCGGGCGATTTCGGCATTGATCTTCGCCTCATCCTCACCGGCTTGGCAGGCTTCAAAACCACGACGCAGCCAGGGGCGATTCAAATCGCGCCCAATGAAAACCAGCTTTGAACGGCGCGGATCGCCTTCCTTCCAGGGGCCGATGAAATCGCCATCGGCAATCATATGCACCGCCTGGAAAGCGAAGCGGCGATCATCGCCCTCATAAGCCAAAATGCCTTTGGTACGCAGCAAATCCTGCCCCTTGCTGGACAATACCTGCGTGATCCAGGCGTTGAAACGCTCAGCGTCAATCGGGCGATCCACTTCGAAGGAAACGCTGTTCACTTCGGAATCATGTTCGTGATCATCCTCGCCCGAGAGGAATTCCGGCTCCCGTTCCAGAATGCGTTCCAGGTTGAAGGCATCGCGCCCGATCACGGCGCTGATCGGCACATCGGATTTCGTGGCGCGGCGAATTTCAGCATAGGGGTTGATTGCGCGGATGCGCTTTTCAACTTCCGCCGCTTCGGCTTCGCTCACCAGATCCATCTTGTTCAGCACAATGATATCGGCGAAGGCGATCTGTTCCTGCGCTTCGGTGGAATCCGCCAACCGCGCTGGCAGATGCTTTGCATCCACCACGGTCACAATCGCATCCAACTTCGTCGCACGCTTCACATCATCATCAACAAAAAAAGTCTGCGCCACAGGGGCAGGGTCCGCGAGGCCGGTGGTTTCCACAATAATGCCATCAAACTTGTCGCGCCGCTTCATCAGCCCGGCCAGGATGCGGATCAGATCACCGCGCACCGTGCAGCAGATGCAGCCATTGTTCATCTCAAACACTTCTTCATCGGCATCCACGACCAGGTCGTTATCCACGCCAAGCTCACCGAATTCATTAATCACGACGGCGAATTTCTGGCCGTGATTTTCAGTGAGGATACGGTTCAGCAGCGTGGTTTTGCCGGCACCAAGATAGCCGGTCAGCACGGTCACGGGCACGGGGGCGCGGGTGGTGTCGCTCACGTGGGTTTCTCCATCAGCAAGGTTTGAGACCCTATATGGGGCGAAGCCGGGCAGAGGTCACCCCGCCCGGCGAGAGACTTAGGCCGCCTCCGCCATGATGGCATCAGAAAGTGTGTTGATCAGCCGGTCCACATGCGGCTTTTCGCAAATCAGCGGCGGCGACATGGCGATGATATCGGCCGTCACGCGGATCAGCACGCCCTCATCAAAGCAGCGGCGGAAGACATCCAACGCGCGCTGCGTGGGCTTGCCGGGGCGGGGCGCCAATTCCACAGCGCCAATCAGCCCGACATCGCGGATATCAATGACATTGGGCAAGCCTTTCAGCGAATGCACCGCATCCTGCCAATAGGGCTCCAAGGCGCGGGCGCGGCCCGGCAAATCCTCGGCGCGATGCAGTTCGAGCGTGGCAATCGCCGCAGCGGCGGCCAGCGGGTGCCCGGAATAGGTATAGCCGTGGAAGAATTCGATCCCCGCGCTGGTACCCGTCACGATGGCATCATAAATCTCGTTCTTCACGGCCACCGCGCCCATGGGCACGGCGGCGTTCGTCAGCCCCTTGGCCATGGTCATGATATCGGGCGTCACGCCGAGGCGTTCCGCGCCGAAATTGGCGCCGAGGCGACCAAAGCCGGTGATGACCTCATCAAAAATCAGCAGAATGCCATGCTTGGTGCAGATATCGCGCAGCCGCTTCAAGTAGCCCACCGGCGGCACCAGCACGCCGGTTGACCCGGCCACGGGTTCGACCATGACCGCGGCAATGGTCTCCGCCCCATGCAAGGCCACCAGGTTTTCCAGCACATCGGCCAATTCGGCGCCATGCGTCGGTTCACCCCGGCAATAGCTGTTCTGGGCGGGCAGATGCGTATGCGGCAGATGGTCCACATACGGCAGCAGCGCGCCGAATTGCTTGCGATTGGGGCCAATGCCGCCCACCGACATGCCGCCGAAACCCACGCCATGATAGCCGCGTTCGCGCCCGATCAACCGCACGCGGGAGGATTCACCCCGCGCCTTATGATAGGCGAGTGCGATTTTCAGCGCCGTATCGGCGGCTTCACTGCCGGAATTGGTGAAGAAAACCCGGTCCAGCCCCTCGGGCGTCATATCCGCAACCCGTGCCGCGGCTTCAAAGGCGATGGGATGGCCCAACTGGAAGGCGGGCGCGAAATCCATGATCGCGGCCTGCTTTTGGATGGCCTCCACAATCTCCCGCCGGCCATGCCCGGCATTGCAGCACCAAAGGCCAGAGGTACCGTCCAGAATCTCCCGCCCCTCCGGCGTGTAGTAATGCATGCCCTCGGCGCGCGCGAGCATGCGCGGGCGGTCCTTGAAATACTTATTGTCCGAATAGGGCATCCAAAACGCGTCCAGATTATTCGGGCGCGGCACATTGATCTCATTCATCGGGGTATCTCCGGTATTCACCTCAATAAACCCCCGCAAGCGCGCGGGGGCAAGCGGGAGTTTGCTCAACCTTGACGGAGTTCCGGGAAATCTTCCTCCCGATACTCGCCGGCTGACCTGTTGCCGGCGGCGAAGCGCTTTTCCTCCAATTGGCGGAGTTCCACGCGGCGGATCTTGCCGGAAATCGTCTTGGGCAATTCATACACTTCCAGCCGCCGCACGCGCTTGAAGGCGGAAAGCCGCCCGCGCAGATGCTGGAAAATAGACAGCATGGTGGCCGGGTTCGCCACCGCCCCGGGCGCCAGCGCAATGAACGCCTTGGGCACCGCCATGCGCATGGCATCGGGTGCCGGCACCACGGCCGCTTCCGCCACCGCCTCATGCTCGATCAGTACGCTTTCAAGTTCAAAGGGCGAAATCCGGTAGTCGGAGGCTTTGAACACATCATCCGCCCGCCCGACATAGGTCAGGTAGCCATCCTGATCCCGATTGGCGACATCGCCGGTGCAATAAAACGCCTCGCCCGCCGGCAGGGTGCTGCCATCATCAGCCTGATAGCCCATCATCAGCCCGGTTGGCGCGGGGTTGAGGGCGATGCAGACCTCCCCTTCCTCAGCCGGCTTGTCATCGGGGTCGAGCAGCACAATCCGGTAGCCCGGCAGCGGCTTGCCCATGGAGCCTTCCTTCAACGCCATCCCCGGCGGATTGCCGATCTGTGCCGTGGTTTCCGTCTGGCCAAAGAAGTCGCGGATGGTGAGGCCCCAGGCGTCACGCACCTGTTCGATGATTTCGGGATTTAGCGGTTCCCCCGCGCCGGCCACTTCGCGCAAGGAAGTGCGGATGGATTTCATGTCTTCCTGGACAAACATGCGCCAGACCGTGGGCGGAGCGCAGAGCGTCGTTACCCCATTGGCGGCAATCGCTTCCAGCATGCCGCGCGCATTGAAGCGCGGCTGATTGGCGATAAACACTGCCGCGCCCGCAATCCAGGGCGCGAAAAGGCAGGACCAGGCGTGCTTGGCCCAGCCAGGCGAGGAGATGTTCAAATGCAGATCGCCCGGCTGCAAACCCAGCACGAACATGGTGGAAAGATGCCCCACCGGATAGGATTGATGACTATGCAGAACAAGCTTCGGCTTGGCCGTGGTGCCTGACGTAAAGTAAAGCAGCATAGGATCGCGGGCCTTGGTCGGCCCATCCGGGGTGAAGCTGGCCGCGCCCTGATGCAGGGTGTCGTAAGCGATCCACCCCGCCGGCGCCGCGCCCACGGCAATGCGCGTCACACCCGCTGCCAGCCCCTCGAATTTCGGCGCATCGGCGGCATTTGCCACCACGAAGCGCGCGCGGCCTCTGGTAAAGCGGTCCTTCAAATCATCGCCGGCGAGTAACGTGGTGGCGGGGATCACCACGGCGCCCAATTTCATCGCCGCCAGCATGACTTCCCAAAGCGGCACGACATTGCCGAGCATGAGCAGAATGCGATCGCCGCGCTTGACCCCAAGCGCGCGCAACCCATTGGCGACACGGTTGGACGCTGCCGAAAGCTCGGCAAAGCTGCGCTCCGCCGCGCCGTCGCCGACAATCCTGAGCGCAAGGCGCCCACCATGCGCGCCGGCGGCCAATTCCGCGTCAAACCAATCGAGCGCCCAGTTGAAATGATCCAGCGCCGGCCAGCGGAAATCGCGATAGGCCGTGGCGTAATCCCCACGCTGCGCCAGCAGAAAATCCCGCGCGGCTTTGAATGCGACTTGGCTCATGCCCCGATCCTCCC
>Ga0315907_10002115_pt1 | contig 25682 bp, 23 predicted proteins | sample LakEriMetagenome_3_FD_203525 | JGI IMG/M metagenome (GOLD analysis project Ga0315907, IMG submission 203525) | Freshwater fungal communities from buoy surface, Lake Erie, Ohio, United States - Buoy 12 MA123 | ecosystem: Environmental > Aquatic > Freshwater > Lake > Lake biofilm | place: USA...
CGATATGCAAGACGTGAAGTTGGAATCGATTTTTAAAGTGGCAAAAAACCTGACTGAAAAAATCGACTTCACTTTTGAAAATAAGTACACCTACGACATTCTTGCCTACCGAGGGGGTACTCCCCGTCCTGATAACGTCATTAACAGCTTTGCCATTAACGTAAACCTTCAGTTTTAATTCCGACAAAAAAAATCAAATTTAAATTCGTTTTTATCAATTTAATCCTCCTTCATTTTTTTTTCTAACAGTCGATAAGCCGTGTATGAATAGATGGACTATACAACGTGCTCTTACTCAAACTGATATCCCCTACTTCTCACTGAGTTTCCTTGGTGGGTTTTGTATCTACATTCTAAAACTCGCCTCAGTGGTGAAAGTTTTAGATGATCTAGGAATGGAATTTTATCCGTGGCTGATGCTGATTCAAGGCTTCAGTATTTACGGTGCTGTTAAATACTCCGAAAAGTTTTCATCTCGTAGTCCCTTTGAATTCTGTAGCATGATATTTTTAGCAGGACTTGTCATTGTGGGTCTTGGAAATATTCCTGAAATCCAACCATCCATTTATCCGCAAGTTTTTTCAATTGGGCTCTTTGTTGCAAGCTCGATTTTACTTTCTCTTTTAGAAGTGAATTTAAATGACATTATTTTTTCTCAAATAAGTCTTTTAAAGAACCCACGAATTGCCACCAGTCTTGCTCTCTTTGAAGAAACTGGTGCTTTAGTTGGTGCATCGCTGACCTTCTTTGGAGGTAGTCTTGCAAACTCAAAAACCAACTTAATGATTAGCCTTGTGCCTTTTGTACTAAGTTCTCTGCTCATTATTTCGCTCAAGAAAAAAGAATCAACAAAAGTGGAAGTTTCTCAAAAATCTCGTTCAACAGATGAAGTTTCTCTCAAACTTTATCCGTTTAGCATGATGGTTATTGGTCTTTTTACGACTCTTCTTTGTCTTAAGCACCTCCAAGGTTTTACCGTGATGGTAGGCCTGAATGAACTCAAAGGTCAGGGAGGTCATGGACTAACAAAGATCTTCTCACAGTTTTCCATGATTCAGACCTCACTCATTTTTGTCGTTCTACTAACTTCAATGTGGCGTAAGTCAAGACTTCCGACTTGGAGTAAGGGAATTAATAGTTTCTTTGCTATACAAACTGTTTCGATGACAGCGCTGATGGCCATTCCTAATCCGTTTCTTTATCTTGGAACTGGTGCCATGAGAAAAATCTGGCAACATACTTTCCTTGAAGAATCTATGAATATTCTTAATTCTTCTTTGCCAACGGAAATTAGAATTAAAGTGCGCTCCCTCATGGAGCGCTATGGAAATCTCGTGGCCTACTCTCTACTGGCCGGGATTAGCTATCTTTGTATCAATAAAATCACTCCTATGTGGACCGCTTGGATCATTACTTCTGGATTAGGTGTGCTTGGTCTTGTTATGAGAAAAAGACTCTTTAGCACTCTGACTGATTATCAAGTTGGTAACATGGTAAGAACTGATGTCTACGAAGCAGTGAACTCTTGTTACTCCCTGGCCAATCCAGAAGCTTCTAATCATGCCATGGCGATGATTTCTCTCATGAATCAAAAACCTAAGCCTATGCTTTTGAAGGCGATTATCAGATCACTTGGAAACATGCACTCTGAAGAGGCCATCGTTCCTCTGATGCAGATATATCAAACCAATACTCGTGAAGACGTTCAACTGGCAGCTATTGAATCGCTTTTGAAATTTAAATCTCATGAGATTGATTATTTTCTTCTTAAGAGCTTACAAAAAGTGATTGAAGAGCAAACATCTCTCGGAGAAATAAGACGCTCTATTTTTACAGCTATAACGTCAAGACTTAGTGATGTTGCCATCCCAACTCTTCTAGGAATCCTTAAGAATAATCCAGAAGATCAAAGGATTATTGCCAACGTTCTGATCGTGATGGGTGAAATTGCAGTCAAACAAAATGATATTGCCCTTCTTGATAAGATTTCAGAGTATCTTGGGCCTCAATATACCCGTAGGGTTCGTGCCAATGCCTTGATGTTTCTTTTCCACCACAAAAGATATCATGCCAAGGCCAGCAGTATTTTTGGTACTTTCCTCGCCTCAAATGATGAATATGACCGAAGTGCTGTCGCCTTCCTTGCTGGTGAATTGCATTTAAAAGGGATGATGGGGTTTGTTCTTGAAAATAGTAAAACTCAGAGTCATCATAACTCAACACTCCTTATGGCACTCCTTAAACTTGGCTATGATGAAGCAACTTATTTGTGTGCAGATCTTATCCTGAATGTTCCTGAGCAAAGGGTTGTGGCCCTCAATCAGTTAAGTGCAATTAACAATAATAGCACCCGCTATAAAGTGTACTTTGAAGTCCTGGAAAAATTTCCTGATAGAATTAACGAATTCCTACAATACTTAGTGAAAAGTAACAGAGATTATGATGATGACCGCTGCCTTATTCACAAAGAAGCTAAACGCCTTGGTCTTGAAGTAATGGAAGATAACCAGCTCTTCTTAAGTGAAAAACCTAAAGAAGTTAAAGCGGCATAAAATAAGAGTGGTCGGACTGATTCAATTAGAATCAACGACCACTCATTCATCAATTACAAACTAAAATTAAGATTAAATGATAAAAGATCAAACATTTGAGATCAAATAATCTCAACTAAGCGGCCATTAGTGATTTTTTGACTTGGGAATGAAGCATAGGCAGGTTGTGAGTTTTTTGCATACAATCTCGAGCAATCTTCCCAGTGAAGGCATCCATTCTCATCAAAAATGCCTCGTCACTAAGTGAATCAAAGCTCTGTAGATAATTATAGAATTCTCTGAGGTGACCATAATAGCGGTAACGAAGATTGCAGTAATAAAGCAAATTCAGATAATTCACCATCTGATCATGATTGAATTTAAAATAATCTTCCACAACAGATAGTGCATCTTCTAAATTCGCTGGTCGCTGTGAAGCACCTTCTAAATATTGAATGAGTTTATCAATAATGTGCTCAGTGATTTTAAGAAAGAGTTCATCTTTTTTTGGAAAGTAGTAAGCCACAAGGGATCGATTCACGTCGGCAAGCTTGGCAATCTCTCCAATTGAAGCATGCTCAATCCCAATGGAGGCCACACATCTAATCGCTGCTTGGATAATATCTTCTGAAGTTTTTTGACCCTTTTTACTGAGCTTCATAAGCTACTGATCGGCAAACAAAGAAAAAACTATAATCAAAGCAAAACAGTCAAATAATCACCTTCAATTTCAAAGGATTTGAGGTGTGCACGCTTTAAAAAATCGTAAATAGATTTAGGGTCTCGGGGAAATTTGAAATTAAATTTGAGCTCAAAACCTTTTTTTGACTTTTGAAGTTCCAACTTTTTGAGAGAGACTTTAGTCGCCGTATTAAAATATAAAACACACCCCAAGATCATAGCAAATTCATTCAATTCCAATTTTTTAAGAATTTTCTGATCAAATTCAGGCTGCTTAAAACTTAACTTTTGGAAAAGATGATCCATGAGTCCAGCGAAATTAATGGTTTGAGATTGATTAAATAATAAACTCTCCACCGAGCTTAACCCATTCTCCAGAGACTTTTGCCCTAAAATTTTAAGTTCTTTTCCAAATTCCGGAGTTTCAATATGAGTTCGAGTAAATTCACTTAATGGCCCATCTTCAAGGGAAACAAAAAGCGCCTGCCAAAAAAAATTTCTTAATAACTGAGCAACATCTTTAGTATCGACAGATTTAAAATCGGCTTTGATCCTATCAGCTTGAGTCTTGAAAATACTATATATGGCATCAGATTCCGCTCCCCATGTAGATGAGGTCATGGAAGCTGAAGCTATGTTTTTTTGAATTTCTCTCAAAATAAAGTAATACAACCTTTGATCCTGATTCTGAAGCTTCAGGACCTTTACATCCCACAGGGAACTTCCCAAGGTTGCAGTAAACACTAAGTCGGTTGGCCCATCTAAATCTTTACGAAAAGGGAGGGCCTTCAATTGTAAAAGAAGTTGATTAGTTTTTTCTGCTTGGCCTTGGGTAAAAACTTTGATCCAAGGAAAAAGGTCCTCATGACCATAATTTTTATCAAAACTATCAGACGTTGAAGAGATGAATTTCAAGTGATCATCTGTTTTTACAATGCAAAAAGAGTTCTCTTTCTTAAGAAACTTCTGAAGTTCATTTGAGATAACAATATTTTGATTTTCTTCATCTAAAATTTTAATGAGCTTTTGATTATTTCCTCTAAGGGAGCTAAGCACTGTTTTATATTTACTCTGGAGATGCTCCTCAAAAGCGAGGTCTTTAAGAAAAAGAATTTTTATTCCATCACGGGCAGTTATACCCACTTGAACAATTCCTGTTTGATTTTGAGCGGTCGTAAAACCAAGGTGATAAAATACACCCTCCTGCAAATCAGATAAAGATTTCTCTTCAAAACTCATAAGTGAATTAAATTTAGTTTTAAAGCGCAAAGATTTTTTTTGGGAAAAATTATAAGTTGCCTCAAAGGCTGGGTTCATATAGAGCACACAATCATCTTGGTCTAGGACAAGAATTGGATCAAAGCATAAATCATAAAAAGTGAAATCAAAATTCAAATAATAGTCCCGTTTTAATAAATTCTCTCATGATCAGATTCTCAGTCTGACTGTCTCTAATTGAAAATTTAGAGAATTGAAAATACAGATCAAGTCCATTATACCAAGTGAGCTGATTTTTTAAAAGGAGTGTCCGATGTTCCAATTTTAAGAGGGCCCCGTAGCTTTCATTAACATCGCCTGTCTTGATAACAGATTTTCTTAATCGAGTACTTATTTCTAATTTTGGAATAATCTCCTTAAATTCAACACCCAACTCAGCAAGCCAAAGAGCATGAGATTTGATACTAAAATCACCTGATTCCGCTGCAAAGTAAGGTAGATCGATTCGAGAGATACCAAAATAGTAATTATTTTTTTCCATGCCTAAACTTGTCTCATGGAGCAACTTTGAGCGATTTTTATTATTCGAATCCGCATTAAGTGTATAAAAATTATGACCTAAGACACCGACCCACTCTTTTTGATAAAACTCATAATTAAGACCTCCGGACACAGGGTTGTAGGTTGCACCTGTTGCTGAAGCAGAGGATTTCCATTGATTCATTTGGATCAATTGCAGACCACCAAAAAAAGCCAGGGAATGGTTAAATTGTTTTGCTGTTTTTTGATCTCCGATAACAGGTAATGACTCAACCTTTTCTACCAAGAGTTCTGAAGTCGCTTTTTTTCCACTTCTTGCCCAAGCATCTATGGGTGTAATGCTCAATAAATAACTACCGGCTTCAAGCTCAGGGAGCTGAATTTCAGGATGAATTGTATTTTGAACATATATTTTTTTACCATCATGAGACCGAATGATTTCAATTCCGTAGGTCTTCGCCCCAGGAATGGGATCAAAGCTAAGAATTTCTAATTGATCAGGGCTTCTGGGTAAAATGGGGCTAGCCTTGAGTCGATAGCTTTTCTTTAATTGAGGTGCCTCAAGAATTGGTGGTAGTTCAACTCTCAGATTTTGAGTTGAGGAGTACTTTGAACAATCATTTGCCTCAAGACAATATTGTCCTCGAATTTTGTAGACTCCTGCCTGGACAATCTTTATTTTGAAGTCTCCCGACTGGGATGTTTCGATCTGGAGAGGCTTAAAATCCTCATCTTTACTCAATTCAATCTTAAAATGGCCACCGAGGTTTTCTTTGAAGTTCACTAAAGAGAAATTAAGATTTGCTGAACCTGTAGTATGACTTAAGAGAACCTTATTCTCCCATTTTTTAAATTGAGGTGGTATTAAATCTAACTGACGAAATACCACGCAGGTCTCTTCATTGCCTTTGAGACGAAATTTATTTTCTCCCCTGATGAGTTTTATTTCTGCTAGGTTATTTGTTATAAAGTCCTCTTGTTTTTCATTCCAGCTCAGGAGTTCACTCTCTTGTGCACATGAAGGACATAGTTCATCTCGACGTAAGAATTCTTTTTTCGTAGATCCAGAACATAAATCTGAATTCAACCGATTCGCCTGACGGATCACGACGGCTCCGTTTTCGCCCTTCACGGAAATATTAAAAGCATTTTTCTCACCAAAAAAATCGACATGCTCTTCTCTTGCCTTGAGTTCTAGCACTTTTCCCTTAGTCCCTGAAATTTCGTAGATTTTATTTTTAAATTTAAGACGTAGGGGTCGATCAGAGAAAGTTATTTTCAAAAATCCATATTCTAATTTGATATCATGGTCGACATCTGCCGTGATTTCAAGCAGTGAATTTTCTAAGAGATCAACCCTGTTTTCAAAAAGCGAAATTTTTGCCAAAGATTCTTTACCTGTAAAAACTCGATCTTTTACACCAAGTTTTTCACCAGGGCCTACGTCCTTCCATCTGAAGTCAGCGCGACGTCTCAGCCTCACTTCTTGATTGATTTCAATTAAAGAGGCAAGGGCGGTGGGAGAGCTTTCAGTTGTGGATTCTTTTGTAGGGCGCCAGAGAAAAAAACTTGAAATAATTGCAACACCAAATAAAACCAGGATAAGAATTATATCCACATTAAAAGGGTTTTCAGGGTTATGTTTTTTTTTAAAAAACATGTTAATCTTTTTCTATGAGTTCATTTAAGTTTGCTCTGCCTTATAGATATAAATTTATCATTTTTTTTGTGATTTTGATCATCACCACACTTTTTGCCTTCCTCGGAGTGAGTGTTCGCTCTTTTGAAAAGGATAAAACTTCATATGTCTTTGATTACATACTAAACACAAACCAGACAAAAATTGGCAATCTTGAGGCGATCATCAAAGATGTAAAGTCCTCTGTGACACTCTTCATTTTCAACAATAAGAGTGTTGATATTTCCCAAAAGATACAGTTTATCGCTCAACTGAAGTCGGACAAATTATATCTTTTTAGAGGTAAACAAGACTTGAAAGAGGCCCTGGCCCTAGAACTCATCCGCCAAAAGTCACAACTTTCTGACTTAAATTCAAGTAGCTCATTACTCATGCGTTTTGAAGCGTCCAAAGATTTTTATTTCTTACTCTTTAAAAGCCCCCTGGATCAATCCCTTATCATTACGGGATTACATCGAGGCGTCATAGATGATCTTTTTGAGGATGAAAATGGACAGTTTTCTTTTACTCATAATGGAAAGGAAATTATTTCCACTCTGCCTGGGACCAAACGCTCTATTGAAACACTTTTTAGTCTTTCCCAAAATAAAGTTCAGCGTATTCAAATCGATAAAGAAACTTATTATGCAGTTTCGACTCCCTCTAAAATGATGAATCAAACAGTGGTAACAGCACTGAGGGAATCTGATCTTTTCTCCTTTCTAAGTGATCTTAGAACACAAAATATTGCCCTGGCCGGACTGATTATTTCCCTCAGCTCTATTATTGGAATTCTCTTTGCAAAGAAACTGACGAATTCCATCAATCTCCTTATCGGTGCCGCCAATCAAGTCTCTGGGGGAGACTATAATGTGAAGTTTGAGCAGGTGGAAGCTGGTGAGATCGGGGTTTTACAATCCACCTTTGTGAAGATGTCCGAAGCCGTAAAATTTAGTCTGGTGAGAGAAAGAGAGCATCAAAGGATTGAAAATGATCTAAAAATTGCTCGGTTGGTGCAAGAAACATTTTTCCCAGATTACCAATCTAAAAATGAGCATGCCCATGTGGCCTGTTATTATGGCCCGGCCAATGAATGTAGTGGTGATTGGTGGGGATTTTTTGAAATAGATCATTATCAATACTATTTTATGGGTGATGCCACTGGCCACGGTGTTTCCTCCGCTCTCATGACGGCAAAAGCTTACTCCTTAGTCTATGGACTTAAAAATCAAATGCTCTCTAAAGAAATTGATTATCTCACTCCAGCAAAAATGATGGAAGCCCTTAACCAAGTCCTCTGTAGTTCAAAACAAGTTTTGATGATGACCTTTTTCATCATGCGGATTGATTCGCGCACGAGAGAAATGCTTTACTCCAACGCCTCCCATGAAATTCCTGTTATCGTTACAGAAGCTGGCGAAGTTCACGACGTGTTTGAAATAGGCTCTATGCCCGATGCTCGTTTAGGCTCTGAGACAAATGCTCAATATAAAAACTATGCCTGGAAATTAAATCTCCATGATATCATTTTACTCTATACGGATGGATTAACCGAGTGCTCCAACTCCCAAGGGAGATATTTTGGGGCCAAAAGAGTCACACTGGCGATGAAGAAAATGAAAGATCTGGAACCAGAAAAAATTGTTTCAGGACTTGTAAGTGAAATTACAAATTTTTCAAAAGCCTCGTCATTTGAAGATGATGTGGGAATTATGGTTGTTAAAATATTGAATTAGGAAAAAATATGGCGGACAAAATGGTTTCTGTAAAAATGATTACTGAAGATTTTAATCTCAAGGGTGAAGATTACGCCCATCAGAAAGAACTCCATTTAGATTTCACCCATCTTCAAAAGATTAATTCCATAGGCCTGAGAGGTTTTATCATTTTCTTAAAATCCATTCCTGCGACAACACAGATTAAATACCACCACTGCTCACCACTTTTTGTTCATATGTTTAATATTGTGGATGGACTCCTCCCACCCCATGTAGAAATCAAATCCCTCTTTATTCCTTATTTTTGCCCAACTTGCCAAAATGACTATACATTTGAGGCCCAGTCCCCTTTCAATAAAGCCTCCCTCCATGAGGTCCGCCAGTGCCCAGATGATGGGGCCCAACTGGAGCTTTTTTACAGCGAGAATACCTTCTTTAAGTTTTTAAAAGCTTAAAATCTCATCAAAGTTTTTTAAAACGCCATCAAAAAATGGCTATTTTTTGTCTTTTTTAAATTCTTGATCAATCGATCAAAATTCCTTTATCACGCTAAAACTTTAAAATCACAATCTCATTCATTAATTTTATGAACTGTTTGAACTCACGGTTCATAATCGCTTTAAGAAAAAAACTTAAAGGTTTAATTATGAAAATGAGTTTTAAAAATTTCATCATTATGTCCCCACTGCTCCTGAGTGTCAGTTGCATGAAGGGATTATCTAACTATGAGGCAAAAACTGAAATCCTCCAAAATGATGGTGATGCCATCATCACTGACGCCTCATTTACTTTTGGTGGTCTTTCTGAAATTACCGACGTGACAAACTCATCTCTTGTGATTAATTGGGATTCACATCCAGATGCAGAACAATATCTAATTTATGAAGTAAGCCAATCTAAACCTCAATTAGTCGCGGGCCAGGTTGGCTCCACTAAAAAATCCATTCAACTTAATGATCTTAGTCCTTCGACGACCTATAAATTTCGCGTGCGCATGTTCACCCAGGGGAAGCAAGACACAAATTCTTATGACTTAACAGTCACCACCAAGCCTGCCCCAAGCGAGCCTACCATTGGACTTTCCCACCTTTCAATTTCTCCTGGGTTTAGCGCAACTCCTTCTTTTAAAGTCGAAGGCATCAGAGCAGGGCAAACCATTCGCTTGTTCGCCGATTCAGACTGTTCGCAAGCCATTGGTGAAAGCGTTGCCAGTACTCATCAACTCACACTTAACTCTGACGAGTTACCCGTTGGAAATAATAAAATATATGTGAAGGCTTTCAATGGAGATAATGCTTCAACTTGTTCCACGACTTTTGCGCAATACAAGCGCCTTGAGCCATTTAGCGGAATTGGATCCGTTAACGAAATCACTGATACAACTGCAGTGATTTCCTGGAAGTCTCATCCAGAAGCCGTAGCGTATGATATTTTTGATCTGACAGAAGATGGACCTTCTTATCTTGGAGGTCTCTCAGGTCAAAACTCTACCCAACTACAACTCACAAATCTTATCCCTAATCGCACCTATCAGTTGCGGGTTTATGCCAAATTGGCCAGAGGGAATTATGATGATAATCAGGTGACCTTGTCCGCTTCAACACGTCTTAATCCTGAAGTTCCCAATTCAGTCTCACTTCTCTCACCTCTTGCAAATCCAGATTTTGCCTCCCAAGTAGAAGTTGAAGTTTCTGGAGTCAAAACTGGGGATAGGATTGAGCTTCATTCAAATGGATTATGCGATCAGAAAGTCGCTGAAGGTATTGCTTCAGGAAACAAGGTTAAATTAACATTCAGTGTGCCTTTTGGTAGCAATCAATTTTTTGCGAAATCAGTCAATCAATATGGATTTGGCTCTGTTTGCAGCCAATCTCACGCGACCTACACCCGCCTTATGTGTCCTACAAACTATATTCCTGTACCAGCAAATGCTTCACTCGGAATAACTTCACCATTCTGTGTCGCCAAGTATGAAATGAAAAAAGTTAATAACGCCGCTGCCTCACGACATGATCTTCCTGTATGGACAAATATTTCAAGAGTAAACTCTAAAATTCAATGTACGAATTTAGGTCCGAAATATGATCTTATCTCCAACCCAGAATGGATGACGATTGCGCTTGATCTCGAAAACGTCGCTTCAAATTGGGGTAGCGGTGTCGTTGGACAAGGACCTTTATACAAAGGCATTAATGCAAGCAACCTAGGCCTAGCAGCTTCGGCGGATGATACTCAAGGCTATTTTGGGATTGAGTCTCTTGCTACTCAGCCTATGGGGTCGGGTAAAGAGCAGCGCCGAACGATGACTCTTTCAAATGGTCAGGTGATCTGGGATTTTGCCGGTCATAATTGGGAGTGGGTTGATTGGTCAGTAGGTGGACCTCTAGATAATGCCCCAGCATGTAATCAAGTATTACATGGTAGTCTCCTCACCTTTCAAAACAATTGTCAAAGTGCAGTAGCAGCAGATTTTATGCCTTCAAATCCTGCTAATATTTCTCTCCTTGATTATACTTCAGCCAATTATAACATCGGAACATTAACAGGTGGTACAACGCAATCATTGTCCAGAGGGCAGAGCGGAATTTTCGGTCTTTCTCTCGCTTACGGAAACACCTATACCACACCAAACTTTGGTTTTCGCTGTGTATATCGACCTTAAGAACTTAAAACAGGAGAGGATTATCCTATGGAAATCTACACTCAGCAAAAGCAATTAAGAATTGTTGATATCAGTGACTCAGATATTAATTACCTCGCTCTTAAAACTCTAAGAAGTGCTAATCCCGTCATCATGGTCCAATTGGCGTCTGTGTTCATCCTTGTTGCAGCTCCAACCATTGCTGGCGTCAATGCCCTCAATCGAGCAAAATCGCGACTCGCAGGTAAAGTTTACTGCTCAGCTATTGGCTCCTTTGCGAATTTCTTAATGTCGGCCAAAGTGGAAAGTTTCAGCAAATTCTTTTCTGGGAATACGTCCTTCTTTGATTGTCTCGAGGGATCATTTCTTAGAATCCCAATGGGGCCTGAGAGCTTAGAGACTCCATCCATAAAAAATGGTATGCACCAGGGATTACTCCTCCCCAAGGGCCATGTACGCAATCTCATAGAGAACATAGAGAAATTTTCTCTCAAATATGAAACCACTCCTATCTTTCCTATCTCAAAATACCGAGCTCCTATTTGTACCAGCGCCAATATCAGTGGAGATGCCAGAGGACCCATCGTAGAACTCAGAACAGCAAAAAATTTTGCTCTTCAAACGAATATTCCACTCATCATTGAAAATCGTGAAATTGATAAAGATTCATTATCTTTCCCTATCCTCTCTTTTGAAAAAAATAAAATATCCATTGAAAGAGGAGGAAATGGGATCTCTAAAATATTAAACAATCTGCCATCCTCAATTAGTGTTGAGATGGGGTTTTAAAAACAAACAAAGGAGATATTAGTGAATTTTATAAAAACCGGACTCATTTTAATCCTTGCTTCTCACGTATCATATGTTTTTTCCAGTGACTGTGGAAAAGATAGATTTCAAGTTATTTCAGAAGATTTTGGGGACGTTACCCTAACTCGGGGTATTTGTACGAAATTCAATGATCCTAATTTGCTAAGCGAAGCTAAATTAAGATGCGAACAGAGAGGTGCAAACAGATACACGATTCTAGGCCAAGGAGGTAATTGTGCCACTGCAGGACACTTCACATCGTTCCTGGTCTCATGCAGTCTTGAAAGTTTAGACCCTAGAATTGACTTGAGAGAGGAAGAAGAAATGGTATTAACATGCATCGAATAATTTAAATTTGGAGATTTTTGTGGTTACAACTCTTAAAAATTTATTTGTGATTTGCATTTTAACAATACTACCTGCGATTTGTTTGTCACAAGAAAAAGAACTGTTATCGGAACTCGATTCAGATATGATAACTTTTGAATCCATTTGGCAGCCTGGTGATTCATTTGGTGTTGACATCAGGGCTTCTGTCTTTTCAAACCCTAAAAACCCATATGAGTATATTGGTAAAATTCACAATGAAGGACTGGATTACCTAAGAGAAAATCAGCATTTATTCAGGGACGAGGCAGAGATGCAGCAAGTGGTGATTAATTATCTCAGAAATAAAAATTTTATTCAATCTAGCATTCATGAATATCATGAAAGGCATCAGTTGATAGAAGGGTATAACAATTCGACAGACAAGACTCGCTACCTAATCAAGCATGGCAGCAGTGAAAAATTTGGTAAATACCTCCAGATGATTGAGCAACTTTGCCAGGTTGGTCATGAGAAGGCTGACCATTCAAAACTCATCTCATTTGAAAATGAAATCATCCAAAGGGATCAAGAACTAAGTAAAGCAGATCAGAAAGCGCTTGCTATCAGCGCTAGCGTTTGCAGGTTCAGTTCTTCGTACACATACCTCAGCCAGGAAGATTTTGGAGAAACTAATAATCCAGTTCCTTACTCGAGGGGAGGTCCATGGCAGTTTGTAAAAAGTGATCTACAAGGGGCAGCCTTAGGCTATATCGCTGAAGTTGGCTATGCTGCCGCCGGAGCTCTTGCATCGGGGGGACCGATCGGTTGGGGCATTTTAGGGGTTAGTGCCGGGGCACTAGCTACTGGAGCGATTGTTGATTCAGGTGCTAATTATTTTTTTGGCTGGTAGTTTTAATCCTCACTTATGTCGGATTTGTGTGCTCAACAACGAACCTAACACTCAAATCCGACAATCCCATTTTTTTAATCTTTCAGTGAATCTATCAAATTCTTTAATTGAGAGTTTAGATTAGAGTTTTTTGAAGAATACAACGTTCTCTAGCAGTTAAACTTTCTCACCATTTATCTATCGTTCAAATTCAAAATGCCATTTAAAGTAGGCAAAAATTTGAAAATTTTAATTTTTTATACAAATGTTCAAATTTTTTAAACTGCCACCTAACCTATCAATATTGCCTTCATTGGCATTCATAACCAAACAGAAAAAAACTGATTAAAAAAACTTTCAATACAATCAACTTAAGAGCGAGGTTTAAAAAAACGAAATTGGAGGCAAAATGAAAATCTTAAAACTTATGATCTGCAGTCTTATTCTCAATCTTGGTGTAGCTTTTGCTCAATCATCATCTAATCTTGAAAAAGTTACTGAAGAAATGTCACCTTGGAAGGAAATGGCTTCCTTCGAAGTTTTACCTCTTGATCCAACCAGTCATCGATATTCTAAAACCTATGCAGCTGGAGCTTTTCTCGCTAACACAGCAGTCCCTCACTTCCCTTATGAAAAATATGGGAGAACACCACTTACCAGCATACCACCAAGAATCATTTCTCAAAGTCTTTTGGCTACTTTACCAGGCCAAACTTGTACCTATTTTGTGAAGACTCGTTATGATCTAGGCGCAGGATTTAGTACCAAACTCATTCCAGTCCTTTACACCCACACGACAGCATCAACACCAGGATTTATTAACAACCATTTTATTTTTGAATTATTGGATACCAAGGGAAGATCTTTTCGTTTTAGAGTTTCAGTAGGGGAAAAAGTACAACCAAACCTTAGATCATACAATGGTTTTTCACTCAGTCTAAGAGGATACAATGTAAACAAGATTAATACTTCAATCTACTCTTCTGCAGAAAATCCAGTGCCTAACTATAGAATGCCTTTCGAAGTTTTTGAATCAATCCAGTTTATGAAAAGCTGTAATTTTGCCTACAAGACACCAAAAGCTTTATAGGAGATTTTTATGAGTTGTGCCTTAAATATAAAGAAAGTTACCGAATTAGATATTGAAGATTGTGATCTACTACCCATTATTAAAAAAATTTTACAACGTGATAATCCGATCTTCATGCTCCAGCTACCATCGGTCTACGCTATCGTTGCACCATCGACATTAAAAGGTGTCGTGGCCATGAATCAGGCGAAAAGCAGATTGCCTGGAAAAATTTATGGTTCTGCGATTGGATCTTTTGCTAATTTTTTTAAACTTGCCAATCTGAAGCAGTTAAATAGTATCTTTAATGGTGATTTATCCTTCTTTAGCTCTCTTGAAGGTTCATTCATTAGAATTCCAGTGGCAGGTAAAGATCTTGTAACTCCAACTATAAATACTGGTACTCATCAAGGACTTCTCCTACCAAAAGGTCCAATCAGGAATCTTTTTGAAGAAATTGAAAAACTTAGCTCCCATTATAAGAGTAGTGATATTTTTCCAATGGCTAATTATCACGCACCTCTATGTACCAGTGCGAATATCAGTGGAGATCCACGAGGCTCAATCACTAATATTCAACAAGCACGACTTTTTGCCGATTTTGCCAAGATTGATTTGATAGTAAGAATCAATCATGAGGCAGAGGAAAAAGGATCATATCCTATTTTATCTTTCGAAGGGAATAACGTCACAGTTGAGCGCCATGGTCCTGGTCTTGAAAGAATTTTAGAAGCTCTCCCATCATTTATTGAAATACAAAAAATTTAGGAGGAATAAACATGAATAAAAGAGAAATCACTTCGGAAGTCGTTGATCATGCCTTAGCTATAAGATTCTCAAAACTTCCCACAATAATTCAAAATAACGTAAAAAAATTGATCACTGATGGATTAGGTGTCATGTTTGAAGGTCTCAATCATGACAATATTCAAATTATTGTTGATCACTTACGCGAAATAGGTAGTAAGTCAACAAGTCAGATTCTTGGTCATAATTTCTCAGCATCTGTTACAGATGCTGCTTTTATCAATGGCACAGCTATTCATGTTATGGACTATGAGCCCATGTTTGATCCTCCTACTCATGCAGTATCACCTGTCCTTGGTGCCCTCATGGCACTGATCCTTTCAAACCATAGACAAATTGGTATTAACCAAGAGCGAGATGGAGAAAGATTTCTTAACGCCTTTACTGCAGGAATTGAGCTACAAGCCGACTTGAGAACGGCAGCTATAACAGATGACAAAGAAGCAAAGACTAATAAAAGTTTCTTTCCTTTCCAGAAACAAGGATTTCATCCTCCTGGAACGGTTGGAGTTATGGGGAGTGCTTTAGCGTGCTCCATTTGGTTAGGACTTTCTAATGAACAAACTTGCATGGCACTTGGCATGGCCGCTAGTCGAGCTGGAGGGATTGCAGGGAATATTGGGACAATGACTAAGGCAACTCATTGTGGGAATGCTGCCAGAGCTGGGCTTGAGTGTGCCCTCCTCGCCAAGAAAGGGTTTACGGCATCTTCAAGAACTTTAGAGGAGCCCGGTGGATGGGGTGAAGTATTCGGCGGTACAACTTTTAATCATGATTTACTAGTTGAGGGCATGAAAACTTTAAGATGCTTCACTAGTCCTGGCTTTGCTTTTAAATATTGGCCCGCTCATACAGCTATGCAAATTGCAATTCAGGCAGGATTAGCTCTTTATGACCCTGAAAGGAAATATGATGGTGAAATAGAAATCGAGGTACCAGTTTTTAAATATTGTAACAGACCTTTTCCAAAAAGTTCTGATGATTGCAGATTTAGTTTCCAGTTTAATGTTGTGCAAGCTCTACTGGATGGAGAAGTTCACCCAGAGAGCTTTACTGATGAGCAACTCGCACGCAAGGACATACAAAAACTTCTAGGCAAAACAAAAATTAAATTACTAGAAGAAATTCCAGCTGATTTCACAAAAATGGAGGTTCGAGTGAAACTCCAAGATGGCAGAAGCTCTGTTAGTGACCGCTGGCCAGGACACTGGAAGCAGCCAGCAACCAATGAGCAGATTGAAAAGAAATTCATCTATTGCTCTAGATTTCTTTTTGACAAGAGAAAGGCATTAGAAATTATGAATCATCTTAATTCTAATATAACCAAATTTAACCTGGATCATTTTTTGAATCTTCTGGTTGAAGAAAAAATGGCCTTAGCGGCTTAAGGGGGACGTATGTTAAAAGAGATTATTTCTGTAAATGAAAGGAGAAAAAAAATGAAAGAGAATTACTTATTCGTGTTTTCTATCTTTATGGCGCTCTTTTTATCTCAAAAATCCTGGGCGTTAATAGAAGCTGATGAATATAACTTCGATTGTGGAATTGAGCCAATAGAAATAAGCCATGGAAACGTCTACGCAATTAAAAAAGTTGGCAATTGTGTCGACCAAAGAAGCTTAGCTGCACCAAAATTTAGTGTTAGAACAGGATGCGAATCCTTACAACCTGGTGAGCTATGCATTCGAGCAAGCATCTATCCATTGAATACTTTCAATTGGTTTAATCGAAATTATTCCTATAAATATAAGATTAGTACGCCTGCAGTAAATGGAATGCATGAATTAGCCATATATTTTAAACCTGGACCAGGACATTGCGATTTGGAAGAGGGCACAACGGAAAATAATGACTGTGGTTTTTTTGGGACTCCAGATTAGCAGTCATTCAATGGAGGCAGTCTGATTAGAAAAAAATATTTCACTATTCGCATAAAATTTGTTCATCGGCCAAGAACCATTTTGGTTCATTTTAAAGGAGAATGCATGAATAAAGTACAGTTAGAGGCAATTCATACAAAGCAAAAAAGATTGACCTATCATCCCGTTTATCAAACATTTGATAGCATTGAATCTATTCGTCACTTTATGCAATATCATGTATTTGCAGTTTGGGATTTTATGAGCCTTCTGAAATCACTTCAACGACACATTACTTGTGTGGAGATTCCATGGCGACCTTCGAACTATCCAGCCGAAATGGTAAGACTTATTAATCAAATTGTTTTAGGTGAAGAAAGTGATGTCGATCAAGCCGGTAATCCAACATCTCACTTTGATCTATACTTAAAGGCGATGGAAGAAATTGGAGCATCCACCGTAGAGATTAGAAGGTTTGTGTCCACATTAGATTTAAATCATGTTCCTGAGGGTGCAAGGGTATTTGTTGCCCACAATCTTGAGGTCGCTGAAAGCGGGCATGTGGTAGAAGTCGCAGCTAGTTTTTTTTACGGCAGAGAGAAACTTATACCAGATATGTTCAGCACGATTGTAGATGTCCTAAAGCGTGAAGGAGTTAATGCACCAACGCTCATTTACTATCTTGAAAGACACATTGAAGTAGATAGCGGAGAGCATGGACCATTGGCCATGCGCTGCTTAGATTATCTCATTGGAAAAAACGAAAAATTGCAAGCAAAGGCTTTTATATCAGGTACAGAAGCCTTAGAAATGCGAAATTATTTGTGGAATGAAGTTTTAAGTGCTCACAATCAACGATACCCATCAAGAGAATCTAATTTAGACGATATATTTAAATTAAACCTAAAAGCAATTGCATAGCCATCTTAGAGGGCCGGAGTTACAAATCCGGCCTTTCGCTCCTTAACTGCCCCAAAAGTAAGGGAATACTTTAAATGTCATCTAAGCTCAATTTAATGACCTCATCACCATCGAGCACATGAAGCTTAAATCTTTAGGATTAATTCCCCAGCGGATGCTGGTCGCCGAATTAATTTATAAGCTGAAGTCGGAAGCATCAGATCTTTTATACATCTGGTGGTACTTAGAAAAGAAAATGGAAAAAAAAAATGATCACCTGAAAAGACGATGGTTTCTTTTAAACTTCCCACCCTGCAACATTCAGTCGGATTGAGGCTCCAATCACAGGTCAGCGGGGCTATGAATAGCAATTACCAAAGAAAGTCTACTGTCCCTGTTTTCCTCATAAATATTTCGATATTCGATTCAACAATCTGAATTTGCCAAAAATCTTTGGCAAATAGATGGCTTTTTCAACAAATAGTACAATTGTTCAAAAGAATGCCCATCTATTCTAAATCATCCAAATCATAGAGTTTCGTCTTTGAAGATGGTGTTTCGAAATAAAAAAAAAGAAGTCGAGGATAGAATTTGACTATCGGCCAGGTATCACTTGGTAAAAAATACGGAGGGAGAAATATGAAAAAAAATATCATTCACAAATTTGTTGTTTTCACCATTTTATTTCAAGTACTCAGCGCTCACGCAGTCATTAGGCCTCCAGGTGAGTACCCAATTGACCCACCAGTTATTGGTGATCCAGGCCCTGGAGAAGAGCCAGTTGAAGGTGAAGATCTAACAGCATTAAATAGAGCGCAATTACCTACTGTAAAAAATTGCAGATTAGTTGATTTAAATTACACTCCCCAATTTTTATGTAAATCATTCAACGGCTGCGTCTCTGGTAGCGAAAAGGTTTCATCATTGTTAGAGATCGATTTGACGTATCCCAATGTCCCCAAATGGTATTGCATCATACCTACTACTGGAACCGATGAGTCAGACATTGAATCTATCGTCGAATAGAAAATTAACTGGAGGTAAAAAATGAAAAAAATTATTATCTTTTTAACTGCTACAATATTAAACAGTACAACAGCCTTGGCCCAAAGTGTCCCGCATCCAAGGGTTTCTGAGCTACTTTCAGCGGATGGTGAAGAAAACCTTCTATGTATTCTTCCTGAAGAAAAAATTGATAGCGACGATGAGCAGTTAAACTCTTACCTTACAAAAGTTGGAGAAGTGCATAATGCTGCTTTGAGCTTTTTAGTGAAATACTCATCAGACAATCTTGATGACTTAAAGAGAAAAACAATCGAATTTAATAATCAAACGGAAGCAGGAAGAGAAGCCAATCTACATATTGAGAATATTGATTTTAATGAAATTCAAAGAATTGCTAAAGACCCTTTTTCACACCCTCTAGTAAATAATAATCGCATTTTTCAAGAGGGCTTTTCAAAATGCTACAATGGAGTCTTAAATAGAGACTTTAGTGAATTGGATAGATACATAGGAAGCATTAAGAAAACCCCAGAAATCCTACCAACAGTAATTGGTTTAACTGTTTGCAAGTATTCCGGTTTTTGGAATTTAGAAAATAATACCCCTCAAGGTAGATTAGCATATGCGATTGGAGCTGATGCTGTTGCAGGGGCTGTTGTTGCCGCAGGTTTCACTCTTGCGACCGATGGATTTGGCTGGGGAATCTGGCCATTAAATGTAGCGGGATATGGTGCTACTGGAATGGTTGCCGCAGCGGCTTCAAAATTAGCCGCTCGTCTTGATTGAGACTTACAGCTTAGATGAAATCGTTTTGACAAATATCAATGTCGGCAAATGGTATTGCATCATACCTACTACTGGAACCGATGAGTCAGACATTGAATCTATCGTCGAATAGAAAATTAACTGGAGGTAAAAAATGAATAAAATTATTATTTTTTTAACTGCTACAATATTAAACAGTACAACAGCCTTGGCGCAAAGTGTACCTCACCCAAGGAGTACTGAGATTCTGTCAGCGGACGACGGCTATGAATATCTGCCATGTGGCACATCTGGGAAAAGCGATGATAGTTATTTGGACCATTCCTGTACTAGTCCACAAACTGAAACTCCTCAAAACAGGGCCGCTAATACCAAAGTCTGTTTGGTAACTGAAAATTTAGATTTTTTTTGCAAGTCGATTCAATCCTGTCCCCTTTCAGCAACAAGAGTTAACTCCTTACCTGAACCACTAAACCCTGGTGTCTATTGTATTTTCCTTGACGAAGGGGAGATTGAAGGTGCTACCGAACCTGTTACAGGCGCCTCCGAATTTTCATCTAGTGAAACAGCAAACCAAATCAATGGCGAAAAAGGAGAATTCTTTTTGAAGCTTTTAATAAGTTTTTTATTGAATCAGCAATATCAGGTCAATAGAAGTATTGGCGAAAATGAAACAGGACAAATTGCTCCATCAAGAACAGAGACACAACAATTGAGTTGTAACCTGGAAACCAATAAAATTTTTTGTACTCTAAGTGACACCCAAAGTGGAGTCCAAACTGATATCACTATTGACCCAAGGAATGGCATTAGTTGGCAAGAATTAATGGAGATTGCAAAAAAAATAAAAAATTCTTTATACTAATAAAATTATTTCAGTAGAAACAATAAATATGCAAAAAAAAGCTCCATAAAATCACGGAGAAATCACATGAAAAAAACCATTAATTTTCTTATCGTACTTATGCTGCTCATAGAAGCTTCTTTCGCTTCACAAATTGCTCCATCAATCGGGGATTCAGAGGTTTTATCCAGCGAAGAATTAAATCTACCCATTATTTATCAAGATTTTGGTAATAATTTATATGTTAATAGTGCAAGCGGTTATGGTGAATCACTGAGATTGGAATTAAGTGATGGGTCGTCTATTCTTTTAGATTTGTCGTCAAAAGAAAATCCTACTGGAATAATTACAAATACTCAAGGTGACCAAATGAACTTCTTCTGCCAGTGGCAAGGAGAATCAATCGATTCAAGCAATCCGGACTGTCAGTTTTTTCAAGTTGGACAAGGAATAACAACCGACTGGATTTTTCTAGCTTAACTTCTTCTCGATCTCGCTCTTATCGGCTATATCTTTTCAATTTGGAGCGAACATCTGAGTGAGTAAGCTTGATCGATCTCATCAAAATATTTCAAGGAATCAATAGTATGATGCTAAAGATAGATTTGTTAAAGATTATTCAATTGAAATGTATGAGTCTCATTTTTTTGGTTTAAGTCTTATGGCTTGACCTTGCGAGCTTAACCAGTCCAGTTTTTAAGCCGCAATACTGAAAAAAACTTGTAAGGAGACATATCAGTCACTTAATTACAATGCAACAGAAGAAATCCTGCAGTATCTGAGAAATATGAGAATCGAAAAATTCTAAGGTAAAATGGGGGGAAGAGAATGCCAGAACCATCAGAAAGCTGGCTGTAAAACTGACCATATAGTAACCCGAATTCGGTGGTCCTTATTGAATCAGTTCTAGCGTCTCAAAGAGCTTTAAAAAAGCCACAAAATTACCTTCACTAGTCTGGTATTGGATAATTTCATCATTAAGGAAGCCCTTCAGGAAACCACTTGGCGTTGCACGGGAGAAAAATGCCATTACCCATGCTGTCCATCGGCTCGACGTAAGCGACCATCGAACCTGTAAAGTAATAAATTTTAATCACTGCAATTATTCATTCGGAGAAAAGATTGATCTCGTGTCCGTATTAATCCCGAAAATTCCTTTCACATTTGGACTGAAGACTTCTTTTCCGAGAAAATTAATTAGAATCTTAAGTATTATTGAAAATCTACCAAAGAATTCTTTGTGATCACGTGGCAAGGAGTATTACTTCAAGGAAAAATATTCGCCCATACAGATCTCTTTACAAAAAGAGGATTTCCTAATCATTTACATTCGGATAACGGCACAAAGTATATTACAAAGATGCACTTGGGATAGTTTGAAAATAATGGAAATGCACCGGTCTTGATCGAACCAGAAAGCCCTTGGGAGAATAGATACTGTGAATCATTCAACGGAAAGAAGAGATAAAAATTTCTAGATTGAAAAAGTTTTGATAGTATGACGGTGGCGAAAATTTTATAAAGGGGATGGAAATGACTTTAAAACACAATCAGGCCTCACCAGAATTTAGGAAATAGAGACCCCGTTCCAGAGACCTAGGCTCCTGATTAGGAGAAGCATGCCATGTAAGTCCAGGCTGTTCACTGGTGCAGCTCAATGATAAAAAGAACACCTGAAAATGCATTACGCCATCTTCTTGGACTTTTATAAAAAAATATATTTGCAAATTATGAGCGGAAAACTTGAAAATTAATTAAACACGCTAGTGGATAGATTTCCCAAACCACTTGAGCAGTTATAAAAAATTTATAGACCAGAGTTAATTTATGTTTTAGCTTCAAAATGTCTTTTCTGCTCTACTACTTTTTTCTTTCATATCACCAGATTGAATATCAAAATCGATACTATCAACGGTAAAGATACAGCCCACCTAAGGGCGGTCAACATCAAAAGAAAAACTCGAAAATTATTTTAATAATGGAGTCTATCCGATTGCTTTTCTGTGAAACCTTAACTCTTTGTAGTGGAACAGATTGATTGTTTTTAAATTAAAATCCCCAAAAATGATTAAGATTTTATTGAATAGGTTTGAGGGCGGAGAAAAAAGTGAGAAGAGAATTATGATACTCATCTCACTTTAAATAATTTTAATCTACGAGTTTAGATGATATTGTTGAAAAATAACCTCCCCATTGTAAGCAAACAGGAGCTCCAAAACCGCTATAAAACGCTAGGCCAACTCCAGCGACTGCACCTGCTGCATCTGCTATCACTTTCGGCTCAATTCTTAAAAGCTGCGCTTCTCCCTCTTCACTTCCATCAAAATAAGCATCTGGTACTTTAAGGGCATTACGAAAAGCTGTATGCCTACAAACCGATGCCAAGGCCATCACACCTAGTACCTTAGGGTCTTGAGTATTTTTTGAAATGAGAATGCGATTTTCAAAATTAATCAAATCACTCATATCTCTTTTTCTAAAACCACTCAAGCACAACTTTAAAGCTGTGGCAGCGTCCTCTCCCGCATCTAAAAACAACTGGTGTGTGGTTGGACCCTGAACAAATTTTACTAACATATGTGCAGGAAAAGTTTTTTGAAGTTGCTCTTGCTCATAACGACTCAAATTTTGATTTTCCGAGAAATACTGACTCGCCTCCCTAATCAATTGCTCAACCTCAAATTTTTCGCCGAGCACTTTATCAAGATGATCCATTGCTCTATTATGAACTACGCCCATTTCCTCGAGTGGATTAAGTTCATTCTTGTATTTAAAATCGACACGACTCCCTCCTTCGTTTTCGCCAGGCAAGATACACATCAAATTCTGTTCATCTTCTACACCCAAGATAGGCTCCAATAAGCTTCGGGTTGGAACATTTTGTGAAAATCCATTAAATGAGACAAGAACGAACGCCGCTGCCAAAAAAGATTTCTTCATAAACGTCCTTTAAGAATCACCCAAAGTTTTGTGATTAACTTTGGGTGGTTTTTTGATTTTGAATTATTTATTTAGCTAGAAGAAATGCACCAATTGCCCCAAAAACCGGAGCAAGTACCATAGCGCCCACCAACCAACCACCTACTATTATTGGAACGATATTTGTAACATTCCCTTCATCTCCAAAGCTGCAATGATCCATGTAATTTTCAACATTAACATTTGCTGGCAAGTCGCAGCTAAAAGGTACAATTTCGCTAGATGTATCGATGGTTCCGACAACTCGACCATCTTCCTGTCTCGCCACGACCCTGCCCCCTTCAAAATCGACTGTGAGCCGACCATTCTGAAGAGACATTTGTTTAATTTTAATTTCTGGCTGATCAATTATGGGCGCCTCTTCGTCTGGAGAAGCAATCTCTGCTCCTTTTCCACCAGTATATTGCAGATAAGTTAAACCATCATCCCCGTTGGCATATAAATTTGCCAGCGCAAGATTAGAATTTGAAAAAATTGCGATAGCTAAAACTAAGTTAATTACAAATTTCATTTTTAACCCCCGTGAAAAAAAATTATTTGCGCAAGACTTCAATTCTCGCTTAACGGTAAGTTTATTTCAAAAATACGATTTGCTTGATTGACTCAATTTAATCAGGATATATTTGCAGTAATTTCAAGACAGTCTCTTCCAGAAATCATTTTCGAACAAATGATCAAAAAATGAAGTTTTTATGAATTATTGCCAATATTTTGAGTCAAACTTCAGAAAACTTCGGAACTTCCTCACTTGATTGGTGTTGCGTGAACTCACCACTTTTAAAGCTTCTCTCATCCGGAGTCTCCATGAGGCGCTCGGCATTTTTTTAGGGATCACCCGTCGAACGGTGGAGCGCAAACTTCTTTTTTTAGCGAAAAGATGCCGCAAGCTTAATGATCGCGAGCTTAAAAAACTCAAAGGTCGGATTTTTAACATGCAGATTGATGACCTTATCACGAAAGAAAAATCAAAACTCAAGCCCTTGTCGGTCTCAATCGCCGTAGATGAAGACCGCAGGCTTATTTTAGGGGCGGAGGTCTCTGAGATTCCCGCCTTCGGGCACCTCGCAAAACTAGCGGTGAAAAAATACGGCAAACGAAAAGATGAGCACTTCGAGGGACTCACGCGGCTTTTTCAGCGGATTAGTCCGGTGGTTTCAAGTGAGGTGCTGGTGAAGTCTGATGAGCACCAAAGCTATCCAGGATTTATTTCAGGCTATTTGCCGAAGGCAAAGCACATGACGTTTCCCAGTGAGCGGGGCTGTGTGGTGGGGCAAGGAGAGCTTAAGAAAGTGAAGTTCGATCCGCTTTTTATTGTGAATCATACTTGTGCCATGATGAGGGCGAACATCAATCGCCTCATCCGCAAAACTTGGTGCACAACCAAGGATCCTTCAAGGCTGAAGGATCACTTGGATGTGTTTATTTATTTTTATAATCAGACTCTTCTTCGGAAGGCCTTAACACCATTATAAGGGGGCAGTTTAAATTAATCCCTCAACCCTAAACTTGGAGAATTAGAGAAAAGCCATAGACCGTGGTTGATAATAATTTTTCTGTGTTTCAAGCAATATTTATTCGAACCACATATTCAACACATAAGAAAAGAGTACCTTGCCAAAAAAGTTTGCACAAGACTTGGATCTCAAAAAATACCTCTAGGATCTATAAGCATCTTATGTGCACTTAAAATCTAAATAAATCCCACAAAATCATTAGCTGAAAAAGATAGATTTTTTCATAACCGTACCTAAAAAAATCACCCAAGATTTTTATCAATCTTGGGCTTGAAAGAAATTGAACAAACACTTTGATTTCATTTTAATATAATTTAATATATTTATTTTCATGTAGAAAGTGAAGAAAGCAGATAACGCCAATAACAAGACCAGCAGAGATCGGATCAAAAAAGGTTACATTATTCCCATCAGAATGGCTGAAGGCACAGTTGTCCATATAGTTCTCAATAGTGAGATTCGCTGAAGCATCACAACGAAAACTCACATTTCTCTCTTCGCCAGTTACCATGCCCACGAATTGACCTTCATTCAATTTGACAGTAATTTGTTGAGTACCAGTATTAAGCTCCAGAACGCCATCGACTAACCTCATTTCCTTTATTTTAACTACAGGCTCCGATATAAGATCCTCGGGAACCTCGGCAACTTCTTTTCCGCCAAGAAACTGTGTATATGTAATACCACCACCGTTTGCATATTGATTTGCAAAAGCAAGATTTGAGTTACAAAAAATTGCCAATATTAAAACAAGACTTATAATTGATTTCATTTTCCCTCCCTTGCCAAATTTAGTTTCAATAATCCATTTACAAACCGCAAAATACAAAATTTTTATAACAATCACTTATAACTATTTTAACATTCCAGAACCGACCATATATCCAAAGCCAAACCCTGCGGCCAAAGCGAAAACAAAGCAGAG
>Ga0315907_10002117_pt1 | contig 25658 bp, 37 predicted proteins | sample LakEriMetagenome_3_FD_203525 | JGI IMG/M metagenome (GOLD analysis project Ga0315907, IMG submission 203525) | Freshwater fungal communities from buoy surface, Lake Erie, Ohio, United States - Buoy 12 MA123 | ecosystem: Environmental > Aquatic > Freshwater > Lake > Lake biofilm | place: USA...
GTCTTAAGTGTTTACCAGTTGTTCTTCTGACCCAGCAAAGCTGGCAGTTCCATTTTGCGCCCATATCAACCCCGCCCTCTGGCGGCCTATCAGCTTGGCACTTGGTGCAAAACTTTAGTCGATGCACGGGCGTGACTCGGCCCATTTGAATGGCAGGCATCATTAGCGCACTCTCCTAAGAGGTACATCCACAAGGCGATCACGCTCGGGCGGTGGGGGCGGCATGCCCTCACTAGGCGGTGTCCATCCATGCTTGCGCCAAAGTGTTTGCACATCAGCGCCCGACTCCCATTTAAACTCTACAACGCCATCTTTGCCCATTTTGGTGGGAGTTGACGGGTAGCTAATCTTTGAATATGGTGGTTTTTCCAACATGATGTCTCCTTAAAAAGGGATGTGATCCCATTCCCAGTGTTCGCACTGAACCGTGCCGGTAATCCACTCTAGCGGTGGCTTTGCTCCAAACTGCTTACAAATACCTGTCTCAAAGTTGTTGCACTGTTGGCAATTGACTTGGATAGTGTTGACTTGTTTGACTTGGCTGTCCAGATGCCTCTTGATGGCGTTAAGTTCTGTCAAATTCATAATGTTTTACCTCTGTGTATTTTCCATTTTTGCGGGTTGCAATACGTGATGGTGATGACAATTGCTTGCTTAAACCAAATGCCACAAATGTATTGTTTGGCTGAATGCCATTAGGGTTTCTTCTAGCCCACCATTGGTAAGCCTTTTCTTTGGCATAGCCATGATGGTCAAAACAAACCCACTCACTGGCAGTGCGAAGCAAGCCAGAAAAGTAGTCAACCCTTAGCGAGTCTGGCTTGCCTTCTTTTCTGTGGATGGCATAGTCAACTCTGGTCACATCATGCCAAATTAGTTCGCCAATTTCACTTGCACTCGACAAAAGCGCTGCTAATGAAACCTTGGCATCCATTGGCGCGGCCTCTTCTTCCTCTCTGATTTGACCTTGGCAATAGATGCACACAAGCGCAGCTGGTGCGTTGCGTTCACCACAGTCTGGGCAAATGCTGTAGGGCGCCTCTTGTGGGCCTGACCTCTTTTTAGCCCTGCCTTGGATGGTATCCACTGGCCCCAAGCGCTCAACTGTGTCAGTAAAGTCAAGCACCAAGCAGTCATCTTTGCCGTCTGCAATGCGAGTGCCTCGGCCCATTCCTTGCACATAAAGCACTGGCGACTTCGTTGGCCTGCACCAAATAATGCAATCTACGTCCGGCACATCAAAGCCAACTGAGAGCGCCAGCACGGTGACTAGGCAGTGAATCTGATGTTCCTTAAACTGGCGAATCAGGTCTTCGCGCTCTTGTTTTGGCGTTTCACCGCACACAACGGCGCTCACAATGCCTTGTTTGTTTAGCTTGTCAGACAGGCTTTCAGCGTTGGCGACACTCGGTGTAAAGGCGATCCATTTCTTGCGCTCTGAGGCGATTCTGGTGGCTTCTATGGCCACTTTGGCAAGGTATTTCTCAACCTCACGGGATAGTTCGCCCACCTTGTAGTCGCCGTTTGAGATGCCAACGTGGCTTGCATCAATGCGGGTTTCTATGTGTTTAGTAGGCGGAACAAGTGGCGCAATGAACTTGGCATTAAGTAGTTCACGCATAGACACTCGACTGGCAATGCCAGTGAACAATGGCTCATCCCCATCGGTCAGCCAAACGCCATTGCCCCTGAAAGGCGTGGCGGTCATGCCAACAGTTCTGAACTCGCAAAGTTCACCCAACTTGGACAAAAAGGTGCGGTACATCCCTGCATCGCCTGCCTTCTGGCTCACCAGATGAGCCTCATCAATCACCACGGCCTTGATGTTGCCAAGCAAGTGTGCGGCCTTGTGGATGCTGCCAATGGTGGCAACAATCACATCGGCGTTGTACTTCTTTGTTCCAAGACTAGCGCTGACAAAACCAACGCTGATGGTGTGAGGCAATAAGGCTCTGAGTTTGGCCGCATTCTGCTCGGCCAGTTCCTTGGATGGAACTAGCACCACAGTGCGCGGGTGAAAAAGAGGCCATTGATCCCACATTTGGCGCACAATCTCGGCGCAGATCACCGACTTGCCTGCGGCGGTAGGTAGCACAAGCAAGGGGATGTCGTGATCCTTTTGGTGCTTAGTCCACCATGCAAACAGGTCTGTGACTGCGCGGGACTGATACTCACGAAGGATCAAAGTCGCTCTCCTCAAGCATGGCATCTGCAATTGCATACGCCCTTTGTGCAATCTTTGAAGGATCATGCCACCATTTGTAGTTACTATCGTGCGCTCCTTGTTCGAGATCGCCAGCAAGAGCTTGCCCTGCAAAGTAGTCACGCAATGTAATTTTGTTAATTGATGGTGTTTTCATACAAACCTCGCATTGTGCTGTTTACGTAAATCAAGGGCAAACTCATCCACCAAGGCGGTCTTGTCTGCACAGGCATGAATTTCAGCACTGCTGATGTGATCGGGGTTCTTATCTGGGTCGCCATTGACAAACTGTTTGCCCTCTGGCGTTTTGTAAACCACATTATCATTTTGGTCAAGGTCAACTGGATGGCCTGTTTTGGCAAGTAAGATGGGGATGTAGCGGTGATCATTGCAACCTTTGCGCTGCATTCCTTCTGACAAGACTGTGCCATGGGAAGCGCACGACCAAGCGGCATCGCCGTCCAACTCTGGTGTGGCATGAACGCATGATCGGCAGGTTGGCGCAGGAACGTCTGTGCCGTGGCAGATAGCTTGGTAGTCGCAGAACTTGCACTCAAACCAAGTGGGGTCGGTAGAAACTCCAACTGGTGGCTCGGGTGCGGTGATCACTGCCATGGCCTTGTTGATGATGGCCTGTGCCTCACACTTGTCGTACTCCAAACGCTCGGTGTAGATGTCATCGTTGTCTTTGTTGACCACAAAGTAAAGCGCACGATGGCAACCATCTTCCCCAAACTGATCAATTGACCACTTCATGTATATTTGCATCTGCGCGTAGTGTTCGGGCTTGGACTTCTTTACGCCAAATTTCTGCATTTCTTTGAACATTTTGTCAGATGCAGTCTTGATCTCTAGCAGGTGCGGAGACTTAGGCGCTTGCGGCAGGCCAGTGATGATGCCATCGGCGTTGCCTTGGAAATGGTGGCCAGTGGCGGGTTCTGTGAATGACCACTGCCTGCCCGTGGCAGGGTTGATCTGGTAGACCGTGCAACCAATGCTAGACAAGTCAGCATAGACACGCGGCTCTTGTAAGTGGCCAGACTGAAACACTCGGTATAGGCGACCAGAGAACTCGGCAGGCTTTGACCACCGGAAAGAGTACCAGTGCTGGCGCAGGCAAGGCTTACCAATGGCAGAGGCGCCAAGGTAAGGGCGCTGAGATTCCGAGCCAAACTTTGCCTTGTAATGGGCAAAGATGGCATCGGCCACAGGATCAATAACTGATTGTGGAAGTAAGGCCATTACTTACGTGCCCAAGCTGGTGTTTTGGACTTTGCGGCCTCTTGCTCGGCTGTTGGCCATGCAGGGGTGTCGGCAGGCGTAGGTGCAGTTGGTGCAGCAGCTGGTGCGCTGATACCGCCACCTGCGGCTTCGTAGCCCTTGATGTTGTTGCTTGCCTTGTACTGCCCAACAGCTTCGCGCACAGTCACGTTGATACGAACTGGTTTGAAGTGAAGGGCAGCAGTGTCCATCAACTTGATGACGTTCACGGCATGGCAAAGGCCAGACAACTGGCTCTGGGCAATGCGCTGAGTGTCTTCGCTTGTGTGGCGAATGTTCAAGTTCTCCCAAACCTTACGGCCTTTGAACTGGCCATCAATGATCTCGAAAGTCAGCTTCAAGCCTTCGCCGTTGCCAGACTTCAAGGGCTGAACATCAGACTCAACAATGTGAGCCAAATAAACACCCGCAGGCAGTGGGCCTGAAGATGCTTGGGGGGCGACTTGGGATGCGTCAAAATTAAACTGAGCCATGATAAATTTCCTAAAAAGTTAAGTTACGAACTGGGGTGATCAAGATTGCGCTTGGGTAAGCGCTGCTTGGAATGCCGTCCAGTCAAGCGGCATATTCTGAAGGCCAAAGCGGTTACCACCGCAGTGAGCCGGATGGGGTTCAACGTGCAAGATGCGCTCACCAGTGGTGGTAGCCTTGGTTTCTTTCTTAGAGAACCCTGCGTCTGTCTTGCTAGTGAAGATGCGGTAGCCTGCGTAGCCAATCACGTCTGCCCACTCTTGTACAAGACCAGCGGCCTTGTCGTGCAGTTTCAGAACGTGGCTGTCATAGCCTTCGGTTAGCGGGTCTTCAATGCGCTTGATCTTGTCGTGAGCAATCAAGATAATGCCCATGCCCTTGGCAGAGCGCAAGACTTCCAAACCAGACAGAAGGTTGCGCCATTCTTCGGCGGCGGCGACGTAGCCCTTACCAAAGCCTGGCTGCTCAATGTTCTTCCAATTATTCTGCTTGCACACATACTCTTGGATCATTGGCTCTAACCAGTCAAGCGAGTCAATGAATAGGGTCTGGAAGTCATGGTCTTGGTTGATCAGCGTGTCAATGGCCGCATAGACTTCGGGCAGACTGGCCGCCAATGGGAAGGCGTTTGCGTCCACAGCATCAGCGCCGTCTTCGGTCAAGATGCCAATGGCGTTGGGCGCCATGGCTGCGAATGTTGTCTTGCCGATTTTGCCTTGGCCGACCACCACAATCTTGGGTGAGCGTACACGTTTGGTTTTGGAGATGGATGAGAGATCGAATGCCATGTTAGTCTTTCAGTTCAATGGATGGTTTTGCGGGTTTGCTAGTGATGAACACTGCTGCCTTGTTGTAGGCAGCGGGGTCAATTTCGGAGAGGGAGCGCAGGTATGCCAGATTAACTTCGGCCTTCCAGCGAAATGCTCTTTGGGCGTTTTCTGACAGATCGTCATAGTCGGCGGCCAAACGGTCAGTATCAACCGTGCGGTTTAGCTTCCAAGTAATTGAGAACTCCTCATCGTTGTGTGTGCCTTCATTGCTTTCGGGCTTGGCAAACTGCTCGGTGATCAAAGTCTCAATGCGTAGGCGCTCGGCCTTGGCTTCGTTCTCGGCCTGCTTGGCCATGCGCAGTTGTGCTGCCAGTTCAGAGATCGTCATTTTTATAGTCCTCAAGTGCGGTGGTTGTGATGTGATCAACAAGGCCCTGCAAGAGCAAGTGGCCAATGTCAATGTCAGTGCCTTTGATGTAGGCGCTGACAAGTTCCATAGTTTCGCCATAGTCAGGCTCATTAGGTAAGCCACGGCTATCTAATGCGCCAATTTCTTCTGGGATGTACTCCAAGTGGCAGACTAAATCAACGCCTTCAAGTTCGCACTCAAATTCAATGATTCCTTGGGGGCAGGCAGGTGTGGGGTTCATGTGTTCTTCTCCTTGAGTTTGGATGCTTTCGGTTCGTGCATACAAGCCTCCTCATATTCAAGAACATCTTGCGGTCTGTAACGAATCAGTCCGCCGATCTTGAGGTAGCGAACACCCTGCTTGAGCGATCTGTCGCGCTCCAGTGTCGCCTCGCTGATCTTCCACCGGAATGCCAGCTCCTCTTGTGTCATCAGTTGCTCATTCATTGTGGCTTCTCCTCGTCATCAAACGCCATGTCTGGGTGCGGCACAGCGTCATGCACAACCACACCATCAACGGCCTCGATGTACCGCCCGCAGATAACGCAGTAATAGCCGTCATCCATTGTTCTTCTCCTTAAGTTTGGCTTCAATGGCTCGGGCAAATGTATATAGCCGTGTGCCATAGGCGTTAACACCTTCAAGGATTGCGCCTATCTCCTCTTCACTTAGCGGCTTGCGCTGTGATGGGGTGGTGTAGAGAGGCTTCCAACGTCCTTCCCATGGTGGTCGTTGTTTATTCCAAACTGTTTCCGCTTCACCATGCTCTATGTCGTACCATGCCACAGGCTCTTGCTCTGGCTGTGCCAAGGCTTCTTTGATGGCGGTGATGGCTTGCAATTGTTTTTGTTGCGGATACATAGATGTTTCCAAGGCATCTAGCGCCAGATTCAATGCTTCGTCTTTAGTCATGCTGACCACCATGCAACCAATAAAGCGGCCAAGCTAATGCCAATGGCAAGGGCTGTGAGAAGGTCAAGCCCTGCTTGTGCGCGGGCGGTGAGCCTGGCGCTCTTGACTTCGGGGTAGTAGAAATGTTTGCTGTGTTTCATGTTGTGCTTTCGGGGGCTTGCGCCCCATTTGGTTTAATTAGGCTGCGGCTTTCTCAGCGAATAAGCGCTTGGCTTCTGTGCCTTGATAAGCGTATTCGTCAGAGCCATAAGCTGGATCGATTTCTTCCCAAAATGTGGGTGATAAAAACTTACCAGACTGAAGCGCAGCTTCAACACGAATAGACAAGCGCACTGCTTTAGCAGATGCTTCTTGGCGAAGATCGGGAAAATAAGAATCGCCAGACTCTGGGCAAACAACTTCTTGAGTGCCGTTGAAAGTAGCTGTGTGACGGAAGCGGCGACCTGCTACGTTTTCGATCACAACGTAATACTGCTCGGCAATGAAGGGGTGACCGTCGCAAGAGTAGCCTGCGTTATAAAGATCAGTTGCTACGTGGGCTGTGTAAGATGCGTTCATTTTGTTTCCTATGGCCTTTCGGCGTGATGGACAGAGAACCAATTTCCCTGCCACGCTTTGAATTCTAGCGAGTTGCTAGATGTTGTCAAGCCCTTTGCTAGAAATATTTGTGTAGGTGTTTTCCCTATTGCCAAAAGAGTCTATCAATGTGCTAGAGTCAATGCCCTATGAACACACAAATACCACCAGACGAGCGCCGACAACTGGCAGAAAAAGTTGGCATCAATGAACAGTATCTTTACCAGTGCCTGACGGGCCGGCGAGAGATGTCAGCTTGGGAGGCTGTTCGGGTAGAGCAGCAGACTGAAGGCAGGGTTACTCGGCAGATGGTGTGCCAAGGGAGTTGGCAGTCCATTTGGCCTGAGTTGGTGGAGCAAACGTGAATGAGTTGGCTCTTTTCGCAGGCGCTGGTGGCGGAATACTTGGGGGGAAACTTCTCGGATGGCGAACAGTCTGTGCCGTCGAGTGGGAAGCCTATCCCGCAAGCGTACTGTGCGCCAGACAAAATGACGGCTTTCTCCCGCCTTTCCCGATTTGGGATGACGTATGCACCTTTGACGGCAAGCCGTGGAGAGGAATTGTTGACGTTATATCTGGCGGCTTTCCATGCACCGACATTAGTGCCGCAGGAAAAGGAGCCGGAATCGATGGAGAAGCCTCTGGAATGTGGCGAGAAATGGCGAGGATCATTTGTGAAGTTCAGCCTAGATTCGTGTTCGTGGAAAACTCACCAATGCTCACTTCTCGGGGACTTGGACGAGTTCTCGGAGACTTGGCCCAAATGGGGTTTGATGCTCGATGGGGAGTGTTGGGAGCAGCAGACGTTGGTGCAGTCCACCAAAGGGATCGCATTTGGATTGTCGCAGAGCTACCCCCCCCCTCGAAATGGCCTACACCAACAGCAACAGATTGGAAAGCGGTTGGCAAATTGGAAACACTAAAACGGCAAGGAAACAATTTCGAGGCAGGAGGGCAAAATCGCCCTCAATATCACTACTCACGCCTTATGAACATGAAAATGCCTGTAAGTGCGTCAGAGATGCTGATGTTGTGGCCTATCGAGTGGACAGACTTAAAGCCATTGGGAACGGACAAGTTCCAGCAGTGGCTGCAACAGCATGGAAATTACTCAGTGAAAGAATCTAATGACTAACCTAACAACAATATTCCCCAACGGCTTTGCGGCAGCCACAGAAAGCCAAGACTTGATCAACCCTGAAGAGGGGTTCAGGAAGCACTGTGAGGCAAGTGGCCTGCTGATCAAGGAGATCATTGCTGATGGTGAGATTCACCGTGTGGCGCATGTTTCGTCCAAGAAGGGTGCATTGGACGGTTGGTACATCTTGCACTCCAGTGGCAAAGTGCCAGTTGGCATTGCGGGGTGCTGGAAAGAGCCAGTGTTTGAATCCAAATGGATAGCAGACACAGGCCGCGCCATGTCGTTTACTGAGCGCTTTGAGCATGACAAGTGGATCGCTGAAGTCAAGGCCAAGAAAGAAGCTGACAGGCTGGCTTCGCAGGCGGTGGCTGCCGAACGTGCAGAGGATGAGGTGGGCACATACGCAGATGCAAGTGATGATCATCCCTACCTTGTGAGGAAGCACGTTGGGGCGCATGGTATCAAGATTGATCGTGCAGGCAGGCTGGTTGTGCCAGTGATCAATCAGGCAGGGGAGATATTGAGTTACCAGACCATTGATGCAGATGGCAACAAAAGGTTCTTGAAGGGTGGCAAGATTGAGGGTGGGTTCTACGAGTTGCGCGGGAACCGGAAGATTGTTTTCGTTGGTGAAGGGTTTGCGACCTGTGCTTCGATCCATGAGGCGACGGGATATACAGTCCTTGTGGCTTTTGATTGTGGGAACTTGGCCAAGGTAGCCAAGAGCGCCAAGGAGATGTTCTTAGGCTCGAAGATCATCATCGGTGCGGATAATGATCAGTTCACGGAGGGCAACCCTGGTGTCACTAAGGGCCGTGCGGCGGCTGCTTTGGTGTTTGGTGAGATTGTGTACCCATCATTTGGTGAGTCTGACATGGTGGATAACAAACCAACAGATTTTAACGACCTGCACTGCTTGCAAGGCTTGGATGCGGTCAAAGAGCAGATCGAGCGCGTGGCTGGCCCAATGCGGGACAAACTGGCGTTTGAGTTCTCCAGAATAGATAGCTTGGAACTTAGCCAAATCAACTGGATTGTGGATGACTACATTGAGAGTGACTCGCTGGCGCAGGTGTTTGGTGACCCAGGCGGTGGTAAGTCGTTTGTCTCCATCGACATTGCCTGCTGTGTGGCCACCGGACGTGCTTGGCATGGCCATGAGGTTAAGCAAGGCTCGGTGTTCTACATTGCTGGCGAAGGGCATAACGGGTTGGCAAGAAGGTTCAAGGCATGGCAGTTGGGCAATGGGCAGACCTTGGATGGGGCGCCACTGTACAAGAGCCATAGGGCAGCGCAGTTGTACGACGCAACAGAGGCGGCAGTGGTGGCTGAGAGCATCAAAGAGTTGTCAGCGCAGGCTGGCACAACTCCAAGTTTGATTATTATTGATACTTTGGCAAGAAACCACGGCGGTGATGAGAACTCCACCCAAGACATGAATGCGTTTATTCAGCACCTTGATACCTACTTGCGCCAACCTTGGAAATGTTGTGTCTTGGTGGTTCACCACTCCGGTGTGGCTGACAAGGATAGAAGTCGGGGATCAACGGCCTTGAAGGGCGCACTGGATGCGGAGTATCGCTGCCAGTTGGACAGTGGAACTAAAACCATAGCGTTTGAATCCAAAAAGATGAAGGATGCAGAGATGCCTGCGCCCAAAAACTTTCAGATCACTCAGGTTGATTTGCCTATCCAAGACAAGAATGGAGCGCCAGTCAAGGGTGCATACCTGACGGCGGTGGACATCTCGGGCCTGATGGGTAACATCCAAAAGCGTGCTGTGTTATCGGGTAACCAAAAGATAGCTTTAAATTCTTTGGTGTCTATTGAAGCCAAAAGAACAGCTGATGGGATTCAAGGCTTTGCGGCTATGGTTGACTACGATGAATGGCGGGAAAGCGCCAAAAGCCATGGCTTAAATTCACGCCGGTTTAAGGAATGTTTGGACGCATTGACTAAGAAATCCATGGTTTTGGAGAATGCTGGCATGTACCGAACTGTACCGAAAACAGAGCCAAATGAGGTTGTATGAAACAAAGTTACCATGGACTTGTACCGAAATGTACCGAAATGGTAATTTTGTTACAATCAAAAAGTACCGAACTGTACCGAAATGTACCGAGTTCGGTACATCGGTACATGGCAAATGTACCGAACCGTGTACCGAAATGTACCGAAACGTACCGAAATGTACCGAATGACCCCACCTCTGGTGTACCGAAACGTACCGAAAGGGTATATAACCCTTTCGGGTTCGGTACATAAAGGGGTTCGGTACATCCGTACTTTGGGCAGGGTGTTTTGATGAGATTGGAGTTATGGTTTGATTGAAATCAGAATGAACATGAAAATTGTCAGTGTGGCGAACATGAGACTGCATTGGGCGGCGAAGGCCAAGCTGGTCAAGGATCAGAGAACGAGGACTCGGATGAGCTTGGCTGCTGTGTCCCAATCTTCTGGTTTGGAGATGCTTCCGGTTACTGTGGTTTTGACCAGAGTTGCTCCAAGGAAGTTGGATGGGGATAATTTGCAGTCTGGGTTTAAGGCGGTCAGAGACGGTGTGGCTGATTGGCTTGGCGTGGACGATGGCAATGGATTGATTGATTGGCAGTATGTTCAGAGGTCAGGCAAGGCAGGCGAGTATGCGGTTGAGATTGAGGTGATAAGATGAGTGTGCGCGCAGTTGCCATTGATTGTTGCGCTCTCGGGGAAAGCGCCTTGCGGCGTGAGTACCCATTTTTTTGGGGGTTGTTTTATGCCAGTTGGTAGACCAGCTAATCCAAAGTCAAAATACTTTCAACGCATCCTAAAGCCCGCAGAGAAAAAGATTTTGGTTCATGCAGGCCGTGGCGATATGTCGGCTGGCTTTCATCATTTGCTTGAAGTTTATTCATTTTTATGGATGCAAGGCTTTAGACCGCATAAGAGCCTCGATTGCATAAAGGTAGGCAATGGTACGGACGAATGGTTTGAGAGCGATACAGAGGGTTTTGATGCGTTTGAAGGGCATTCCTGAACTGGCTGGATGGTTTGGGCGTTCCTCACAAATTTTCGGTACACAAAAGTGTATACAGTTTGGTATGCAGTTCTGAATACAGTTTGGTATGCAAGTCCCCCCGAAATGCACCCACCGCCTCTTTCCCTTTTTTCTCCCGACCAGTTTCCCCGATCCGACCCAGTTATCCACAAGGGTCTTGTTCAACTTGTCCACAGTTTCCTGTGGACAACTTGACGAGTACAAACAAAGTATTCAAATATCTGTGGATATCTATAAGTCAACTTAACATAATGGAGGTTGTATAAAGTAAAATCGGGAAAACCCTTGGTTTTGGTCGATTTGCATGGGGGGGGAGGGGGTGGTCGGTCGCCAGTGAAATTGGTGGTGCCCCACCCCCACCGAAAAAGCAAAATGGACTAGAATCCATCAAACCCAGCTTCCCGAAAGGAAAAAAGTGGAATTCACCCCTGCAACCGAAGAAACGCAACAAACGCAACAAACCCCGACACCCCCTGCAAAGAAGAAGGGTGGCAGACCCAAGGGTTCGCTCAAGATGACCATTCAGCGTTATGCGAACAACCCGCCCAAGGTTCTGCCCAAGACAGACCACCAGCGCCTCAAAGAACTCAAGGAGTTAATGATCCGGTCTGGCGGCAAGGATGTGGCGCAGAAGGTGATTGAGATTGCGTTAAATGATGACCACCCAGGCCAGATGGCCGCGCTCAAGATGTGCATTGACCGCACACTGCCAATCAGTATGTTTGAGAAAGACAAGAGCCAACGAAGCGCAGTCACGATCAACATCACTGGTTTAGGCGAAACCCCAACCATCATCGAGGCAGACCCCAGTGGCCCAGAAGACGTAGAGGCAAAGTATGGCTGATTTGAACTTTAGTCTCCTTCCTTGGCAACAAGAGGTATTTAAAGACCAGACGAGGTTCAAGGTGGTGGCTGCAGGTCGTCGCTGTGGTAAGAGTCGTATGGCGGCAGTAACGCTTCTTATAGAGGGTTTAAAGTGTCCTCAAGGCTCTGCTGTGCTTTATGTAAGCCCTACTATGGGTCAATCAAGGCAAATCATTTGGGACTTGTTGTTAGACCTTGGTAGAGAAGTTATCCAGAATAGCCACGTAAACAACTTAGACATTACTCTGATAAACGGGGCAAGAATCTATGTTCGTGGTGCTGATAGACCAGATACCCTTCGTGGTGTTAGTCTTACTTATGCCGTACTTGACGAGGTTGCTGACATCAAACCAGAGGCGTGGGAACAAGTTATACGGGCTTCTTTGTCTGATAAGAAGGGTAGAGCCTTGTTCATCGGTACTCCAAAGGGTAGAAACTGGTTCTACGATACCTTTAAGCTCGGAGAAGAAGGCACTGATCCAGACTGGAAGTCTTGGCACTTTACAACCCAAGATAACCCCTTGATCGACCCTACAGAGATAGAAAGCGCTAAGAAGACCCTGAGTACCTTTGCTTTTAAACAAGAGTACATGGCGAGTTTCTCCAATGCGGGAAGTGACGTTTTCAAGGAAGAATGGATTAAGTATGGGGAAGAGCCTCAACATGGGAGCTACTTCATAGCAATTGACTTAGCGGGATTTGAAGAGGTTGCCAAACAAGCGGGTAATGCTAAGAAGCGGTTGGATGAGTCTGCTATCTGTGTGGTTAAGGTTACTGAGGATGGTAAGTGGTTTGTCAAAGAGATAATCCACGGGAGGTGGGATATACGGCAGACTGCGGCTAATATCTTGTTGGCAATAAGAGATTACAGACCGATTTCCGTTGGGATTGAGAGGGGTGCGCTAAAGAACGCTGTTTTGCCCTATTTGAGCGACCTAATGAGAAAGAACAACGTGTATGCTCATATTGAAGATTTAACGCATGGAAACAGAAAAAAAGCGGATAGAATCATTTGGTCATTGCAAGGACGCTTTGAACATGGCAGAATTATCCTTAATAAGGATGAAGATTGGGATGAATTTGTTGACCAACTTCTGCTTTTTCCTGCACAGGGAGTTCATGACGACCTTCCTGATGCGCTTAGTTATATCGACCAGATCGCCGTCACTTCCTATTTTGAAGAGGACGATACCGATGAGTGGGAACCTGTAGACATAATATCGGGGGTGTGATGGAATTTAACCAGTTTGACGAACCAACAGACAGCGACAAAGAGTTAGTAGCCTTTGTTGTAGACCATTGTGATCGTTGGAGAAACTACCGAGATACCAACTTTCTTGAAGATTGGCTTGAGTACGAAAGAATCTTCACTGGTGAGTGGGATGCTCAAGATAAAACCCGTGATTCCGAGCGTAGCCGTATTGTCACTCCCGCTACCCAACAAGCTGTTGAAACCCGTCATGCTGAGATCATGGAGGCTATCTTTGGTCAAGGAGAGTTCTTTGACATACAAGATGACATTCGTGATGTAAATGGAAACCCATTGGATGTAGCCATGATTAAGGCTCAACTGATGGAAGACTTCAAGATTGACAAGATCAGAAAGTCTATCGACCAAATTGAGTTGATGGCAGAGATTTACGGCACTGGTATTGGTGAGATTGTTGTCAAATCAGAGAAGGTTTATGTTCCAGCTACCAAAGCAATCCCTGGTCAAATGGGTCAAGCTGCTATTGGTGTAGAGGAAAAAGACCGAATTGGTGTCAAGATTGTTCCTGTTAACCCTAAGAACTTCTTGTTTGACCCTAATGGAACATCTATTGATGACTGTATGGGTGTTGCGATTGAGAAGTTTGTCTCTATCCACAAGATTGTTAAAGGTCAAGAGGATGGTATCTATCGTAAGGTAGAGATTGGTACTGATGCTGAAGACACAGACCTTGAACCAACCCAAGAACTGAGCCAATATCAAGACGATAAGGTGCGTTTGTTGACGTACTACGGCTTAGTACCACGTGAATACATTGAACAACTGGAAAACGAAGCAGAAGTTGAGGATTTATTCCCTGAAGACTCTATTCAGGACGATTACTCCGATCTGGTTGAGGCGATTATCGTGATTGCCAACGATAACGTGCTTCTCAAAGCAGAAAAGAACCCTTATATGATGAAAGATAGGCCAATTCTGGCTTATCAAGACGATACAGTTCCTAATCGTTTATTAGGTCGTGGTACTGTAGAGAAGGCTTACAACTCTCAAAAGGCTATTGATGCCCAAGTTCGTTCACACTTGGACTCTTTAGCTCTCACGACAAGCCCAATGATGGCTATGGATGCAACACGCCTCCCTCGTGGTGCTAAGTTTGAGGTCAAGCCAGGCAAGGCTATCCTGACAAACGGCAATCCAAATGAGATTCTGTTTCCCTTTAAGTTCGGTAATACAGATGGTTCTAACCTGACGACTGCCAAAGAGTTTGAGCGTATGCTGTTGCAGTCTACAGGTACTCTTGATTCACAGGGAATGGTGTCTTCTGTTGCGAGAGATGCTGGTCAAGGTGGTATTTCGATGGCTGTTGCCTCGATTATCAAGAAGTACAAGCGTACCTTGGTAAACTTCCAAGAAGACTTTATGATTCCGTTCATCATGAAGGCTGCTTATCGCTATATGCAGTTTGACCCTGAGCGTTATCCTACTGTTGACATGAAGTTCATCCCTACTGCGGCATTGGGCATCATTGCTCGTGAGCATGAACAACAACAATTCATCTCTTTATTGCAGACACTTGGCCCAAATACACCTGTTTTGCCTGTTATTCTGAAGGGAATCATGGCTAATTCATCTCTGTCTAACAGATATGAGTTGATTCAGATGTTGGATGAGATGAGCAAGGTTGATCCACAAGCACAACAGATGCAACAAGCACAGCAACAGTTGGCTATGCAAGCGGCACAGGCTCAGATTGCTGTACAGACGACTCAAGCAGAGCAGAATCGTGCTGAAGCGCAGAAGTTGATGACTGAGACGCAGTTAATGCCTCAAGAGATTCAGGCTAAAGTGTTGTCCAGTGCGACTAAGAACCTTCCTACGGGGAATGAACCCGCAGAGTTTGACAAACGGGTCAAGATTGCTGAATTGATGCTCAAAGAGGCTGACATTAAGAACAAATCCAAGATTGTAGAGATGCAAATGTCGGATAAAATGGAAAAAGCCTTCCTAGACCGCATCACTTCGGAACTGAAATAATGGAACTTCTGAAAAACCTTGAGGGATTGTCTGCTGATGAGCAGATGACTGCCGTTGTTGAGCTTCAAAAAGCGGCTATGAAGCATCTTGAGGAGCAAAAGCAAGCCTCCATCGGTAAGAGTGCCGAGATGGTCATTCTTGGTTTAAAGAAGATTAAGTCTGACTTTGAAGCCAAGTTTGACTCTCTAAACTACGATATTCAGACCAAAGTAGCCAACCTAAAAGATGGTGAACAAGGACTCCAAGGCCCTAAAGGTGAGCAAGGAGACCGAGGTTTAGACGGCTATCAAGGAAAAGATGGTCGTGATGGCAAAGATGGAAAAGACGGCTTAGATGGTGTTGATGGTGTTGGCGTAAGAGACGCTAAGATTGACTTTGATGGCTCTTTGGTGATTAGCCTGACAGATGGTCGAGAGATTAACTGTGGTGAGGTTGTATCTGTTGATGTTGCCAAACAGATTCAGAAGGTTACGCACAACATCCAAACGGGTGCTGGTGGTGACTCACAGACTGTTTTAGACGCTATTGCTGCTATTCAAGCCACGATTGCCACTTATGGCACGATGGCTACACAGAATAAAACCTCTGTAGACATTGAAGGCGGCACAATTGACAACACCACAATAGGAGCAACAACACCCTCTACAGGTGTGTTTACAACTCTTACTGCTACTGGACAGACTTCTTTAGGTGGTGTTGAGGGTAGTGAGTCATTACGTGTGCTTGTTCCAAGCAGCACTGGCACTTTTATTACAGCAAGTGGAGGCTCAACAGGAGCTGAATTTAGGGTTTCTGGTTATCAATCCAATAATTCATTGTCTTTCATTGCCCGTGGTGGTTCTGGTGCGCTTGGCTTTTCAACAAATAACTCTGTTTCTAACCAGCAATTCCGCATTACCAACACCTCCTCCGCAGTAAACTATGTTCAAGTAACTGGTGGCGCAACGACTAAAGGTGTTATTCAATCTGCTCAAGGTAGCGATTCAAATATCAGTTATGTAACCCAATCCAAAGGCACAGGAGCAATAGACCTAGCCGCAGGTAGTTCAGGGGTTAATATTTCTAATGGCGGTACTGTTACTGCTATTACGAGGACTGTAAACGGTACAGGGTATACATCTATTCCAGCCCTAGCTATTTCAGCACCGACAACGGCTGGTGGTGTTCAGGCTACAGCAACACCAACAATGCTTACCGTAGGTCAAACTGTTGTTTCTGGTGGTTCAGGATACACCGTAGGCGATTCTTTGACGATAGTAGGCGGTACATTTACTACGCCAGTAATTCTAACAGTTTCAACAGTGTCTGCAGGGGCTGTAACTGGAGTTACTGTGTTAAGTGGTGGTTTTGGTAATTATTCTATACTGCCATCAACCCCTGCATCGGTAACAGGCGGCACGGGTTCTGGTGCAACATTTAATCTTACATGGGCTTTAGCCCCAACATTCACCATCACCAACGCAGGTTCAGGCTATGTTGAACAACCAACAGTAACCTTTAGCGGTGGCGGTGGTTCTAGTGCGGCGGCTTATGCGACTGTTGGTGCTACGGCTACTATCAAAGGCTTGTACGGAGGCAACTCACAGATTCCAATTCAGTTTGCAGGACCTGCGGGAAATATTCTTCAATTGATGGAGTCAGGGACAACATCTTCACCAACTGCACTTGTTATCAAAACAGGTGGTTCATCGGCACAGATGTATCCATCTTTGACAAACTCATCATTGTCGTTTTCAGCGAGTGGAACATCGCCAATTGATTTTTATACGGGCGTATTGAGTGCGCTACAAGCCCGAGTAGCCCACACAGCCTCTGCTGTTAACTATGTACAGGTTACAGGGGCGGCTACTGGTAACAGACCTGTTATTTCTTCTCAGGGTTCGGACACAAACATCGGTCTTAATCTTCAGACCAAAGGGACAGGTGCTTTTTTCTTTGCCACTGGAGGCTCTGGTTTAGCTCAGTTTGTTATTACAAACACGTCCTCGTCTGTTAATTACGTACAGGTTACTGGGGCCGTTACCACGGGATCACCAACAATTTCTGCGTTAGGTAACGACACCAACATCGACCTAACCCTGACACCCAAAGGCACAGGACTTGTTCGCTTTGGAACCCGTACAGCCTCCGCAGATGCGGCTATCACAGGTTACATTGAAGTGCGTGATAGTGGTGGCACAATTCGCAGACTTGCCATCATTGGCTAATTTTTAAAAGGAAAACAAATGGCTTTAATCAAATCAGTCGATACAGACTTTGGCATCCCTGCCAGCTACTGGAATATTGGTGCTGTTCAAGAAGACTTCAAAGGAAAAGGCACAGAAGTAACTTTTTACGGATACGCTTCTAAAGAAGCCCGTGAAGCAGGAAAACAACCACTAAGCGCTGGCAAGGTACAGATTTCTGGTGACGAATATGTAGCAGGTGCAGACCGTGCGGCCCTTTATCAAATCATCAAGCAAAAGCCTGAGTTTGAAGGCGCTGAAGACGCATGAGTCCCGAACTTCAAAAGTACTATGAGGAGAGGTTCAACACAATGGGAACGCCTGGTTGGGCTGATCTCATGGAAGATGTTGACAAAATCATTGCTTCTTTGAATAATATTTCAATCATAGATAGTGAGAAAGACCTACAATTCAAAAAAGGTGAACTATCTATTCTTACTTGGCTGAGAAATCTTAAAGAGATCAGCGAGAGAGCGTATGAAGAAATTTTATGATTACGTCTGTGAAAACGGACACAAAACAGAAAAGTTTGTTGTTTATGAGGCAACAGGCTTGAAGTGTGAGTGCGGAGCTAATGCTACCCGTTCTCTCTCTGCACCAGCGTTTCGACTAGAAGGTTGGTCTGGTTCTTTTCCTACTGCTTATAGCAAGTTTGGTAAGAGCCATACTGACAAGTTGAAATCTGAGCAGAAACTCAACTCATAAGCAATTATGCCGAGTTGAATCTCCTAGAACCCATTGCGGCAGGAAAAGGAAATAAGTATGTTGATTGACAATGAAAAAGAAGAGTTTGGTGAGTTAGAGATCGAAGAGCAGAAGATTTCGCAAAAGGCTGAACTCCCTGAGAAATACAGGGATAAAAGTTTAGATGACATTGTGAAGATGCACCAAGAGGCTGAAAAGCTCATTGGTAAGCAAGCACAAGAAGTAGGCGAAGTCCGTAAGTTAGCCGATGAACTCATTAAGCAGAACCTTGGTTCTAGGCAACAGCAGACTAGACAGGAAGAGCCTGAAGTAGATTTCTTTGAGAATCCTCAGAAGGCAGTTCAAAGGACAGTTGACAGTCACCCTGACATCATTGCGGCTAGACAAGCCACTTTAGAGATGAAAAGGGCGCAGATTCAGCAGAAGTTAGCTAGTGAGCATCCTGATTTTGGCGATATTGCTAAAAATGAGGACTTTACGAATTGGGTTAAATCTAGCCCAGTACGGATTGATTTGTTCAAGAAAGCTGATGCAGAATTCGACTATGATTCAGCCAATGAACTGTTATCGACTTACAAGGAACTTCGCTCTGTCAAACAGAAGCAATCGAGTGATGCTGGAGAAGCCACTCGGAAGCAGAATTTGAAGGCAGCGGGGGTAGATGTAGGTGGTTCTGGAGAGTCATCAAAGAGGGTCTATCGTAGGGCAGACCTTATTCGGCTGAAAATGCAAGACCCGTCCCGATACGAGGCGCTTTCTGATGAAATCATGACTGCGTACGCTGAAGGTCGAGTCAAGTAACCTTAACTTTTTGGAGATTTAACTATGGCAAATACCGCCTTTTCCCCCACAAATAGTGTAACCACTACATCCGCAGCTAACTTTATTCCAGAGATTTGGAGTGATGAAATTGTTGCCGCCTATAAGAAGAACCTCGTTTTGGCCAACTTGGTCAAGAAGATGTCTTTCAAAGGCAAAAAGGGTGACACTGTCAACATACCTAGCCCTGCTCGTGGTTCTGCTTCCGCTAAAGCCGCTACAGATGCTGTGACTTTGATCGCTGAGAGCGACACAAACATTCAAGTCTTGATTAACAAGCACTATGAATACTCACGTTTGATCGAAGACATCGTTGAAGTTCAGGCTTTGACATCACTGCGTTCTTTCTACACAGAAGACGCTGGTTATGCCTTGGCTAAGCGTATCGACACAGACTTGGTTCAATTGGGTCGTGCTTTCAATGGCGCTACAGTTGGTACTGATGACTACGCTACAAGCAATACAACCACTAAAGCCTACATCGGCTCTGATGGCACTACTGCTTACAACAGCACATCATCTAACGCTGCCGCTTTGACTGATGCTGCTATTCGTCGCACTATTCAGCGTTTGGACGACAATGACATTCCTATGGATGGTCGTTTCTTCCTGATCCCACCCTCAAGCCGCAACACTTTGATGGGTTTGGCTCGTTACACTGAGCAAGCATTCGTTGGCAACGGCGATGCGATCCGCAATGGTGAAATCGGTCAACTGTACGGCATGGCTGTGTTCGCCACATCTAATGCTGACACTGGCGCTGGTTCTTCTGGCACAGACCGCATTTGCTTGATGGGTCACAAAGACTCTATGGTCTTGGTTGAGCAATTGGGCATCCGTTCACAGACTCAGTACAAACAAGAGTACCTCGGTACATTGTTTACTGCTGATACCATTTATGGTGTGAAAGCTCTGCGTACAAACGCTACTAGCTCTGCCGCTAATGCTTCTGGCGCTTTTGCGTTGGCAGTACCAGCCTAATGTTGCCATTTCCCCTCGCCTTAACAGGTGGGGGGGTTTTTTCTTAATCTAGGAGGAATTTATTATGGCAACCGCATCCGCAGTAGTCTCACGCCGTGGTAACGATCAGTTCCGTGGAATCTTTAGCGACACTTGGGTAGTTCGTGCTACTCTTGACGCAGGTTCTTTGGTTGATGGTGCTGGCGAAACAGACGATATTACGATCCCTGGCGTAGCTTTGGGTGACATGGTCATTGGCGCATCTTTGGGTGTTGACTTGGTTGGCTTGACAGTAACAGGTTATGTTTCTGCCGCTAACACAGTTAAGTTCCGCATTCAGAATGAGTCTGGCTCAACTGCTGACTTGGCATCTTCGACACTTCGCATTGTTGTAGCACGCATGGTCTAATCCAAGGGGGCTAATAACCCCCTTTTTCACGGAGTTCTTATGGCAACCTTTCGCTGTTTAGCAAGTGGACAGACAGTCACATTTGTTCACCAACATGATATTGACTCAATGAAAGGTCATCAGGGCTATGTACGTATCGACCAAGAAGAAGTGGTCGAATCTACTGATAAACCTGTTGTTCTAGCCCCTCCTACCCCTATTAGGAAGGCTGGAAGACCTAAGAAAGTCGCAAATGTCTGAAATTGACCCAAGAGAGTTTGGCAAACTGGAAGCTCAAGTAGAAGCTCTCCAAGCAGAAGTTCATGGACTTCGCCAAGATATTAAACTTCTTTTAGAGATGGCAAACAAGTCCAAAGGTGGCTTTTTTGTCGGTATGGCGATTGCCTCCGTTGTTGGTGGCATCATTTCTTTTATAGCAACTAAACTTGTAAGGTGAGATCATGTACGGAAAAACCAAAATGACTAGCTCTAAGATGCCTAAAAAGGAAAAGAAGGTCATGCCTTTGACGATTATGGTTGCTGTTGGCAAGCCTATGCCTAAGCGTGGTGAGCGTACTGCCAAGAACATGGCAAAGAAAGCCAAGAAATGAAGACGAAGGCTGAGAAGAAAATCAGCAAGGTTATGCGAGAATTTAAAGCAGGAACGCTTCATTCTGGCAAAAAAGGCCCAGTAGTTAAGTCTAAAGACCAAGCTATTGCCATCGCTATTTCTGAATCTAAAAAGAAGAAGAAATGAAATCTCCAACTTGGCAAACAAAAGCAGGAAAAAACCCGAAAGGGGGCTTGAATGCCAAAGGAAGAGCATCGTATAATGCAGAAACAGGTGGCAATTTAAAACCACCAGTCAAGTCGGGAGACAACCCTCGCAGGGCATCCTTTTTAGCACGAATGGGCAATATGCCTGGCGCTGAGATGAAAGATGGGAAGCCGACTCGACTCCTATTATCTCTTAGAGCTTGGGGCGCAACGTCCAAAGAAGATGCTAGAGCGAAAGCAAAAGCGATCTCTAAGAGGAATAAATGAGACCAATATCTGTCGGCAAGAACTTAACTGCTAATACGGCTACTACGCTGTATACAGTGCCGACTGGCTATTACGCCAAATGTGTATTGCTTCACGCCTCAAACAATGGTTCATCCAACAAGCATATTAGCTTTACTTGGTATGACGCAAGTGCTGCTACAAGCATCTTGATTACCTTTGAATACACATTGACAGCAAAATCAACTTACGCTGAGATTGATGTTAATCAGTACATCCTTATGGAAGAGGGTGACTACATCTCAGCTCTCTCAGAAACTGGTTCTACTATTTCTGTGATTGCTACATTTGAACAAATAGGATTGACTAGATCATGACCTACCTAGAACTTGTCAATGATGTCCTTGTGCGACTGCGTGAAGAGACAGTATCTACTGTTTCTGAGACTACTTATTCTGCTTTGATTGGCAAGTTTGTTAACGATGCCAAACGAGCAATTGAAGACTCTTATGAGTGGAACATCTTGGGAACTACTGTTGTTCTCACGACCACTTCTGGTACATCTTCATATTCATTGACTGGTGCAGGTCAGAAGTTCCGTGTTCAAGATGTGATTAACGATACGGCAAACAATGGGATGACTAACATTCCTTTTGCCAACATGAATCGTTTTCTGAACTTTGGCAACCCTTCTAATGCCACTCCTACCTACTATGCGTTTGATGGCGTAGATGGCTCGTATGACACCAAGGTGAGTCTGTTTCCTGTTCCTGATGGCGTGTATACCCTCAAGTTCAGCATCATTGTTCCGCAAGCAACTCTCTCTTCTGATTCAACAGTAGTGTTGATGCCATCTGAGTTGATTGTCCAGAATGCTTATGCTCGTGCTTTGGTTGAGCGTGGTGAGGATGGTGGATTATCTTCTTCAGAAGCCTATTTGCTCTACAAGTCTATGCTTTCTGACTACATTGCTATGGAAGCCACTCGTTATCCTGAGTTTGGCTCTTTTGAGGCTATCTAATGGCTCAACCAATCCAAACATTCAGCATTAGCGCACCAGGCTTTTATGGGTTGAATACTCAGGATAGTCCATTGGATTTGGCTAGTGGATTTGCTTTGGTTGCTACTAACTGTGTGATTGACCAATATGGTCGTATTGGATCAAGAAAAGGTTGGACAAGGGTTAATTCTTCTTCTGGAGACCTTGGTGCTAACGATGTTGGTGTGATCCATGAGTTAGTCCAGACTGATGGCACATTGACTGTGTTGTTTGCTGGCAACAATAAGATATTCAAACTGAGTAGCACTACTGTTACTGAGTTGACCTATGGGGGGGGTGGTTCTGCTCCTACCATCTCTGCTAGTAATTGGCAGTGTGCTTCTTTGAATGGAATCACTTATTTCTTTCAAACAGGGCATGACCCAATCATTTACGACCCTGCTGTAAGTACAACCACTTATAGACGGGTTTCTGAGAAGTCAGGCTATGTAGGGACTGTTCCTAGTGGGAATCTCGCTATATCGGCTTATGGTCGCTTGTGGGTGGCTTCTACCAGTACAGATAAGGTCACTGTCAGCTTCTCTGATCTGATTGCAGGTCATGTGTGGTCTGGTGGCACGACAGGAACTTTGGATACGAGTAGAGTTTGGCCTAATGGTGCTGATGAAGTACAAGCCTTGGCTGCTCACAATGGATTCTTGTTTATCTTTGGCAAGAGACAGATTCTTGTCTATCAGGGGGCGACTACACCTTCTACGATGTCTATTTCTGACACAGTAGGTGGTATTGGTTGTTTAGCAAGAGACAGTGTTCAGACAACCAGTTCTGATGTGATCTTCTTGTCAAACAGTGGTGTTCGTTCTTTGATGAGAACCATTCAAGAGAAGTCTGCTCCTGAGAGAGATTTGTCTAAGAATGTGCGTAATGATTTGATGAGTGATGTTGCTTCTCAGAATCTGGCAAACATTAAGTCTGTTTACTCTGAGAGAGAAGGCTTCTATCTGTTGACGATGCCTGTTACGCAGTCTGTGTACTGTTTTGACAGTAAAGTTATCTTACAAGATGGTTCTTCCCGTGTAACGACATGGGACTCTATTACGCCTACTTGTTTGGCATCATTGAGGGATGGCTCTGTCTACATTGGTAAGAATGGCTACATTGGTCAATATACGGGCTATAACGACTATCAATCCACTTATCGGATGCAGTATTACACAAACCATGCAGACCTTGGTAATGTGAATCAGACATCTGTTTTAAAGAAGATTTCCACTGTCGTGATTGGTGGGACAAACCAACCAGTCATTTTTAAGTGGGGCTTTGACTTCAAGACGAACTATCTCAGTGCGACAACAACTATTCCTGTTCAGGGTATTGCCGAGTATGGAATTGCTGAATATGGTGCTAATGCAACAGTAGTAGCGGAGTATTCTGATGGCGTTGCACTGAATACATTGAAAGTATCTGCCAGTGGTACTGGTAAGGTTGTTCAAACTGGTTATGAGTCTGATATTAACGGGTCACAGTTGTCGATCCAAAAGATTGAAATCCAAGCTAAGAATGGGAAACTATCATGAGTAGTTATACAAAAAGCACTAACTTCGCCAGTAAAGATAACTTAACCTCTGGCAATCCTGCAAAGATTGTTAAAGGTACGGAGATTGATACTGAGTTCAACAACATTGCTACGGCTATAAATAGTAAGCAAGACTATGACTCTGATCTAGCTGCCTTTGCCGCTAAGACTGCACCTACTGGTGATGTTGTTGGCACTACAGATACTCAAGGTCTGACAAACAAGACTTTGACAAACCCAACTGTCACCAATTATGTTGAGACACCATTTACTGCTAACAGTTCTACAGCTATTACGTTAGATTTAACCAATGGTACTGTTCAGATTATTACTTTGACAGGCAATGCAACAATTACAATGCCAACGGCTACATCTGGCAAGTCTTTTGTTTTGTTTTTAAAGCAAGATGCTACAGGCTCAAGGACAGTTACTTGGTCAACAGTTAAGTGGCCTTCTGGTACTGCACCAACTATTACAAGTACAGCATCTAAACAAGATATTTTCAGCTTCTTTGCTGATGGTACTAATTGGTATGGTGTTACTGTTGGTCAGAACTACACTCCATAAGGAATCATAAATGTTTGCTTCTGGAAAATCAGCGTCAGTATCTGCTGTAGCCAACTACATCGAGGATGTGTTCAGCACATACCTTTACACAGGCAACGGCTCTACGCAGACCATCACCAACGGGATTGATCTATCTACTGAAGGTGGTTTGGTTTGGCTTAAGAACAGAGATGGTGTTCCTGCTAACCAAAATCATAACTTAGTGGACACTCTTAGAGGAATAAACAAACCTATTTATACAAACAGTGCTGGAGCGCAGCTTACACAAAACACTATTGCATCTTTTGATACAACGGGTTTTACTTTAGGTGGTTTTGGCCCTAACGGGGGAGGTGCTACATACGCCTCATGGACATTCCGCAAGCAGCCGAAGTTCTTCACGCAAGGAACTTACTCTGGCAACGGATCAACGCAAGCCATCACGCATGACTTAGGATCAGCGCCAGGCTGCGTCATTGTCAAGAACATCACCACGTCTGGCAGCTGGATTGTTTGGCATCGCGGCCTTTCGTCTGGCTACTACATTCAGCTCAACGGCACAGGCGCTCAAGATAACTTAAACGCTGCAAGACGCTTTGGCAACAACAGCACAACTGTAGACCCAACATCCACGACAATCACTGTTGGCGATCTAATCAACACCAGTGGAGACACCTGGGTTTATTACGCATTCGCCCACAACGCAGGAGGCTTTGGTCTGACTGGCAACGACAATGTGATTTCGTGTGGGTCGTTAACCGTACCTTCTAGTGGCGATGTCACAGTCACTTTAGGATATGAGCCTCAATGGGTAATGGTTAAGCGCACTGACTCATCAAGTGGCGGTAATTGGATTATTGAAGATGTCATGCGAGGGATGTCAAACACTTCATACGCTGATTTGTACCCCAACACTTCTGGTGCTGAATCCGCAAGCAGTGCCTATTCATCAATTATTCCAACTGCAACAGGCTTTGTTGGTGTTACATCTACATCAGCAACCGCTTTCATCAACAACGCCACCTATATCTACATCGCCATCCGCCGTGGCCCGATGAAAGTGCCTGAGAGTGGGACGAGTGTGTTTGCGCCTGTTGCAAATACGCAATCTAGCGGCACGGTTCGCACCATTGGTTTCACGGCAGACTTGGCAATTTCCACAGGAAGAACCACAAACCTTCAGCGCATGTTTAATGACAGGCTGCGTGGGTTCTCGCAAACAAATACATCGACGGGTCCAAGGCTGTTTTCAAACACCACTGATGCAGAAACCACAAGTTTCACGGGCGTTGGTGCAGTGACAAACACGAGCTATCAGGATGGCGATTATTTTGATCCGGGCATCTCAATGATCCGGTATTTGTTTGGCCGCGCCCCCGGCTTCTTTGATGAGGTTTGCTACACGGGGACGGGAAGTGCCACTACGTTTAGTCACAATTTGGGCGTAGTGCCAGAACTTCTCATAACAAAAAACAGAAGTAACGCTTCTAACTGGCGAGTGTATTCAGCAACTTTGGGTAACACAAAGT
>Ga0315907_10002118_pt1 | contig 25657 bp, 21 predicted proteins | sample LakEriMetagenome_3_FD_203525 | JGI IMG/M metagenome (GOLD analysis project Ga0315907, IMG submission 203525) | Freshwater fungal communities from buoy surface, Lake Erie, Ohio, United States - Buoy 12 MA123 | ecosystem: Environmental > Aquatic > Freshwater > Lake > Lake biofilm | place: USA...
AAACTATTAAATCCAATATTTATCCCCTCATCGCAGGAATAATTATCATGACACTTGCAACACTTTTGATCGCACTGATCCTTGTTTATCCCTGGAATTGGTTGAATGACGCCATGCATTGGGATCTTTCCTTGAACTATTGGCATTGCTTTCTTGTGTTGGACCTACTTGGCGTACTTTTTATGCTATATATGGTTTTCATTCCACAACAGCGCAGTGGATGGAACGACCAAAAAGTGGACGATTACATCGATGAACAAGTAGGACCCGGGTATTGGGACCATAGCGATCCCTACGACGGGTATTGATTACGCGCTAGGCTACAAGACACAAAAGGTTGCGATGTATTTCGCTGGAGTTTGTAATCCAGCAGACGTCATGAGGCCGTGATCGAAAGGCAAGCTGAGGAAGCTGCAATTTTTCAAATTTCGCTCAAGCAGAGTTTCTCTGCGCTGACGCATTATTGCTGGATTAAAAATCTCATCTTTTTGCCCGTCAATGAATAATACCTTTTCCGCTATCTGCTCGAAATTGAGTTCTGGATTGGCCCCTAAATCATCTCCCCAGATTAATTCCTTAAAAACAGCATCCGTGTTTTTATTTTCTCGGAGCGTCTCTAATTCGTTCATCATCGTGGTCCAAGCCTCTTCCAACTCCGGTTCTTTAAAAAAACTTGCAACTGCTTTCGCATCTATGTCTTGTATCTTCCAAGCTGAAAGAACTATGACCAAGGAATTTATATTTAGTTGCAACTGATCTTTTAAACATTTGGCCGCGGCAATGGCTGATACCCCACCAATCGAATACCCCAGAATACTTACGTTAAAATCCTCGGTTAGGCCAAACCTTTCTGGATCATCTTTTATAGCTTGGTACAAGGCTTTCACGTCGGTTTTAACCTGGGTATATCCTCCGTGGTACAAATAAGTTCCATGTTCTTTTAACCGATGTAATGGACTTACGGTATCCTGACCATCGCTTGCCATGGAACGTCCAAAATGAAAAGGAAGGGGTAATAGGACGGCAACAATGCCCTTTTCATTAAGCTGCTTTCCTATTTCCTTATATCTTAAATATGCGCTATTCTTATTGCCAATTCCCTCTAAAAAACCGTTGAACATAATGACCACCTTTTTTGCAGGGCCCTTGGTCTTTTTCCAGACCTTGCATTCAAATTCATGGTTGTTGGTGTATTTCCTAAGATATTGATACAAGACCTCAGTTTTTAGTGTAAAAGGTTCCATTCCAAGTTTTTTTATTCGTGTGTAAATTTATAACATATCATTTTCGGAATTTTAAAACTCCTCTAATTATTCTTCGGATTGACCTTATTTAGAAGTTCTTCAATGGCTTCGTCGGCATTTCTACCGCCATAGACTACGTTCATGATTCCGGGTAAGAATTTATCCAACAATCGAAACAATTCGATCAAATTATCCTGGATGATAAATTCATGCATTCCTTCTTCTTGGAACCTGTAATAGGTTTTAGACCGTATATGTCCATTCGCATGATTTAATTGTAGATGTCCTAAATAAGAAATGGCATTTGCTATATCGATGTACTTGGAAACCTCCAGGCGATGCGATTCAGGAATATTCACCGATGCCGAAGCATAGCACTCCACTAAACCCGCTCTATTATGAACGATGACTAATCCCGTAGCTCCTCCTACCGTTAACTCCATACCCAATTTTATAAGGGTTTGTTCCTCCGTATCTTGCTCGATTTGATAGGTGTAATTGATCTTTTCTAGAAAAGCAATGATTTGCTCTCTCATCGTGAATGATTCCAATTTTTCAAGTTTACTCATGGTTATTGTTGCTTTAAATTTAATAACTCGGATTTAATTATTTACCACTTCCACCCAAATTCTATTGGGATACCCACCCTGGAAAACATACTCGGTAACCGGACAAAGCCATAAGCGATGCCCCTGCATACTGGGTACGGTGTAGTACATTCCATAACTCACGGGCGCATGTCCTACGGTATTCAATAAACCCTCGTCCATGCCATAGGAGTCCGATACCAAGAGGTGGGTTGCCGTTTCAAAGGGTTTCGCGCTAAATTGTAACCACACCTCAGTACCCATTCGGCTCAAGTGATCCAGGAAGGTGTCGGCGCCATCCACCATCATTAGGTTGGCTTGCGTGCCAAGTCCTGCTTCTAAAAATTCCGGTAAGTCGATATACCAGGTGTTGCTTTGTTTGTAAAATCGTTTGGTCATACGTAAAAATTTTGGTCAAATTTAAACGCGACACCCGGCGAGCCCCCTTTCCTTGCAAGGTTGTAAGGTGGGGAAATTACATAATGGATTGAAGTGACGAGAAAAACGATTGGGTAAGGTTGAGGGAATCCCCCCTACTCGCGTTTATTAATGTTTATAAGGATTGAAAGTCGATAGGTTTTTGCACATCTGAATTTCAGTTTGAAAATTAATAAGCGTTTATAGCGCATTCACTTTTACGGTTAAGTAACAATATGCTAATTTTCCTTCTGGATCTTTCTTGTATTTTACCTGACGAATAACTTGTCTTATTAAATCGTTTATGATGGTTTGATCATCAGTAGTTGTTTTATCCTTTATACATTCGGCATTCACAACATTACCTTCACCATCGACTGTAAGCTTTAAATGAACTTTTAGGTCAACTTTAGTATTGTATTTGGGTAATATTGGGTCATTGATTCTAATTCTATATTTGACATCGCCTAATGAATCGACCTTAGATCCATTTCCATCGAAAGGTCCATTTCCTCCTCCGATGCCTACACCATTTCCTCCGTTACCAAATGGGTTAGTAGTATTTAGGTTAACATTTTTCTCCGATTCATCACAACTCATAAAATTTGATGGGTATAACATGTAAACTAATTCATCAAGACCATCTTTAAATAAACTATTAAAGTGAATAGAGTGTGTAGAATTTATTTGGTAACTATTAGACAAGTCTGAAACAATAACTGCAAGTAAATCAAATCCTTCCGTGGAAGGAGCTTTACTTAATAGTTCTCCATTTTCATTCCAATATTTCGAACTAACATTTATTCCATTCTCCCAAAACGATTCTTCAATTAATTTTTCTTTATCGCTCCATTTTCGTTTAACACTATCTAGTACACCGTTCAAATAGTGCTCTTCTAATTTATTTTTACCATCCCTATAAAATTCCTTATTCGTACCATGTTTTTCACCGCATAAATAATTTAGCTCCGCAATTTCATGATCAGATTCATCCCAAAACAAACATTTTCCATTTAATTTCCCATTCTGATATTCAACAATACTTTGAATCTTTCCATTTAAAGAATATTCATTAATTTTAGTTAATAATCCATTCAAGTATAAATTCTCAAGAGCAATGGTTTTGTTTGGATAGTAGAGTATCAATTTACCATTACCGTTAACTAAATCCCCTCCTCCTAAGGAAACTCCATCCTGTGAGAAATATCTTTGCACTCCAAACAATGCACCTAATTGGTAATTTTCTTCGTACTTTAACTGATCGTGCTCTTCATACCAACCTTGACATTTACCATTAGGCTTTCCATAGAAATAATTGCATTTCGCCTTTATTTTACCGCTAGAATAATACCATTCAAACGAACCATTCGGTACCCCGTTATAATAATTGCCAGATAAAATTAATTGGCCATTGGAGCACCACAATTTCATAGGGCCACTTTTCTTTCCTTTTAGATAAGATACTTCAAAGATTTTTTTATTTGAATTATTTTTGCCTTGAATTACCCCGGTGATTGGAATCATATCATTTCTCAAGTATACAATTGTATCCTCCAAATGCAGTGTTGTTTCTTTCACATCATAGACCTTAGTTTGCGAGAAATAATACTGCAAGCAAAAGGTAATACAAAAAAGTACCAGAAGTCTTGGTTTTAGTGTGCTCAACTTGATTAGTTTTTAATATAATTAATAATGAGAATCAAAAGTTATTTATACCTATTTAATTCCGCCACCAAATTGGTATGATCATCCAAATCATAGAGCCCAAATCGGGCCTGGCCTTGTTGCATTTTTATAGGGCGTGACTTAAAATCGAAGTCTTTAATCGTGACATCACTCGGTTTAAATCGAACATTGAAAAGTGTATTTTCGCTCGACATTTCTAGCAAATCTTTCTGGTATCTGGTGATATTGACATTGTCTAAATCTATTGCTGCTTTTTTACAAAATTCTTGTTTTTTATTAATCAAATCTTTGCTCCAATCGGTAGCATCTAAAACTTCAAGATTATCTATATAGCCTAAGAAATAATTAGAAGTCTTTTTACCATAACAAACTTTTGTATACAAGTAAACTCGTTGAATGAATCGCTTTGCTTTATTTTTTTTGTGGAACGCCTGAATGAAACCATAGCAATATCCTACCAGTTGCTGAGAAGGATTATGATAATCGTTTAAAAGCCATTCTTCCCATCCAAATCCAAATTCTCCTTCGTAGGGCGATTTTTTAATTAACCCGCATTTCCCATTGCTTCCGGATGGTTTTTCCCAATTATTTTGATTGGAGGTTAGTCGTGTCATGTACATTTTCATAGTAGTTGTTATTTGAGGTTAGTATGAATTTTCAGGTAATTAAATATCTTGTGGTTGAGTTTATAATGTTCCTTCAGTTATAATTTTAATCTTTAATGCAGCGAATGGAGAGCCCATAATTTTCATAGGTATGGCTTCTTGTGACACCGTCATCGTTGTTTCTGAGGATAATGCAATTTGCGCTATATTCTAGCCTTGATGAACTCCAATAACTACCCGTTGTACCAATAGATAGCCCCCTACTAGAATAACTCCAACATTCACCGCCAGGAAGACCTGAAAAACCGCTTTTGTTATTACCGTTACCATTTTGTGATACTATAGGCGCTGGGACATAACGAGTATCTCTACATGTATGACATGCTGTTTTCTTCCGATACTCGCTATTCCAACTTGAACATTTGGGACAAGTCTTAAAACCACCGTATTCATGCGGTTTCCAACCACTTGTACTTTTCATTTTTTTCCCTGCATCATCTCCCAAAAAACCAATTAAAACGGACCACTCCTCATCCGTCGGAACATGATACCCGACCGGAGCTAAGCCACGCGAATCATTCACTGCATACCAATTGTACAACTTCCCGTATTTTGCACCGTTATTGGGGTCATTATCATAGTAACACCATGCTGGTTGTTTGGCATCTCCTGCCGCTTTCCATTCTTCATCTGTTTTTGCCTCAGGAATTGGGTCCCCATTACGGAACGAGGAAACATTCAAATTCTCTTTCATCCAAACTTGAGTTCCAATGGTAACTGTTTTATAAGGTCCAGAAGGAGTTGCAACTACAGGGTTATTTTGTACGACCGGTTTTGGGGTTGGTTTTAATTTTTCAACTTCCACTTTCAAAACCATTAAGCTATCGGATTTAACGTTGATTAAATTCCTTAATTCCTCAATTTGCTTTTTATTAGATTCATTCTCCGAGTCCTTCTCTTGTAGCTTTATTTCCAATCTCGTGACATTTTCTTCAAGCTCAGAAACACGGCTGTTTAATTGCTCCACGCGTTGGGAATTATCCGATCTCTCAGCATTAATCACAAGGTTAAGGCTGTCTACACGGTTGGTTAACACCCTAATCTGTTCCTTTTTAGATTGCCCCAGGCTTACCCAACCAAGAACCATTAATAGTGTAAATATCGAATACCTCATTGATAGTTTTTATTCATACAAAGTAACGAAAAAATCAACTTCTTGCTTTCCAAAAGACATTTTGATATATTTAATATACAGCACCTTAATTTATGAGTCAAAACACCGAGCAGGCTTTGGAAAGAAATAATTAATTTTAGTCAACTTTAAACGAAAGAACCATGCGTTACCATTCATTTCTCCATGTTTATAAAGGTACCGGAGAACATAAGTTCATAGCTGAACACCGCCAGTCGTGCAGGTATTGCAATGAATACAAAGGGAGTCACTTTGAATTTACCTACCGTGAAGATTCTCTGGTTGTCCCCTATTGCAGCAAGAAATGTTTTATTGAAGATGGCAATACCTTAGAATCCAACGAATATACCCAATTTGTAGACCAGTGGATTGAATCCGGGGGGCGTGAACAGGCAATGAACTATTAGTATTTCAAGATAGCGATAAACCTATCGGCATTCCTGGAAGGCAGAATTAAAGATAATGCCTACCTCCTACTGATCCATTGATCTAATTTGGAATTGAAAGTGCTAATTTGAGTTTTTTACTTACTATTATAAATATTTTAATTTTATCCCAAAAAAAATATTTAAACATATGGAAACATTTATTTTTAGCGATCTTGAAAGTGGAACAGTAACAAATAATCGTTCAAGTCCTTTTAAACCTGTTCCAGATTATAAAGTTTTTTTGGATGAATTTGAGAGTTGCTATGATGTTGATCAACTAAGTGTTTCTGATAAACTTTTTTGGATTTCTTCTGAAAATGAGGACGGAATTATTTTAGTTATAAATGATGGGATTTTTTCAAATTCCTTTAAGGATGATGAAGATTCTCAGGCGATGTTAAATTTCATGAAAGAAAACGGAAATTCAGATCGAATGATTGAATTTATGAAAAATCATAGAGAAGAACTATATCCGGCAGATATTATTGAATTTATCGCACTGCCATTTCAGACAATAACAATACAGATAACTGATTTAGAATTCGGAAATTCGGAATTTAGGTTATATGTTGACCCAATAATTACTAATCCAAATATTAAAAAAGGGGGCGCAAATTCAGCTTGGACCGGTAACGATTTACCTATCTATTACCTTGATCTTACTAAAAATAAAAATTGGAAAGAATTGCTTTTTTCTCTCGACGAAAAGATTCCAATTCATCAGATTTTTCTTGATGGAAATGGAATTGAATCTTTAGAGGAGGTCATGCCAGCAATACTAAAGCACAAAGAACAGTGCTGGTGTATTGTTTTATCTGACAACGAATTGACTGAATTACCTGAAAGTTTTAGAGAAATGACTTTGATGAAAAGTATAAATCTTAGAAACAACAAACTAAAAACTTTTCCAAAGTCGATTTATGAAATGTCGAAACTTAAGTACTTAAACCTCTCATTTAATAATATCTCGAGTATTTCAGAAAGTTTGGGAAATTTGAAACTCTTACAGCATTTTATTTTTGTAGACGAAAATGAAACTGAAGAAATTCCAAATAGTTTACTTGAATTGAAGCAGCTTAAAAACCTTTATTTACGAACTGATTTTAATAAAATAAAGCACATTATTCCCGAATTGAAGAATATTGAAATATTATCACAAATTTTTGCAACAAATGAATCGCTAAATTATGTTCATGAGTTAAAAAATTTACCAAATCTTCAAAAGCTTGAATTATACATAATTAATGAAGGAAATGAAGCCTTAACAAAGGAAAAATTGGATCAAATTTCAATTGACATTAAGAAAAGTATTAATCCAGATCGGCTTTTAAAAATTACAATTGAAGAAAAAGGTGCCATACCTGAATGGCTAATTCGTGCTATGAATAGGGATCAAATATAGCACTATATAATTATTAAGGTACAACTTAAGAAAACGAAGAGCTAGAGATCTACAATATTGAAAAGTAAGTAGAACTATGCACTTGAATTTTATTGAATTAGATTTATCCCTTTGTTGATTTTTTTATCTAATTCATACCATATTCGATCTGAGAGTTCAAAAGGTATTTTTTCATATTAATCCCGTACTCTATTATGACTTCAGGTATTGCGTAGGTTACTTTGATTTATTTAAACCCAAAGACTTTGAACTACTGAAAGACGACACCAAGGAAATCTATGATCGAATGATTGATGCCTGTAATAGGTCCAAATAATCTAACTTTCCGTCATTGATATAGTTGCCTTTTCAACCACCGCATTTTTAAAATCGGTTGAAACCTTAAAGTCTTTGAACGCTTCGTCTACCGCCTCCGCAGATAATCCCTTCAAGGGTTGAAGCAATTCGATATCTGCACATTCTTTCATCTTTGGGAATTGATAGAAAGATTCCTTGCCATCGTCCTCGCAACGGTAGGTGAAAATCCAGCGGATGTTTGATGCACTGCGCCAATCTTCTTCAGGTTCTTCTTTATCGTTGTAGGTGTAAAACCAATCCGATATTTTGAGTTGTGAATATGCGACTTGGGCTTCGTCTAAGCCGTCGATCACGATGACTACATTTCTTGAAGTATTGTTTTTCTGAATATTCAAGTGTTCCCCGAGTAAGGCTTGAAATAGGTGAATGACATCGATGTATTTGGATGGTAATCGCGTTAGTTTACGGTCGATTGAATCCTCTGACCGATCCCAATAATCGGTCCTTGTTCCTTGAAGAATAAAGTGGTACAACGCTGCATGGAGGCTGTTTTGCATTCCGGCACCGCAAAAGTGATAGAGCACTTGCGATTTATTTTCTTTCAACTGCTGAATTACATCGGCAATTAAGGCTCCTTTACCCATTCCTGCCGGTGACTTTACACACAATATGTTTTGATCATCGCTTTTCGCACAGAAATCAAGAATCACATTTTTCTCTCGATCACGACCCACAAAGCACGATTGGTAATACGCAATGCGCTCGCTGTGGTCAAACACCTGTCCGGCACCGCCTCTAATGGCTTCTTTGATCGGGTCAAAGGTGGGTTCAAGGTGCTCGATTGCTGGTTGATCAACCTCATCGCCCAAGCGCAAATTCAATAAATGAGCTTTTGATTTGTTATGATAAAGACCCTGAAAAATATATGGGTCTTGACCTTCTTTTCCAGGCTGCACATACGGATACAAGAGCAACGCTTGTCCATCTTGAACCCAAAAGTATTTATCCTCTTTCAGTGCTAAGGCGCCTTTTTCAAAAAGTAAGGTTAATGTCGCTAACTCTTCAAACAAACCAATCGATGCCTGTAACTGAGGTAAAAAGGAAGCCTCTAAGCGAATCAATTGATGCACATAACGATTTCTAAAGGTTATGAAGCGATTGAGCAAAGGCTCGCCGTTCTTTGGCTTTTCAATTGGCGCCATCCAATTTTTATCTTCAGCAGAGAGTGCCCACAAATTCTTCCAACTGGTGTCAGAGGGCAAGGATTCACGTAAGTTATCCAAGACTTGCTTCATGAACAACGCATCCCCTTGGTCATCGAGCCGTTCAAATTTCTTACAAAGCTGGATAACAGCGCCCAACCTCAGCATGAGCGTACTCATACCCAATGCCGCCATGTAAAAATTATTCAGTCCTGCGGGGTCTTCCTCCAACAGACGTTGAAGTGCGTCTTGGTCAGCACTTATTGATTTCTCAGACTTGAGTTCTAAATAACGCTGGTGGTATTGATGTACTGGATTCATTTAAAATTTTGAAAGTAAATAGAGAATACCTAACCAACTACAGAAAATTGGTACAATGAAATATAAGAAATTTGAAAGGGTAATTATTCGTATTTTTATTTCTTTAATCAAAAAATTGATGTATATAAATCCAAAAATAAATCCCACCAAAAATATAAGTGGGTTCGATTTTATCATATCAAAACTAATAGTATATAAGTTAATCGAATCAACATTGTAGATGTCATATGAAAGAAAACCTAAAACTATTCCCCCGATGAAATTATAAATAAACTTATTTAAATGGAATAATTGGCCAAAGTACTTTTTAAAATAAGATTCCTCCATAATTGTTTGTTTTTATTATTATTGATTATTTATTAAAATCTTGTGCTGATACTCTAATTTCACATCTCGTCTTCCTAAAGTTAGGAAAATTCTAGAGCTTTCTTCGATGGTTTTTGGGAAGCCATAAAGTTCATCTACTTCATCTTGAATGAAAGGCTCCTTGTCAAGGCTGTAAAAAGGAGAAAGTATTCCAAATGCTTCGTGCACAAATTCTATCGGATACTTATTGTCATCGGCAAAACGACGCGCAACCAACCTTTGCCTCTCCTCTATTTCATTTTGAAGTTTTGAGGTGATTTCCTTGAGTTGTGTGTAAGCCAAACGCTCTACCTCTTGCTCCTCACTTGGGCCTTTGAAGCGCAGGTAATTATGCAAAGAAAATTGAATAACAGTATCTTGAACCGCGGTAAAATTACCTTCTAATTCAACTGAACTATTGAAAAACCTTTTCAAGTATGGATAATTCCAAGCAGTTGCCAAAACAGGTATATCGGCATCATATAATGCATTGAACAAATTGGTCAGGTGGTTCGGGCTGAAAAGCGCAACATGCACATCATGAAGCATAACTACTATCTTCTTTGGTAACTTCCCTTTTTGAGCCTTCAAGAACTTCCAAGGGTCTTTGAGTGCCTTTTCATCCTTGGTCAATTCGTACAAACTCTTGGCTAATTCTTGCTCTAAAAAAGAGGCTGTAAATGTTGCGCCGTTTGGATGTAAAGCATAATAAACCGGATGATAAATTGACGTATCCAATTGCTGAACAAATTGCTTGTAAGCCGCAGCTCCTAGATCGGTTCCTGGTCTGAACCAAGCTACCAATGCGCCCTTCCCTTTTTCAAGCAAGGTGGCAACTTCTTTGGTAAGATTGGTGTTCTCTTCAAAAGGTTCAAATGCAAATTGTTGCTCTTCTGTTCTAAAACTTGGCGCATACTCATGCGCTACCCGTGCTGCCAACTGACCAAACGCAAATTGCGTATCAAAAGCACCCCAGGCCTGCGCACCTGTAATATTCCAATGCCCGTTGAATCCTTTCGCATCCACAAAATGAAACGCTCCAAACTGCTTTTCAAACAAACTTGCTTGATTCATTTTCGCCAAAATAGCCTCAATCTTCTGTGCCTCTTTCCTATTTCGCTCAGGCGGCAACACAAAGAACCCATGCATGACAGAATTTCGCAACGAAGCCAAGTGATGAATCGAAGTATTTAATACCTCCTTCCCGTCTTTCACCTCCCAGAAAAAGGGCTTCAACAATTCAGCATCTGTGCCCTCAGCTTCCTTGATCATGTTAGCGGCCCATCGATACAGCGGTCCTGCATTATAGGCATGCCCATTCGACAAAAACAAGGAAATCAAGAAGTCATTAAATACCTCCTTCTGCTTCGCTTGCTGCAAATAAACAGCCATACCCATCGCAGCCAGTTGCGACAGGATTTCTTCACCTAATTCAACAAGTTCATCCGCTGCGTAAGCATCATCTTCTTTCTGTACCGCCTCAATTCTATGCAGGAGGCGTGGTGGGAGGTTGGGTGGGGTGGTGAGGTTCATGTTCAGCTCTTATTATCTATACAGGTGTCTTGCTCTTTTTAAATTAGCCCAAGGAACTTGAATTTCAGGATTGTGAAAAATAACTTTCTCGTAAAGAACATTGAAAACAAATCGATCTTCATGCCCATGCGCTATGATTCTTTTAGAATCGAAGAAATTTCTATATTCACTTAAAGCAGAATCGAACAACCCACCATAATTATCATTAAATTCTTGATTATTCTCTACCCAGGAAATAAAATTCTCATCATTTAATCTATTTCGTATCTCTTCAATCCTTTCTTCATTATTTTCGATTTGTTGAACTCCAAATAGCGTTGCATAATGCATCGTGACATTGTTTCCCGCACTATAAAACAACTCCAACTTTGATTGATAAGGCCTGACTTTTTCACTAAAACTAGGAATATAGGCTAGTTTTTTATTTTCAAATTCAATACCCATGACTTTTTGACTAAAATTAAATTCCTCCAATCCTAAATATTTTGTAATTCTATTTCCAATTATCGGAATTCCAAAGGTGCTTAAAGATTGTGGTGCCCTCCAGTTGTTGGTACTTCGGTAGGTTTTTGCTCTCATATTAAGTTATTTATTTGGTTTAAATTTATATAAATATTTATATCTATCTATTAGAAATAAAAACATTGATTCGCCAAAAAAGTGTCTCATATCCTCTAGTGATATAACATCGCTTTTATGGTTATTGCAGAAATAACAACATAAAACCATATTGTCTTTCGTGTATACATTTTTTTCAGTTCGTGAATCTTTTCTGTCTAATTCAAACCATGCACCCCTATTTCGCTTGGTTTTGCAAGTATATTTTTGATCATTGTATAATTCACTTAAAATTTGTTCATTAATACCACAATAGAAGCAAACACAATCGGTTTGTTTGATATGGCTATTTTCTACAATCCAAGGTAAATCCTTTTGCAAAAGTGATTTACTTTGGGCATCATATTGATTTTTGATGTCCAAATAGAAAGTGCTGAAATTCTCCATAGATTTAAAGCTCTTTCCAGTTTCATCTATTTTTGAATATGAACTAAAGCAATATTCTTTAGTAATCTTCTTTGGATTCTTTTCATTCCATTTGAAAATTTCTTTATCCGCATTAATCTTTGATTCGAAAAGATTAAATGCCTTAATAATTAGTTCATCAGAGAAAATAGCTTTAGCCCTCGAAATGGATTTAAAATTAATATCAAATTCCGATTTCTTCAAGTTGAAATTTTCGGCGTAAAATGAATATTTTTTTTCACTATCGACAAGTCGATGGTAAAGTATTTGAGATACCTCTTTCATGTTATTTCATTTGATTTTTTATATCAATTGCCCATTGGATGTTAAGAGTGCGGTTTAGGCGTTCCAATTTATCAGCAGAATTCTTCTGAAAAAACAATTCATTACAGGCATAGTTTTGAAACATTTTCTCCATGGATACCACATCCTTTAAATAATATTTTCTGGCGCTTAAAATAAATTCTTTATTGCATTCATTTGGAGTTAGCGTATTAAAAATACCTTTTAAATAATAAATTCGCCCTTCTTCATTTTGCAGTTTGTTTACTTTCTCTAGAGTAGCGCACCAACCATGAATTTCTTTTATTGAGATAGCTATTTTTATCCAGCAATTTTGTCGGTGTGCAATGGAGGGTATTTCTAAACCAATTTGTTGAGCCAACGCTAAATCCCCCTGCTTAGCCAATTCAGTGGAAATGTCCTTCAGCGCGATACTCTTATCTGACTCATCACTGATGCCCTTTGCGCAGGTAAGCGCTTCTTCTACCTTGCTTTGTTTAGCCAGCTCGCTGGCGATGTCCACCAGCGCGCTACTCTTCCAAGAATCATTACTGATGCCCCTCGCGCAGGTAAGCGCCTCTTGCATAGACGATGCCGCTTCCTCTACCTTGCCCTGTTTAGCCAGTTCGGTGGAGATGTCCACCAGCGCTTTACACTTCAGATAATCATCATCATCACTTATGCCTCTAGCGCAGGTAAGCGCTTCCTCTACCTTGCCTTGTTTAGTCAGTGCGGTGGAGATGTTCTTCAGCGCGCTATTCTTCCAAGTATCATCCCTGATACCCCTTGCGCAGGTAAGTGCTTCTTCAAGCTTACCTTGTTTAGCCAGTTCGGTGGATATGTTCTTCAGCGCGATACTCTTCCAAGAATCACCACTGATACCCCTTGCGCAGGTAAGCGCCTCTTGCATAGCCGATGCAGCATCCTCTACCTTACCCTGTTTAGCCAGTTCGGTGGAGATGGCACTCAGTGCGCTACTCTTATCTGACTCAGAATTGAATCCCCTTGTGCAGGTAAGCGCTTCCTTTACCTTGCCCTGTTTAGCCAGTTCGGTGGAGATGTCCTTCAGCGCGCGATTCATATTTCTAACATCACTGATGCCCATTGCGCAGGCAAGCGCTTCCTCTACCTTACCCTGTTTAGCCAATTCAGTGGAGATGTCCTTCAGCGCGTTACTCTTACTTGTATCAAAACTGATGCCCCTTGCGCAGTTAAGCGCCTCTTGCATAGCCGATGCAGCTTCCTCAACCTTGCCATGTTTAACTAGTTCGGTGGAGATATTCTTCAGCGCGCGACTCTTATGAGACTCAGAATTGAAAGGTTGAAAGAAACAGCGCCTTGCGCAGGTGAGCGCTTCCTCTACCTTGCCCTGTTTAGCCAGTTCGGTGGAGATGATTTTCAGAGCACTACTCTTACATCTATCATCACTGATGCTACTTACGCAGGTAAGCGCTTCCTCTACCTTGCCCTGTTTAGCCAGTTCGATGGAGATGTCACTCAGTGCGCTACTCTTCAGAACATCATCACTGATGCCCCTTGCGCAGGCAAGTGCTTCTTGCATCGCCGATGCAGCTTCCTCTACCTTGCCCTGTTTAGCCAGTTCGGTGGAGATGTACTTCAGCGCGCTACTCTTCACATAATCTTGACTGATGCCCCTTGCGCAGGTAAGCGCTTCTCCTACCTTGCCCTGTTTAGCCAGTTCGGTGGAAATGTCCTTCAGCGCACTACTCTTCCAAATATCATCACTGATGCCCTTTGCGCAGGTAAGCGCTTCCTCTACCTTGCCCTGTTTAGCCAGTTCGGTGGAGATGGCACTCAGCGCGCTACTCTTATCTGACTCAGAATTGAATCCCCTTGCGCAGGTAAGCGCTTCCTCTACCTTGCCCTGTTTAGCCAGTCCGGTGGAAATGTTCTTCAGCGCGCTACTCTTCCAATAATCATCAATGATGCCCCTTCCGCAGGTAAGCGCCTCTTGCATAGCCGATGCCGCTTCCTCTACCTTGCCATGTTTAGCCAGTTCGGTGGAGATGGCACTCAGTGCACTACTCTTATTTCTATCATCACAGATGCCCCTTGCGCAGGTAAGCGCTTCTTCAATCTTGCCCTGTTTGGCCAGTTCGGTGGATATGTCCTTCAGCGCACTACTCTTCCAATAATCATCACTGATGCCCCTTGCGCAGGTAAGCGCGTCTTCAAGCCTGCCCTGTTTAGCCAGTTCGGTGGAGATGTCCTTCAGCGCGCGTTTCTTATTTCTATCATCACTGATGCCCCTTGCGCAGGCAAGCAACACCTCGAATTGTGAATCGTTGTATGGCCCTTTTTCCGAAAGCCAGTCATTCTCCCAATCATCTGTTCGTTCGTACACCATCCTATAATCCAATCCCAAATCCGCAAATTCGCAGGCCATCAAGAAGAGGGTGTAGCTCGGGAAGAAATCGTTCCATTTTAAAATAGAATTATCAACTGGCAATTGCTCATCCAAATGCTTCAGTAATTTTTCAATTCCTTCTTTTCTGTAGGGTTTGTCCTTGCTTTCAAGTAAGGTAAGTTCCATCAAGCAGAGCATATACAAGATAAACTTCCGTTTCAAGCCCTCTTTGTCACTTCCCCCAAATTGCTCAATACGTTTGAGTGCAGCGTCAAATTCTCCCTCGGCTACTAATGCCACTATTTGTGGTGCTGCATTCTGCTCATGGTGGTGCAGATCAACCATTTGCAAACCACATTCAATAACCTCGTCGTCATTGTATTTAGAAGCCCAGGCCATCACTTCTTGTAAGCTGTTTTTTGTCCAGGAATACCCTTTGCTGATTTTCAATTGGCGTTGCCAATGCCTTTGAGAATAAGCAAGTTCAATTAGTTTCTTCCCTTCACCAATGAGCATAGCCACTATCGATAAATGACTGGTTATAAACTCCAAGCCATACAACTCAAACTCATCCGCTTTTTGTGCTTCAATTGCACTTTCTAAACGAGTAATGAGTTTCTCATGCAGCATATGAACCTCCCCCTCACTCAACTTCTGCAATAAATACACTTTCAAACGTTCATGGTACAATTGATATTTGCCACTTTCTGGGCTGTTGAACCAGGCACTGTAGGTGGAAATGAATTCTTGGATGTCGTATTCCGTTTCGCCCAATATTTCTGCAACAAAAGCAGTGCTCACCTCTTTTTTTAATAGTGCCCAAATGGCAAAGCGTTGCAATAATTTTTGGCGTTCAATAACAGAAGTTCGCTCATCGAAAGCTTGTTCATAAAGCCCAATTAATCCTTCTGGTAATTCAGCAGCATTCTCCGGATGGATGCTTCCTTTGGTTAGGCCATCGGAGATATAGCGGAGATAGGTGGGTTCGAGGTGGGGCATTAGTTTGGTATTTGGTTTTTGATGTCTATTGCCCATTGGAGGTTTAATTTTTGAGCGTATTCGCTTAACTTATCTATCGGTCTATTTTCAAAAAACACCTCGTTTAAAAACCAGCCCGTTAAAAGTTTGTAAATGGTATCAATATCATCCTGTATAAAAATCGAATACTGCAATACTTCAGTTTTGAATTGATCAATCCTTAATTTATTAATTTTTGACTTTATGAGCTCTTGCAGGTTTCGGGTTGATTTAACGAACATCTTTAATTCTGATAAATAAATAGCCCCAAGACTTGAATTAAAATGTTTGCCAATGAACCTTGCCAACTCTAAAATATCTTCTGGATTAGTGAGGTAAATAAAAAAATCTTGGCTTTGTTTAAATCGTTTTATCCTCAAAAAAGAAGTAATAATTTTAAATGCGTATTGACTTTTAACCTTCTCTTCTGTGCAGTTAAGGACAATTTCATGGAGGTGAGAAATACTGTCTTTTAAGGCTGTATTATATTTCAAAATAGCGCAAAGTTGTATTATTTCGCATCTTACTTCTACCTCATGAGTACTTGTCGTTAGTTTATCTATTTGTTTGTAAACCCGCAAAAAGAACTTCTTTGCAATTTCCAATTCTTGATTTTTTTGAGCTAATTCTGCAATTTTCAAATATGCTATAAATCTATCCTTAATCTTGTATTTTGATAACTGATTGATTAAGAAATCATATTGTTGTAATTTAATTAATAGTAAAGAATTATTTGTCAAAAGTGTTAATCTGCCATATTTATCCTTCCCATTCTCATAAAGATTACCATTACCAAACTTTCTAAAACAGGATTCAATCAAGTCAAACAACATTTTTTCTTTACCATCATTTTTTTCAAATGAAATCTCAATACAATTGAAATATCCCTGAATCCTTTTAGTTAGCAAATCAATTTTTGATATTGTATCTAAAGCCCCTTTAAAATTATCGTCACGTTGATATTGAACTTTAGCAATAAAATGTTGTGCTAGCCATTGAGACTTTACGAGTTTAAAATCGTCAAGGATTTTTAATTCAATTACCGAATTTTTATTTTCCACCAAATCTTTGGTCCATTGAAATAAAACAAGATCGTCAATTGAAGGGTTTTTTACAATCTTTTGAATTTTTTCAGCTGCTTGCCATTTGCCTTTTTTAATATAGAGCTGCGTAATCTGATACATGTATTCATTTTGAGAAAATTGAAAAAAATGCAATGGTTTTTTCCAGCTTTGTGCAGCCCTTTGTTTTAATTCAAATAAATCAAGGTTACCTTCTCCAATTGACTTTTGTTCCTCAAGGAATTTTAATGCCTCAAGATGGATTTTTGAAGTCATTGAATTTACTTTGGTAACAGAATAACTAAAATTCAAATAAGAACGAACCAATTTCTGTTGATTTTCGTTGTGCGGTAATAAAAGTTTGAATAGGTAATCTTTGTGAAGAACATTATCGATAAGTTCTATAGATAGACTGCTGGTTATAAAATCACCCTTACAAAAGTGTACTAAAGCATTCAAAAATTCTTCCTCAAAAAAATCACGAATTAATACTTCTTTTTTCTTTATTAAAATCTCACTCAAAATTTGACAATTATGATGATTAATCGAAGCAATTAGTTTTAAAATCAACTCATAATCAAAATAATTAAATAAAATCAGCAGTAATTGTCGCATCTCATCAAGACAATCTTGCCGTAAAAGACTATCAAAAATGGAAATTATATCTAATGATTTAGGAATTGAATTTGTTGAATTTATTTCATTTTCAATTGCTACAATAAGCTGATTCCAATAAAGATCAGCTTTTGAATTATGGTCATGTTTTAAAAAAAGATATACCTGGAAAATTATTCGGAACCTATGTTTCGAGCCTTGTAACTTCCCACTGCTCAACAAACTGATTTCACTCCTTTGCGAAGTTGTTAAAATGTAATTGATTATTTCGTCTGTCAGTTCTAACTTCGATGTATTCTTAAATCGATTTCGTAGCAGTTCTAAAAATTCATACTCAAAAAAATGTCGTTCGATAAGGTGTAAAGTTATTGTTTCAATCAATATTCCCTCGAATTCTTCTGAATGAAAAAAACTAGAACCTAAAATTTCTTTAAATAATTTAGCTTGCAGAAATAAATTGACTAATTGAGAGAGTTTCAATTTGGAACCAATGTTATTTTGAATGATAGTTACCTGAGCAAGTAACTCAAATAATTGTTCCTTAATTTGCCTAGAATTCAATTGGGTTCGAATAGCAAGCTCACATAAACTTAATTTTGATGAATATTTATCGAGAACTGTCCAATTGCTGTTTTCAATAAGTTCTATCAGTTTAGCGAAGTTTCCTTCATTCACATACGGTCCGCAATCATTATTAAATTCAAATTTGTTCGTTTTGTTAACTAATGAGATTGGTGAAATATCGATTTTCAGCAATTGGGTTATTACCTTCAAACCAATGCATGTAGGAAGAAAGTCAATCCAATTGAATAAGTATTTTTCAGATGAAACTTGTTCCTCGGCAAATTGAAGAAAGGCTATACTGAATTTCTCTTTTTCCGAAAGCTCCATAGAATTTTCAAGAAGTTCTTCTATTATTTTTAAAAGCAACAGAAACCTTCTTTTGCCCGCTTGGAATGATTTCCCACCAAAAAAATGAAGCCTTTGAAGACATAAATCAAATTCATTGTTTTTGACTAAACCTAAGATTGTATCATATTCATTCTGTTCTTTCAAATTTATTGTTAAAAGACCAAAAATACTTTCGGGCAAACCTTGACCCTCCTCCTCAATACCGAGTTTGATTGAATATCCAATCATCTTCTTAGCCCACAAGAATTCATTTGAAATTTCTCTTTGCCTTTCCCAGATCTCGAAATTTAAAGCAAATTGAATAAACTCATTTTTATCTCTTATAAATTTCGCTTTGACATATTTATCAATTCCCAAAAACTCCAACCCATACCACTCAAATTCATCTGCGTTTTGTTCTTCAATCGCTTTTTCTAATCTGCCAATTAGTTTTTCGTGCAAGGCGTGAATTTCTTTTTCTGATAACTTCTGCAAAAAGTACACTTTCAAACGCTCGTGATACAACTGGTACTTACCACTTTCCGGGCTGTTGAACCAGGCACTGTAGGTGGAAATGAATTCTTGAATGTCATCTTCAGGTTCTTCTAAGACTTCTGCAACGAATGCTGCACTCACTTCTTTCTTTAAAAGTGCCCAAATGGCAAAACGCTGCAGTAGTTTTTGGCGTTCGATTACTGAAGTGCGCTCATCAAAAGCTTCTTCGTACATGCCAATGAGACCGTCTGGTAATTCGGCGGCATTCTCCGGATGGATGCTTCCTTTGGTTAGGCCATCGTAGATATAGCGGAGATAGGTGGGTTCGAGGTGGGGCATTAGTTTGGAAGGTGGGTTTTTATGTCAATAGCCCATTGGTAATTAGATTTTACAAATTTAAATTGACTTAAAAATAGGGCAATCTACCTATTTTTTAAATCATTGTTATGCACATGTAAACCGAAGGAAACTCAAATAAACCTCTGAACAAGCTGTTACTTTCTAAGTAAATGAAGTCTAAATAAAGTGACAATATAATGAAGAGGTTTGATCAACAAAACACGCACAAAATATTTTAAAGATGTACTTTTTCTAATAATATTGGCCCATGTTGGACTATATCGATAATATAATGTGACAAACCTTGTGCCCCATTTTCGATTCAATAGCCAATTATCTCTGAACTTTCGTAAATCAAATACAACATCATGGTCATAGGAACCATAGACCGCAGTAGCAACAAAACAACCCGTTTTTTCGGTTAGTCTATATCCTCTAGAGGCATATTCATCCAAACATTTAAGGCTGCAAAAATTTTCTTCAAATTTATCAGATGAATTTTCTGTGTAACACCCACACCAAGAACATTTTGACATTTCTTCTTAATTGAAAATAATAATATTCGTTTACTAAGGCAATTTAGAATAAATTCTACAATTTCCAAAGTTGAAAGCAATTTAATTTATGATAATGAACCATTAACTCTAATGATATCGTCTTCGGTTTCTCCTAATATTTCTGCAACAAATGCCGCACTCACCTCCTTTTTTAATAGTGCCCAAATGGCAAAGTGTTGCAACATTTTTTGGCGTTCCACCACCGAAGTGCGCTCGTCGAAGGCTTCTTTGTACATGCCAATTAAGCCGTCTGGCAATTCTGCGGCATTCTCTGGGTGGATACTTCATTTGATCAGACCATCGTAGAGGTAGCGGAGATAGGTGGGTTCGAGTTGGGGCATGGTTATCTTGGTTGAAATTGCTCTCTTAATTGAATCCAATCCTGAAAATCAACAAATAAAGAAATATTATCAAGGCTTGCATAATTTATATCCTCTTTTTGGAAGCACTCTTGAGCTATATACCGAATTAAAGTATTTAGCATCGTTTCTTTTGATGCGTTGTATAATGAATTTTGATAATTACCAAATGGAAGAAGATAATAAAGAGATGTTTTTGTTTTATTAATTTGAGGATAAGGAATTTTACAGACTATCGGTTCAGGTTTCAAACGCGATAATTTTAATTCAACAATTTGAACGAGTGAAATTAAATTATCATAAAGAAGCTCCTCTCTTAACATGCTTAGTGCGCAATACCAACCTTTTATTTGAGACGGTATCACTACGGTATCAATAACATCTAATCGTGTGGTTATTTCAGCGTAGAGCTCTGGTACTTTGTACTTCATTAACGACAAACATAATTTCTGCAAAATAATTTGTAAGTCAACAGGATTCCTTACGATGGAAAGTTCATTACATACTTCCTTGTAGACCATAAAACCTTCTTTTTTAAAACCTAAGTTATAATTAAGTTCTGCTTCTAATATCTTGGAGCTGTAGTAAGTCCTATGCTTAATTTCTCTGGTTATCCGATCAGAAGTATCCGTATTCAAAGCTGCCACCAAAGAACTCATTTTATTCATGATGTTTTCTTTCAATTCCTGTTGTTGAATAGAAAATTGTAGAGAAATCTGATGCAAAGTAATGATTGGTTCGTATGATTTATTTACCAATAAAAGCGCACGCTCGATGTCATTGGTTTCATTAAAATAAGTTAAGAATTTGGAGGTCATTTTCTCCCACTCTTTAATTGCTTTATAAAAATGCATATCCCAATGCGTTGGCAACGCCGCTTGTAAAAGATGGAAACTGTTTTTCTTATCTCCTAATTCAAATAACTCCATGCTTATATTGGCAAGATGCCAATGTTTATCCCAAGATAATTTAGCCGTATTTAAATCTTCTAAAGTCTTAGTGGTAATCCATTCAAAAAGACTATTCTCAGTAAAACTAAAGTCAACATAATGGCTAAAAAGCTCTTCTTGCTGCTCTAAAATTGTAACGGACGAATATTCATTTACAATCATCATGCGAAGAACAAAAACTTTCATTCTTTCCTTCAATTTTTTGAAATTATAATAAAGAAAGAAAAGATACTTTTTTCTTATCTGTTTTGATTTGAGGCGATAATGAACGCCCAAATTTTCTTTACTTGTATGAAATGTTAAAATCCTGTCAATTTCATTCATGAATTCAAAATCAGACATTCCTTTTAAGAAATAATACAAGCTATTATCTTCCCAATCAAACGCACCAGTATACAGTTGATTTTCTTTCCTTTTTATTTCACGCTTTCGTTCGGATAAATATGTTTGGATATCACCTTGGGTCCCAAGGATTCTCGAGACAAGATTGATATTGCGGTCATTCAAACTAAAAAGAGAAACACCAGATCGTTGAAAAAACAATAAAATTTCTTGATCTGTATTTTTAGCCATGGAGATGCCCGTTATAGCTTGATTTATTTGCGTTAGCGTTAGTTTTTCATTAAAATCAAAAGTATAATTATTCAAAGAAACTGTTCTTTTAAATTCTAACATCGAAATAATTTCATTGGAATCTTCCTCTGGAAATTGAGTGCTATCCTTTAACAACCCTAAGAAAATATCAAAATCATCAGGTTGATTTAAATATAACGCTGCCTCAGCTAATTGACTAATCATGACCATTCTGTAAAATGGATCGGGTAATTCTTGAATAAAATTTCGGGATTGCTCCATTTTGCATTTCATCAACATTCGAATAGCAAGAGTGATTAACTCTTCTAAAATGGAATCATTGTCCGAAATCACCTTAATAAAAAGAGCAGTTTGCTGCTCTTTAAAATAGTGCATTGCTAGTAATTCTGCGGTATTTGAATAGTATTCTTTGATGCCAAATTCAATTACTTTGTCAACAATGTCTATATTTTTAGATTTCAGAGCACTAAATAAAATGGCATTTTTTAACGGTTCAGACAAGCTAAATTCTTTTTGTTCATATAAATATTCGATGAATTTTGAATGTCGCATGTCCAACTGCACTGCTTGCCCATAGGCAGTCTGAACACTCTGATAATTTATTGTTTGCGCCGGAAAAAGAAATTTAAATTCGATATCATTGTCAAAACAAAAACTGGCAATTTCAAAACGCAAACTATCTGGAATCAAAGCCAAGGCCTGCGGATTTTCAAAGTGCATTAATACCTTCGAAAGTCCTCTAAGAATTGATAATTTTTCTGCTTGATCCGATTTTGTCAGTGAATAGGTTACTAAATATAAAATACTCGACTGTAATTTGCGTAAATCGACCTTTTCCAAATAACTTATCTTCGCTTTTGCTTGGTCAATATCTTTACTTTCAAAATCTAAACGAAGACGTTCAACGTCATTAAGGAGATCAAACTCGACGGAAAGATAATGAACTGTATTTCTGATTATAGAACTTGTCTGATTTGCGAATAAAGAAGCATTAAGTCCGATTTGAATCGTATTTAATGTCCAAAAATGGCCATTGCTTTGAGAAATTTGCTGAGACCAAATAGATTTATCGTCAACAAAATCCAAGAGAGGTTTTAACTCACCCGAAATAAGATAATGTATCATTAGGTGATATACTTGGAACTCTAGTGCATATTTTTTTATATCGCATTCATCAAGACGAATGTGTAATTCGAGTAAATTAATGATTTTCAGATTTAAATCCTTGATTTCCCTCTCACTAAACTTCTGCAACAAGTACACTTTCAAGCGCTCGTGATACAATTGGTACTTGCCGCTTTCTGGGCTATTGAACCAAGCGCTGTAAGTGGAGATGAATTCTTGAATGTCATCTTCAGGTTCTTCTAAGACTTCTGCAACGAATGCTGCGCTCACTTCTTTCTTTAATAAAGCCCAAATGGCAAAGCGTTGAAGCAGTTTTTGGCGTTCCACCACCGAAGCGCGCTCGTCGAAGGCTTCTTCGTACATACCAATCAAACCTTCGGGCAACTCAGCAGCATTCTGCGGATGAATGCTTCCTTTAATCAGACCATCGTAGATATAGCGGAGGTAAGTGGGTTCAATGTTCACGGCTCCAATATATTAATTTATCTGCGTAGTTTTGGTATTATTCATCACTAATTAATTTCAATTCCACTATGAACGAAGCCCTACGCCGTTTTAAAGAGGATCGTCCCGAGGAATATCAAGAATATCGGGGGTATCAGCGAAAGTACCGGCAATTAAACGTTCGGTTTATGGTTGCATGTACCGTTACACTCAGCGTTGTTGTTGGGAGCTATTTGCTGTGGGGTATTGTACCTGCCCTAATGTTGGCTGTAATCGCCTTGGGCGTACTAATATGGCTTTATCGGTCGCAATCCCATACGCGTTCAACGCTTCGTCTTTCGATGGCGCTCATGCAACTAACCTTTGATGATCCGTCGGAAATTTCATCGGAGGTCAAGGAAGAATTAACCAGAATAATCAAAGAAGAGTAAACCAACCAACTACCCCCCAAACACCGCATTCAAACTATCCATTCCATCGAGGAACGAGTTCGAAATCCACTGATTTGCGCCCACTCTGATCAAAAAGCTACTCCTTTGGAGTGGATTTTTTTGTGAGCACAAATAAGGTCTCGTCCTCAAATTTGTGAAAGCAAAAAAAGACAACATCGCTTTACGATGAAGCTTTTTGATCCATTGCACATTGTTGTAAGGGTTCAGCGCAGCTAACCCTCACAAACAGATTATCGATCACAAAGTCTCTTAAAACTTAAAAATCACAACTTAACAATTTGTTTTTGAATCAAATAATCCAACCCTGAAACTTGAAGAGAATACACACCATGACGCAATTCACTTAAATCAACCTGATTCAAACCTTTTACTAATTTGCTTTGAAGGACAATTTCCCCTAAAAGATTGTATACCTTAAAATCCGAGTTTTCCAAATAACCACATTGTATTGTTACATTGTCAACTACAGGATTGGGATATATTTTAATCGGGGAATCCAAAAAACTTAAGGCGTATTCCTTAACAACGAATTGATTGTAATTTGACACCGATAACTTTATCCAGCCCAAGTGATTGATGCCATTAATTTGCTTTCTAAACCCAATGTAATGGTCTCCGGATATCCATGAATCCATGGAATGATAACTGATAAAACTGGGATAATTACCATAAGAGTAATCCACAATATTCTTTACCGCTTGCTGATTGCATTGTTCCATTTTAATGGAATCATTCCACTCAAATGCTTTAACCAACGAAAAATACGCCGGATTATATACAATTTGGCCCGCAACAATGGATCCAATTGTATCAATTACATTCGTATCAATCGCAAAGTAACTGCTGTCAGATGAACTTAATGTTATTTTTTTATCACCTCCATATCCCCCCATGTAACATGAAGTGGTTAGCGTAAAGTCAGTAACATTATTTTGATCAACATCGAATTTATAGGATTTTGTGGCACACCCAAAAGGAGTATAAGAAGAAACTGCAGTGTCTACTACATCATGGACATGCATATAGATTAAAGAAGGGTTAATTACTATTGACTCCGATTGGGAAAAGTCAAAGAATGTAATCCAAAAGAAGATAGGTACTAATACAAGTTTTATGCGATAGGAATTAACCTTCATATTCAAAGAATTGAATTTTAACTTGCTTAGACTACTCATCTCATTTTAATTTAAAATTAGTTCCTCCCCTCCGACTCCATCTATCGATAATTCTTTGTCGTCTTAGTTTTCTCCTGCTTAAGTTCCTTTTTATGCTTTACCCCTTGATCTGACGAATCCGTATCATAGGCATAAGCGCCCGCGAGTTGACGACTCCGACATCCCGTTAATATGAGTAGCGAGGATACCAGGAACAACATCATGGGCTTTAATACACGGTACCGATAGCTCGATGTTTGAACCGTTTGGTACCAAGAGATTATCTTATCCTTCCAATTCCCAAAGGGTTTATCTAATTGTTCCGCATAAAAATTACCACAGCGATGCGCAGTAGCGTCTTTTGTAATCTCATGTTCAATTTCCTCAGCATTTAAGGACCTGAAATCCTTGACTGAAATCTTACAGTCGGTACAAAACCTACCCGTAGCATCCGGAGTCATATCACTGAATTTTTTCGAACAGGTAAACGTAAGGTTCGGTTTCGTTTGATTCATAAATCTAAAGATAGCATTTAAATCCAAATTGTTCATTGTCGTAACGATTGCGATTGTATGAGTTCTTAAAGAAAAAGCATGCTATGAAAAATCAACTATTTACCCTATGCTTCTTATCCCTGGTTTTCTGCAAATTACCCCTTACCTAGAACATGTA
>Ga0315907_10002120_pt1 | contig 25645 bp, 10 predicted proteins | sample LakEriMetagenome_3_FD_203525 | JGI IMG/M metagenome (GOLD analysis project Ga0315907, IMG submission 203525) | Freshwater fungal communities from buoy surface, Lake Erie, Ohio, United States - Buoy 12 MA123 | ecosystem: Environmental > Aquatic > Freshwater > Lake > Lake biofilm | place: USA...
TTCATGGACAGTAACTGCATCACCAGGAGGAACAACATTAACAGGGTCAGGGACAACAGGAACATTTAGTGGGTTGTCAGCAAATACATATACATTCACAGTAACAAATGCATCAGGATGTACTTCAGTAGCAACACCAAATGCAGTAATCGATGTACAGCCTTCAACACCAACCACACCATTAGTTGGAACGATAACACAACCTACATGTTTGTTAGCAACAGGAAGTGTTGACTTCAGTGGATTACCAGCAGTAGGTTCATGGACAGTAACTGCATCACCAGGAGGAACAACATTAACAGGGTCAGGGACAACAGGAACATTTAGTGGGTTGTCAGCAAATACATATACATTCACAGTAACAAATGCATCAGGGTGTACTTCAACGGCAACACCAAATGCAGTAATCAATGCACAACCATCAACACCAACCACACCAGTAGTTGGTACGATAACACAACCAACTTGTATATTAGCAACAGGAAGTATTGATTTTAGTGGATTGCCAGCGGTAGGTTCATGGACAGTAACTGCATCACCAGGAGGAACAACATTAACAGGATCAGGTACAACAGGAACTTTTAGTGGGTTATCTGCAAATACCTATACATTTACAGTAACAAATGCATCAGGGTGTACTTCAACGGCAACACCAAATGCAGTAATCGATGCACAACCATCAACGCCAACTTCACCATTAGTTGGAACGATAACACAACCAACATGTTTGTTAGCAACAGGAAGTGTTGACTTCAGTGGATTACCAGCGGTAGGTTCATGGACATTAACAGCATCACCAGGAGGAACAACATTAACAGGATCAGGTACAACAGGAACATTTAGTGGTTTGTCAGCAAATACATATACATTCACTGTAACAAATGCTTCAGGATGTACTTCAACTGCATCTTCAAGTGCGATAATTAATTCTCAACCAGCATTGCCAAGTGCTCCTACCGGAGATTCAATTCAGTACTTTTGTTTATCAAGCAACCCTAGTTTAGCTGAATTAGTAACATTGACTGGTTCTAGTATTACATGGTACGATGCACAAGGAAATGTATTGTCAAACGCTATTTTACTTCAAGATGGAACTCATTACTTCGCTTCTCAAACCATTGGAGTATGTGAAAGCTCTGATTTATTAGATGTTTTAGTTAATTTGGATGATGTGAAATTGTCAATGTTATCATTAATTAAACCTAATTGTGGTTCAAGTACAGGTTCGATAACAGTTAATGCTATAAATGGTTTTTCTCCTTATAGCTATCAGTGGTCAAATGGTACTCAAGGTAATGTTGTTACTAATTTAGAAGCAGGTAATTATACCGTAACTGTAGTAGATTCATTAAATTGTTCAAATTCATTGACTATATCTATGGAATGTAATGAAATAATACCTGAAATCATTACAGTTAATGAAAATGGAAAAAATGATAAATGGATATTACATTTAGACCCTAAGGCAAAAGTAGAAATATATAATAGATGGGGTAATTTAATATATACAGCATCACCTTATTTAGATAATTGGGATGGTAAAGCTAATGTTTCAGGTTCTGCAGGAGGTGATTATCTTCCAAGTGGCACTTATTTTTATATAATTGATTTGAAGAATGGTGAAGAGCCTAAATCAGGTTATATAGAATTAGTTAAATAATATTAAAATATTTTATTATGTTATTGAAAAATATAAAACTTATAAAAATTTCATTTATTCTGTTGATTTGTGCTAATTCATATGCTCAACAAGATGAACAGAGTAGTTTATATATGTTTAACCCTATGCAATTTAATCCAGCTTTTGCTGGAAGTAGAGGGGATATTAATTTTGTTGCTGTCGTTAGAAGTCAATGGGTAGGAGTGAAGGGTGCTCCTAAAAGTCAATTTTTCTCTTTGAATTCTCCTTTAAGCATCAAAAACATGAATTTAGGAATGCATATTAGTAATGATCAAATTGGTGCAAGAAATAGAACATCATTTTATGGAGATTATGCTTATACTTTAAGATTTAAGAAAGACAGAAATTTGAACTTTGGTCTTTCTGGAGGAGCAGAGCAGATGACAGTTGATTTTCAAAAGTTAGTTGCTTATGATCCAAATGAAACAGATTACTTAGCTTCATTTTCTCAGTTGAATTTTAATGGAGGAGTAGGATTGTATTATTTCACTAAAAAGTTTTATGCAGGTCTTAGTGTGCCTAGATTGTTTCAATCTAAATTAATGAATCAATCTGTTGTAATAAGTAATGCTTATATTAAAAGACATTATTTTTTGACTATGGGTTTTGTGAAACCTATAAATTCTGTAATTGATTTGAAGTCTAGCTTTTTATTGAAAGTAGTAGAGAATGCACCAGTAACAGTTGATTTAAATGCCAATTTATTTTTCTATAAAACATTTTGGTTAGGTGCTATGTATAGATATAATGAGTCTGTAGGTATGAATATAGCCTATCAAATTAAGGAGAAATTTATGGTTGGTTATTCATACGATTATCCAATCAATGGACTTAGTTCTATTAGAAATTTAGGTTCCCATGAAGTAATGCTTAATTATAGTATTAATGGGAAAAATAAGTCATTTGGATCACCAAGATATTTTTAATTTGAAATAGAAATCATGAAAATAATTTATTTTATAATATGTTTTTTAAGTTTTAGTTTATTTAGTCAAAACTTAAAAATAAATCAAGCGGAATATTATTTCAAGGCTTATAGATTTGCTGAGTCAACTCCAATATATAAAGAGTTGATTGCTAAAGATCATATTAAGGTTTTAGGAAATGAATCTGTTTACAGAAATGCGATTACTTCAGCAGAAAAAAGCAGAGATTTTATTTTTGCATATGATGCGATAAGTCAATTGAGTACTTCAGAAAGTTTTACTAATGATGATAATTATCATTTCTTTCAATTATCATTACTAACTAAAAATTATTCAAAAGCAAAAGAATTAATTTTTAAAGGGATAATTATTGAAAAAAATGGAAATAAATTAGATTTAGCTAAAATTTATTTTGACGGTAAAATATGGGAAGATATTGCTAAAGATACATCTGAATATAAGATAACTGAAGTTGATTTTAATTCAGGATTAGGAGATTTTGGGGCAATATATCATCCTAAAGGTATTGTGTTCTCTTCATCTAGAGATTTATCTGCTAAAGAATGGTCTTTTGATAATTCCTCTTTTTTAAATCTTTATTTAAAAGAGAAATCAAATAATAAACTAAGTTTAATTAATGTCTTAAAATCAAAGAGGCATGATGGGACTTCTTATTATGACAGTATTAACAAAATTTGGTATTTCGCAAGAAATTTTGATGCCAAAAACAATAATGAATTAACTACAACAGGTTTGTTCTTTTATGATGAAAAGACACAAGTTGAAACACCTTTTGCATATAACAATGACTCCTCGTTTATTGCTCAACCTTTTTTATCAGATAATGGACAAACATTATGGTTTAGTTCTAATAGAATTGGAAGTATCGGTGGTTCAGATATATGGTACTGTAAAAAAACAGAAAGCGGATGGTCTACACCAGTAAATGCTGGAACCATTATTAATACAATTGAAAATGAGATGTTTCCCTTTTTTCAAAAAGGAAAATTGTATTTTTCTAGTAACGGTCACGCAGGTTTAGGGGGATTGGATCTTTTTTCTGTTAATTATGATAATGGTTCTGTTTCGAATATTAAAAATTTAGGTGCTGGATTGAATTCAAATGCTGATGATTTTTCTCTAGTGTTAGAGAACATAGGTAAAACTGGTTTCATGTCTTCAAATAGAATAGATTATGTTGATCATATTTATTCGGTTCAAGTTAAATTTGCAGAATTTGTATTTAAAGGAAAATTATTAGCTGAGCAGAAAGATAGTTTAGATATGAAATTATTTCCTATTGTAATTAAAGAAAATGGAAAAACGATAGATACTTTATATGCTGATAAAGATGGTAATTTTGAATTCAAGACTGAGAAAAATGATAATTATACATTTGAAATAAATAATGAAAAATATTTACCAATTACTGAAAGCTATTCTACATTGGGTAAGACAGTTAGCGATACCACTTTTAAAACCTTTACCTTAAAACCTAAAATGGTTACATTAAATGCAATAGTTTTAGATGAAAAAACAGACAAACCACTTCCTTTTGCTAAAGTTCATATACAAAATAATATCACTAAAGAAGAGAAGGTTTATACAGCTGATAAAGACGGAAAATTTACAGCAGAACTTGAGAGAGATCAGGTTTTTGATGCCCATGCAACACATTCAGGTTATTTTGATAAAAAGTCAGAGATAAAAACAATAAACACTTCAGATGTAATTGATAAAGAAATTGAATTGAAGTTTATTTTCAAAGGTTCATCATTTGCTATTGAAAATATTTTCTATGATTTCGGAAAAGCAACATTAAGACCTGAAAGTAAAGTTGAACTTGATAAGTTAGCAATTTTCCTTAAAAACAATCCTAATTTAAAAGTTGAGCTAAGTGCGCATACTGATAGTAGAGGTGGTGATGCAAGAAACTTAATATTGTCTCAACAAAGAGCTCAAAGTTGTGTTGATTATTTAATTACTGTAGGCGTAAGCAAAAGTAATATTGTTGCTAAAGGATATGGTGAAACTAAATTAATCAACCGTTGTAAAAATGATGTTAATTGTTCAGAAGAAGAGCATCAGAAAAATAGAAGGACAGAGATTAAAGTATTATAAAATTAATATCAATTATACATTCAAAGCCGTTTAATAATAAACGGCTTTTTTTAATTTAATATCATTTCGATGAATCACATTTTTTTTTAGATTAACATTGATTTGCAGAATAAATCATTCTAACCATTCACCTAAAACAGCCTTTTTGATTTGGATTTTAATATATAATGAATTTTTAGTTAATTACTTACTTACACCTGTTTTCTAGTAAGTATTTATACATAAATCAATTTTAACGATTTACCCCAAAATCAGCAGAACACAATGTATCTAAACCGCTGACGTAGATTTTTTTTATTTCGAATTGACTTGCTTTAATTTTGTAATAACTAAAAGGTTTAACTATTTATTACTACTTCAATAAATTACTATGAAACTATTGCACTCTAAAATTAAATTCAACTGTTTTAATTTTTTATTTTTTGTATTAGTATTTAATACGAACTTGTTTGCTCAAACTACTGTCTTAACAGAAAGTTTTAATAACACGACTTTAATCACTCCAAGTGTAGGTGCATTTGGAAGTGCATCTGGTTCTACAACTTGGGGAAATAATGATATATTTGATGTAACTGCTAATGCAACTACACCTGCAAACATAGTTAAAGCACCATTATCGGGAAATACAGGTTCGATATTTGGTGCAATGGATATTGATGCTTGTGGAGGAAATACATCAACTGTAAAATCAATTACTCTTTTAACATATACAGTACCAAATAATAATGCTTTAACTTTTTCAGGTGATTTTGCAGTTTTAGGGAATAATAGTACTAATGTTTCGTATTCAGCAGTTGTTACATTAAGTACTGATAATGGTGTTAGTTTTCCTACAACATTATTTACTTTTTCTAATTCAGGTACAGCAACCAATAGTTGTTCATGTTCATGCGGAGGAACAATTACAGGTGCTTTTTCAACAAAAACGGCTTCGATAGGTAGTAATTTATCAGGACAAGTAGTTAAAATTAAGGTGACATTTACTGGGATCTCTGGAAATGATAGAGGAATTGCTTTAGATGAGTTCAAAATTCTAGAGACAGTTCCTGCATGTTCTGCTCCAACTACTCAAGCAACTAGTTTATCTTTTTCAAATGTAGGTGCAAGTTCAACAGATTTAACTTGGACAAATGGCAATGGTGACAAAGTTTTGGTAGTTGCAAGAGCTACATCTTCATTATTGACAGATCCAACAGATGGAATTACTTATACTGCAAATACAACTTTTGGTTCTGGTACACAAATTGGTACTGGTAATTATGTTGTTTATAATGGTACAGGAACAAGTGTTTCAGTTGTTGGTTTAAGTAATTCAACAAGTTATACTTATTCAATTTATGCTTTTAATTCGGTTGGGAATTGTTATAATGCTACAGAATTAACTGCTGCCCAAAGTACAACTGCATGTTCTAATCCAACTACAGCACCTACTTCATTGGTTTTTTCTAGTGTTGTAGCTAATTCTTTAAGTTTATCTTGGACAAATGGTAATGGAGATAAAGTATTAGTTGTCGCAAAATTGGCTAGTGGAATTACTACAGATCCATCAAATGGAACGACCTATACGGCAAATACTATTTTTGGTTCAGGAACTCAAATTGGTACAGGTAACTATGTAGTCTATAACGGGACAGGAACTAGTGTCTCTATAACTGGTTTGTCTGCTTATACAAACTATACTTTCTCAGTATACGCTTACAATGCTGCTTCATGTTATAACACTACAGAATTAGCAAGCTCTCAAATGACTACACATAATGTATTTTACATTAATAATGGTACTATAGATGGTAATGATATTTATACGACTGCAGTTGGTAATAATGCTAATAATGGTATTTCCCCTTCAACACCTAAATTAACTTTTGCAAGTGTATGGACAACGTATGGACCAAGCGGAACAAATGTTATTACCGATGGTGATATTATTTATGTAGATGCAGGAACTTTTCAAAGTACTACAGCTACTTCACCTAATTGTGAATGTGGATTTACTATAAATAAAGCAATATCGATTATTGGTGTTAGCCCAACTAAAACAATTTTTGATAATAATAATGAAGGTTCTTTTGGTTCTTATTATTTTGCAAACTTAAATGCAAGTGTCACTATTTCAGGTATACAATTTATTAATTATTCAAATTTTGCTGCTGGTAATGGTCAAGTGTTAAATATATCTGGAACTTCAACTCCTGGAGTAACTTTAACAAATGTTATTACAAATGATAATGGAGGTACAGGTGGTAATGCTGCAATAAAAATTACAGGAAATTCTACTGTTGTGATTGATGGTGGAGGGCAGTTGTGTGATGGAGCAAGTTATTCTTATGCCGGTGGAATCGATGTGGTTGGATCAGGATCAACTATTAATTTAACAATAACCGATCACGTATTTGCTGGGAATTCTAGAGATAATGATAATGGGGCAGCATTAAATATTTCTGGTTCAGGAACAATTAATGTAGATATTTCTAATACAATTTTTAGCGGTAACTCTACAACTCATGCTAGTTATGCAGGTGCTTCTATTTTTGCTAGTGCAGGGACATTAACATTGACAGATTGTATAATTGAGTCGAGCCAAACTAATAACAGTACTGTTAAATATGGTGCTGCATGTCTTTTTACAGGGGGAACACAAAATTTTACTAGAGTATTAATACGAAATAATGCTAATGGTACAAGTTCGAGCGGATCAAGTACATACGGTACGGTTGCTGTAAACGGTGGAGCATTGACATTAACAGATTCCTATTTTTCAGGTAATTCTTCTAAACAAGGTAATGATATTTATAGTGGCTCAGGTTCTATTTCGGCAACAAACACAACCTTTGGTTCAACGGCACCTGGTTTTAATGTTTATAGAGTTGGAGGAACTGTTACTTTAACAAATTCTGGTAGCCCTTCAAATACAGGTACTCCGACTTTTAATAATACAACTGCTCCATCAGCATTTACGACACCTAGTACTCCAAGTTTTTCAGGAAATTGTAACGCTATTGTATTACCTGTGGAATTATTTGCTTTTGATGCAATTAAAATTGAAGATTTTGCTAAGATAACATGGTCAACAGCTTCAGAAACAAATAATCATTATTTCACAATTGAGAAATCATATGATGGTAGAAATTGGTTTGAAATAACTCAAGTAAATAGTGTGGGTAATACAACAAGACAAACTTATTATCAGTATGAAGATAAGACTTTTATGGAGGAAATTAATTACTATAGATTATCTCAGACAGATTTCAACGGCAAATCAAAAACGTATAATCCAAAATCAGTATTATTTGAAAAAGATAAAGTTGATTATATATACAGAAATGTATTAGGTCAAGAAGTTGATTTTAAAAATTCACCTTCAGGTGTATATTTAAAATGTTTTTCTGACGGAACTTCTATAAAAGTGTTTAAAGACTAAAATATTTATAAATTTTAATCAATTATTGTTTTTGTTCAGAGATGTGCTTATAAAGTTAACTTTAAAACGATTTCAAAAATTGAAGGAGCAGGAAATTCTAATCATTTAATTTCATATTATTTGATTGATCAAGAGTTTGAAAAGGCTATCAATTACTATCGTTTAATTCAAACAGATTTTAATGGGAATCAAACAAATTCGGAGGTTTTATCGATTGATATGACAAAATATGAAGGTGTAATCATCATGACTGTAAACACTTTGGGGCAAGAAGTCAATCAATCCTATTCAGGAGTTGTTTTTGATATTTATTCTGATGGTACAAGTGTAAAAAGGATCCGTTAAAAAAAAACTACGCATTTATACTTAGTTTATAAAATTTTTATTATATTAAATCTTTTTTAGGATTTAACTTATTATTACTGTATTCTGATGATTGAAATAGGATAATTAATTTTTCTTTTAAAATTAATATCTTTTTTATTAAATGTTTTTTTGGAGTCTATATATAAAATCTTAGAAAATACATAGTTGTTATTTTGTAAATGTGAATTCGTTTCATCTTAGTTTGATGATGATGAGACACTTTTTTATGTTATGGTTAAACAAGCTTTACTATTTATTGTTTTGATTTTTTTCTCTTTCAAAGGAATTAGTCAAACAACATTATTTACTGAAACTTTTGAAAGTGCTTCAACAGGTACTTTAACTACTGGTGGAACATTGAGTGGTTGGAAAATGTATCAAACAACTGCTTCTGTTAATGAGTGGACAATTTCAACAGCAAGTTTCATTACTGGTTCAAAGTCATTAGTTGTATCGAATAATGGAGGAACTAATGCACAATATACTGTAAATGATGATTGTGATAAGATTGCATTTTATGCTACATTAATTGATGCATCAACCTTTAATTCGTTAACATTAGACTTCAAGTGGAAATGTAATGGTCAAATAAACGGCGGAAATTATAATGATTATGGTGCAATTGTTTATTCATTGGATGGTACAACTTGGTACGAATTATCATCAAGTTATTATCAAGGACAAACAACTACTCAAACTGTTTCAAATTTAAATTTTAGTTTATTAGATTACCAGCAATTTTATATTGGATTTAAATGGATAAATAATACTTCGACAGGAAATAATCCTGGTATGATTGTAGATGATATTACTTTGAAAGGTGTGAAGGAAGGTGGTAAGTCAATCGGTAGTCCAAGTTCAACTAATCAACAATATCAACCATTTAATGCTTGGTGGGGTTATACTAGAAGTCAATCGATTTATACATCAGCTGAAATTGGTAAATTTGGCACTATTACTAAAGTGAAGTATTATGTAAAAAAAGCTACAGCTACAGCGATTCCAATTAAAATTTATTTAAAAACGACTACATCTACTACAACAACTACAACAGATTCTTGGACAACTTCTATTGTTGGGGCAACAACTGTATTGAACATGTCTCTGACTTTTAATACTGCTGGATGGTATACAATTGATATTACAGATTTCTCCTATACCTCTGATAATTTAATGATACTAATTGAGTCAAATTATACAGGGGCGGGTACCTCTGCATCAAATTCTCCCGAATTTTCTTATACTTCTGCTACTAATTTACATTCGATATGGGAGCAAGATAATACTCTACCAGATGCAAATGCACCATCAATAAGGGATGGATTAAGACCAAATGTTATCTTCTTATATGATGAATTTTATTGGGAAGGAGATGTTAGTACAGCTTGGACGACTTCAGGTAATTGGACATCAAATAGGGTACCTACATCTACAAGTGAAATTACAATTCCGAGTGGAACAACATATTCACCAATAGTTTCATCAACAGAGTCAATTAAGACTATAGCTGTAAATTCAGGAGCAACTTTAACAATCTCCTCTAATTCTTTAGCTGTTTCAGGGTCGGCTACTTTGAGAGGTACTTTATCTATAGAAAATGGTGTTTTTGATGCAAATGGTGTTTTTGATGCTTCAAGTTCTACTATTGATTTTACTAATTCAAATGGTAGGTTAACTTTAGCTTCTTCTGTTACCTCATTAGGAACATTAGATGAAACTTTAGGTACTGTAGTTTATGATGGGGGTACACAATCAATTTTAGTTGATACATATAATAATATTGAATGCAGTCAAGCTGGCACAAAAACTTTGTTAGGGAATTTGATCTTAAATGGATCACTATCAATACTGTCAGGGACATTTGATGTTAGTTCTTCAAATTATTCATTGTCCATATACGGTTCAGTAACAAATAATTCGACATTTACAGCGCGATCAGGAACTGTCAGTTTGATCGGATCTACAGCCCAATCGATTTCAGGCTCTTCAGATCCAGCATTTTATAATTTAACAATAAATAATTCTTCTACTGGTGTATCTTTAGGTTTGAATACTTCTGTAACAAATGTTTTAACTTTAACTGCAGGTCTACTTAAAACGGTTAGTTATACATTATCATTAGGTGTTTCAGGAAGTTCTGCTGGAACAATATCAGGTGGAGGTTCAAATAGTTATATCGTTGCTTTTGATAATTCAGGGGTAATAGGTTATTTTAAACGATTCACTATATCAACAGGGATTACTTATTCTTTGCCTATTGGCGATGCTACAAATTATTTACCTTTTAATTTAAATTATACATCTGGAACTTTGACAAATGCATTTTTAACTGTTTTTACCAAAGCAACTAAAATTCCTGGTTTAAATTCATTAATTACAAGTTATTTAAATCGTTATTGGGATATTTCTGCTTCAGGCGCAAGTGGATTTTCATATAACGTAGATTATACTTTTGTAAATGGAGATGTTTCAGGTTCAAAAGCAGGAATGTTACCGGTGAAATTGAGTGGTACAAATTGGTATAAACCATTGTCTACATTGTTTACTGATGGAACTGCTCTAGGTACAGGTTCATTTGATAATGGTTTTAAATTGACTTGGTCTGGTTTAACAACCTTTAGTATGTTTGGTGGAGCTGTTGATCAAAGTATTGCTTTACCGGTGGAGTTATTATCATTTGATGCGAAGCCATACAATAACAATGTTAAATTAAATTGGAAAACAGCTTCAGAAATTGACAATGACTTCTTTTTAGTTGAAAGAAGTTCAGATGGTGAAACTTTCAAAACGATTTCAAAAATTGAAGGAGCAGGAAATTCTAACCATTTAATTTCATATTATTTGATTGATCAAGAGTTTGATAAGGCTATCAATTACTATCGATTAATTCAAACAGATTTTAATGGGAATCAAACAAATTCGGAGGTTTTATCGATTGATATGACAAAATATGAAGGTGTAATCATTATGACTGTAAACACTTTGGGGCAAGAAGTAAATCAATCCTATTCAGGAGTTGTTTTTGATATTTATTCTGATGGATCTTCTGTTAAACGAATTCAATAACTTACTTTAAATTAATTATTTATAAAGACTATATTAATTTTTCAACAATATATCGGTTTAGTATTATATTTTTAAAAATATAATTAAATTGTTTCTTTTTTTAAATTAAATTTGAATCAGAATTTTTATTGAAACCCTTGAAGTTGAGTCTTTGACTGTGAACTGAAACCAATAAAAATGAAATAGACATTCGTCAATTTTATGATTCGCATAGGTTTAACTTTTATTCTAACCTTTTTCTTAATCACTTTTTCTTTTTCTCAACAACTAATCATCAATGAGGTGTCACAAGGAACTAATTCTGGTGAATATGTTGAATTTGTTGTGATTGGTAATCAAATTTGTACATTACCAGTTCCTTCGATTGATTTGAGAAAAGTTATCATTGACGATAATAACGGATATTTTGCTCCTGGTTCTGGAACTGGAATTGCAGCTGGGGCTGTTCGTTTTGCAGATAATATATTTTGGTCAGCTATCCCGCAAGGGACATATATTGTAATTTATAATGAAGCTGATAGAAATAGTGCAATTCCACCTGATGATATTTCATTAATTGATGGAAATTGTCGTTTAATTATTCCTGCCTCATCAACTTTATTAGAAGTTACAAACGTAAATAGTCCTTCTACACTTACAAATTTATACCCTCCAAATACTAATTGGATAGCAGGAGCTAGTTGGGCGCCTCTAGCAATGAGTAATTCAAATGATTCATTTCAAATTCCAAATTTACAAGTCAACGGTACACCATTGCATGCTGTCAGTTGGGGTAATAATACCAATGGTTCAATTGTTTATTTTAATGGGTCTTCTGCTAATAAAGTTTTTTCATTTACAAATATTATTTCAAATGAGTGGAATGTTCAATCTAATTGGGAGTCAGGAGATGTTGGTGTTAATGAAACTCCTGGTGTCGCTAATAGCCCTGAAAATGATTTTTGGATTGGTTCTATGAATCCACAATGTGGAATTATTCCTCAATTAACGCTGGATGCTACAACTCAAAATGAAACATGTTCTGGTTTATGTGATGGAGAAGCATCGGTTTCAGTGATTGATGGAGTTTCTAATTATTCTTATTTATGGTCAAATGGGTCAACTCAATCTTCTATTACAAATTTATGTGAAGGTAATTACTCTGTAACGGTTACTAGTAATGATATTTGTCCAATTATTGAAACTATTTCAGTGACAATTCAAAGTGGAATGGTGTTAAATCAGGTAATTGTAAATTCTGTTAGTGATTTAGCTGTAAGTGATAATCCTGTTCAATTAACATCAAATCAAAATTCCGGTACTTGGACTTCAAATTGTAATACATGCCTAAGTTCTAATGGTGTATTCGATCCATCAATTTCGGGTGAAGGTTCATTTGAAGTTTGTCATGAATTTGGTTCTGGTCAATGTACCACAGTTTCATGTATATCAATAAATGTATTAAATCCATGTTCTCCCCAATCAACAAATGAGTCAAAGCAAATTTGTCCAGGTGATTCAGTTTTAATTTTTAATAACTGGGAAGCAGTAATAGGTAATTATTCTAATTCTTATTTAGGATTAAATGGTTGTGATAGTGTTCATACTATTCAGTTGACTTTTTTTGATGTTAATGATATAATTGATTATAAATCAGTTTGTAATGAGGATTCTATAAGCTTTAATGGAGAATGGCTTAACGAACCAGGTGTTTATTCAACTCTCATTCAGAATGTAAATGGTTGTTATTATAAAAAGACATTAAATTTGATAGAAGAAAATTGTGGTAACGAACCTTTTTTAGTGTTCATTCCAAATGCTTTTAATCCGGATGGAGGGAAAATAAATAATGAGTTTAAGATTGTAATTACTGGAGGTAAGCTTCTTGATGGATTTATAATAAATCGCTGGGGTGAAATTATTTATTCCTTTTCAGAAGAACAACAATCATGGAATGGTACAAATTCCAAAGGTGAAATGTCACCAGATGGAATTTATACCTATGTAGTAAATTGTATTTCAGATTCTTTAGAAGAAAGAAAATATACAGGTTTTGTAACTTTAATTAAATAGTTTATTTTAATAAGTTTACGTGACCTACAATTTGTTTACGATCATCATTTTTGATGTCTGAAAAAATTATTTTCCAAATGTAAGTGTCTGTTTGACATATTTTATTTTCAAAAGTTCCATTCCAACCTTTGTTTTTATCTTTTGATTCAAATATTAATTCTCCCCATCTATTAAATATCATCATTGAATAATTTTCATTGCTTACTTGATTATTAAATACTGGTTTAAATTCATTATTATATTTATCTCCATCAGGGGTGAATGAATTAGGGACATAATAAACTGTATTTTGAACAATTGGTAATATTTCTATAGTTGTATCAGAACAACCATTTGCTGAAAATGCGATTAATTGAATTAAAAAGTTTTCGTTTTCACCAATATTATAATCATGTGATGGATTTGTTAATGTGCTTTGACTTCCATCACCAAAACTCCATTGGTAAGACGATGCATTTTCAGAAGAATTAAAGAAATCAGCTGTAGTTGCTATATCAGATAATTGGTTAGGATTAACTAAGAAATTTGCTATTGGTCTTGTATCTACACAAACAATATCATCCATAGTTACTGTATTTGAACATCCATTTGAAGTTACTGTTAAACTTACATCATAACAACCTCCTTGAGTGTATGTGGTTGATACATCAGAATTATTTGAAGAAGTATTGCCGTTTCCAAAACTCCAACTGCTAGATGTAATATTTGTAGTTGTGTTATAAAATATCACTGTTAATGGAGTACATCCTTGGTTAACAGAGGCATTAAAACTAGGAGTAGGAATTGGATTGACTGTAATCAGTGCTGTACTGTTTAAATTTTGAGAACAAAAAGGTGAATTTGATGAAGTTACACTTACTAAACTGTAATTAGCATTCGCTGTCAATATACCAGTCGATAGTGTTCCTGTGCCATTTACGTCTAATGTGATTGATTGATTTGTTCCTGAATTTAAAGTGTAAGTTATAGTTGAGTTTGGAGTGCCGCTAAAAGTAACTTGTGATGAATTTCCAGCACAAATAGAGGTGTTTCCTGTAATTGTAGCAGTTGGCAATGGATTTACTGTAATAGTTCCACTTACAGATTGGCTAGGGCAACCATTTAGTGTGTAAATGCAAGAATAATTTGAATTAGTAGTTGGTGAAGCAGAAATTGAATTTGTTGTTTCACCATTTGGAGACCATAAATATGTTCCTCCAGGATTAGAAGGAGTTGCAGTTATTGTTCCTGCAGTACCATTACACACGGAAGTATTTGAAACGGTTATTGTTGGAGTAGAACTTACTGTTACAATTCCAGATTCTGAACTACTTGGACATCCATTTAGTGTATATACACAGTTATATGTTGTGGTTGAAGCAGGTGTAACATTTATTGATGAAGTTGAAGCATTTCCAGGACTCCATAAAAATGTTCCTCCAGTTGAAGATGGTGTTGCGATTAATGTTGCAGCAGTTCCATTACAAACAGATGCATTATTAATGCTTATTGTTGGTGTAGGATTTACAGTAATAGTTCCAGTTGATGAATTGCTCGGGCAATTGTTTAAAGTGTATATACAAGAATAAGATGTAGTAGTTGATGGGTTTACTGATATTGAATTTGTCGTTTCACCATTTGGAGACCATAAGTATGTCCCTCCATTTGTTGATGGTGTTGCAACAACATTTGCAGAAGCTCCAGCACAAATTGACGTACTAGAAATTGTTACAGTAGGAATTGGATTTACAGTTACAGTTCCAGAAACTGGTAAACTAGGGCAACTATTTAAAGTGTATACACAAGAATATGAAGTCGTAGATGAAGGAGAAACCGAAATTGAAGTACTAGTTTCGCCACCCGGTGACCAAAGATATGTTCCGCCAGTTGAAGAAGGAGTAGCAGTAATTGTCGCTGCAGTTCCATTACAAACTGTAGCGTTAGATGTCGTTAGTGTTGGTATCGGATTAACCGTAATAGTTCCACTACCATTTAATATTGGGCATCCAGTATAAGAATATGTTAATGTATAAGTAGTGGTTGTTGTTGGTGAAACGTTTATCGAAGCTGTTGTTGCACCTGTATTCCATGTATAAGTCCCTCCCAAAGCTGAAGGAGTTGCAGTTATTGTTCCTTGTGAACCTTCGCAAATTGTTGAATTTGAAACTGACATTGTTGGACTAGCTGTAACAATTATATCAGCTGAAACGGAAGTGCTTGGGCAGGAGTTTAATGTATATACACAAGAGTATGAAGTACTACTTGAAGGAGAATATGATATACTATTTGTTGTTTCTCCTCCTGGTGACCATAAATATGATCCTCCTATTGTTGATGGGGTTGCTGTTAATGTTCCAGAGCCACCTGCGCATATAGTTGAATTTGGAATGCTAATAGTAGGAATAGGATTTACCGTAATTGTTCCACTAACAGATGAACTAGGACAACCATTTAAAGTATATACACATGCGTATGAAGTTGTTGATGACGGGTTGACACTAATAGAAGCTGTAGTAGCATTTCCTGGAGACCAAAGATAAGTTCCACCTGTTGCAGAAGGTGTTGCTGTAATTGAACCATTTGCACCATTACAAATAGTCGCATTAGAAACCGTGATGGTAGGTGCAGGATTCACAGTAACTGTTCCACTAACAGAAGCGCTTGGGCAACCATTTAATGTATATACGCAAGCATATGAGGTAGTTGATGTCGGGTTCACAGTAATAGAAGCTGTAGTGGCATTTCCAGGTGTCCAAAGATAAGTGCCACCAGTTACAGAAGGTGTTGCTGTTATTGAACCATTTGCACCATTACAAATAGTTGCGTTAGAAACAGTAATTGTCGGCGCAGGATTAACAGTAATTGTTCCGCTAACAGAAGCACTTGGACAACCATTTAATGTATATACGCAAGCATATGAGGTAGTTGATGTCGGGTTCACAGTAATAGAAGCTGTAGTGGCATTTCCAGGTGTCCAAAGATAAGTACCACCTGTTGCAGAAGGGGTTGCTGAAATAGACCCATTTGCTCCATTACAAATAGTTGTATTAGAAACCGTAATAGTTGGCGCAGGATTAACCGTAACTGTTCCGCTAACAGAAGTACTTGGACAACCATTTAAAGTGTAAACACAAGCATAAGAGGTTGTTGATGATGGGTTAACTGTAATTGAAGCTGTAGTAGCATTTCCTGGCGTCCAAAGATATGTTCCTCCTGAAGATGATGGTGTAGCAGTAATCGAACCATTAGAGCCATTACAAATAGTAGCGTTAGAAACTGTGATGGTTGGTGCGGGATTAACCGTAACTGTTCCACTAACAGAAGCACTTGGACAACCATTTAAAGTGTAAACACAAGCATAAGAAGTTGTTGATGTCGGGTTTACAGTTATTGAAGCTGTTGTAGCATTTCCAGGAGTCCAAAGATAGGTGCCACCAGTAGTAGAAGGAGTTGCAGTAATTGAGCCATTCGCACCATTGCAAATAGTTGTATTAGAAACCGTAATGGTCGGGGCATTATTAACAGTAATTGTTCCGCTAACAGATGAGCTCGGACAACCATTTAAAGTGTAAACACAAGAATAAGAAGTTGAAGAAGAAGGAGTAACAGTTATTGAAGCTGTAGTTGCCCCACCAGGAGTCCAAAGGTAAGTTCCACCAGTAGTTGACGGTGTTGCAGTAATCGTTGCATTAGCACCATTACAAATAGTTGTATTAGAAACAGTGATTGTTGGTGTTTGATTAATTACTAATGTTGTTGAAGCTGTTATTAAAGGACAAGAGCCTGCTGCTGCTATAGAGTAGGTAATTGTGTAAGTGCCAGATGATAAAGCTGTTGGTGTAACTGCACCTGTAGATGAATTTATCGAAATGTTTGTTGTTGGAGAAATTGAATAAGTTCCGGTATTATAAGTTCCTGTTCCAGTTAATGTAACCGTTTGTGGAGTTGATACAGATGAACAAATTGGTCCAGTATAACTTATTGAAGCTGTTGGACAAGAAGTTGCACAAGATGCAGGAGCTGTAAAGGTAACTGTACTATTACAAGCTGTGTTCGCTGAAAAAGTTGCATTTACTGTACAGTTTGAACCATTTGAAGGTAATCCTGTTATAGTGTAATTTATAGGAGAAGTAAATGGTGCATTAGTCGTGAATGTTCCTCCACAAGTGCTTGTGATTGTTAATGTTCCAGTTGTTGGTAATGTTGTAAGAGTTAAGGCACCAGAAACACTGTAAGTATTGTTCGCGCTGTTACATACTGATGGAGTAGCTGTAATTGAAGGAGTTCCAACTGTCACAGTTATTTGTTGAGTACAAGAATCTACACCATCACTAATTGTTGCGAAATAAGTTGTAGTAACAGTTGGGTTTACTGCGAAATTAAGAGGAGAAGTTGTTGATGATGCAATAACAGGACCATTTGCAGCATTTCTTTTAAGTCTTATAGTGGTTGGTTTTGTAGTTGAAATAATTACATTATCCAACCCCCAATTATCACTTGAGGCATCTGTACATATTGATTGAATCCATCTAAATTGCGTATTGGCTGTTTTAGCTGCCGTTGGAATTGGATAAGTCATCGTTGTCCAGTTTTTAACATAATCACCACACCCAGTTAAACCTCCTTCTGAACCAAAAGATCCTTCTGTTGCATTCGGATAAAGATATTTGAATGTTGTCCAAGTTGTACCACCATTTGTTGAGTATTGAACATAAACACCTTCAAATGTTCCTCCATTTTGATCTGGTGCTTCACATGGAGATCCATTACCATTTCCTGTTGCCTGTCTATAATCGAAACTAATTGTCCCGCCATTTGAGACATTAAAAGAATTAGTTGCAAGCGTTCTAGGACAAACATTGTTTTGCATCCAAACATAAATTGAACCATCAATATTTGGTTTAGTACATGCATTATTTGTAAAAGTTACAGGAATAGAAGATTGCCAGTTCGTTCCAATTGAACTGTTATTGAAATTATTGTTCATAGCAGCGCTTGAAAGTGCTCCTGTACTTGTTAAATTAACCGTTTCACCTGGACAAATAGAAGTTTTATCTGCTGTTAAAGTTATGTTACAGCCTGGTGTTATTAGCGGATATGTAATAATGTTTGCCTCCCAACCTGGCCATGTAGAACCAGAACCACTATATCCATTTAAAAATTTAAGAGTTAAACATCCTGATGGATCAGTTGATGAAAAAATGGTTGGGGTTGAAATTAAAGGAAATGAACCATTAGGTTCTACCCCCATTGCATAAGGAGTTACACCAGTATTATACTTTGCAGAATAGTCACCCATTAATTTGCCTATATCATTTCCTGTAGCTGAAGTACCATTATATATAAATAAAGCATCTTCTTCACTGTATAAATAATTAAAATGCGTTTTAAACGAAACGAAATCTAAAGCTACCATTTCACCTGGAGTACTTGGACATAAAGTTTTGGTGTAACTAGTGTTACCATCATTACCTGTAGGGCCTCCTGCATCATAGAATTTACCTCCATTATTGACTAGAGCCATACCTGGCTGATTTATTAAAACTGTTTGTGATTTAACTGAGAAAAGACTCAAGCAAGTTAAAATTGCAAATAGATGTTTTTTCATAATCATATTATTCGTTTTTAGCAAAATGATCATCTCATATCTCATTTTTTCTAATAAAAAGATAATCATTAAAAGTAAATATATAAACTTAACGTAGTTTATTTTTTTAAGGTTGTCTTTCTATTTCTTTTTTGACGTGAAATACGTGTTTTTACTGGTTATGGTTATGAATATGGGTAAATGGTTAGAATGCTATTTAATTAATAACAATTAAATATTTTTTTATTGTTTCAAAAAAAATACCTTACTTTGAACAATAAATGAGCAAAATAATTAAATATTATATCTTTTTTTCTTTGTTGGTTCTCCATGGGTTTTCGAATGCACAGGGTGAATTGAAGCAGCTTGGAAGTAAAACTTTTAAATCTTTAGAGCTTAATCTGCCTAATACGGAGAAATTAGCAAATGAATTACTAGATAAGGCAACTAAAGCTAACTCAAATTCTCATATAATAAATGCTTATACAATTCTTGGTATATTAAATAAAAATAAAGGGTATTATATCTCTTCACTTAATTATTATATAAAAGCACTTAATTATTCTGAGAAAATTCGAGATAAAGGAAGGGTATCAGCTTCTTTGAATAATATTGGAGTTATTTATCAACTTCAAAATAATTATCAAACAGCAATTAAATATTTTAATGAGAGTTTGAAACTGGAAGATAAGCTTAATATTCCATTGCAAAAATCAATTCGTTACTATAATATAGGTGATTGTTATAAAGAGATTGATAGTTTTGATTTGGCACTATCTTTTTTTAATAATTCACTCATAATTGAACAAAAGTTTGATAATAAAGAAGGCATTATTTATGCTCATTTGGGTATTTCAGAAGTTTATCTTGAGATTGGTCAAATTGAGGATGCAAAGAGAATTTTGGATAAAGTTTCCGCTAATCTAAAACTTGAATTTATTGAAAGTAATATTATATATAATAAACTTTTGGGTGTATATTTTAATAGAAAAGGAGAGATGTTAAATGCATTAAATCTTTTTAATGTTGCTAAGAATATTTCTATAAAATACCATTATCCAAATCATTTATTGGAAATATATAAGTGTGAAATAAAAGTTCTAGAGGCTATGAAAAATTGGCCAGCTGTTTCTGCAAAGTATAAGCAATTAATAACATTGAACGATCAGTTAAGTGCGATTGAAATAAGAAATAAAATTCACGATCTTACTTATAACAATGAATTACAGAAAAAAGAAATTCAGATATCAAGAATTCAAGGTGAAAGGGATTTTGCTGAAAAAATGAATTTGTTTACAAATAAATTGACTTGGTTTTTAATAATTATGTTAATTTCTGTAGTCGTATTTGTTTTTTATGGAGTTAATAAAAGAAAGAAATAATAATTAAAGTTGAATAATTTTATAAAAATAGCAATCCGAAATGCAATATTGTTTGCGATATATCAATTTATTTTGGTAATCGTTTTTGATGTTGTTTCATTTTTTAATAACTCAATTAATAGTTTTAACTTTTATTCTTTCGTTTTAATTATAGTTTTTGGAGTTCATTTTTTGATTCATTCAATTGTTGATACGATTAAAGCTGAAATCGGTATTAAAAGAATTGTAAATTCAACATCATTTGTTTTTACTGCATTTGTATCTTCAATTTCTATTTGGTGGATTTTTGAAGGTGGTACTTCTATTATAATTTATCTTATCTCATCTTTTGTAATTCCTTCATTATTTCCAGCAATAGGTTATTTTTTAATTTCTTTATTTAAAGAAAATCTAGCTGAAGTAGAAGTTGTCAATTCAGTTACGAATGCCATCAGTAATTCACCTATAAATAAACAAGAGGATATTCAAATCCTCCCGGAAAAAAAGATTGAAGACATTCAGTTTGTTTTGGAAAATGAGAATGGAAAGGAATTGTTAAATATTCCAATTAAAAACATTTTATGTTTTGAAGCAAATGATAATTATGTGGTAACCTATTATCTAGATAAGCAAGATAAACTTAAAAAATCAATGGAGAGAGTTTCGTTGAAAAGAATCGAAGAAATAATATTAAATCTAAACGTTGATAATTTCAGTAGAGTTCATAAATCTTATTTAATTAACAGAGATGAAGTTGAGGAGATAAAAGGGAAGGCTCAAGCGCATAAAGTCAAGTTGAATTATTTAGAGATTTTAGTTCCAGTATCCAGATCTTTCCAAATTTCTTTATTGAAGTAAAATCATTTCACCACAATAAATCAACCGTTTACTCTAATTATCTAGCTAAATACATAGCATTTACATTGTTGATTTTGTTTTACTAATTTTTAATTTAACTTTGTTTCGTAAATTAATTTGTTATTCAGCAAAATAATATTAATTTAGTTTGTATTAAATAATAAGAATGAAAAATAACAGTATATACAACTTCTTTTCTAATGTCATTAGTGTCATTATTATTCAGCCGTTAGGTTGAGAAAGGGGATATGTACAAACTTTAGATACGAGCCTTTCTCAATTGAGAAAGGCTTTTTTTTTATAACTAATTTTTAAAATAAGTGAATATGTATTACAATGACGAAACAGTAGTTTTTTTAAACGGAGAATTTTTGAAGGCAAAAGATGCGGTTGCAGGTGTCTATAATCAAACAATGCATTATGGGAATGGAGTTTTTGAAGGAATTCGTTCTTATGACACACCTGATGGAACAAGAATTTTCAAAGCAAAAGAACATTATGATCGTTTGCATTATTCTGCAAAAATGATGCACATTGAATTGCCTTATACAAGTGAGGAATTGGAAAAAATCACTTACCAAGTATTAGAAAAAAATGATTTAAAAGATGCATATATTCGTCCTTTAGTTTACTTAGGAGAAAACATGTCATTAACACCAACGAATGAAGTTCATGTCTTGATCGCTGGATGGAGTTGGGGGAAATATTTAGGGGATAATATGTTAAATGTAATGCTTTCGTCATATCAACGACCAAATCCTAAATCTTGTCACGTTCAAGCAAAAGTTGTAGGTCATTACACAAATAGCATCTTAGCAACAACTGAAGCAAAATCAAAAGGTTTTGATGAGGCTTTGTTAACAGATATGAATGGAAATATAGCTGAAGGACCAGGGGCAAATTTCTTTTTTGAAAAAGAAGGAAAATTAACTACTGCACCTCTTGGAAATATATTATCAGGTATAACAAGAGCTACAGTATTTGAATTAGCAAAAGCTTTAAACATTGAAGTGGAAGAAAGATTTTTCAAGCCAGAAGAGATTTTAACTGCTGATGCGGCATTCTTTTGCGGAACTGCTGCAGAAGTAATCGGAATCAAAAAATTTAACAATTATGAATTTCCAATGAAATGGGAAGATAGTAATAGCCAATTGATTCAGAGAGCTTATAAAAGAAGAGTTTCTACGAACGAATATATAAATGTTTATTTATAATAAAAAGATGTTAGAAAATGGACTTGTAGATAGAGGTGAATTTATAACTTTACTATTCTAAAAGGTCAAATTTTCTATAAACTGAAAGATAATGGAATTAAATAAATACAGTAAGACAATTACGCAAGATGAAACACAGCCTGCAGGACAAGCTATGCTTTATGGGATAGGTTTGACAGATGCTGATATGAATAAAGCTCAAATCGGGATTGCTAGTGCAGGGTATGAAGGAAATACTTGTAATATGCATTTAAATGATTTAGCGAAGGATATTAAGCAGTCAGTTAAAGATGCGGATTTAGTTGGTTTAATATTTAATACAATTGGTGTAAGTGATGGAATGTCTAACGGTACACTTGGTATGCGTTATTCTTTAGTATCTAGAGATATTATTGCTGATTCAATTGAAACAGTTTGTGGAGCACAATATTATGATGGCTTAATTGCTGTTATGGGTTGTGATAAAAATATGCCAGGTTCTATTATTGGAATGGGAAGATTGAATCGACCTTCTATTATGGTTTACGGTGGAACGATTCATCCAGGTGAGTGGAAAGGCGAACAATTAAATATTGTGTCTGCTTTCGAAGCACTTGGTAAAAAAATAAATAATAAAATTACTCCTGAAGATTTTAAAGGAATCATTAAAAATGCTTGTCCAGGTGCTGGTGCTTGTGGAGGAATGTATACTGCAAATACAATGGCATCTGCTATAGAAGCTTTGGGTATGAGTTTACCTTTTAGTTCTTCTAATCCTGCATTAAGTGCTGAAAAGAAGAAAGAATGTGAAGATGCCGGAAAAGCGATTCGTATTTTATTAGAGAAAGATATTAAGCCAAGAGATATAATGACAATGAAAGCATTTGAAAATGCGATTAGAATTGTTTTGGTTCTTGGTGGATCAACGAATGCTGTTTTGCACTTAATTGCAATGGCACATTCAGTAGGGTTAAATTTAACAATTGATGATATTCAAAAGTTAAGCGATAAAACACCTGTTCTTGCAGACTTGAAACCTTCAGGTAAATATTTAATGGAGGATTTACATAAAGTAGGAGGAACTCCAGCTGTTATGAAGTTTATGCTTGAAAATGGTATGTTGCATGGTGATTGTTTGACTGTAACAGGAAAAACAGTAGCTGAAAACATTGCTGATTTACCGCCATTAGAAAATGGGCAAAAAGTATTATTAGATATCAATAATGCAATCAAATCTTCAGGACATCTTCAGATTTTATATGGTAATCTAGCGGAGCAAGGTTCAGTAGCGAAAATTAGTGGAAGTGAAGGTGAGTATTTTGAAGGGACTGCTGTCGTTTTTGAAGATGAATTTTCAGTAATTGATGGTTTAAATGATGGTCGTATTAAAGCAGGAACTGTTGTCGTAATCAGAATGTGTGGACCAAAAGGAGGTCCAGGTATGCCAGAAATGTTAAAACCAACTTCAGCAATCATGGGTGCAGGCTTAGGTAAAAGTGTAGCTTTGATTACTGATGGTCGTTTTTCAGGTGGTTCACATGGATTTGTTGTAGGTCATATTACTCCTGAAGCAATCGAAGGAGGAACTATTGCTTTTGTAGAAGATGGCGATTTAATTGCAATAGACGCTGTAAACAATACAATTACATTAAAAGTTTCTGATGAAGAATTAGCGAAAAGAAAAGCTAATTGGGTAAAACCTGCTTTAAATGTATCCCAAGGGATTTTGTACAAATATGCTAAATGCGTAGCAACGGCATCAGAAGGATGTATAACTGATAAGTAGAATTTAGACTTTTAGAAAATAGATTTTTAGACTAAAAGAGTAAGATTAAAAATATATTATTGAATTAAATAAATGATTTATAGGTTTTGTTAGATTTTGACTTTTATCAAAAGTCTTATTTCTAACTTCTAAAAATCTAATATCTAATGTAAAATGGAAAATAACAAAATAAGAGGAGCAGAAGTAGTAATGAAATGCTTAGTAGCGGAAGGAGTTTCAACCATATTTGGTTATCCTGGAGGTGCTATTATGCCAATTTATGATGCTTTGTATGATTTTAGAGATACTGTAACGCATCATTTAGTTAGACATGAACAAGGAGCAATCCATGCAGCACAAGGATATGCAAGAACTTCAAAAACAGTTGGGGTTTGTTTTGCGACATCAGGTCCAGGCGCAACAAATTTAATTACAGGTATTGCAGATGCAATGATTGATTCTACACCTGTAGTTTGTATTACAGGACAAGTAGCTTCACATTTATTAGGAACTGATGCTTTCCAAGAAACGGATGTGATCGGTATTTCTATGCCTGTTACAAAATGGAATGTTCAAGTGACTAGAGCGGAAGATATTCAACCTGCTTTAGCTAAAGCTTTTTATATTGCTCGTTCAGGAAGACCAGGACCAGTTTTAATTGATATCACAAAAGATGCGCAATTCGGATTAACAGATTTCGAATACAAACCATTTGGTGAAATTAGAAGTTACAATCCTTCTCCAAAATTAGACGTTGAGGCAATTAAAAAAGCAGCTGAATTATTAAATAGTGCAAAAAAACCTTATTTATTAGTTGGTCAAGGAATTATTTTATCAAGTGCTGAAAAAGCATTGGTTGAATTTGCTGAGAAATCAGGAATTCCTGTTGCATCTACTTTATTAGGTTTGGGAGCTATTCCTGCAGATCACCCATTGTATGTAGGATATTTGGGAATGCATGGTAACTATGCGCCAAATGTACTAACAAATGATTGTGATGTTTTGTTAGGAGTTGGTTTGCGATTTGATGACCGTGTAACAGGTGATACATCAAGATATGCGAAACAAGCGCAAATTATTCATATCGATATCGATAAATCGGAATTAGGTAAAATTGTTGATACGAAAATTGCAATTCATGCGGATGCAAATGAAGCGTTACAAGAATTGACTAAATGGATCGAGCCTAAAAAACACGATCAATGGATTCAACAATTTAGAGATTTAGAAGCTGTAGAAGACGAGAAAATCATTCAAAACGTTATTCAT
>Ga0315907_10002122_pt1 | contig 25627 bp, 20 predicted proteins | sample LakEriMetagenome_3_FD_203525 | JGI IMG/M metagenome (GOLD analysis project Ga0315907, IMG submission 203525) | Freshwater fungal communities from buoy surface, Lake Erie, Ohio, United States - Buoy 12 MA123 | ecosystem: Environmental > Aquatic > Freshwater > Lake > Lake biofilm | place: USA...
ATTGCTTAAATATTCATCGAGAAAGCGAATGCATAGATATGCACCAACAAGACTAAGAGCGATCGCTAAATGGTCATGCCATGCCAAGGAAAGCATCATGTTATATAACGGTGAAGCCATGACTGCGAGAATCACCCACCAAATATAACGATTGGCTCTTTCTTGATAAAGATATTGGAGAATGCAGTAATAGGTATAAAAGAAGACGCTGCTAGTAACGAGATTTAGCGATCGCAAGGTGAGGAGAGATTTGCCAAACCATGCAGTTATCCATCCCTGTAACCATGCTTGCAATGGTGGATGATCGTAGTAGGAAAAGTCTAAATGCTGCCCCCATAGCCAATAGTAAGCTTCATCAGGATTTGGTGGGGCAAATAGCCAAAAGATGTATCGTAATACTATCAATAACAACAAAAATATAGATAGATAAGAACTCATTAGTCTTTAGCAGCTTTACTTTGATAACTGATAGGTTTAGATCTCCGACTTTTTTTGTGCGAGCAAGGATAGTTTGTGCTGGCTACCTGCTAATTGCGCTTGTTTACTCACCAACTTACTTGATAAATTTTGCGTCAAGGGGAGGACGATCGCGTTTAACTTGATGTGAATTTTTAGATTTCATATTTGGGCGATCGCCATAGGGAACGGTATCAGGATCATCATCTTCGTATTCTTCCTCTTCATCATACTCTTCTTCCTCTTCATCAAATTCTTCTTCTTCCTCAACAAATTCTTCTTTGTACTGAGATGGATTGGCTTTGACCTGTTCTTGCTTCTCTTGACCAGCTCCAGAGGCAATCACAGCGCGACGAATTAAGAGATTATGCCGCCAAGAAGCGATCGCATTAATCACAAATGATAGAAATCCACCAACAACAAATGCAGCTAACATGGCAACACTCAGAGGAATAGCGATCGTCTTTTGACCTAAAAAGAAAATCTGTACCAGAGGCTGTAAATTTTGGACAAAGATAGCTGCAAGTAAGGTGATCACAATCCCTAAAATCACAAGTTGCGTGATGGTGATCGCACCTGAAGATTTCTTGTTAACAGCATTTGCGATTTGAGAAAAATGCGATCTCGTCATAGTTCAGCATCTCCTGTGACCATATTAGAAGGCATTCTACCCTGCCAGCGCTGGATTAAATCTGCGTCAATATCTAGTTGATCGAGCGCTCTAGCAATCACAAAATCTACCAAATCATTGATCGACTGAGGGTTGTGATACCAAGCAGGAATCGCTGGGACAATTCTCGCACCTGCTTCCGCTAAAGCGGTAAGATTTCGCAAATGGATCAAGCTTAAGGGGGTTTCACGCGGTACGATTACCAATCTTCGTCCTTCTTTGAGATGGACATCCGCAGCCCGCTCTAACAAATCAGAACTTAATCCATGAGCAATCTTCGCCACCGTTGCCATACTGCAAGGAATTACCAGCATTCCCAATGTCCGAAATGAACCACTAGCGATCGTCGCTCCCACATCGGCAAATTGATGGCAAACTAACTTGCCATCATGAGTTTCACTGCGATCGCGCCAAAACTGTTCTTGCGATCGCAAATTACTTGGCATGGCAACATTATTTTCCGATTGCCAAACCATCATCGCCGCCTTAGAAGCCACCAGATCGACGTTGTAATGATTATTTAATAAAAATTTGAGCGATCGCACAGCATAAATCATGCCAGATGCCCCAGAAACCCCTAATACAATCGCTTTTTTAATCTCTTTGTTATTTTGCATTCAATATCTAAATTCAGCTTTTAACTCAGCACAGTATAGCTTCTAAAACCAAAATATGAGAGGCGGCGCATTGCGCCGCCTCTCATATTTTGGTTTTAAGAATGGCTAAAGCTATAGTGCAATCATAACTCTGTTTGTTAAGCTTAAATCTAAAGCAATCCTATTTGATTGTGGAGATATGAGCAATATATGAATTGCTCATATTGATCTACGAAGGCTTCTGTCCAATAGCTATGTAACTTGGAAGGTAACTATGTTAGTAGGTAAAACATTAAGGAATCGCTACAAAATCCTCAAAGTTCTGGGAAGTGGAGGATTTGGCGACACTTATCTGTCTCAAGACACAGATTTACCAGGTTATCCCACCTGTGTTGTTAAACAACTCAAACCCAAGGATACTAGCCCAAATATTCTGCCGATCGCCAAAAGCCTGTTTGAACGCGAAGCGGAGTATCTTTATAAATTAGGAAATGCTCATCCACAGATCCCTAAGCTATTTGCTCACTTTGAAGAAAACAATGAATTCTTTTTAGTACAAGAATTTGTGGAAGGGTCTAGCCTCGCCGACGAAATTCCCATTGGGCAGCGTTTATCAGAAAGTGCCACGATTACTTTATTACTGGAGATTTTAGAAGTTCTATCATTTGTCCATCAAAATAATGTCATTCATCGCGATATTAAACTTGCGAACCTCATGCGCCGCAAACAGGATGGCAAAATTGTCCTCATTGACTTTGGCGCAGTTAAAGACATCACCGCTCTAGGCACTGACTCACAAGGTAATACTGATGTTACGGTAAGTATTGGCTCCCCAGGATATATGCCTAGCGAGCAAGCAAGGGGAAAACCTCGACTTAGTAGCGATGTTTATGCTGTCGGGATGATTGGTATTCAAGTGCTTACAGGAATTGCTCCTGATAGTTTGCAAGAAGATGCTAATACAGGCGAGATTTTGTGGCGCGATCGCGTACAAGTTAGCGATGCTTTTGCTGAGATATTACAAAATATGGTGTTTTACCATTTTAGTCAGCGCTATAAATCTGCGATCGAGGCTTTACATGCGATGCAATCTCTTGGAGCCACTAATATTAATAATATTGCACCAACTGAAGTGATCGCTTATCCATCCTCTACAACTGACTCATCACCAACAATAATTTCCAATACAAACAAAGTTACTGTTCCTGTATCTGCTCCTGCCACACCCCAATTCATCCCCACAACGCCGCAATCTCCTGTTACAACTCCCCATGTTACAGTCTCCGCTCCTAATCCAGCCTTCTCAAAATTCCAGCCATTTCTATGGATCGCCTTAACTGCCGTGATATCAGTTTCAGCGGCGATCGCCACAGCAATTCTAATTCCAAAACTAACTAATCGCCCTCCTGATAATAATCCTCAAACTGAAGTCACAAAAGCGGCAACAAGTTCTCCTATTGCTTCATCGACTACTCCGCCCAGCCCAGAACCTACAGAAACAGCAATATTGGCTCCAGAGCCCCCGCCTGTAGTTGCAACTACCAATCCCGCTATTCCAAGTTTTGGTGCGATCGCGCGTTCTCCTTCGACTCAATCTAAAGGATACTCTTGGAATTATGCTTCCCGAAAAGCAGCTGAAACGAGGGCTTTAAGTGAATGTGAAAGCTCATCCACTTCAGGCGATTGTCAAGTGTTAATCTCGGCAAAAAATGCCTGTATATCTCTTGCGGAGAGTTCTAATGGAGCGGCTGGCTCAGGCTGGTCAGAAGATATAACTGTAGCTGAAAATACCGCTAAACAAGTCTGCAAGGAATTTCAAGGTATTAATTGTACGATCACAAATACAATCTGTTTACCTGTCCGTTAATTTATAGCAATGCAAGAGTATGGCTATGTCAAATCTAAATCCAAAAGATAAGTAAGTGGTGGCGCTTTGCACCGCCACTTACTTGGTACTAAGCAAAACTCACACTCGCACCCTGATCAGCTACGTTCGTAACATCAATTAGTTCTGACTCAAAGCTAACTTGAGCGCGATTAGTTTTGCCCCCAACATAAAGGCGATCGCCAACTTGCAAAGCCCATACCTGCGAGTGACTAACGTAGCTCATTATCACCCCTAGCATCAACAATCCAAATCCTGCATAAACGATGGGAATCCCTGGATCAGCTTTAATTTGTAAACCTGTACTACCGATCGCTTCTTTTAAAGTAAAAGTTACCCCATTAACTTCGGCACTGCCATTGGTACGAACCGTAGTCAGGAGATTTCCCTTCTCGTCATAGATTAGGAAAGTACCTTGTAAATCGGGAGTAATGAGCGTAATCCCAGCACTGAGATCGGGTTTGGTAGGAATCCATGTTCCCCAAACTTGATGACCGCCATTTTGAGATTCTAACTTCCTAACGGGTAATTGTAGGATTGGGCTATTGTTAAACGTAAATTTGACCGCGTGAATATCCCAATTTGCTTGATAGAAGGTAACACCCTTGTATTTAAGTGGTTTATTCACATGGATAGTTTGGCGATCGACTTCTTTACCGTCATTATCAAGAACTGACAAGTCTGAATAGAACTGATCAATACTTCCCTTGGGGGTGTAATCAATCCAAAAACGATTGACCCGCACTGACCAATCTTTAGGAACTCGCTTGGCTGACCAAGCCCCTGCCTCGGTAATATTCTTAACTTGAAATGTTTCCCCACTGGGAACCATTTCTTGGGCGGTGAACCCAGTTAATGCCCCCCAAATTGAACCGATTAAAACTAATAACATACTTGCATGGACAATAATTGGTCCAACTCTCCCAATCAGCCCTTTACGCGCATACAGACGATCATCAGTTTGATAAACCTTGTAATTTTTGCTTTGTAGCGATCGCGCTAAATTATTAAGATTGCCGCCAATAATTTCGGTGGCAAGTGGAAGTTTGGCAAAACTTTGTGGCTTGGTGTAATAAAACCAACGCTTGGAGGCTTTGAGAATTGGCAATTGACGATTGAAGGTGCAAGCAGTGAGGCTTGTACCAAATAAAATTAACAGTGAGAGAAACCACCAGCTTCCATAGACATGTTCTAATCCGAACGCCAAAATCACCTTATACGACAAAAATCCAAATAGGGCTGGATGTTCGGGATAATTTTCACGATAAAAGTCAATAGTTTGTCCCTGCTCGATCACTGTACCGAGGATGCTAAATAGGGCTATGCATAATAAAAGTGCGATCGCCACTTTGAGATTGGCAAGGAGCGCCACCACCTGATGTCGCCAAATTTGGTTAGCTTGTAATCGGATTTTTTGAAACACGTCACGTCTATGCTTACTAGTTCTAGCTTTGATCTTATCTTAGGTTGCCAGAAAGTAGATCTGACCTTGAGCTACAGTGGGAAGACTAAATTTAGGGTAAAGTTAAGCCAATCTTGCAGATATTCTTAGGAACATGATTATATGTCACAGGGCAAAGAAACTACAGTTTTAGTATTGTCTCTGCTAGTTACAGCAGGGATTGCGGGTGGAGGCTACTGGTTCTTTTCGCAACAAAAATCAACAGTAGTGCCAGCCACCACGGCAACACCCGATTCATCACCGCAAACAACTCCCCCCATACTTACATTATCTAACTTAAACCTTGATACGTCTCTACCTAATCCTAATATTTTGGGGATAGATGGCAGTACCGCGATGGTTGCCCTGATCAAAGCCTTGCGTAATGACTTTAGTCAAGTTAATCCAAATATACCGACTTCCTATGGAGTTCCTGATGGCAGTCCGACTGGCTCCAATCAGGGATTGAAAAATCTCATTGATGGCAGTGTAGCGATCGTAGCGACTTCTCGTCCGCTCAAAGCTGCCGAAGCCCAAGCAGGTATCCAACTAGTGCCGATCGCTAAAGATTCGATCGCATTAGTAGTTGGTATAAATAATCCATTTAAGGGTAATTTGACAAAGGATCAAGTACGAGATATTTATCTGGGTAAAATCACGAACTGGTCACAGGTTGGGGGTACAAATCAACCGATTAGAGTGATTAATCGCGCTGTCACAAGTGGCACTAGAGAAGCTTTTCAAGATATCGTTTTACTCGGTCAAGGGTTCGCGCCAGATAGCCCTAACTTTATTACATGGAAACAAGACGAAACAACAGCAATTCTCCGAGATCTAGGTGATAACGGGATCAGTTATGCCACAGTTTCACAGGTAGAGAAGCAAGAAATTGTGAGAATTATTGCGATCGATGGAGTTCTGCCTACAGATACTAATGCAGTTAAAGCTGGTAAATATCCAATTAACCGCAGTCTGTTTTTAGGTGTAAAAAAGACCACTAGTCCTGTCTCTAAGCAATTTATTGAGTTTGCACTTTCGACTCAAGGGCAGCAGATTGTTCAAAGACTAGGATTTGTTTCTATACAGTCTAACTAAAAGTAAGAGAACGCGAAAAGCGCGTTCTCTTACTTTTAGTTAGACTGAGCCTGAGTTGTCTGTTTCAACTAGCTTAGGAGGATTCTTTTTCTGAATTCTATCTTCCTCAATGTCTAAACTACCTGACAGAAAATCTTCGATTTCGGCTCTAGCTGAATTAATCGAATCTTCTATCGGCAAATCAAATGCAGAGAAATCAAATTCAATATCACTTTCTAATTCACTATTGCTATCTTCAGTCTCTACAGAATGTTCGTTAAAGTTAGACAAGTAAGGTAATGTTTGCAAGTCTGGTAAATCCATCGATAGACTTGCAAACTCTTCATCAGCTTCATCCATGAGACTGTCCAGCAGATTGTCAGCAAACCCATAGATTTCGCCATCTGGCATAGTCTTAACTTCATCTTCAGATGGATATCCAATAGATATATCGTCATCTGAGTCAGCAAATTTTGCACTACTTAGATCACTATCTTCATCCACCTTATCAAGCCAATTATCTGAAAAATCCAGAGAAAGATCGGGAAAGGACTCCATAAATTCCGAGTCTAACCCCAAGTTACTAGTCTGAGAAATACCCAAGTCTAGAGAATCTGCTGAAGATTCTAAATCTAGATCGTTTGTTTCATCTGCGATCACCTCAAATATAACTGACTCTTCTAAAGCGTCGTCTGTGAAGTTTCCTGCATCCATGATTTCACTAAACTTGATCGATTCGTCCTCCGATTCCAAGCCTCCAGTTAGCTCTGCGAAGGTTGAGGTATTATCATCAATATCAAAATTGGATTCAGAATTATTGATAAATTCTTGATAGCTTAATTCTGCACCTTGCTCTAAATTGTCATTAAATACTGAGGATAAATCTACGCCTGATTCATTCAGCAAATCTTCATCAGAAGCTATAGCAGGTTCTTCCTCCAATGAATTTATTGAAACGCCAAAATTATCCGCATTATCATGGTCATCAGACATGCCAAAGTCAAAGGCTTCATCCATTAATGCTTCGTCAGATTCTTCCATCAGCGATAAGTCTGGCAGAGCAAAGACCGAACTAAAGCTGTCAGCCACAGAAGAAGGCTGACTTTCAGCCAAATTTTCTTCAAGGACTCCAATCTCTTCTAAATCTGGTGCGATCAAGTCAGTTTGCGAGATTGCATCAGAGACAGAGTCGGGGGGATCTTCACTGTTATTAAGCCCTGAGTCACTCACTAAATACTCGACAACTCTTTCCAAAGGATTTGTGAAAATATTAAAGTTGGAATCGTCATCAGTTATGTCAAAGTTAAATTCTTCACCCATCAATGCATCACTAGTCTCTGCCACACTCGACAAGTCTGGTAGGACAAAAGTTGTATTAAGATTATCAATTATAAATGAAGAATCTTCAGCCAAATCTTCCTGAAAGTTCGGGATTTTGCCAAAAACTGAGGCGATATCGTCTGTTTCCCAGATTGCTTCCGAAGACTGAGCTTCTGGATTTTCAATTTCATCAATCAATGAAGGAAAAGCTAGCTCTGATTCACTTTCTGGAAAGGATGATAAGCTAATGTCCTCGATTTCAGGTTGTGACATTGTAAATGCTGAATCAAAGTCGTCATTACCTAAGTCCATTTGGTCAGTTGACAAATCCTCTTCTATCTCAAAAGAGAAATCTTCAGACAGTTCATCAGAAATATATCCTAACTGCTGATCGTATAGATCTAGCACTGGCGATAATTGTATATCTGTTTCTGATGCGATCGCTATTTCTGGAGCAAAAGAAGCTTCTTGAAGATCTGTAGAAAAATCAAATGGTTTTGAATCAGCCCCTAAATCAGATGATTCCGTCGATAAGCTTTCATCAATTTCAAAGGTGAACTCTGTAGATGTCTGCTCAGATAAATCTTTTGTTATTGGGTCATCACCGATTTCAAAATTAAACACTTCTGAAAATTCATCATCTGAAGAATCCTCAAGATAAATATCGGGGATTTGAGCAGGAAATTCAGATAATTCGCCTTGATTCTCAAGATTATTTGAATAAATATCTACTGGTTGTCCAAAATCAAATGAATTGTTGACATCTTGGTCAGATAGTTCATCATTTAATTCATTATTTACGGGCTCTGGGATCGGCTCCTCAATATCTTCAGCAACAGCAAATTGGTGATGCACCGAATCATTAACAGCTTCATCCAAGTCTTCATCAAATAATGACTCATCAAAAGGCATCTCAAAAGAATCGCCAAAAACTTCATTGGAAGAACTTTCTACAGATTCTTCTAATGACTCATTAATCACGTTGTTGGTTGTGAATTGATCGTAATCTTGTGATTCAGTTAACTCAAATACATTGTCACTATTTGCGATCGCAGCTTCATCGGCATCCTCTGCTGTTTGAGTATCCATAGCAAGTGGATCAAAATCTGCTTGATTAACTTCAGGAGCTAGTATTGAATTATCGCTATCAAAAAATGAATTGGAATTGTCTAGGGTAGATTCTATATTCATTTTGGGGATGATGAAGTCATCATCCATATCTGGAATTGAAAAATCAACAAAAGTTGGTAAGTTCAGATTTGCATCTTCAGCAAGTGGTGACACAGTGCCACCAGCTATATTTTCTGAAAATGAAGATGTAGCAGAAACAATCAGATGATCACTTGAAGCTTCAATGATCGAAGATTCATTCACTCCATCTAGCTGATTTTTTAGAGTTGGCTCAGTATCGTCAAGGGGAGAAAATTCGTCAAACGAACTATCGTCGTCATAGACTTCATGTTTAAGATCCGCAAGGAGAGATTCTTCGATTAGAGAGATATCTGTGAGGTTAGGATAGGTCGCTGAATCTGGATTTTGCTTGTCTGTAATACCTCCAGACATGAAATTTTCTGAAATAGAATCAAAGCTTTGTTCTTTCAGAGATTCAACAGCATTATCATCGATCAGATCGCTGCTAACACCGTCATCAAGTAGATTTTCAAGATATTTATTATCGGTGGCTGTGTTATCTTCCTCAGCTTCATATGTATTTGCTAAAGATGACTCTGATGGAGAAAAGCTGACTGCTGTTACCGCTGTTGCTGCCGCGATCGCAGGTACAACTACACCCAAATTATTAGTCTCGGTATTGCTTGACTCTGTTGAGACATCCAACAAACTATTGACAGATGTCTTATGGGTTAGCCCTCCAGATGATTCGGGCAGACGGAAGAACTGAATGCCTTGCAATAGTCGCTGGGCTTGATTTCCCATCGTTTCAGCTTGTTGTCGAGCCGATCGAGTCAGGTCGGCTGTGCGATCAGCTAACTGAGCAATTTCACTCATATAGCTAGCTGTAGAGCCTGCTGCTTCAGCAATTTCGGTACTAGATTCAGTAATAGCTTGTCCAATTTGGACAACTTCTTCCGTAGCTATTTGAATACTATTGAACGCAGATTGCGATGACTCTACTCCTGATGTAAAACCAGCAACAAGTCCACTTAAATTCTGAACTTCAGCATCGATCGCAGTTACTACGGTTTGGATTTGAGATGTACGCTGTTGCAGCACCGTCAAGCCATCATTGGTTTGAGTTGCCAAATCATTAACTTGCCCTGCGATCGACTCAAATTCACGAGCTACACCAGCAAATTGCTTAGGATCTTTTTGTTCAGCAGCACGAGCGGCGACAAGGGTAGCATTGAGCGCCAGAACTTGAGTCAAAGAAGCGATTTGACCTTGATCTTGGACAAATTGCTCTGCAAGACCCACGAATTCGCCCAATGTTTTCATGCGTTGGACGATTTGGGCTGAACCCGTTTGTAAGACGCTAATACTGTCAGTCAGGGCAATGATCGCCATTTGTCCAGACGCTACTGTGTCGCGTACTTCCTGAAGTGATTGGTTCGCATCGTTTACCTGTGCTGAAGATCTCTCAGCGATAGCAGCAACTTGTTCCGTTAGAGCTTGTCCTTGCGCAACTGACTGTGCTTGTTCGGCGGTGTTTAACACGACAGTTTTGGCTAATTCTTCAAGATCGGCAGCACCTTGGACTACCTGTTTGGCTGTACCTAAGACACTGGAGATGATCTCTACGAGTTTTTCGCAAAGACGGTTAAGGGTGTCGGCGACCAGTCCTGTAGCGCGATCACTTACTTGAGCCTCAATTGTGAGATCACCCTCTTCCATAGATGAGACAACATCTAATAGGTTGCCCACTTCAGCCTCCATCAACTCCGTTTCTACGAAATTTTGCTGGAGCTGTTCTACTGCCGATATATCATCATTCGATGATGATAATGTTTGGTTCAATCCGTTACGCAAACTAATTTCATTGTTTTTTACCTGTTGGAAGGTATTCTTAAGCGAGATTCCAAGATGATCAATTTCATCTTTACCTGGTGCAATATTTACACCTGAATTTCCTAGCTGACTCAAGTAGCGATCGCATTCTTCGGTAAGGGGCTTAAGTCGATTTTTGAGCCTGTTGACGAATAATAATATGGCGATCGCCAAAATCGCACTGATACTAACAGCCGCAACACCGACTGGAAGCATTAGCTTATTGGTGATTTCTGATTCGGGCAACTGGGCTGCAAATAGCAAATCGCTGCCTTCGATTTTGCGGTATGCCCAGAGATTTCCACCAGTTTGGACAATTCCTGACGGTTTAGCTTTAGCTTGTTGAACGAGGCTCGTGAGAGCCTCAGCGATCGCTGGGTTTTGGGTTTGCGTTGCCTGAAACTTATAGGAAGCCGTAACTACTTTGCCACTGCTATTAGCCACGACAAAGCCAATCTTGCTTTCATTGCTAGTATCTTGATATGAAGCAGTATCTACTAATGACAAAAGCTCACTAGCGATCGCATCGGCATTGACAATCCCCACTACTTTCTGTCCATCGCTGATGGGAGCACTGTAGGTGATTAATGTCTTACCCAATGCGGTATAGGGCTGTGACCAAGCGGACTGGCCCTTAAGAGTGTCTTGATAAAATGACGCTTTTTGAATATCAGGGCGATCTCCAGACAAAAATTTATCATTTGGGGCTACCAGCTTTTGACCAGCCGTTTCAGTCTTTAAGCCTGACTGTTCCCTCCATACATAGGGGACAAGAGGCTTAGCTGGAGCAAATAGTAAGTTGCCATTTGAGGCAACCCCCATACCTGCGATGGATTTCTTGTTTTGTAATCCATCGACAATCAGACGTTGATATGGTTCATAGCCTTTGGGCTTTGAAGGTTGCTGGGATAGGATCTTTGCCCCACCTGCAACTTCATCAACTGTCGTCTTAACATCTGAGAGCCTAGCGTCGATTTGACGAGCCTGCGCTTCAGCCGATGTATCAACTTCTCGTCGAGCACTACTTAGTAATTCTTGATAAAACCAATATCCTAGGCCACCTAAGCCTATTAGCGATGTGCCGATCGCAATCAGCAGCAATCCCAGTCCCATTGAGCCTCTTGACTTATTAGGTTTGGGGGCGTTTGGCGATTTAGGCGATCGCTTTGAAGATGCCTGATTGCTCTTGCCTGAAGAAGTCGCTGGGGTTCTTTTAGATGTGCTTGCCATATGCATTCGCTATAGGGAAAGGATCGTAGCATTTTTGTGAAAATCATCCTACACTATACTAGCCCTAATCATGTAGCCAAATAGTATGAAGTTTCAAACTACGGTACATATCAGTGCAAGTACTACTTAGATATCTGCCAGCGTTGAGGTTGCCAAATATGACTAGGAATACTTGATAGGATAATTTCAATGGGAGTATACTCGGTCTCCTTAATATTCGCTACTGTTTGACTTATTTTTTTTGCATGTTTAGCATCGGTGATCGATGAAAACGTTAGCTGATCTACATCTGAAGATTGCTGAAGCTGATCTTGATGCTCATCAATAGTAAGGCTACCGATTACCCGATCTACAATTACCCCAACCCCACCCAGATTTTTGTTGCCCAAATTGTCGGCAAGTTTACTCAGTCTCACCACCGTCAAAGATTCCGTGATTAAAGTGCGTTGTTCCCCCATTAGCAATCGTAATAACAGTAAAGGCATTACATTTGCTTGATGATGCATTACCCCAATGATTGCAGTTTCATAAAAGGGTAAAGCAACAATTGCATTGCGATCAATAATAATAATTTCCGAAACTAATTTGTCGGGAAAATTAACTGTGCGATCGCCAACTTTTGCCACAATATATCGGTTACTCGGTGCGAATAGCTGATCAAGTAGTGGCTCAGCTGCGCTGGCTTGGCTCATCTCAGAAATGCTCATTTCACTCGTTGGGGCAACTTATTCAAAACTTCAGACAATGACTCTCGACTAACTGGTTTGGGCAAATAGTCATTAGCTTTAGCACGTTTTAGTCCATAGTCAATCTCGAGTTTGGTACTTTTGGTTGAGCACAAAATCACGTACTGATCGGCAAGTTGATGTTGCGATCGCAGTTCTCGCAAAAACTTATAACCATCTTGATCTGGCAATACAATGTCTAAGAAAATAGCTGTATAGGAATTGTTGATGATTTTATCTAAAGCGCCAATAGTCGATTCACAGAAATCTACTGTATGCCCAAAATCTTTTAAGAAAGAACTTAACAAATGCCTCTGAATTGCGGAATCATCAATTATTAAAAAATGCTCGCTCATAATTCTTGCCTTGAATTGTATATTGTTAAATAAATGCGGTTACTTACGATTAATTTAGGATAAATGTGAATCTGACAATTATCTGACAATTACTTTTATCTGTCCTTAACTTAGCTTTTCTAATATCTTGAGGATACGTAAAAAAACTGTCAGTACTTGTACAAATTAATGGATTTAAACCAAAATGTTCTTGGTTGCTTTATAGCTTATGAAACAAGCATCATAGTACTGATATAACTATTTCCTAGACTAGGGTGTCTGTTGACAAAGGCGCAAGCTCCCTTAATAAGTTACGTAATTCGTCGCGAAATTTTGGAGTGTCAGATGATGATCTTGGCTTGGCTAGGAAACGACAATTTGCCCATCTTGCCCTAAAGTTATTAGTCATACTGTTCTCAGCAGTAACTAATACCAAAGATAACGAAGCTAATTCCCGTTGACGACGAATTTGTTTGATCAAATCAAAGCCATTTAGACTTGGCATATTTATATCAATAAAAACAATAGTCGGCTTGTATTCTAAGATTCTGTCAGTAGCTGCTTCAGCATCATCAGTAAAATCAACTTGATAACCCCAACTAATTAACAGTCTTTGCATTTGTTGCAATAAAACAGGTGAGTCATCAACGATAAAAACCCTAGGTTCATCTTTGACATTTTTTGGTGCAGATACATTTTGCCGAACGCCAATATTACTGTCAGACTTCCGCTCTTCCAGTGGCACAATTGACACAATATTTTTTTGTGCTAACTTGTCTAGCAATAAGGCTGTGCGATAAATCGGCTGTTTAAAAGTATCGGCGATCGCACAGATTCGATATTGCCCCGTGGTCACCCTAGCAAAAAGCGGGAAATTATCGTTGCCCACTCTTGCCAGTAAATTAGCCGCATCAACAAGTTGCACTAATTGGTAAGGATGTTTTACACAATCAAATTTTTGCCATTGCCTTACTTCATTGGCGATACTATTTTCGATTACTGATAACTGCCAAACAGGTAGATCAATTTGCAGCTCTTCGGCAGGCTTCCATACAAAAGAGAATCCATCCTCTAAATGCAAAGACAACAAATTTTCTAAGATAACTTCTTTTAAAACTTCCTTAGTAATTTCGGGATGTTTTTTGTAAACATTTCTCACGAAAGGATAACAGTAAGGTCGATTATTTTGACGCTGCTCCCATTCAGGAATACGCGAAAAATTAATGCCTTTGCTGTTGTATTTGCGAACCAATGTGGGTATGACTTGCCCTTCTTCTTCTGCTAATACTAGTCCTCCACCCGTAAGTAATAATTTCCACCGATGATATTTTGTCTCCACGCGGATCACTCCCGTAGAACGACTCATGACGCGCATAGCAGCTAAAAGGATATGTAATGTGGCATTCCTCACTACTTGTCCGTCCGTCAAGTTGTTAGACACAAGGTCTGAGTTAGGCAAGGAACCTGTCATAGCAATCATGTTTTTTGACTGGGAGGCACTTGGATGGGGAAAATACTATAATTATTACAAAAAAACGGATCGCATAGTTATAGATCGTAGCAACTACAGCCAAATTCGATTGGTTTCCTTAGATACATTATCCCAAATTGTATTCGGGTTATTGCTATACTGCGTCTAAGCAATTCTACTTAGTTTTATCTTAACATTCAGTGAAGTAGGGTGTTTTAGCGTCAGCGTAACGCACCCAATAAACCCAGTGCTTCGCGATCGCTAGTATGATTTTCAGTTAACTTATCGAGTTTGAGTGCAGCCCGAATAATATGTTGCTGAAACCAATCGGCAATTTCACTAATTCGACATTTCCTGTTTGTAACTTGATTAAACAGTGGAACTTTGGCGATTCCACATTCAGAATCTAGTAGTTGCACCATTTGATATTGCTATAAGACTCGCATAAGTCAAGTCAGGGATTATTTCATAAACTGAAATAATATTGATGGGTTTGGTAATTATTTGACTGACGCTTTTTTCTTTTGGGAGATTGAAAGCGTCGAGATCCTGTGAAGTCTGCGTCATTGCCAAGTTAAGGTAAGTAAGACTTGATTTATTTCAAATGTATTTCGGATGATTAGCGATCACAGATTAAAAGTTTTATGCCTACACGGACATCCTGGAAATAGCGAAGCAATGCAGATCTTCGCTCAATACTTTCATGCTCAAGGTATTAGGGCGATCTCGCCTGACTTGCGTGGTTATGGAAATTGTAAGGCAACTATGAGCTTCACAATGTTAGATCACATACAAGATCTCTGGGATCTTTTGAAAAGAGATCTCCAATCTGAGCAGCAAGACTTATTGAATGAGCATCTAGAAACGGAATATCTGATTTTAGGATGGTCTTTAGGTGGGATCTTGGCGTTAGAGTTGGCGTTGCGAGCTGCTGAGCAGCAGAATTTATCTCAAAACCAATTCACTCCTATTCCCAAAAAAACTGCTCCGAAAATAGCAGGCTTGATTTTAGTTGCCACAGCTGCCAAACCGCGTAGCAGTTTACCAAAAGTTGCTTGGTGGGAATATGTAAATTTAGTAATTGCCGTTGCTTGGCATTGGATTGCGCCAAAGCAGCGCGGGCCTATTGAGTGGTTTGGTAAGCGATCGCTGATTAAATATTTAATTCAGCAGCATACTCAAGGAGCCTACGATCAGATTTCTCATACGGGTGCAAAAGCCTATTTACAAACTTCGCGCTATGCTCAACAAGCATTAACGCAAGCACTAAGGCTGGGATATGATCGTACTGGTGATTTAGCTAAAATCCAAATCCCCTGCCTTGTGATCGCCGCAGAGCAAGATCGCCATATCACAGCAGCATCAACATTAGAAACTGCAAAATTATTGCCTAATTGTGAATTTATCTCTTACCCAAATACCGCCCATTTATTGCCTTGGGAAATAGGCGATCGCTTACTAGCGGATATTGATGCATGGTGCGATCGGCATTTATGATAAAGAAAGCGCCCCTAAAGGCTATTTCCCTTAAGATAATAAACTTATGTTTCCCCAAAAATTTCTGATGCGAATGGCGCAAACCCATCAGCTTTCTGCTGATCAGGAAAGTGTTTTCCTATTGCGATTTGGGGAAGATCGTGAAGATCGTGAAGTTGCTAGCTTTTTAGGCATTTCTGAAGAAGCCTATCGCAAGCGGATGGGAGAAATTTATCGAAAATTTGACATTAGTGGTAAGGGACCTGGCAAAAATAATCGTCTCTTACATATTTTGCAAAATTTTTTAGACGCAGAAACCAGTTCACAAAATGAGCAAAACCTATTTCTTGCGACCCAATCTATATCTAGTCAAGGTGTAGCCTCGGACATCAACATTGAAGAACTGGTGCAGCAACTACGCCATCGCAGTCGTCAACTAATCCAAGAGCGCTGTGCTACCATGCGAGTGTTGGATATGTCGCATCCGATTGATCTGGAAAATATTTATACAGGTACAGATGTTTTAGAAAAAATTACCAGCCGCCGTCGTTTGGGAATTGCTGATTTTTTGGCTACTTATCATGGACGCGATCGCATTGAGATGGGACTCATCAATGAAGATCGTATTTCTAGTATGGAAGCTCTAAATCGCTACAGTAAACTGATGCTGCTAGGTAAACCAGGTGCAGGGAAAACGACGCTATTAAAATATACAGCCCTGAAATGTTCGCAAGGCGATATCTTTAGTGATTTGGTTCCAATTTTTGTGACATTGCGTCAGTATGCAGGCGCAGAATCTCAGCCACTGTTATTAGATTATATCTCTCAAGACTTATGCGCTTATAACATTAGTAATGAGGCAAATGTTAAACAGCTTCTACAACAAGGTCGAGCGATTCTATTTTTAGATGGACTGGATGAAGTTCGCGAAAATGATTTGCATCGTGTGCTTGAAGATTTACGGAGTTTTTCGGAGCAATTCTATACCAATCGTTTTGTGATTACCAGTCGCTTGGGATCGCAGGAATATATATTTGAGAAGTTCACTGAAGTCGAAGTTGCGAACTTCCAACCATTGCAAATTTCGCAATTTGCCCAGCGTTGGTTTCTTAATAATTCCCGACATATTGAGATTTTTTTGCGAAAAGTAGAAGACAATCGCCCTATTCAAGAATTGGCTACTAATCCGTTACTGCTGACTCTATTGTGTTTAGTGTTCGATGAATTTGGTGATTTCCCTACTAACCGTTCAGAGCTCTATCGAGAAGGGTTGGACGTACTGCTTAAAAAATGGGATGCCAAACGCAATATTGAACGGCATCAAATTTATAAAAATTTGTCGATGCAACGTAAAGAAGATTTGTTAGCCCAAGTTGCTTGCACAACATTTTATCAAGGAGATTACTTTTTTCGACAAGTCGATCTGGAAAGCTATATTACTGAATATATTCGTAATTTACCAAAAGCAAATACCGATGAGGATGCTTTGCAACTCGATAGTGCAGCAATTATCAGGGCGATTGAATCACAGCATGGGTTGTTTGTAGAACGAGCTAAGGGAATTTATTCTTTTTCGCATTTAACTTTTCATGAATATTTAGCAGCGAGAGAGTTTGTTTATAATGGCAGCCAAGATACATTGACATTGCTAGCGACTAAAATTACTGATCAACGTTGGCATGATATTTTGCGCCTTGCCGTCGGTATGATGCGATCAGCCGACGAGTTGCTAATATTGATGAAAGAGTATTGTGATCGCCTGTTAGCTAGTGATCCTCAATTACAAAGTTTGTTGCAATGGGTTAACCAAAAAGCAGAATCTGTTCAAGTGACCGATCGTATTCAATCAGTACGGGCTTTCTATCTAACTCTTGGACGTGCGATCGCCCAGAGTTCTCCTCACAACTTGGCTAATGTCTTAGCGCGGAGCCTAGTACTTGATCTTGATCTTTGTCAAAATCGTAATCTCAATGTTGATCTCGCTTTTGATCTGGCAAGAGCCTTAGAAACTAAAGATGGGGAAGATCTGGGACTTGATTTAGAACTAGATCTTAGTCTTGCTCTGGAATATGCCCAAGAAGCTGTCGATTCGCAATTGGCAGATGCTTTAACAGAACTAATTGAAGCTTGTCCTGAAGATGCTGATAGCGAGATCAAATGGGAGGATTGGGCTAATAACCTGCGTCAACAGACGATCAACAATCGTAATATTGGTCAAATTTGGAATCTCACTCCCCATCAACTTGAGCATTTACGTCAATACTGTAATGCTAATCGTCTTTTAGTCGAATGCCTTGAAAGTGATTGCTATGTGCGTCAACCTGTCAGACAAGCGATCGAGCAAAGTTTGCTATTACCAATAACCCACAGCGCTTTACTCTCAAACCCAAACCAAGAAAAATTTTAAAAGCATTGCAAGGCAATGCTTTTAAAATTTTTCTTGGTTTGGTTGATTGGTAATTGCAGGCTTAAGTATTGTAGGCACAACACTATTAAGCCTGCAAAATCTGTGCTGTAGTTGAGTGAGGACAGCAGTTATACCAATTCACAAAAGTGTGACAACACTTCTGTGAATTAAAAGCCAAACCCTGTAAGGGATTTAAAAACAGAAAATGGCGTAGCCATTTTCTGTTTTGGTTTGATTGCAAAGCGCTGTAAAAAGAGAGGTGTCGCATCGCGACACCTCTCTTTTTACAGCGCGGCTAGCAACGCCTCTCCCATAGCGATACAGCCTAATCTTTCGCAACCATCCGCCATGATGTCGCCTGTACGTTTGCCAGAATCGAGAACCTTATTCACCGCCAACTCGATCGCATCGGCAGCCTCTCCTTCATTAAAGGCATAGCGCAACATCATTGCCGCACTTAAAACTTGAGCTAAAGGATTTGCCAAATCTTTACCAGCAATATCAGGAGCAGAACCATGCACAGGCTCATATACTCCAGGTTTCCCTGTTTCACCGAGGCTAGCTGATGGCAACATGCCAATGCTACCTGTTAACATTGCTGCCGCATCGGAGAGAATATCGCCAAATAGATTGCTAGTTAGGATTACATCAAACTGTTTGGGATTGCGAATGATCTGCATAGCGGCATTATCCACATACATGTGGGACAATTTCACATCAGGATATTCGCTAGAAATACTAGTCACGCGATCGCGCCATAGCTGCGACACTTCCAAGACATTGGATTTATCAACTGAACAGACAGAACCACGACGTTTTTGAGCAGCCTCAAAGGCAACTCTGGCAATGCGATCAATTTCTGGCTCGGTATAAACCATCGTATTAAAACCACGACGTACACCATTTTCATCGGTGACGATCCCCTTGGGTTTGCCAAAATAAATGCCGCCTGTAAGTTCTCGTACTACTAGAATATCTACGCCTTCAACCACTTCACGTTTCAAGGTCGATGCATCAATTAACTGGGGCAAAATCTGAGCAGGGCGCAAATTGGCAAATAAGCCCATGCCACCACGCAAGCCTAGTAAAGCTTGTTCAGGGCGCAAATTTGATGGCATCGTGTCCCACTTTTCGCCACCAACTGCGGCTAGTAAAACTGCATCACTATTTTTGCAAAGCTGTAAGGTTTCTTCAGGCAAAGGATGTCCCGTTGCATCGATCGCTGCACCGCCAACTAGAGATGTCTCGAAAGCAAAGGTAATCCCAAATTTGGGTGCGATCGCCTGTAGCACTGCCACCGCTACCTTCATAATTTCGGGACCAATCCCGTCCCCAGGGAGAAGCGTAATTTTATAGTTTTTAGACATTACAACAAAGATAAAAACAGATTTTCTAACATAACATTACGTGAGTTCGATAACCGCCAATTATAACCATTTGTGCTTAAAACCAAGACAAGAGATTTTTTGAAAGTGTTGCGAAGCAACACTTTCAAAAAATCTCTTGTCTTGGTTTGCTCAGGAATTGCTGTTAATACTTTGCAAGAAAAGCGATCGCCTCAACGTGAGATGTTTGAGGGAAGAAATCAATGGGTTGAATGCGGGTGAGTTGATAGCGATCACCATCAACTTGTATACCTAAATTTCTATCAAATTTCTTAAGAAATCCACTAAAGATTGGATCGCAGGAATCAGTTGAGCCGTATCACTACTAATCCATTTATCATCAGCAATGCTTGTGGTATTGGTTTTACCAGGTTTAAGAACACTTGCTACTGTTGCTATAGTTGCCTTATCTTTGTCAAATCTCTTCCACTTTATCTCAGAGAACTGATTAATATAGTCCTTAGCTCTTTGCATATGAATTGGATAGGCAATCTCGCCACACTCACAAAGCAACGTATCTAATACCCCCTGATCTGAATTATTTGGCAGTATGAATATTCCTAAATTTGGGGAACCTTTCACTATAGTGCCAGCCTGATTGGGAAAGTTTGGAAAATATTCTTTTAATTTATTGCAATATTTTTTAGCTATTTCATCAGGAGTCTTTTTATCAGCATCAAGAACAATTCCAAAACCTGAAAAAGCATCAGGATTGAGATTAGATAAAGCATCACTGATATTCTGAAGAACGCTAGTGTTTTCTCCAATCAAGTTTTCTAGCAAATTACTCCCTTCCCCAACATAGATAGCTATTGACAAATAATTGGTATTCACAATGGTTGGCATATTCAGCCTTGTGTAATACTTTTTTGTCTTTTTAGGATTGTAAGAAGGAACAAGTGCTTGCCATAAGGGTTCTAGTGATTCTGTTTCCTGATTCCAAGAAGAAAAATCTAGTAATTTGCGAAAAACTTTTGCTACAAAGGCTTGGTCATGGTTACCTTCAACGATTATCAACACACAGCGCCGATCCATCAACGAACCTCCATACCCAAATTTTCTCGTAGGCGCTTTAATCGACTCCAATCGTGTCTAATTACTTTTGTTAGATTTTCTTTTGGCTCAAGTCTGTAAAGCACTAAATCTGATGCGCTTTCATTTACTGCTAATAAAGCATCAACAGCTTCAAGGCTATGGGTAGTCGCAAAGATTTGTACATTCATTTCCTTGCTCCATTTCGCTAACCATTGAAAAGAATTTTGTAAGGCTTCTGTATGAATTGTTGCTTCTAGTTCATCAATTAATAAAATTCCACCTTTCACACTTGCTAGCTTTAAGGCAATATGAAGTAATCGCCGCACACCATCACCAAATGAACTTAAAGGAACCAACCCAAGCCTTTTATGTTGAATATAAATACCTGCATAAAAATCTGTTGACTTTGGGTCAGCAAGAATTTCTACATCAGAAATATTTGAATCCATCTGACTTAATAAATCTAATACATCAGCTTTGAAATTGTGAAAACTAGCATCTGACAATAACTTAATTTGACCAATATTTGAACAATGTGAAGTCGTTGTAATAATAGATTTTAGTAATATGTATTCGTCTATAATTTCATCAGAAGATAAAAGAAAATCATTTTCCCAGATTTGGTAGGTTTTAATAAAATGAGAAGATTTATCATCTAACAACTTGGATTGATCATCATTTAATTCGATTTTTAAACTTAATCCTTTCTTTAACTGTAAAACATCTTCTTCATTAGTTAACTTATATTCTGTTCCGATTAGTTCTGCAAGCTTTTCTAAACTATTAAATCGTGCTGATTGCTTTTGAGAAAACATACCTTCAATTTCTTCATATGTTACTTTGATCTTCTTGACAGCAAATTGACCATCTCCCGATATAAAAATAATGCCTGTTTGGTGTTTCTCTTGCGCAAATAGCCATCGTAGTGAAGTGAGAATTGGAGTTGGAGAAGTAGTAAGTGGATTTCCTTCTCTTGCTGTCGCAGTAATTATCCAATTCCGTAAATCTAGGGAATTGCAGTAAATTGATAAAGCTTCAAGTACGCTAGTTTTACCTGAATTATTAACACCAACAAGCAAATTAATTTGTCCGAGGTCTTTTAGCTCAAGTTCTTTTAGACCTCGGAATTGATGAATTGTGATGTTTTCTAGATTTCTAGTAGTCATTGGCTTATTCTAGCGCAACAAGGATTTTTTGATTTACGACTTTTCAAGAAAGGCGATCGCCTCAACGTGAGAGGTTTGGGGGAAAAAGTCTATGGGTTGAATGCGGGTGATTTGATAGCGATCGCCTTCGCATAATAATTTTAAATCTCGCGCTTGGGTGGCGGGATTGCAACTGACATAGACAAGGCGATCGGGAGCAAATTCGCGTAAATAGGCAATTACTTCAGGTTCACAACCTTTGCGTGGTGGATCGAGGACGACGATGTCAGGTTGTAGATTGAGCGTACTGATTAATTCTTCGACTTTGCCAGTATGAAAAACTACATTGTCGATACCATTGAGTTCGGCGTTGAGCTTGCCTTGAGCTGTTGCTTGGGGCTGGATTTCGATCGCGATCGCCTGTTTGACTTGCTCCGCCAAAGGTAATGCGATCGTGCCAATTCCTGCATAGGCATCTAAGAGGATTTCGGTTCCTTTTAGATCAAGTTCTGCTTCAATAATTTTTAGCATCTTTTCTGCTTGCTCAGTATAGACCTGAAAGAAGGTATCGCCTCGCAAACGGAAAGTTAAACCCGCAAATTTCTCTAAGAGATAATCCTTCCCTACGATGCAACGGCTCTCTCGTCCCATAATTGCATTGGTTCTATCAGGATTGCAATTGAGAATTACACCCATAACTTTAGGATAGCGATCTAACCAAGTTTGGGCAAATACATTCAAGTTCGGGACATCCCAATCTCTTGTCACTAGAGTAATCAAGACTTCACCTGTATTGCGACCAATGCGTAGCCCTAGATGACGCAATAGCCCCGTGTGCGTTTTCTCATCGTAGATTTCCCAACATTGGTTATGAATATCGCGCTTAATTTCTTCCAACATCGGATCGAGTCGGATATCTTGGGCTGGGCATTGATTGAGATTGACAATTTTATGGGTTCCCTTTTGATAATATCCCGCCCTGATATTACCATCGCGTCCAGTTGCCAAAGGATAGGTAACTTTGTTGCGATAGTGTAAACTTTCCTTCGCGCCCACAATCGGTGAAATGAGTGCTTCTAACATCTCAGCATCAAAACCACCGATGCGTTGTAAAGCTTGTAAGACAATATTTTGCTTAGTTCGCAACTGTGCAGGATAGCCCACAGTTTGCCATTGACAACCGCCACATTTATCGGCAACGATGCATTTAGGATAGACGCGATCGCTTGAAGGTGAAAGAATTTTCTCGATGCTGGCGTGAGCAAAGTTCTTTTTCACAAATTCTAATTTTGCGGTAATGCGATCGCCAGGAACACTATTGGGAACAAAGATGGCGATATTCTCATAACGCCCCACCCCATCGCCACTATCAGCTAGATCGTCGATGGTAAGCGTGATTTTTTGTCCCTGTAGTAGCATGGTTTCCTAAATTAATCTGTGGCTGGAGATATTTGATTATAGCTTGTCGCAAAGCCCGAAAATTAAAGGTGTTGCGGAGCGCCACCTTTAATTTTTGGGCTTTGTTTTTTTGGAATCTGCAATTTGGTATTATTTAATTCGTTATGTTAAGACAGAAAATCAGCCAGAAGATTAACTTTTATCTTGATGATCTTGCTACACCCGTTGGCAAACTAATCAATATCGCGATCGCCATCCTTGTGCTTGCCTCTGCGATCAGTTTTGTCGCTCAAACCTACGAAATATCCGATGTTACACGCCACCGTCTCAATTTGCTAGATGACATCATTCTTGGTGTGTTTGTCTTTGAATATTTTTTGAGGTTGATTTGTGCCGAAGAGAAACTCAAACATCTATTTAGCCTCTATGCAATTATCGATCTAGTCGCGATTTTGCCATTCTTTTTGGGAGCGATCGATGTGACGTTTATTCGGCTATTGCGCTGGTTTCGGATTTTGCGCTTGATTCGGTTGGTGGAGTCGCGAACGCTATTTGCCCATAAGACTGAAGATATTGCCATTTTATTTAGGATACTCTTCACATTATTAGCGATCGTGTTTGTCTTTTCAGGTTTGGTCTACCAAATCGAACATCCTAGCAATCCCAAGTTTCATACCTTTCTTGATGCTTTCTATTTTTCAATTTTTACGATGACTACTGTGGGCTATAGCGACGTCATGCCTAAGTCCGACACGGGTAAACTGACGACAGTGATCATGGTTCTCACTGGTATTGCGCTGATCCCAGTTCAGCTAGGTGAGTTATTTAAGCGATTGGTGCAAACTGCCAACCAAAGCGATCGCGAAAATGATGTGATGAAAGAGTCTATCTGTTCTGGCTGTGAACTGTCCTTACATGACATGGATGCAGAATTCTGTAAGGTATGCGGCACTAAGCTATGAGCTTTTATTTTTTGAATAGAAATTCAGTTATATGACCTTTAAAAAAATCAATGCCTAAAGCGGACTTAAGAAGATAGAGAATTAAGATTGTAACTGCACTAATAAGTAGACTCATCGCAATAATCAATAATATCGCAGCCACGACGTTAGCAAATTTTGCAAAGCCTTTAACTTCATGTCTTCTATCTTGTTTTCGCCAAATGAAGCACCCCAAATCCACAGGGAAATCCAAGCGATCGCTAAACTAATTGATGGTGATCCTGTTTGGGCTAATCTCAAGGTAACTAAGTAGTTGCCGATCAAAATAAAATGATTTACATTGTAAGCAGAAAGTATATACCCCCCAGCCATATATCCCATTAGCAAAACTACAAGATAAGCAATTGCAGCGAAAAGAATTGAGAGTGGTTTCATTGTCTCTGAGCCAAGATTTCTGAGTCCATAGGAAACACCGTCGCGGTAATCCGATAACTAATGCTGGTGGGTATAGCATCAGGCTTTGGCTTACCCCGTTTTGCATAAAGTGGCTTTTCAATTGCCTGAATATGGTCGAGTTGATGCCATTTCATCTTGGTTGATAATTTCTCGGCGGCAGCGATCGCGTCAGCAACACAAGCAAAATAACCAAGGCTTAAGTTCGTTTTTTTTGACACTTATCCGATACTTTTACGGGAAATACTGTTTACATAGACTAATGACACTATCTTGTCTGCTAACAAGCGTAATGTCCAACGACTTGCTTCCTTCAAGTGATTCTGAACAAGCCATAGCGATTAAATGCGCTTCTATTTCTCTATCCAACTTTTTGGGGGTTGCCGTGCGTGGACGGGGATTTAATGCTGCCTCTAATCCTTCTTCGACAAAGCTTTGCCTCACTTGTTCGATGGTGCTGATACTGGTGTCAAGCGCTATACTTATCGCCTGATCTTTCCATCCTCCTTCGTCTCGGTTTAAATCCGCTTTGAGCAGGATTTTGGCATGATTTATTTTGGCGGCGGCAGCTTTTCCTGTTTTTGGCAGATCTTCTAAGCTTTTTTGTTCTTCTTTTGTCAGTGCTACTATATACTTCTTGGCTGGCATATTTTTAACTATTAGATCTCCCAATTATTATCTGTTAGTTTGTTGTTGACACTCTACTAGTCACTGTCTAAGTCTCCTTGATTGTTAAGAATCATGTGCGGTTGCCCTATTTTTTGCTATTTCTGAGTTGCACATCACGTTCCATTGTGTTATGTTAATAATCCATCAGAACGCATAGCTCAGTTGGTTAGAGCACCACGTTGACATCGTGGGGGTCGATGGTTCGAGTCCATTTGCGTTCATAGGCTGGAGAATCTATAACAAGTAATGCTTTTGGGAGTCGCGATCAACTCCTGAAGGCGTATTCTAGTGTCAATAAGACAATATATTTAGTCTGTTAAGGGTTGTTTTGGGTAGTAACTTTACCCCGATGAAAATTACTATAGAACACCATTGCGGACGGCTGAGACTAAATCCTGATGTTACGTGGAATGAAGATTGCCCTCACCCCCCAGCCCCCTCTCCCAGAGAGGAGAGGGGGAGCAAAATCCAGAAAACTCTTGTCCCCCTCTCCCTTTGGGAGAGGGGCTAGG
>Ga0315907_10002124_pt1 | contig 25611 bp, 16 predicted proteins | sample LakEriMetagenome_3_FD_203525 | JGI IMG/M metagenome (GOLD analysis project Ga0315907, IMG submission 203525) | Freshwater fungal communities from buoy surface, Lake Erie, Ohio, United States - Buoy 12 MA123 | ecosystem: Environmental > Aquatic > Freshwater > Lake > Lake biofilm | place: USA...
GCTGCGGCGGACAGGGTGGAGCCGACCTCGGGGGCATGGCGCATGAGGATGTGGTGGCCCTGTGCGATGTCGATGACCGCCGGGCAGCGGACAGCTTTGGAAAGCATCCGCAGGCGAAGCGCTTCCGCGATTTCCGGAAGATGTTCGACGAGATGGCAGACAGCATTGATGCGGTGCTGGTGGCGACGCCGGACCACACGCACTTCACGGCATCGATGGCGGCGATGCGGCTGGGCAAGCATGTCTACTGCGAGAAGCCGCTGGCGCACAGCGTCGCGGAACTGCGGGCGCTGCGCAGGATTGCCGCTGAAAAGAATCTCGTGACTCAGGTCGGCAATCAGGGGCATTCGTCCGGCAGTATCCGCGGACTCGTGGAAATGGTGCGTTCCGGAGCCATCGGCAATGTCACGGAAATCCACTGCGGATGCGATGCCTTCAAGGACGTCTATGCACAGCAGGATCATGCTGCCGAACTTACGCAGGTTCCCGAAGTCCCCAGAGAACTCGACTGGAACCTCTGGCAGGGCCCAGTGGCCGAGCGGGGCTACCACCCACGCTTCCTGCCCTTCAACTGGCGCGGGCACATGGCCTATGGCGGCGGCTGCATCGGCGACTGGATCTGTCACGTAGTCGATCCTTCCTTCTGGGCACTCGAACTGGGCATGCCCACGGCCATCACCGCGGAAGTCAGCAAGGATTACCACCCCGAGAAGCACGCCCTGTACTACCCGAAAGGCACGCGCATCACCTTTGAATTCCCCGCCGCGGGATCGCGCCCGGCCGTCCGCCTCATCTGGCACGATGGCGAATTCAGCATCCCTTCTCCCGCAGAACTCGAAGAAGAAGGCCAGGGCCGCAAAGTCGTCGGAACAGGTGCCGTGCTCATTGGCGACAAGGGCAAGATCATGCACGGATCCCACGGAGCCGGCGGCTGGCGCATCATTCCCGTGCAGAAGGCACGCGATGTGAAGAAGCCTGACGAAACGATTCCCCGCGTGCGCGATGGCAACCATCAGCAGGACTGGCTCGATGCCGTGCGCGCCGGAAAGCCCGCCGGTTCCCCCTTCGAATACGGCGGAGCCCTTTCGGAAATCGGTCTGCTCGGCGTCATCGCCACCCGCTTCCCAGGCGAGCGCCTCACGTACGACGCAGCCGCCCTGAAATTCATCGGCCACGACGCCGCCACCGCCATGGTCCGCCCCGCCGCATGGCGCCCCGAATGGGCCGCCATCAGCCCCGTGTGACAGCGCGCTCCCGCGCCGCATTCCTTCCAGAGAAAACCCCGGCGGATCGAGTCGTCCGCCGGGGTTTTCCGTTCTGATGAATTGTCTCCGCTTTGGAAGCCGGGGATCAGATGCTTTCCTTTTCCGGCTTGGCTTCCTTTTTGCCTTCTTCCTTGTCCGAGTTGTCCGGCTTGAGGAACATGCGGCCTTCCTTGTAATTGATGACAGCGTCGAGTTCGCGGAGGAATTCGGCACCGAAGAGAGCGTCGTGATTCCCTTCCCCGCCGATGGCCCGCTTGTGGATTTCAGCGCTGACGGCCTGGCGTTCGCGGATGACGGCATCGCCGAGGGTGATCACGGGAATCTTCGTGAAGGCGGCCGGGGCTTCCCCGCCAATGCCGCGGATTTTCGTCTCGCCGAGTTCTCCGACTTCGAGTTTGGCGATCTCTTTGGCGAACTTGTAGTCCATCGTGCAGGAATGGGCACCGGTGTCGATGAGGAAGCGGGTCTTCGTGTCGCCGATCTTGCCATCGACGAGGATGTGATTGCCCTCGAGACGGTATTCGAAGGACTGGTACGTCCGCAGTTCGAGGAGTTCCTTGACCGTGAGCGTGCGCCACTCGGGATTCTTCGCAAGGTCGTCGCGCAGCTTGCTCCATTTGGCGACCACTTCGCGGTCGCCTTCGCTGAGCTTGTCGAGTTCCAGCTTCACGAGCTTATCGCCCTGCATACGGAAGGTGGCGTCCTTTTCCGTCTTGTCGACGAGGGCGGCCTGGAAGTTCTTCGTGCCATCCGAACTCGTCCAGCGGCGGAAATCCGCCTTCGGGGCCGCCGCCGCATCGGCTGGCTTGCCAGCTGGCGCCCCCTTCTTCACGATGTTGTCCGGCTTCAGGAAGATCCGGCCTTCGCGATAGCTGATGACCGCATCGAGTTCGCGCAGAAAGTCCGCACCGAAGATCACTTCAAATTGCCCGGGCCCGCCGCCGATGGGAATGAAGTCCGTGGCGAGCAGCTTGCGGTTCTCGACCACGGTATCGCCGAGCTTGAGCACACTGATGCGGGTCACCGCCGCCTTCTGCGATCCCGCCACCCCGCGGATTTCCTGATCGTATGGCCCGATCTCAAGCCCCGCCTCCTTGGCCGAACCATCGTGAATGATCGACGAATGCGCACCGGTATCGATCATGAAGCGCATGTTCTTGCCGCCGACTTCGCCGTCCACGAAGATGTGATTTCCCTCGATGTCGAACTCGAACGACTGGTAGCCGCGCAGCTCGAGCATTTCCTTGACCGTGAGCGAGGCGAACTCCGCATTGTTGAGGAGGTCATCCTTGAACTTCGTCCACTTGCGCACGAATTGAGCATCCGGCTCGCTGAGGGCGCGCATCGGCTGTGTGCTCGTCTTTCCGTTCTGCAGCTTGAAGGTGACGGAGGTCGACGACTTGGCCGTGATCACGGCGTAGAAGGTCTTGCCGTCATTCAGAGTGAACCGGCGGAACGCGGCGGCTTCCTGCGCATGAGTCATCCCGCAGAGGGACAACCCGGCAGCAGCAAAGAGCACAGTCAGGGGAAATGGGAATTTTTTCATCTGGGCAAAAGCGTGGGTCGTGGGATTCTCTATCTGGCAAATGTGGCCGCACCCGCGGAATTCGGCAAGCTTTTCCATCAGGCAGTTCCGCAGGAAGCCTCCGGAGCGCTCACATGCGTTCCGTGACCCGGATGCCGAGGAGGTCGAGCCCGCTGCGGAGGACCCGGGAGGTCAATTCGCAGAGGGCCAGCCGGGTGGCCCGGACCGATCCCTCGGCGCGGAGCACGGGACAGGCTTCGAAGAACGAATGGAAGGCGCGCGCGACATCGTAGACATAGCCTGCAAGGACGTTGGGGCGGAAATCCTCGAGGACGGCGGGGACGGCTTCCGCGTAGCGGCTCAGCAGGAGGGCTAGTTCGCGTTCCTCGGGCTGGCTCAGTTCGTATGGCCCCGCGAGGTCAGCGGTTCCTTCGAGTTTCCGGAAAATCGACCGTGTCCGCACATAGCTGTACTGGAGGTACGGGGCCGTATTCCCCTGAAAGGCGAGCATCTTGTCCCAGACAAACTTGTAATCCGTGAGGCGGCCCTGGCTGAGTTCCTGGTATTTGACGGCACCGATGCCGACGGCCGTGGCGATAGCGGCCTTTTCTTCGGGGGAAAGGTCGGGATTCTTTTCCTCGACGGTGGCGCGGGCGCGTTCCTCGGCTTCTTCGAGGACTTCGAGGAGGCCGACGCTTTCGCCGCTGCGCGTCTTCATCATGCGGCCGTCGGCTCCGAGAATGCTGCCGAAGGCGATGTGCTGCATGACCGGCTGGAATCCCATGCGGCGGACGGTCGCGAAGAGTTGTTCGAAGTGGAGTGCCTGAGGAGCGCCGACCACGTACCAGATTTCATCGGCTTTCCATTCCTGCACGCGGTGCAGCACGGTGGCCACATCAGTGGTCGCATAGCCATAACCTCCGTCGGATTTCCGCACAATGAACGGGGCCTTGTCCGCGAGGGCGGGAATGTCATCGAAGAAGACGCAGACCGCACCTTCGCTTTCCCGCGCAATGCCCTTCGCGAGCAGTTCCTGCACCACGCCAGGCAGGGCCGCATTGTAATGACTTTCGCCAAGGAAATGGTCGAAGGTCACATCGAGCTTGCCGTAGACCGCCGACAATCCCGCCAGCGAAACTTCGACACATTGCTTCCAGATGGCGAGGTTTTCGGGGTCGCCGGCCTGGAGGCGGACCAGCTCGGCCTTGCAGGCGTCCCGGGTGGGCGTGTCGTTCCGTTCCCCGCGTTCCTTCGCATCTTCCTCGGCCTTGGATTCGGCATTCACTGCCTTGTAGAGCCGCAGCAGTTCCCGGATGGGATCGTGAGCGAGAGCCTCGCGGTTCAGTTCCCGCTTCCATCCGTACAGCACCATGCCGAACTGCGTGCCCCAGTCGCCGATGTGATTGTCCGTGATGACCTGGTGACCCAGAAACCTCGCGGTGCGCGCAAGGCAGTCGCCGATGATCGTGCTCCGGATGTGGCCCACATGCATCTGCTTGGCCACATTGGGGGCTGAGAAATCGATGACAATGGTCCGTGGATCCTGAAGCGCCACGCCGAGCCGCGCGTCGTTCAGCAGGGCCGCCATACGGTCGGCCAGCGCGGCCGGACGGATCGTGAAGTTCAGAAAGCCGGCCCCGGCCACCGTCGGCGTCTCCGTGAAGCCGTCCGTGTCGATGACGTCCGCAATCTGCTGGGCAAGAGCGCGCGGATTGGTCCGCAGGGGCTTGGCGAGCACCATGGCCGCATTGGTCTGGTAATCGCCAAAGCGCGTGTCCGCAGCCGGCGTCACCGTGGCGCGGAACCCATCAGGCAGATCGAGACCCGCGGCCACAAGGGCCTTGTTCAACTGCTGCCCGAGATATTCTGGAATCGTCATGAGCCCGCCACCGTGCCGGAGGGCAAGCGCGGTGCAAGGGGACTCACGACCGTGCCGCTCAGGGCTTGCGCAGCTCAAGGGTCGTTTCCCCCGCCACCTTCCTGCTGCCGGCTTCATGCCGCAGAATCTCCATGCTCTTGAGCACAGTGGCCCCGCTCTTCAGCTTCATTCCGGAAGTCACCGCGCAGGTCTTGATGAGCTTTCCGCCGCGGTCGTACCCCATCATGCGCAGCATTCCGCCCGATTCCCGGTCCGCAAACACCCTCACCAGATAGTATTCGCCGAGGTTGTCGGGATTGTAGAGGTCGACGACATCGCACTTGCGCGTCTGGATCGTTTCCGTGCCCGCCCGCACCTTCTTCGGCCAGTACAGAAACCGCTGCGAAAGGTCGTCGTAGCTCAGATCGGTGCCGCGCACGCCTTCCGCATAGCGCTTGGTCGCCACCGGTTGTGCCTTGCCCCCGGCCACTTCTTCGGTCAGCCGCGCCCCCTTCTCGGTCACATTGAGACTGATGACCTGCTTGGGCTTATCAAACGTGAAGCGGATGAGGTCCTTGTCGAGCCGGATGGTGAAGGGGACGGTCGTCTTCCCCTTGCTGAAGCTTCCCTTCAGTTCCTCGGCATTCTGAAGCGCCCGGCTCATGAGCACGCGGTCAATGACCTGCTCGGCGGACATTTCCTCCCCGCCCGCCACCTGCGCGGACGCGGCCACAGGCAGACCCACAAGCAGCAGCGCCAGAAATCGGAATCGGTTCATGTCGGGAAAAGAGTCAGGGGATGCAGAGAAACAATGTCAGAGTTCGATCTGAATTCCAAATTCGACGACTCTGCCAGGAGGAATGTTGTAATAGGCGACGGCACTCTGCGCATTCCGCGAGAGCAGAGCAAAGAGCTTCGCCCGCCACGGTGCAAAGTACCGGTTGCCGGGAATTACGGTCTCGCGGCCGAGGAAGAAGCTCGTCTGCATGGGATCGAGCTTCAGGCCCTGATCCCCGCAGAGCCGCATCATTTCCTGAATGTCGGGTTGCTCCATGAAGCCGTAATGCCCCACGACGCGCCAGACGCCATGTCCGTCCTGCGTCCCGGGAGCAATGCAGTCGAGCACGACACGCTGCGCCGCCGGAATGTACGGCACTTTTTCGTTTTCAATCGTCAGGAAGACAATCCGTTCATGCAGCACCTTGTTGTGCTTCAGATTGTGCAGCAGGGCGGTCGGCGTGAGCCCGCTCGATCCGGACATGAAGACCGCCGTTCCGGGCACCCGGGCGACCTTGGTGCCCCGCTCGATGCTCGTGAGGAAATCATCGAGCGGCAGGGCCTGCTCGGCGAGCCTCGCCCCAAGGTGACGCCGTCCTTCCTTCCACGTCATCATGACCGTGAACAACCCAATCCCGATCGTCACCGGAATCCAGCCACCATGGAAGAACTTGAGCGCATTGGCAAAGACGAAGACGGCACTGAGCACGACCAGTCCGGCAATCACCAGCAGCGTCTTCGGAGCCGACCATTCCCACTGACGCCGCGCCGCAAAGTACAGCAGAATGGTGGTCACGAGCATGGTCAGCGCCACGGCAATGCCATAGGCGGCGGCGAGCCGCTGCGAGGATCCGTAGCCTGCCACCAGCGCAATGCAGCCCGCCATGAGCGCCCAGTTGACCCGGCTGATGTAGATCTGACCCTTTTCCTGCGAGGAAGTATGCTGAATGCGCGTCCTCGGCAGATAGCCGAGCTGGACGGCCTGCATGGTCAGGGAAAACACGCCGGAAATGAGCGCCTGCGAAGCAATCACGGTGGCCAGCGTGGCCAGCACGGTCAGCGGAATCTGTCCCCATTCCGGTGTCATGTTCTTGAGCGGATTCTCGATCGCTTCGGGGTGATGCAGCAGAAAGGCTCCCTGCCCCAGATAGTTCAGCAGCAGAGCCGGTTTGACAAGCCAGACCCATGCCAGCGAAATCGGACGCCGGCCGAAATGCCCCATGTCGGCATAGAGCGCTTCGCCTCCCGTCACGGTCAGAAACACCCCGGACAGCACCTTGATGGACGTATGACTGTCGATCATCAGGAGCTTGAGGCCCAGCATCGGATTGAAGGCAGCAAAGACGGACGGGGCACCGTCGGGCCGCGGTTCGAGAATCCACCGCACCCCCAGCAGGGCAAGCGTGAGAAACCACAGCAGAGTGATGGGACCGAAGGCGACCCCGACTTTTCCGGTGCCGAGCCGCTGCACAGAGAAGAGAGCCACAAGGATGGCGATGGTGATCGGGACAATGTACGGCTTCATCGGCGTGTCATTGAGCGTCTCCACCGCCGACAGCACGGAAATCGCCGGCGTGATGATCCCGTCGCCGTACAGCAGCGCAGCTCCGAAGATGCCGAGACTGACCATGAGGAGGGCCGTCCCGGAACGGTACTTGCCGCGCCGCTCCGGAAAGGCCACGCACAGCAGCGCCAGAATCCCGCCTTCCCCCTGCTTGTCCGCCCGCATCACCAGCACCACGTACTTCAGCGTGATCATCAGGGTGATCGTCCAGATGATGAGCGAAAGCACCCCGAGGACATGCTCGCGCACATCAAGGACAACCTTCAGTTCCTGCGACGTCCCGGTGCCGTGCAGCTCTGTGAAGCATTCCCGCATGGCATAGAGCGGGCTGGTGCCGATGTCCCCGAAGACGATGCCCAGAGCGCCCAGAATGAGCAGCCAGAGTCGGGAGGAATGCGCGGAGGAATCGTTGGCGTTCATGGGACGATGGACAGCGGACGACCCCTGACGGGGAAACGCCCCCCGGACGATCAGCCGCGATGGCGTGCAGGACGCCTCGTCGCGCCGGACCTACCGGCTGGTCTGATCATCGGAATGCTGTCGGACATGCGGAACATGCTGATGTTCCGACCCAAGCACACGCTGCCCCATTGTCCAGTGCATCCACAGGACGGGCGAGGCGCGCCATTCCCGCCGGGGTTTGCGCTTTCCTGCCGCCCCCGTCCGTGCAGGGGAATGCCATGCTGCACCTCCCGGACGGACCCTTCGACGCCTACATTTTCGACTGCGATGGCACCCTCGTGGATTCGATGCCTCTTCATCTCGAGGCATGGCGGGCCTCGCTCGCGCTGCATGGCTTTGCGCCGGACGACTTCACTCTGGAAATGCACCACGCCTACGCGGGCATGCCGGGCGTCGCCATCGTGGCTGACCTCAATGAACGCTTCGGCACGGGCCTTGATCCAGCAGCCGTGGAGGCCGACAAGGTCCGCTGGTACCTCGCCCATCATCACACGGTCCAGGCCATCGAACCGGTTGTCGCCATTGCCCGGGCCGGCCATGGCCAGCTTCCCATGGCGGTGGCTTCAGGCAGCGATGCGGGCATCGTCAACGATTCCCTGCGCGCCCTCGGGATCGATCATCTTTTTGCCACGGTGATCACTCCGGCGGACGTCTGCCGCGGCAAGCCGGCTCCCGACATGTTCCTGCTCGCCGCGGAACGCATGGGGGCCGATCCCGCCCGCTGCCTTGTCTTTGAGGACGGCCAGCTGGGCATCGACGCCGCCCGCGCCGCCGGCATGCCATGGGTTTTCGTCCCGGCCGAACTTTCCGCAGGGCACCGGAGCCCATGAAGATTTCCTACCCAGCCGACCTCCCCATCTCGGCACGGCGCAGCGAGATCACCGCTGCCATCCGGGAGCATCAGGTCGTCGTGATTGCCGGAGAAACCGGCAGCGGCAAGACCACGCAGCTGCCCAAGATGTGTCTTGAAGCGGGCCTCGCCATCAAAGGCCGCATCGGCTGCACCCAGCCCCGCCGCGTCGCCGCCATGAGCATTTCGCGCCGCGTCGCCGCGGAACTGGAGGTGCCATGGGGCCGCGAAGTCGGCTGCCGCATGCGCTTCAGCGACGATACCTCGCGCGATACGGTCCTCAAGTTCATGACCGATGGCATTCTGCTGGCGGAGATTCAGAGCGACCGCGATCTGCGGGCCTACAGCGCCATCATCATCGACGAAGCCCACGAACGTTCGCTCAACATCGACTTCCTGCTGGGCTACCTGAAAGGCCTCCTCGCCCGCCGCCGCGACCTCAAGCTGATCATCACCTCGGCGACCATCGATACGGCCGCCTTCTCCGCAGCCTTCGGCGGAGCCCCGGTCATCGAGGTGTCGGGCCGCACATGGCCGGTCGATATTCATTACGCACCCCCGGAGGAAAGCGAGGGCGAGGGCGGCTGGATGCGGTCGGCCCTCACGGCGGTGGAAGATGCGGCCACCAGCACGGACGAGGGCGATATTCTGGTCTTTCTTCCCACGGAACGCGACATCCGGGAAGCGGTCGATGTCCTCGGCGGCCGCCTCGGTCCCTCATGGGAAGTCCTGCCGCTCTACGGACGCATGGCCGGACAGGACCAGCAGCGCGTCTTCGGCAGCAGCAGCCGCCGCCGCGTCATCGCCGCCACCAATATCGCGGAAACTTCCCTCACCATCCCAGGCATCGGCTGCGTCATCGATACCGGACTCTCCCGCATCAGCCGCTACCAGCCCCGCACGAGAACCCGCCGCCTCCCCATCGAACCAGTCGCCCAGAGCAGCGCCAATCAGCGGGCCGGACGCGCCGGACGGGTCAAGGCAGGCCTCTGCATCCGCCTCTACAGCGAGGAGGATTTTCTCAAGCGCCCGCTCTTCGCGGTCCCGGAAATCCAGCGCGCCAACCTTGCCGAAGTGATCCTCCGCATGAAGGCGTTCCGGCTCGGCGAAATCGAATCGTTCCCCTTCCTCAATCCTCCGGCCCCGGCTGCCATCCGCGCGGGCTACCAATTGCTGCACGAACTCGGTGCCCTCAGTGAAACCAATGAACTCCTCCCGGCCGGACGCGAACTGGCGCGGCTTCCCCTCGACCCCGTGCTCGGCCGCATGCTGCTCGAGGCCAAACGCGAACGCGTTCTGCCGGAATTGCTCGTGATCGCTGCGGGCCTGAGCGTCCCGGACCCGCGGGAACGTCCGGACGACGCCCGCGAGGCCGCCGACACGGCCCACCGCGCCTTCCGCACGCCGGGCTCGGATTTCCTCTCGCTCCTGCGCCTCTGGCTCGCCGCCCCGCCCCCGGGAGGAAGCCGCAATGCCCTGCGCCGCTTCTGCCGCACAAACTTCATTTCGTATAACCGGCTCACGGAATGGCGCGACCTCTGGCGGCAGCTGGGCGACGCCGTGCTGGACGACGATGCCGACCCTCCGGCGGTCATGGAGTTTCCGGACCATGTGCGCTCGGCCGCCATCCACCGCTGCATCCTCGCCGGTCTCCTCGGCCACATCGCCCGGCGCGAGGCCCGCAATCTCTACAAGGCATCAGGCAACCGCGAGGTCCTCGTATTCCCGGGATCGACACTCCATCAACGCAAGGACCGGCCCGCCCAGGGAACCACCGAGAAAGGACCCGCCCAGCCGGAATGGATCATGGCCGCGGAAATCGTCCAGACTTCCCAGCTCTTCGCCCGCACCGCCGCAGGCATCGAACCCGCATGGGCCATCGCCGTCGGGCCCCACCTCTGCGAACACCGCGTCAGTGCCCCGGAATGGGAGCCGAAAACCGGCCGCGTCACCGCCCTCGAACGCGTCCTCATGCACGGACTCGAACTCCGGCGCGGCCGCATCGATTACGGGCGGGTCCGGGCCGACGAAGCAACGGCCATCTTCATCCGTGCTGCCCTCATCGAGGACGATGCCGCCGTCACCCACCCGTTCGCCGCGGCCAACCGCCGCCTGCGCGACAAACTGGAACTCGCCCTCAGCCGATCCCGCTCGGGCGGCGTCTGGCAGGTCACGGAACGACTCGCCGATTTCTATGCCGCAAGGCTCCGCGGCATTTCGTCGCTGCACGACCTCAACCGCTTCGTCCGGGATCATGGCAACGATGCCCTCACCGCCAAGGAGGCGGATCTCGCGCGCACCGACACGCAGGACCACCATAGCCACTTCCCGGACCGCGTCTCCATCGGCAATACCGTCCTCCCGGTTTCCTACGCCTACACCCCGGGCCAGGAACGCGACGGCGTCACGGTCAAGGTCCCTGCCGAAGCGGCCGAACACCTGACCTCGGGCCAGCTCCAATGGGCCGTCCCGGGTCTCCGCCCGGAAATCGCTTCCGTTCTCCTCCGCGCCCTCCCGAAACCCATCCGGAAATCACTCGAACCTCTCCCGGACCACATCGCCGCCGTCGCCTCCGGCTTCGACCCTGGCCGCAGCGATTTCCTCCCAGCCCTTGCGGAATTCCTCACGAAGAATTTCGGGGTCCGCATGGCCGCCGCCGATTGGCCCGATGGCAGCCTCCCGGATTACCTGCGCCCCCGCATCGAAGTGGTCGATACCGCCGGCAGCACCCTCGTCACCAGCCGCGACCTCGCCGCCATCCACGACGCCATGCGCGGAAAATCGGCCGGCTCGGCGGATTGGCAGCGCGCTGTGCAGCAATGGGAAAAACACGGCCTCACAGCATGGACCTGCGGCGACCTCCCGGCATCGGTCCCCGCCGGAGCCAGCATGGGGCGCACCGTGCTCGCCTTCCCAGGCCTCAAGGCGGAACGCGATTCCGTTTCCCTCGTGCTCTTCACGGATCAGGCCGACGCCTCGAGCGCTTCGCAGGAAGGCATCCGCAGACTCGCGGAATTGTCGCTTCCAAAGGACCTCGCATGGCTCCAGCGCGAACTCCGCCAGCTCACAGCAGCCCCGACCCCTTCCCGCAAGGCCGCCAGCCTGCACGACGCCCTCAGCGCCGTCAGCGCCCGCATGGCCGCCGCGGGAGCCTCCGGCCTGCCGTCGCCAGAGGAACTCCAGCAGCACGCCGCCGAACACATCCTGCGCCACTCGCTCCGCCTGGAACCCATTTTCCCTCTCACCAAGGCACGCTTCACAGCTCTCCTCGAACAAGCCCGGCGCGACTGGCCCCTGCTCGTCCGCACGGTCATCGAGGCCACCCGCACGGTCTTCGCAAAACGCACGGCTCTCCTCGCCGAATCGGCCGCCCTTCCGTCCATGGAAGCGGAACTGCGGCGACTCATCCCAGCCGACTTTCCGGCCCGCATCCCGCACCGCCAGCTTGCCCATTTCCCACGCTACCTCGAGGCCCTCGCGGTCCGCGCCCGCAAAGCGAAACTCCAGCCGGCCCGCGACCGCGAACGCGCCGCTCTGCTCGCACCCTACGAAAACTGGCTTCCCCGCGTCGATCCCGCCCAGCACGAATCCTTCCGCTGGCTCCTCGAGGAATACCGGGTCTCACTCTTCGCTCAGGAACTCGGCACCGCGGAACCAGTCTCGCCCAAACGACTCGACACCTTCTTCCTGCCGACCGCCTGAACGACAGCGGGAAACCGCCGGAAGCCTCATTCCGTTTTTGACAGCCACTCCCGCCCGCGGACACTCGCGCCATGCAACTGTCCGTCAAAGCCGCCCTCGCCAGCCCAGGCCCACTCGACGCCGTCTCGCTCGCCGGATGGATCCGCACAAGGCGCGACTCGAAAGCGTTTTCCTTCCTTGAACTGAATGACGGTTCCTGCCTCCGCGGCATCCAGGTGATCGCCGACGCTGGCATCCCCGGCTACGACGACATCGCCAGAATGACCACAGGCGCTTCCCTGCAGGTCGAAGGCCGCCTCGTCCCCAGTCAGGGAGCCGGACAGCAATGGGAAATCCAGGCCACCAGCATCGCCCTCCTCGGCCCAGCCGACGAAACCTACCCGCTTCAGAAAAAAGGTCACTCGCTCGAATTCCTCCGCTCCATCGCTCACCTCCGCCCTCGCTCGAATCTCTTCGGCGCTGTCTTCCGCATCCGCAGCCGCATGACATGGGCCGTCCACCAATTCTTCCAGAGCCGCGGCTTCGTCAATGTCCACACCCCCATCATCACGGCAAGCGACTGCGAAGGAGCCGGCGAAATGTTCCGCGTCACCACCCTCGACCAGGGCTCCGCAGCAAAACCAGAAGAAGATTTCTTCGGGCGTCAGTCGTTCCTCACCGTGAGCGGTCAGCTGGAAGCGGAAACGTTCGCCTGCGCGCTCGGCAAGGTCTATACCTTCGGCCCCACCTTCCGCGCCGAAAACAGCAATACCTCGCGCCACGCCGCCGAATTCTGGATGATCGAACCGGAAGTCGCCTTCGCCGACCTCGCCGCCAACATGGACCTCGCCGAAGCCCACGTCCGCGAAATGGCCCGCTTCGCCCTCGACGACTGCGCGGAAGACATCGCCTTCTGCAGCAAGTTCGTCGACAAGGACCTCATTCCCAGACTCACCATGGTCGCGGAAAAACCCTTCCAGCGCCTCGCCTACGCCGACGCCATCGAGATACTTCTCAAGTCGGACCACCCCTTTGAATACCCAGTCGCCTACGGCCTCAATCTCCAGAGCGAACACGAACGCTTCCTGACCGAAAAACACTTCGGCGGTCCTGTCACCGTCTTCAATTACCCAAAGGAAATCAAACCGTTCTACATGCGCCAGAACGATGACGGCCGCACCGTCGCCGCCATGGACCTCCTCGTGCCGGGCATCGGCGAACTGATCGGCGGCAGCCAGCGCGAGGAACGCCTCGACCTCCTCGTCGCCGCCATGGCTTCCCACAGCGTCAATCCCGCCGACTACTGGTGGTACACCGACCTCCGGAAGTATGGCTCAGTCCCGCACGCCGGCTACGGCATGGGCTTCGAACGCCTCCTCATGTTCCTCACCGGCGTCGGCAATATCCGCGACGTCATCCCCTTCGCCCGTACCCCCGGCAGCGCGGAATTCTAGGCGGTGCCTGAGCCATTCCCCGGCAATCACCACCCACACGGCCCCCAGCGCCAACGGTGCGCTCCATACCAGCCTGGGCCATCGGCCCAGGTAGGCGGTTTAATCGATTCCGTGAGGGCTGAAGGCCCGTCCCATCGGCAAGGAAATGGCGCGCCCCTACAGGGCTTCGGTGATTGGCGTGTCCGTGACCTGGGCCGATGGCCCAGGCTGGTATGGGGCGCGCCGTTGGCGCTCAGGAACAGGCTTAGGTTCGGGGGAGGCGAGCGTGTTCAGAGAGATCAGGACTTCTATCGGAAATCGTCCGGTCTCGAGTCACTTCACAAGACCGAAGAGAACCGCCAGCGGCATCGAAATATTCCCAAGGAACAAGCCCAGCGCCAGCAGCTTGCCCGCGCCTTCAATGACGGGACGCGACTTCGGCGTGGTCACACCGAGCGTCTGGAAGACACTCGCGAAGCCGTGACTCAGGTGCATGAACAGGAGTCCCATGGCCACAATGTAGAAGGCGGAGGCGGGCAGAAATCCGAACCCGTCGACCACCATGTTGTACACATTCTTGCTCCCGTCCGCCAGCCAGTAGCGCTTGTTCTCCGGATTCCCATAGTCATTCCCCCAGCACACCGTGAAGTGCATCAGATGGTAACCAATGAAGGCAAGAATCGTCAGCCCACTCAGAATCATCGTCCGGCTCGACTTGGTGGCCTTGCGCGTGGCGTCGACCGCGTATTTCTGCGACCTCGCCACCCGGTTCTCCCGCGTCAGCTGAATCGTGCCCACCACATGCACGACCGCCAGCCCGAGCAGACCGAGCCGCGCCACCCACAGCAGCGGCCCCAGATCGTGCAGCTTCTTCGCATAGGCATTGAGCGCCTCGGGCCCGGCATACAGCAGGAAATTCCCGAGCATGTGCACCACCAGAAACCCAATGAGCAGCAATCCCGTCACGGCCACCGCAAGCTTGCGGCCAATCGAGGACTGATAGAAACGGATGATCGAGGAAACAATGGTCGGCATAACTCTCGGCGGATACCCCGGGATACGCTCGAGAAAAGCAGAAAGATGAATCGTCTCCCGCATCAGCCCGCATTTCCCACCCGACCGGGAAGGCTGCAGCCCCATGGCCGGAACGGGCTGAAATTCCAATTAAATCCCTGAATATCAGGACATCATGCCCCTGACGACATGGCCGTGGACGTCGGTCAGGCGGAACTGCCGCCCCTGGTACCGGTAGGTGAGCGCTTCATGATCGATCCCGCAGAGGTGCAGGATGGTCGCCTGCATGTCATGAATGTGCACAGGGTCCTTCACGATATTCCATGCAAAGTCGTCGGTTTCTCCCCAGGTCGTCCCCGGACGGATGCCGCCTCCGGCAAGCCACCAGCTGTAGGCCCGCCCGAAATGGTCGCGCCCATTCGGCTTGGCGGGGTCGCCCTGACCGAACGGTGTGCGCCCGAATTCGCCGCCCCATGTCACAAGGGTATCGTCGAGCAGCCCGCGCTGCTTGAGGTCCTTCACGAGGGCCGCACTCGGCAGGTCGGTGTCCCGGCATTGTTCTTCGAGCTGCGTGTAGAGATTGCCGTGCTGATCCCAGCCGCTGTGCATGAGCTGGACAAAGCGGACACCGCGTTCAAGCAGCCGCCGCGCAATGAGGCAGTTGTTGGCGTATGACCCCTTCACGAGCACATCCGGACCGTACATCTCGAGGACACTCTTCGGTTCATTCGAGAAATCGAGCAGATCAGGAACACTGGCCTGCATCCGGAATGCCATTTCATACTGCGAAATGCGCGTGTCGATCTCGGGATCGCCATACTCGGCCAGATGCTCGGCATTGAGCGCATTGATCTCATCAAGCAGCATCCGCCGCGCTTCCCGGCTCACGCCCGGAGGATTCTCCAGATACGGTACGGGTTCGCCGGTGTTCCGGAACCTCACTCCCTGATACCGGCTCGGCAGAAATCCCGATCCCCAGTAGTAATCAAAGAACAGCTGACCACAGGTCTTGCCGCGGTCACTCGAGGTCATGACCACAAAGGACGGCAGATCCTCGGATTCACAGCCCAGACCATAGGCCAGCCACGCCCCCATGCTCGGACGCCCGGGCACCTGCGAGCCCGTCATGAAAAAGGTCACCCCGGGCGCATGATTCACCGCTTCCGTGTTCATCGAGCGCACCACGCAGATGTCGTCGGCAATCGATCCAATTCCGGGCAGCAGACTGCTCATCTCGGTCCCGCACTTCCCGTACCGCTGCCATGGCTTGATCCCCGGAACAATCGGCCAGCGCTTGCTCCCCGCTGTCATGGTCGACAGCCTCGTCGTTCCACGCACACTATCGGGAATGTCCTGCCCCGCCAGCTTCTCCATGACGGGCTTCCGGTCGAACAAGTCCACATGCGAAGGTGCCCCGCCCTGCCACAGACAGACCACCCGCTTGGCCCGCGGAGCCACGTGCGGCAACCCGGCAAGCCCCGCGGCCGCCTCGGCATCGCGACCCAGCAGACTGGCCAGCGCGACTCCGCCCAGCCCAGCGGTCGCCCGGCCGAAGAAACTCCGCCGCGTCACCCGCTGCACATTCAGTTCAAATGGATTCATGGTCGGCAAAATGAGAACGTCCGGCACGCGCCTCCTTTCCCCAAACGCTCGCCGTGGTCCGCGTTTTTCAGCGCAGCGACCACGTTCCGGCGGCGTTGCTTCCACTGATTGCATTCGGCCCGACCCCATGGCACAGGCCGGGATACATCATCATTTACCTCATGTCCGCTTCCCCGCTTGCTCCCGACGCCCGCATCTTCATCGCCGGATCCCGTGGCATGGTCGGTTCTGCCCTCGAACGCGCCGCCCGCCAGCGCGGTCACCAGAACCTCCTCACGCCCGGCCGTTCGGAACTTGATCTGACGAATCAGGCGGCCGTCCACCAATGGATTGCACGCGAGAAGCCCGACGCCATCTTCCTCGCCGCAGCCAAAGTCGGTGGCATTCACGCGAACAGTACCTACCCGGCGGAATTCATTCACGATAACCTCGCCATCGCCCTCAACATCATTGAAGGTGCCCGCCTCGCAGGCGTCCCCCGCCTCCTCTTCCTGGGAAGCTCGTGCATCTACCCACGGCTCGCCCCGCAGCCCATGCCGGAATCATGCCTCCTCACGAGCGCGCTCGAACCAACCAACGAAGCCTACGCCATCGCGAAAATCGCCGGCCTGAAACTCTGCCAGTACTACCGCCAGCAGTACGGCCTCCATTATCACAGCGCCATGCCGACGAACCTCTACGGCCCTGGCGACAACTACCACCCGGAGAATTCCCACGTCATCCCTGCCCTGCTGCGCCGCTTCCACGAAGCAACCCAGCGCGGCGATGCAGAAGTCGTCATCTGGGGCACCGGAACCCCGCGGCGCGAATTCCTTCACGTCGATGACCTCGCCGACGCCTGCTTCCACGTCCTCGGCCTCCCCAACCCGCCGGACTGGATCAATGTCGGCTTCGGAACGGATGTCAGTATCCGCGAACTCGCGGAACTCGTCGCCGCCACCACCGGATTCAAAGGCTCCATCTCCACGGATCCCTCCAAGCCAGACGGAACGCCGCGCAAGCTCATGGACAATGCCCTCCTCGCCGAGTCGGGCTGGAAACCGCGCATCTCCCTCGCCGATGGCCTCGCCGACGCCTACCAGTGCTTCCTGCGCGACTCCGGCAGCGGCATCGTCCGCAGCTGATCCCCGGCCCCGCCGCCACCACTTCCCGGTTCATGGAAACCCGCCGCGTCCTCGACCTCGACGTCGCCGTCGCCAACTACGCGGATGCCATCGCATGGATCCTCGCCCGCGCCGCCAGACCGGAAGACAGGGCATGGGCCGTCGAAGCCGCCAACACGCACGTCGCCGCCCTCGCCCGCACCAATGAGGAATTCGGCATGGCCATGCGCCAGTTCGACCTCATCTGTCCCGACGGCATGCCCCTCGTCTGGGCGGTCAACCGCGCCGCCCGCAAGGCATCCGACCGCCGCCTCGCTGACCGCGTCTACGGCCCGAACCTCATGCTCCGGACCATCGAGGCCACCAGCGGCGATCCCCAGTTCCGCCACTTCCTCCTCGGCGGAAAACCGGAAACTCTCGCGAAACTGACCACGCGTTTCCAGCATGACCACCCGCATACCATCGTCGCCGGTTCCTACAGCCCACCCTTCGGCCCGTGGCCGGATGACGAATTCGACCGCATCGCCAGCCACATCCGCAATGCCAATGCCAACCTCGTCTGGGTCGGCCTCGGCTGCCCCAAACAGGAACTCTGGATCGCCCGTCACAAAAACCAACTTCCCCCAGCCGTCTACTTCGGCATCGGTGCCGCCTTCGCCTTCCACGCCGGCGAAGTCCGCCAGGCCCCCGCATGGATCCAGAAAGCCGGCATGGAATGGCTCTACCGCCTCTGCGCTGAACCCCGCCGACTCTGGAAACGCTACTTCACCTACAATTCCCTCTTCGTTTACCACCTCGCACGCGACCACTTCCGCCACCCCTGAAAACAGCAGCAGACCCGGATTCCGTCCCTTTTGCGTCCCATCCATGCCCCGGGAAATGATCTGGCCTGCTGCCGCCGCGCCGGAGGGGCGGAAGACTGCTGCTGCCGGGGTGTTCCGGGGCATTTGATCTTGCAAATCGCAGGGCGTGTCTCAGCCTGCGCGGCGTGAGACTTTCCTCCCCGGCGGCCAGACAGGAAGCCAGCAATCTGGCGAAGGCCGTGATGCTGCTGGTGGTCGCGTTCGTGGTGGCGTGCGTGCTGCGGTTTCCCGAGCGCGAACGCAAGCCGATGCATGTTGATGAGACGACCCAGGCGCTGAAGCTGCGGGAAGTACTTGAGGGGACCTACCGGTATGATCCGGTCGATCATCATGGTCCGACGCTGCTGTATTCGACAGTGCCGGTGATGAAGATGACGGGGAAGGACTGGGGGGAGATGACCGAGAGCGGGCTGCGGCTGATTCCCGCGCTGTATGGGGTCGCTCTGCTGTTTCTGCTGTGGCTGGTGCGGGATGGCATGCCCCTGCCGGCGCTGGCATGGGCGGGGCTGTTCATGGCGGTTTCGCCGATCATGGCCTTCTACAGCCGCTACTACATCATGGAGGTGCTGCTCGTCTTCTACGGGTTTGCCGGGATTGCCTGTGGCTGGCGGTTCTTTGTGACAAGGGAGACCGGCTGGGCGGTGGGGGCTGGGATTTGTGCTGGGCTCATGCATGCGACCAAGGAGACGTGCGTGCTGCATTTTGCGGCGGCGGCGGCGGCCCTCTTCGGGGTGTGGCTGGCGGAATTCTTCACGGCCGGGGTGGGACTGGGAATTGTGAACCGGAAGCGTCCGCGCCCCGTGACAAAGGGGCAACTGCTGGCCTTTGCGGGAGCTGCTGTCCTCACGTCGGTGCTGATCTTTTCGGAATTCCTGACCGGCTGGCGGGCGGTGGTGGACAGTGTCGGGACGTACTTCCGGATGACCGGGCGGGCGGGCGGCGAGGGCCACGAAAAGGGATTCTTCTACTATGCCGGGCTGCTCTGGGGTGGATCGTATGGGACCACGGTGATTGATTTTCCGTGGACACCAGGCCGGCTGGCGTCGCTTTTTGGAGGTTCCGGACGGATCTTCATGGTGCTGGGGCTGCGGCCCGACAGCCGGATCATGGTAGTGACGGAAGCGATGACGCTGCTGCTGGCCCTGCTGGGGTGTCTGTTTGCCTTCACGGTGCGGCCCGAGCGGCATCAGACGCATCAGTTTGCGAGGTTCATGGCAGTTTTCAGCGTGGTGCTGTTTCTGCTGTATTCCTTCATACCGTACAAGACGCCGTGGTGCATTCTGAGTGCGTGGCATGGCTTGCTGCTGATGGCTGGCTTCGGGGCGGCGCAGCTGATCTCCTTGCTGTGGTTCCGTCCCGCACGCATCGTCCTGCAGGGTCTCCTTGCCCTCGGGGTGGTGCATCTGGCCATGCAGTCGTGGCGGGTCACGCGCGACTACGCAGCCTCGCCATCGAATCCGTACAATTACAGCATGACGTCGCGTGATGCCCTTGATGCGGTCGAGCGGATCCGGAGGCTGGCGGAGATCAGTCCCGAGGGAGCGGGCATGGTGATTGCGCAGCATGATGAAAACGGGGGCTGGCCGCTGCCATGGTTTCTCGCGCGGGGCTTTCCGAATTACCAATGGCAAGGCGGCACGCTGGAAACCGACCATGCCTCCGTGCTGCTGCTCAGCGGGAAGGCCGAAGACACCCTCCAGGTGTCGCTGGCGGCAGCCGGACGGCCCACGGAACTGGCCGACGCCTTTGCGCGCATGCCCGTCTCCCTGTCGTCCTCCACCGGGCTGACCATGTTTGTGCGACGCGCCCTCTGGGATCAGTATACCGCGCGGACCGGCTGGCCGGTGCGGCCCGTTCAGGAATGATCATGACAGCATCATGAACGAGCCCACCCTGCATCGCTTTGGTCATGAGGCCATGGCCACCCGGTTTGAGATCAGTGTGGTGCATGCGGATGGGGCGGAAGCCGCGCGGGCGGCGCAGGCTGCCTTCGACGACATCGACCGCCTTGAGCAGGAACTGAGCCGCCACATTCCGTACAGCGACTTCGGCAGGCTCAATCTCAGTCCAGCGGGCCGGGTCGTCGACCTGCGGGAAGCGGCCATGGATGTGCTCAGTTACGGACGCGATATCTGGGAAGAGACCGGTGGAGCCTTCGACATGTCGATTGGGCCGCTGTATGCGGTGCTGCGCTGGCCCGATGGGCGGCCGCGTCGGGCGACTCCGGAGGAACTGGAAGATGCGCGGGCCCGTTCCGGGTTTCAGCATCTGGAACTGGATCCAGGGGAATTCACGGCCATTCCGAAGGTAGCCGGCATGATTTTCGATCCCGGGGCCATTGGCAAAGGGTATGCGCTCGACCAGGCCGCCATGATTCTGCGGGAGGATTATGGGATCTGCGACGCCCTGCTCAATGCCGGCAACAGCACGCTGCTGGCGATGGGGGGGCTGCCTGGTCAGGATGGCTGGCCGGTGCGGGCGGGCGACCCCGAGCCATTTCAGCTGCGCGATGAAGCCCTCAGCGGCACGGGCTTCGATGTGCGGGGCGCGCACATCATTGACCCCCGGAACTGCCGTCTCGTTGATATCCGGCGCCGCATCCGCTGGGCCATTGCTCCGAATGCCACCCTTGCCGATGCCCTTTCAACGGCCTTCATGGTGATGAACCGCCGTGAGATCGCCGCCTTCCTGCGGCAACACGACGGCATCCGGGCGCTTTTCACATCCGACTGAGCGGGCGGGGCTCAGACAAGGCGTTCCCGGAGCGCCTTGGCGACCGCGCCATTGACGGTATTGACCTGCAGTTTTTCGTAGATGCGGCGCATGTGGGTACTGACGGTGTGGACGCTCAGATTGAGACGGTCGGCGATTTCCTTCTTGATGCGGCCCTCGACCATCTGCTGGAGGATTTCCTTTTCGCGCGAGGTCAGGCCGTAATCCTTCTGGACGGCGACCATGCGCGAGAACAATTCGAGGACGCGGCGGGCGATGCGGCTGTTCATGGGGGATCCGCCTGCGAGGACATCGTCGATGGCCGCGGCGATTTCCGAGACGGGAGCGGTTTTCAGAAGGTAGCCCTGAGCGCCGGCACAGATGGCCCGCATGATCTTGTCCTCGTCCTCGAAGACGGTGAGAATGATGAGGGCGACGCCTGGCACGGCCATGCGCAGCCTGCCGAGGGCCTCGATTCCGTCGATGCCCGGCAGCCCGACGTCGAGCAGAATGGCTTCGGGACAGGCGTCGTCGCGGCCTGCGCAGACGGCGGCCTCTGCGAGCGCTTCTTCGGCCGAGCCAAAGCTTCCGGTACAGCGGAAGCGGCTCGTGCGTTCCAGTCCCCGGGCGAGAGTCGCCCGGAAGGTGGCATTGTCCTCCACCATCCAGATGGTTCCTGTTTTCATGGGGTAGGAAGCGGCAGGGTTGGCCCGGTGCGGCGGCGGGCCGGAACCGGGACAGATGGCGGCGGGAGATTCAGCGGCATGGGACGAGAAGACTGATGGCGGTTCCCTTGCCGGTCCCCGAGCGGAGCCGGAATTCCCCGCGGCAGGAAGCCGCGCGCTGCTTCATGTTGGCGATGCCGTAACCCCGTGCGGTACCGCCGACATCGAAGCCCTTGCCATTGTCCTCCACTTCCACGGCAAGGGATCGCCCGCGCCGCGCCAGCCGGATCGTGACCGCGGTGGCTCCCGCGTGGCGCCGGATATTGTGGAGGGCTTCCTTGAAGACGAGGAAGACATCGCGCTGGGCTTCCAGCGAGAGGCTGGTGCCGGCGTCGAGTCCGTCGACCTCCATGGTCCACTGCATGCCTGAGAGCATGAGTTCCGCGGTTTCGCGGAGCCGGGCCGACAATTCGCCGACGGTCTTCCGTCCTGGGCTGATGAGCCAGACGATGTCGTGCATGGAATCGGCGGTTTCCATGGCGACGCGGCGGATTTCCCTGAGTTCGTCCTGCATGGCAGCGGGATCCTCAGTGGAATCGAGGGCGAGTTCGCTGAGGAGTCCGATGCTGCTCAGATTGCTCCCGATTTCGTCGTGCAGGTCGCGGGCGATGCCCGCGCGGAGTTTCTGGGCCTGCTGGCGCTGACGGCGTCTGCCGAGGGCGATGCCGCCACCTCCCACGATGGCACCTGCCATGGCGAATCCACCCGCAATGAGCGCGAGCCGCTGATCGGCAGTGGCCCGCAGCTGTGCGGCCCGGCTGCGCAGGCCGGGAAGTTCGGAGTCGATCACCTGAAGCCGAGCAAGGGCTGCCAGCCAGTCCGCGTAATTGCCGACGCCATCCGGTGGCGAGACACCGTCGACGAGGTAGGCCGGGCCCCAGAGAGGCAAGGGGGATTCGAGCGGTGACGATTCCTCCACGGTGGCGGAGAGGGCGGCATTGAGTCCGCCCGAGAGCACTTCCATTTCCGCGAAGGCGAAGAGGTGATCCTTGGAAGGACGTCCCCGCCGCCAGAGTTCCGTGGCGGTCACGCGCACGAATCTTCCGGCGACGCCGCCGCCGAAGAAGCGGGCGCGGCGGTCGCCTGGATTGGGAAATGGCTGCGCACTGTAGTCTGCGATGACGACGGGACGGCTGAACAATTCATCTTCCGAGATTTCGACCCGGAAGCGGGTTGGGAAGCCGAAGCCGATGGTATCCGGATAATCGACCGGGCGGGCGGGAATGAGGGTGACTTCGTCGATGGGGAGGAGACTGCCGAGGTCGACCTGGACCCATTGGGTTTCGTTTTCCGCGGTGGTGCGTCCGTGGTAGCCATTGGTGGGAGTGAACCTTTCCTCCGACGGTCGTCCGGCCACGGAAACGCCGTCGGCGACTCCATTGAGCTTCCAGCGTGGGGAATCGAGCATATCGAAGGCCTGGACGGCCGCGCCGTCGGCCACATTGCGGTTTCCGGAGCAGACCACGAGTTCGCCGAGAGCGAAGTAGTGGTTATCGGGTTCGCCCGCGAGGCGTTCTGCGGTGACGCGGACGTAGCGGGCTGTCTGTCCGACCCTGCGGATCATGACGGGCATGGGTCCGGGACTGGGAAAGTCCTCGCCGGTGCGGTCGAAGACGCGCACGCGGTCCGCGAAGAGCATGTCATGGGAGACATCGACCGCGAAGCGGAGCGGGAAGCCGACCACCGAGGGAGCGCCGGAGGCCGTCGGCAGGACAGCCGGCATGAGGACGATGTCGTCGAGCGGCATTTCGCGGCCGAGATCGACCTGCACCCATTTGACGGCATTGGGGACCGCGGCGCTGCCGCTGCGGTAGCCGGGGGCGGAGTAATCCGGGGCACCGGCGCGGATGGGCATCTGGGCGCGTTCCGTTTCGAGCTGCTGGATGCGCAGCGAGACTGACATGAGATCTGGCACGACCCGTTGCCGCCAGCGTTCCACGGCGGGGACGGGCGCAGCCGACGCCTCGCTTCCGAGGAGAATCAAAGCCAGCAGTTCCAGTCCGATCATACGCTGGCGACGGTACGCGTGCCCGCGGGCAACTCCACCGCGATCTCTCGGTCGAGAAGATTCCGGCGTGGCTGGGGCGGTGGTCATGCGGACGGGAGCCCGGGAGTCACCTTGCGGCGTCGCGCAGTTCACGGAAGCGCTTCCTCATGGTCTCCATGCGGGCGGCCTGCGCGGGGTCTCCGGCGAGGTCGTGTTCCTCGCGCGGATCCTCCTGCAGATGGAAGAGCTGCTCGCGTCCGAAATCGGGCCAGCACAGGTACTTCCATGAACGTTCCACGAGAGCCTGGGAAGCCGGGATGAAGTCCTTGTTATTGATGACGGCGTGTTCGTAGAAGAAATCCTGACGCCATGATGGCGGGGCCTCGGCGAGGTAGAGGGGAGCGATGTCGCGGCCCTGCATGCCTGCGGGAGCCGGGACGTCTGCGGCGGCGAGAATCGTGGGAGCGACGTCTACATTGAGAGTGAAGGCATCCGACTGGAGACCGCGCTTGCCGGACGGCAGACGGGGGTCGCGCACGATCATGGGAGTGCGGATGCTTTCCTCGTATGGGTACCATTTGTCGGCGAGTCCGTGTTCGCCATGGAAGTAGCCATTGTCGGTGGTGAAGATGACGAGGGTTTCGCCGAGGACATTCTGCCTGGCGAGTTCTGCGACGACCTTGCCGCAGACGGCATCGACTTCCGTGGCGAGGCGGTAGTAATTCTTCATCATTTCCTGGTACTTGCCAGGTTCATCGAAGCGCCAGTGCCAGCGTCGGCGGCCTTCGTTCTGTTCGTTCGCGAGAAAGGGAGGGAGGCGCCGGAACGAGGCGTCAGTGGCGTTTTCCGGGACAGGCACCGTGACGTCGCGGTACCATGTCATGCTTTCCTCCTGCGGCAGGAACTGCTTCGGGTTGCCGTCTTCTGCATGGGTCGCGAAGAAGGCAAGGGTGAGACAGAAGGGTTTGTCTGCCGGACGCGTCCGCAGGAATTCGAGGGCGTCGTTCTCGTTGCGTCTGGTCACGTGGATGCGGCCGCCGCCTGGTTGCTTCATCCAGTGGGTTCCGGCGTACGCCCGGGCGAAGTCGAATTCCTCCGCCGGGAATTTTCCGTTATGCCATTTGCCGACGTGACCGACGTGGTAGCCGGCCGAGCGCAGTCGTCCCGCGTAGGTATCGGCCCATGGGGTTTTGAATTCCCGGAAGGCTTCGTTGCCGTGGCGCGACATCCACTGGCCGGTGAGGACGGAGGCCCGGCTGACGCCGCAGATCGAAGTGGTCACGCAGTTCCGGCTGAAGCGCACGCCTTCGGCTGCGAGGCGGTCGAGGTTCGGGGTACTGACGATGGGGTTTCCGGCGCAGCCGAGGGTATCGTGCCGCCAGTCATCGGCGAAGAGCAGAACGACATTGCGGCGGGCGGCGGGGGCCTCCGCGGCTGGGCAGGCTGCCATCGGGAGCAGCAGGAAGAGGCATGGCAGCAGGGAGATTCTCATGATTGTGGGAGAAGGAAAAGGAGGCGACGCTCTGGTCGTACGGGAAATTGATTCCGTGTGCAATCCGTCCGCCGGTACCTCTCTGCGGACGCATCCCCTGCTCTGCCGTGCCCCTTCTTGAATCCAGCTATGTGCCGCCGCGGCTGCTGCGCAGCGGTCATGCCGCCACGGTGGCCGCCTCATTCTTTCCGGCACCGCGCCAGCCATGGAACCGCTGGGAACGTCTGGAACTGGCCGACGGGGATTTCCTTGATCTGGCATGGCGGCAGGAAGCCCCGGGCGGGCGTCTGGCGATTCTGTCGCATGGCCTGGAAGGCAGCGTGGCGGCACCATACATCCGGAGCATGGCAGACCGGCTGCGGCGGGAAGGCTGGGACGTGCTGGCATGGAATTACCGGAGCTGCGGAGGCATTCCCAACCGTCTGCGGCGCACGTATCACAGCGGGGCCTCCGACGACCTTCGCGCCGTCGTCGCGCATGCGGCACCGCATTACCGTGACATCGCGCTGGTCGGCTTCAGTCTCGGCGGCAATCTCTCGCTGAAGTTTGCGGCGGAAGCGGTCCCGCCGGTGCAGTTGGCTGCCGTCGCTGCCATTTCGGCTCCTGTGGATCTGGCGTCGAGTGCGCGGGCCATTGATGGCGATCCGCTCAATCGGCTGTACCTGCAGAGGTTTCTGCGCACCCTTGTGCCCAAGGCA